>Ga0075518_1000050_pt1 | contig 17615 bp, 12 predicted proteins | sample NGEPerA_2_FD_76970 | JGI IMG/M metagenome (GOLD analysis project Ga0075518, IMG submission 76970) | Arctic peat soil microbial communities from the Barrow Environmental Observatory site, Barrow, Alaska, USA - NGEE PermafrostAB136-A | ecosystem: Environmental > Terrestrial > Soil > Wetlands >...
CAACTCGCTGACCGCGCTGCCGGGTGATCCCGGCTCGCCGTACGCGATCGGCTCGCCGGACGGTGGGCACGATGCGATCGAACCGTCGCTGGGTACGTTCGACGACTTCGACGCGTTCGTCGCCGAGGCCCGTCGGCTGGGCCTCGAGATCGCGCTCGATCTCGCGCTGCAGTGCTCCACCGACCATCCCTGGGTCACGAGCCACCGCGAGTGGTTCACGACCCGCGCGGACGGGACGATCGCATACGCCGAGAACCCGCCGAAGAAATACCAGGACATCTACCCCCTGAACTTCGACAACGACCCCGAGGGCATCTACGCGGAGATCCGCCGGGTGCTCCAGGTCTGGATCGACCACGGCGTGACGGCGTTCCGCGTGACAACCCGCACACCAAGCCGCTGCCGTTCTGGGAGCGCCTGCTCGCCGACGTGCGCGCGACCCACCCGGACGTCATCTTCCTGTCCGAGGCGTTCACCCGGCCCGCGATGATGCTGTCCCTCGCTCACATCGGCTTCCACCAGTCGTACACGTACTTCACCTGGCGCACGACGAAGGTCGAGCTCGAGGAGTACCTCATCGAGCTCGCGGGTGAGCAGGGGTCCTGGCTGCGCCCGAGCTTCTGGCCGACGACGCACGACATCCTGCCGCCGCACCTGCAGGACGGCGGGGTCGCGGGCTTCGCCCTGCGCGCGGTCCTGGCTGCGCTCGGCGCCCCGACGTGGGGCATCTACTCGGGCTACGAGCTCGTCGAGAACGTGCCGCGGCCCGGCGTCGAGGAGCAGATCGACAACGAGAAGTACGAGTTCAGGCCGCGAGACTGGTCCCTCGGCGACGACCTCGGCATCGCGACGCTGCTGCGGCGGCTCAACGAGATCCGGCGAGCACACCCCGCGCTGCGACAGCTCCGCAACATCACGGTGCACCCGACGACGGACGCCGCGCTGCTGTGCTTCTCGCGCCGCCTCGCCGCCGAGCACTCCCCGACGGGCGTCGAGGACGTCGTCGTCGTCGTCGTGAACCTCGATCCGCACACCGCGCGCAGCGGCGTCGTGCACCTCGACCTCGCGGCCCTCGGCCTCGACCCGGACGCGCGGTTCGTCGCCCACGATGTGCTGTCCGACGAGACGCACACGTGGGGAACTGACGTGTACGTGAGCCTCGACCCGGTCGTGCGCTGTGCACACGTCGTGCAGATCGGGCGCGCATGAGCCCCGGCACGCAGCCCACCCCGGTGGTGCCCGGGGCGGCGGGCGGTGTCCCGACGACGACCGGCCAGATGGCGCTCGCCGCGCTCCCGAAGCGCCGCCAGCCCGTCCCACCCGGACAGCCGTCCGGCGACCCGTTGCGTCCGGGGCTCTCGGACGACCCCGAGTGGTACCGCTCGGCGGTCTTCTACGAGGTGATGATCCGGTCCTTCTCCGACTCGTCGGGGGTCGGCAGCGGCGACCTGAAGGGTCTGATCGCCCGGCTCGACTACTTGCAGTGGCTCGGCATCGACTGCCTCTGGCTGCCGCCGTTCTACCCCTCGCCGCTGCGTGACGGCGGGTACGACGTCGCGGACTACACCTCCATCGCGGGCCAGTACGGCAGCGTCGCGGACTTCCACGAGCTCGTCGACGCCGCACACGAACGCGGCATCCGCGTCGTCGTCGACGTGGTCATGAACCACACGAGCGACGCCCACCCGTGGTTCCAGGCCTCCCGCTCGGACCCGAACGGGCCGTACGGAGACTTCTACGTGTGGAGCGACGACGCGACCCGCTATGCGGACGCCCGGATCATCTTCGTCGACACGGAGACCTCCAACTGGACGTTCGACGCGGTGCGCCGGCAGTTCTACTGGCACCGGTTCTTCAACCACCAGCCCGACCTCAACTACGAGAACCCCCGCGTCGCCGAGGCGATGTTCGACGTCGTGCGGTTCTGGATGCAGCTCGGCGTCGACGGGTTCCGGCTCGACGCGGCGCCCTACCTGTTCGAGGCCGAGGGGACGAACTGCGAGAACCTCCCCGAGACGCACGCCTTCCTGCGCCGGCTCCGGGCGATGATCGACACCGAGTTCCCGGGTCGCATCATGCTCGCCGAGGCCAACCAGTGGCCCGAGGACGTCGTGCACTACTTCGGCACCGAGGCCGAGCCCGAGTGCCACATGTGCTTCCACTTCCCGGTCATGCCGCGCCTCTACTGCGCGGTCCGCGACCAGCGCGCCACGCCGATCATCGACATCCTGGCGGACACCCCACCGATCCCCCGGGGCGCGCAGTGGAGCACGTTCCTGCGCAACCACGACGAGCTGACGCTCGAGATGGTCTCGACCGAGGAACGCGCGTCGATGTACGGCTGGTTCGCGCCCGACTCGCGCATGCGCGCCAACGTCGGGATCCGACGTCGGCTCGCGACTCTCCTCGACAACTCCCGCAAGGAGCTCGAGCTCCTGCATGCGCTGCTCCTCTCGCTGCCGGGCAGCCCGTGCATCTACTACGGCGACGAGATCGGGATGGGCGACAACATCTGGCTCGCGGACCGGGACGCCGTCCGCACCCCGATGCAGTGGACCCCGGACCGCAACGCCGGCTTCTCGACGGCGGACCCCGGCAAGCTGTACCTGCCGGTGGTCCAGTCGCTCGTGCACCACTACGGCCACGTCAACGTGGAGGCACAGCTCGCGCAGCCGACGTCGTTGCTGCACTGGGTCCACGGCATGCTCACGGTGCGGCGCCGTCACCCGACTCTGGCGCGAGGTGACTTCGAGGTGCTGACCAGCTCCAACGACTCGGTCCTCGCGTTCCGGCGGTACACCGCGGACGAGACGATCCTCGTGGTCGCGAACCTGGCCGCGACACCACGGTCGACCACCGTGCACCTGCCGGGGCATGCGGGCGCACAGCTGCACGACGTCTTCGGCGGAGCGCCGTTCCCCGCGGTCGGGCCGGACGGCACGATGCTGTTCACGTTGGGGTCGCGCGACTTCTACTGGCTCGCCCTGGACCGGACCTCGCAGCCGACCGAGCTGGCATGAGCCCGACGGCCGCGCGACGATGCGGCCCCAGCCACCGTGCGCTCGGCGCGTCGTGCACCCATGCTGTCGGGAGCACGACGCCGTGAGCACTGGAGGGACCTGAGCGCCATGGACGCACGAGCGGTGACGCGCGAGCCGCGGGATGACGCGCTGCTCGCCGAGTGGCTGCCCGGCCGACGGTGGTTCCCGGCCAAGGGCGTCGCTGCCGAGCTGTCCTGCGTGGGCGGTCTGACCCTGGTCGACCCCCTGGACGAGGCCGACGTGCGGATCGTGCTCGTGCGGACCGTCGCGCCCGGTGTCGACACCGTCCTGCAGGTCCCGCTGACGCTGCACGAGTCGGGCGGCGCCCGTGCCGGCGCAGCGATCGGCGCACTCGGGCCCGACGAGCTGTCGGCCGCGGGCTCTGCCACCGCGGACGCGCGGACCGACGTCGCCGACGGAGCCGGCGACCCGGCGTTCCTGCGCGCGTGGCTCGCAGCAGCGCAGGGCCCCGGTGCCGACGTCGACCCGGGGCGCGCCCAGGTGCTCACCGGTGAGCAGTCGAACACCTCCGTCCTCCTGCCGGGATCGGGCCACGCGCCGGATGCCGACGGGGCCGGAGCCGCGATCCTCAAGGTCTTCCGGGCGCTGGCCCCGGGCGCCAACCCGGACGTCGACGTGCCACGTGCGCTGGCCGGGGCTGGCTGGGAGCACATCCCGCGCCCGCTGTCCTGGCTCGAGGCGACCTGGCTGTCGGGCGCCTCGAGCGTCACCGGTCACCTCGGTGTCGTGAGCGCGTTCGTGCCCGGCGCGCGCGACGGGTTCGAGCTGGCCTGTGCGATGGCGGGTCGGGGCGAGCCGTTCGAGGATCTCGCGCGCGAGCTCGGTGACGTGGTCGCCGGTATGCACGCGGCGCTCGCCCGGGCGCTGCCCGTCGCCGCCCCGGAGCCGGGTGTCGACCGCGCGGGCGAGCTCGCCCGAGCCGTACGGGCGCGGTTCCGCTGGGCGGTCGTCGCCCTTCCCGAGCTCGAGCGCTACGCCGACGGGGTTGCGGCACTCGCCGCGGGCACGCAGGCCGTGCTCGAGCCCCCCGCGCCCCAGCGCGTCCACGGGGACCTCCACCTCGGCCAGATGCTCCGCGGCCGCGACCGGTGGTACGTCCTGGACTTCGAGGGTGAGCCGCTCGCGCCGATCGCGGCACGCACGCGACCGGACCTCGCGCTGCGCGACGTCGCGGGGATGCTGCGCTCGATCGACTACGCGGCCGCGGTCGGCGGCGCGGGTGGCGCGGGCGACGACGTCGGCACGGCACAGACGTGGACACCCGTCGAGGCGGACCTCGCGTGGGCAGAGCGGGCGCGGGCCGCGCTGCTCGACGGCTATCTGCACGGCTCACCGGTCGGCGGTGACTCCGCGATCCTGCTGCGTGCGCTCGAGCTCGACAAGGCGCTCTACGAGGCGGTGTACGAGGCGCGCAACCGACCTCACTGGCTCGCGATCCCTCTCGCGGCCCTCGACCGCCTGCTGCCTCAGCCCAGCGGTACCGCCGACGGGACCCGCCCCTGAACGGGCATCGGCTCGGGCCCGAGCTCGGCCTGCAGTCGCGCCCCTGACTGCCGCGGTGCGAGCTCGCTCTGCAGCACGAGCGCGGCTGCGCCGACGGCGGCCGAGTCCGAGGCGTTGGTGGAGATCGTCACCCGGACCGGGTGGCTCCCGCGCGCGAAGAACGCCGTGCTGAGCAGGCTCTCGACGGCCGGCAGGTAGAGCGACCCGGCCAGCGCGAACGACGGTCCGGTGAGTACGACCAGATCGAGGTCCATGACGTTCGCGAGCGTGTGCGCCGCGACCGCCAGGTACCGCGCCGACCGCTGGAGGATCGCGACGGCGGTCGGCTCACCGCGCAGCGCAGCCCGCGCGACGACCGCGAAGCTCTCCGAGACGGGCCGCTCGGTCGGACCGACGTCGAGCCCCGCAGCCCGTGCGGCGGTGACGACCGCAGCGGGCCCGGCCAGGATCTCGACGCAGCCCCGGCTCCCGCACCAGCAGGGCGGTCCGTCGATCTCGACGCAGATGTGTCCGATCTCACCGGAGTTCGAGCTGGCCCCCCGATACACCGTGCCGTTGACGAGCACCCCGGCGCCGATGCCGGTCCCCATGTAGAGCGCGGCGAACGCGGACGCGGGCTCGATGCCACCCGCCCAGTACTCACCGATCGCGGCGGCGGTCGCGTCGTTGTCGAGCAGCACGGGCACCCCGACGCCGTCCTCGAGGGCGTCCCCGAGCGGGTACTCCGTCCACGGCTCCATGCTCGGGGGCGTCAGCACCATGCCGACGGTCGCTGTGATCGGTCCGGGCGACACGACGCCGAGCCCGAGCACGCGGCCGCGGTCGATCCCGGTGCGCGCGATCATGCCGTCGATCTCGCGGACGATGCGGGCGACGACCTCCGCGGGGCTGTCGGAGCCGGCACCCGGCTTGCGCCACCGCGTGACGATCGCGCCGCCGAGGTTCGCGACCACGTAGGTGATGCCTGCGTGGTCCAGGTGCACGCCGATGGCGAACCGCGCGGTCGGGTCGAGCTGCAGGAGCATGCGGGGCTTGCCGCCCGTCGACTCGGCGCGGCCGATCTCGAGGACGAGCCCCTCGTTGATCAGGCGCCGGACGACGGTCGAGATCGTGGCGCCGGTCAGGCCCGTCGCGCGCGTGAGCTCGACGCGGCTGATCGTCCCCGCGGCGCGGATGACGTCAAGGATCGCCGCTCGACTGCTGGTGTGCGCCATCCCGAGATTGGCACTGGTCACGCACTTCCTCCTGTCTCCGCGCACAGGCTGTGCGCGCGTCGCGCACGACCCGCTGCGCCAGGTCCCCAACATAACGATCTGGCGACGACAGCGGTGACGGACGACACGCGGATTGACTTACTTTGTTCGGCTGCCTAAGAATGTCACACAGAGCGGTGGCGACCAACGCCACCGCCCGGGCACTGAAGCCCAAGCCCCGCCGGCACGTCGAGGTGCCGGGCTGCAGAGAGGATCAACGATGTTCCGTCCCGCACGACGTACGCGACTGCTGACCGTCGCCGCCGTCGCTTCACTCATCTCTCTCACCACAGCGTGCGCCGGCGGAGGAGACGCCACTCCTGCCGACACCGCGAGCAGCCCGGGCGGCTCGGCCGCCGCTGCCGCTCCGTCGGGTGACATCACCGTCCTGACGTGGCGGACCGACCTCGTGACAGACGGCACCTTCGACAAGTACAAGGCCGCGTTCGAGGCCAAGTACCCCGAGGTCAAGGTCTCCTTCGAGGGGATCACGGACTACGAGGGCGAAGTCAAGACCCGCATGAACACGACCGACTACGGCGACGTGCTGGCCATCGTCAACACGATCACGCCCGCCCAGATGCCCGACTTCTTCGAGCCGCTCGGCGACGCGACCGAGATGCAGAAGACCTACCGCTTCCTCACCCCGAAGATCTTCGAGGGCAAGGTCTACGGCATCCCGGTCGTCGGCAACACGCAGGGCATCGTCTACAACAAGAAGGTCTGGGCGGCCGCCGGCATCACCGCGGTGCCGACCACGTCCGAGGAGTTCCTCAAGGACCTCAAGGCGATCAAGGACAAGGACTCGTCCGTCGTCCCGCTCTACACGAACTACAAGGACGGCTGGCCCCTCACGCAGTGGGAGTCCCACCGCGGCGAGATCTCGGCCGATCCTGAGTTCGCCAGCAAGCTGGGCCAGGACGACGCCCCGTGGGCCGCGGGCACCGACCACTTCGTGATCGACTCGCTGCTGTACGACGCCGTCAACCAGAAGCTCACCGAGGCCGACCCGACGACGACCAACTGGGAAGAGTCCAAGAACCTCATCGCGACCGGCAAGGTCTCCGCGATGACGCTCGGCTCGTGGGCCATCGCGCAGATGCAGAAGGCCGCGACCGACGCGGGCAACCCGGCCACGGACATCGGCTACATGCCGTTCCCGCACCAGACCGACGGCAAGTTCTACGCGACCGTCGGCGGTGACTACGCCCAGGCCATCAACGTGAACTCCAAGCACAAGGAGGCCGCGCGCGCCTGGATCGACTGGTTCAACACCGAGTCCGGCTTCGCCGACGCGCAGGGTGGGCTCTCCCCGCTCATCGACAGCAAGGCGCCGTCCACCCTCGCCGACTTCGAGACGCTGGGCGTCCAGTACGTCCTGCAGACCCCGGCACCGGCGGGCAAGGAGTCGCTCGTGAACGACATCGACAAGCAGGCTGAGATCGGCCTCTTCGCGCCCGAGTACCGCCAGCGCCTCGTCGACTCCGCTCGCGGGGCCTCGAGCGAGACGAAGCAGCAGATCTTCGACGACCTGAACGCGAAGTGGGCCGCAGCCCGGGCCACGGTCGCAGCGGGCTGACCAAGCCTGCTGGTACCGCACGCCCGCAAACCTGTCGGCAGTTCGTGGAACACGTGGGAGAGTCCGCATGGCTGGAATCTTTGAAACAACCCGGTCGGGGCTGTCGCGACCAGGCCCGGCCGTGCCGGGCTCTCCCGCTCCCGAGAAGAAGAAACGAGGGGGGTGGGGCTGGCGAGGTACGCCGTACGTGTTCCTCGCCGCCCCGCTCGTCCTGCTCTTCCTGTTCACGTACTACCCCGTCCTGAACATGTTCTGGTACTCCCTCACGTCGTGGGACGGCCTGGACAAGACGAAGGAGTTCGTGGGGCTGGACAACTACGTGTCGGTGTTCACGCGACCTGACATCTTCAAGGTCTTCTTCGTGAGCCTGTTCTACCTCGGCGGATCCGTCGTCCAGATGGCGCTCGCGCTGTACTTCGCGACGGTCCTCAGCTTCAGCACACGGTTCAAGAGCTTCTTCAAGGGGATCATCTTCTTCCCTTACATGATCAACGGCGTCGCCATCGCCTTGATCTTCGTCTACTTCTTCCAGCCCGGCGGCACCCTGGACTCGCTGCTCGAGCAGTTCGGTGGCGGCGGTCTCATCCAGCAGTGGCTCGGCAACCCCGACGTGATCAACGTGTCGCTGGCCGGCACATCCGTCTGGCGCTACATGGGCCTGAACTTCGTGCTCTTCCTCGGTGCCATCCAGTCGATCCCCGGCCAGCTCTACGAGGCCGCCGAGATCGACGGCGCGAACAGGTGGCAGCAGTTCCGCTTCATCATCGCTCCGGGCATCAAGCCCATCATCGGCCTGTCCTTCATCCTCGCGATCTCGGGGTCGCTCGCGGTCTTCGAGATCCCCTTCATCATGACCGGCGGAGCCAACGGCTCGGAGACCTTCGTCATCAAGACGGTGAAGATGGCCTTCACGCACAACAAGGTCGGGCTCGCCTCCGCGATGGCCGTGGTGCTCCTCGGGATCGTCCTGATCATGACGTGGATCCAGCGCAAGGTCGTCCCCGACGAGAAGGTGAACCTGACGTGAGCTACGTCGCCAAGAGTGTCAAGTACGTCACGCTGGTCCTGGCCGCGATCATCACGATCCTGCCCATCACCGTGATCGTCATGGCGTCGTTCAAGACGCACCAGGAGTTCTACGCGTCGAGCCCGCTGGACGCCCCGTCGAACTGGTTCAACTTCGACAACTACGTGATGGCGTTCACCAAGGGCCTCATGCTCCAGGGGTTCGCCAACACAGCATTCATCCTGCTGTTCTCGATCACCGGAACCATCTTCATCGGGTCGATGGCCGCGTACGCGATCGACCGGTTCGAGTTCCGCTTCAAGAAGACGACCGTCGCGCTGTTCCTGCTCGCGACGCTCGTCCCGGGCGTGACGACGCAGGTCGCGACGTTCCAGGTCGTGCACTCGCTCGGGCTGTACAACACGCGCTGGGCGGCGATCGCGCTGTTCATGGGCACCGACATCGTCTCGATCTACATCTTCATCCAGTTCATGCGCGGCATCCCGAAGGAGCTCGACGAGGCGGCGACGCTCGACGGCGCGAACCACTTCACGATCTACCGCAAGATCATCTTCCCGCTGCTCAAGCCGGCGATCGCGACGGTCGTCATCATCAAGGGCATCGGGGTCTACAACGAGTTCTACACGCCGTTCCTCTACATGCCGGGGCGCAATCTGGGCGTCATCTCGACGTCCCTGTTCCGGTTCCGGGGCCCGTTCAGCTCGCAGTGGGAGGTCATCGCGGCAGGCGTCATCATCGTGATCATCCCGACGCTGGTCATCTTCCTGTTCCTGCAGCGGTACATCTACAACGGCTTCACCTCGGGCGCCACGAAGTAGGAGCAGCCCGGACCCGCACGCACCTGCGGCCCCCGCTCTTCAGCGGGGCCGCAGTTCTGCCCGGCGGGCTCGCAGCGCTCGACGCGCGTGGCGGCTCAGATGCGCGTGGCGCGCACCAGGACCAGCCGCTCGGGGAACAGGACCGGCGCCCGGACGCCGACCTCGTCGAGCACGCGCCCCGGCAGTCGGATCCCCTCGGGCGTCCACCACGGCAGGTCGAGCCACTCGCTGCCGACCCCGTCGATCACGTCCCCCGGTGCCTGCGGGCGGACGTGATAGGTCGCGTCGGGGTCGAGCCCCGGCAGGCTCACGCGCCCGGTCGGGTAGTCCGCCGACGTGGCGCTCGCGACGATCGCGAAGAGCGCGTCGGAGCCGTCCTGCGCCACCACGCCGTGCACCGCACAGGCGGGGTCGGCGACGTCGGCGTGCACCGACATGCCGGTGTGCAGGAGCCCGCGCAGGTCCTTGTAGAGCGAGATCCACGCACCGAGCTCGCCGCGCTGCGCCCGGTCGGCCTCGCGCAGGTCCCACTCGATGCCGAGGTGCCCGAACAGCGCGGTGCCCGCACGGAACCCGAGCGCGTGCCGCCGCCCGGTGCTGTGCGACTCCCCCGACCCGATGTGGGCGCCCATGAGCTCGAGCGGGACGAGCAGGTTGGTCCACCGCTGGATCTGCTGGCGCTCGAGCGCGTCGATGCAGTCGCTCGCCCGGATGCGGTCGGTCCGCTCGAGGATCTCGAGGTCGACCCGGCCGCCGCCGGACGAGCAGGACTCGATCTCGATGCCGGGGTGCCTCCCGCGGAGCTCGTCGAGCAGGCGGTAGACCGCGAGCGTCTGGCCGTGCACGCCCGCGACACGCTGGTCCCAGTGCCCGGGGTCGACGAGGTCGCGGTTGTGGTCCCACTTGAGGTAGGCGATCGGGTACTCGGTGAACAGCGCGTCGAGCCGCTCGAGGATGGTCGCGTAAGCACCGGGCTGGGCGAGGTCGAGGACCTGCTGATGGCGCGCCGCGCGCGGCAGCCGACCCGGCACCTGCAGCATCCACTCGGGGTGGGCGCGTGCGAGGTCCGAGTCGGGATTGACCATCTCGGGCTCGACCCACAGACCGAACTCCATCCCGAGGCTCCGCACGTGGTCGATCAGCGGACCGAGACCGTCGGGCCAGACGTCGGCCGAGACGTACCAGTCCCCGAGACCGCTCGTGTCGTCGCGGCGCGAGCCGAACCAGCCGTCGTCGAGCACGAAGCGCTCCGCGCCGACCTCGGCCGCTGCGTCCGCGAGCTCGGTGAGTCGCGCGAGGTCGTGGTGGAAGTAGACCGCCTCCCACGTGTTGGCAACCACCGGTCGCGGTGTGCGCGGGTGCTGCGGACGCGCACGCACCACTCGTGGAAGCGCGCGGAGAGCGCGTCGAGGCCCACACCGTACGACCCGTACGCCCAGGGGCTCGTGTACTCCTCGCCGCGCGCGAGCCGGACCTCACCGGGGAGCAGCAGCTCGCCGCCGCCGAGCAGCCCGGCGCTGTCGTGCCTGCGCTCGGCGAGCGTCCGGTGGTTGCCCGACCATGCGGTGTGCAGCCCCCACGTCTCTCCGCTCCGGTTCGCGAAGCCAGGCGCACCCGCGACGAGCAGGTACGCCGAGTCGTAGCCCGTGCGGCCCCGGCGGTTGTCCCGCAGGCGCGTGCCGTGTGTGAACGCGGTGCGCTGGGGGCTGCGCTCGCGCAGGTGGCGGCTTGTGAAGTCGAGCAGCTCGGTCGCCCGCGCCGGTACCGGCAGCGTGAGCAGCAGCCCGTCGAGCGTGTACGTGCCGGACCCCGTGCTGAGGAGTCGCGCGCGCTGACGCACGAGACCCTGCGCCGTCAGCTCCAGGACATGATGCAGCTCGAGCGCCACCTCGGTGTCGGACGCCGCCACGGCGAGCCGCTGCGTGCCGTCGTCGGTCGTCGTCGTGCTCACGCCGGTCACCCGGAAGGCCGTCGAGAAACCCGTGCCGTCGCGGTGGCCGGCTAGCCCGGGCGTGCCCAGCCACCCGGCGGACGCCTCGGGGAGCACTGCGGTCTCCACCTCGCCGTCGACGGCGAACCCGAGGGGAAGAGGGCGGGTGGCCAGCCTCAGCGCAGCCAGCACATCATGGTCGAGGTCGCCGAGGTCGCTCCCCCAGTGCACGACGCACGGGAGGCTCCCCCCGGTGAGGTCCACGACCACGCTGACGCCCGCGGCCCGCAGGTGCAGCAGGGGGCCGACGGCGGCGCCGGAGCCTAGTGTTTGACTTACTTTGTTCAGTTGCCTAAGAATGGCTTCACCAGGGTATCTGCTCGGATGACCGCCCGACCGGGGCAACCATCGACGGTGCCGCGCGGCGACGCGCGGAGGGACCGCGAGCACCACCCCACGACAGCGGGAGCGGGCCGACGATGATCACGCAGGAGCTGCACGACGGTTGGACCCTGCGGGCTGCCGGCGGTCCGGTTCCGGCCGAGATCGCCGCGGCCACAGTCACGGCCCAGGTGCCGGGGAGCGTGCACACCGACCTGCTCGCGGCCGGACTGATCCCCGACCCGTACCTGGACTGCAACGAGGCCACCCTCGCGTGGATGCACCGCGCCGACTGGCGCTACGAGCTGCCCTTCGCGGCCGCGGCCCCGGCGGACGACGAGCGCGTGGACCTGGTCTTCGACGGACTCGACACGGTCGCGACGATCGAGCTCGATGGATCGGGCGTCGGCCGCACCGCAAACCAGCACCGCTCGTACCGCTTCGACGTCCGCCGGCTCCTCGGCTCGGGCGAGCACACGCTCGCGGTCGACTTCCGCTCCGCGCTCGAGTACGCCGAGGCAGAGCGCGAACGACTCGGCAAGCGTCCGTCCGCGTACGAGCACCCGCTCAACATGGTTCGCAAGATGGCCTGCAGCTTCGGCTGGGACTGGGGCCCCGACCTGCAGACCGCGGGCATCTGGAAGGCCGTGCGGCTCGAGCGCTGGCGCACGGCCCGCCTCGCCCAGGTCCGGCCGCTCGTGACGGTCGACCCGGACGGCACCGGCCGCGTCGCGGTGCACGTGGACATCGAGCGCGCGCGCCTCGTGGCCGACGACGACGTGGCGCTCGTCGTGCGCGCGTCGCTCGGCGGCGGCGATGTCGTGGCGGAGGCTGTCATCGCGCCGGGAGCGGCCACCGTCGTCGTCCGCCTCGAGCTCGCGCACGCACCGCTGTGGTGGCCCACGGGGCACGGCGACCAGCCCCTGGTCGATCTCGACGTCGCGCTCGACGAGGTCGACGCCGGAGCGGGTGGGGCACCGCTCGACGAGTGGCACCGCCGGATCGGCTTCCGCACCGTCGAGATCGACACCCAGCCCGACGAGATCGGTGCACCGTTCACGTTCCGCATCAACGGCCGCCCAATCTTCGCCAAGGGTGCCAACTGGATCCCCGACGACCACCTGCTCACCCGGATCACGCGCGACCGCATCGTCCGCCGCGTCGACCAGGCGCTCGGCGCGAACCTCAACCTGCTGCGCGTGTGGGGCGGCGGCATCTACGAGACCGACGACTTCTACGACGTCTGCGACGAGAAGGGGATCCTCGTCTGGCAGGACTTCCTGCTCGCCTGCTCGGCCTACCCGGAGGAGGACCCGCTGTGGGGCGAGCTCGAGGCGGAGGCCCGTGAGAACGTCGCGCGTCTGACCCCGCACCCGTCGCTGGTGCTGTGGAACGGCGGCAACGAGAACCTCTGGGGTTTCATGGACTGGGGCTGGCAAGAGGCGCTGGCCGGCGCGACGTGGGGCTACCGCTACTACACCGAGCTCTTCCCGGCCATCGTCGCGGAGCTCGATCCGACCCGGCCGTACGTCGAGGGCAGCCCGTGCTCGCCCGGCGAGCCGCTCGACGTCGTGCATCCGAACGACCTCGACCACGGCACGCACCACCAGTGGGAGGTGTGGAACCGCGTCGACTACGCGGTCTACCGCGACGAGATCCCCCGGTTCTGCTCCGAGTTCGGCTTTCAGGCTCCGCCGACGTGGGCGACCCTCGAGCGCGCAGTCCGCAATCCTGGCGGCGCGCCGCTCGCCAAGGAGGACCCCGTCTTCCTGCTGCACCAGAAGGCCGAGGACGGCAACGGCAAGCTCGACCGCGGGCTCGCGCCGCACCTGGGCGTCCCCACCGACTTCGCCGACTGGCACTGGGCCACACAGCTCAACCAGGCCCGCGCCGTCGCCTTCGCGATCGAGCACTACAGGTCGTGGTGGCCGCGGACGGCCGGAGCCATCGTCTGGCAGCTCAACGACTGCTGGCCCGTGACCTCCTGGGCCGCCATCGACGGCGACGAGCGCCCCAAGCCGCTCTGGTACGCGCTGCGCCACGCCAACGCCGACCGCACGATCACGGTCCAGCGCCGCGACGACCGCGACGTCCTCAGCATCGTCAACGACACGAGCGAGATCTGGCGAGGCACCGTGCGCCTGTCGCGTCAGCTCCTCGACGGGACACCGATCGCGGATGCCGAGCTGACCGTGCAGGTGGGCGCGCGATCCGCCGCAACGATCGCCCTGCCCGACGACGTGCGCACGCCCGGCGACCCGTCCGGCGAGGTGCTGGTCGCCGAGCTCGACGGCGCCCGGACCGTGCACACCTGGGTCGAGGACATCGCACTCCGGCTCGACCCGGCCCCCCTCGACGCGACCGTCACACCGTTCGACGACGGCTACCGGGTCGAGGTCCGTGCCCGGTCGCTCGCGCGCGACGTGACGCTCCTGGTCGACCGTCTCGACCCAGCGGCACGCGTCGACGACGCCCTGGTCACGCTGCCCGCCGGAACGAGCGCGACGTTCATCGTGCACACCACCGCCCGGCTCACCGCGGCGGAGCTCACCGGCCGGCTCGTGCTCCGCTCCGCCAACGACCTCGCCCGATACCGGGCCGTCGCGGTACCGGCGCCGCAGGCCACGGCCGTCCCGGTCCCTGCTGCCACCGCAGCCGGCGATCCGGTCCCGGGCTGAGCGTGGCGCGGGGTGCCCGAGCCCAGGCTTCGCGCACGGCTAGGCTGGCCGACGTGACCAGCAGAGCAGATGCCGTCGGGCTCGTCCTCGCGCGACCCGCGCGGATGCTGGGTCTCGAGCCGTTCTTCATGGAGCTGATCGCCGGCATCGAGGAGACCCTCGCGGGCGAGGGTCGCTCGCTGCTCCTGCACGTCGTCCCCGATCATGAGGCCGAGATCCGCGCGTACCGCCGCTGGGGCCAGGGACAGATGGTCGACGCGATCGTGCTCGTCAACCTCGTGACGGACGACCCCCGACTCGATGTCCTGCGCGAGCTCGCCATCCCCACCGTCGTCGTCGGTGGTCCGCGCCGCGACCTGCCATTCTCGAACGTCGGCATCGACAACGCCCAGGCGATGCGCGACGCCGTCGCCCACCTCCTCTCCCTGGGGCACGTCCACCTCGCGCGCGTGAGCGGGCCGCACACGCTCTTCCACACCCAGGCCCGCACCGAGGCGTTCATCGCCGAGTGCGAGCGCCGCGGCGCCCAGGGCACCGTCATCGAGGGCGACTACTCCGAGGCCTCCGGCACGCGCGCGACCCGCGCCCTGCTCGGCCGCCGAGGAGCACCGTCAGCGATCATCTACGACAACGACGTCATGGCCCTCGCCGGCCTCGGTGTCGCATCCGAGATGGGCGTCCCCGTCCCCGAGAAGCTGTCGCTCCTGGCCTGGGACGACTCGGCCCTGTGCCGGCTCGCGCACCCACCACTGTCGGCCATGAGCATCGACGTGCACGCCATGGGGATGCAGGTCGCCGACTGCGTGCTCAACCTGCTCGCCGGCGGGCCTGTGACCTCCCACATGGCCCCGCTCCCGAGGCTCATCGCACGCGGGTCCACCGCCCCCGTGGCGCCCTGACCTGAGGCGTTCGCCGGCTTCCGGTCGCGTCTCGGTGCGGCGCGGCACGGTCGGTGGCAGGGTAGGGGAATGACCCGCCACGCGGCCGTTGCCGTCGAACCGCACGTTCTCCGCGCCGTCGCACACGGGACCTATCATGCACCCCACTCCGTGCTCGGCCCGCACATCGACGAGTCAGCCGTCACCATCCGGACGTTGAGACCGCTCGCCGACGCCGTGGTCATCGTGACGTCCGAGCAGCAGATCGCCGCGACGCACGAGCAGGACGGCATCTGGGTCGCCGTCATGGCCGGCACGGTCGTGCCCTACTACCGGATCGACGTCACGTACGACGGCGTGACGACCCGCGTCGACGACCCGTACCGCTTCCTGCCGACCGTCGGCGAGCTCGACCGCCACCTCGTCCGCGAGGGACGGCACGAAGAGCTGTGGACGGTCCTCGGCGCGAACACCCACACCTATCCGAGCGCGCTCGGGGATGTCGTGGGGACCGCGTTCGCCGTCTGGGCGCCCAACGCCCGCGCTGTCCGTGTCATCGGCGACTTCAACCACTGGCAGGGCGCCACGCACGCGATGCGTTCCCTCGGCGACAGCGGCGTCTGGGAGCTGTTCGTCCCCGGGGTCGGCGCCGGGACACGCTACAAGTTCGAGATCCTCGGCCGCGACGGCTCGTGGCGCCAGAAGGCGGACCCGCTCGCGAAGGGCACCGAGGTCCCGCCGGCGACGGCCTCGGTGGTCGTCGAGTCGCACTTCGCCTGGTCCGACGACGAGTGGATCAGCGCGCGGTCCAGCAGCGACCCGCACACCGGTCCGCTGAGCATCTACGAGGTCCACCTCGGCTCATGGCGTCAGGGCCTGTCGTACCGCGACCTCGCCACCCAGCTCACCGACTACGTGCTCGACCTCGGTTTCACGCACGTCGAGCTCATGCCCGTCTCGGAGCACCCGTTCGGCGGGTCATGGGGGTACCAGGTCTCGTCGTACTACGCACCGACCTCGCGCTTCGGCCACCCCGACGACTTCCGGTTCCTCGTCGACACCCTGCACAGTGCGGGCATCGGCGTCCTCCTGGACTGGGTTCCCGCACACTTCCCCAAGGACGAATGGGCGCTGGCCAGGTTCGACGGCACACCGCTCTACTAGCACCCGGACCCCTTGCGCGGTGAGCAGCCCGACTGGGGGACGTTCGTCTTCAACTTCGGCCGGGCCGAGGTCCGCAACTTCCTCGTCGCCAATGCGACGTACTGGCTCGAGGAGTTCCACGTCGACGGACTGCGTGTCGACGCCGTCGCGTCGATGCTCTACCTCGACTACTCGCGCCAGCCGGGCCAATGGCGCCCCAACGTGAAGGGCGGCCGCGAGAACCTCGAGGCGATCGCCTTCATGCAGGAGGCCAACGCGACCGCCTATCGGCGTACCCCGGGCGTCATGATGATCGCTGAAGAGTCCACTGCGTTCCCGGGAGTCACCAACCCCACGGACGTCGGCGGTCTGGGCTTCGGTCTCAAATGGAACATGGGGTGGATGAACGACACGCTCCGCTACCTCGCCGAAGCCCCCATCAACCGGCGCTACCACCATCACGAGGCGACGTTCTCGATGGTCTACGCGTACTCCGAGCGATTCATCCTCCCGATCAGCCACGACGAGGTCGTGCACGGCAAGGGCTCGCTCCTGCGCAAGATGCCTGGCGACGACTGGCAGCAGCTCGCGGGTGTCCGCTCCCTGCTCGCCTACCAGTGGTCGCACCCGGGCAAGCAGCTCCTCTTCATGGGTTGTGAGCTCGGTCAGGGCACCGAGTGGGCCGAGTCCACCAGTCTCGACTGGTACCTCCTCGACCACGAACCGCACCGAGGTGTCCAGCGCGTGGTGCGCGACCTCAACCGTCTCTACCGCGCCGTCCCCGCCCTCTGGGAGCTCGACCACGACCCCGCAGGTTTCGAGTGGATCGACTCCGGGGATGCCGATCACAACGTCCTCGCGTATCTGCGTCACGACTCCCACGGCGGGACCGTGGCGGTCGTCATCAACTTCGCGGGTGTCCCGCACGAGGGCTACCGGCTCGCTCTGCCTCACGGCGGGAGCTGGCGCGAGGCTCTGAACACCGATGCACGCGACTACGGCGGGTCCGGGGTCGGCAACATGGGAGCCGTCCACGCCGACGGTGCACCGTATCTCGGGCGGCCATTCTCGGCCGTTCTGACCATCCCTCCGTTGGGCGGTCTCTACCTCATCCCCGAGTGACCCACGCGCTGTGAGGCGCCGCGCGCCGGCACACCGGGTCGGGCGGCGCCTCACAGCTGCCGAGAGTCCCCTCGTGCTGAGAGCACTCAATGCGGCGGTGTCACGGACAAATAGAACATGGACAAACAGGAAGAGCCACCCCGTGAGGGATGGCTCTTCCTGAATGATGTCCGGCGGCGACCTACTCTCCCACACCCTGGCGAGTGCAGTACCATCGGCGCTGAAGGGCTTAGCTTCCGGG
>Ga0075518_1000052_pt1 | contig 17370 bp, 16 predicted proteins | sample NGEPerA_2_FD_76970 | JGI IMG/M metagenome (GOLD analysis project Ga0075518, IMG submission 76970) | Arctic peat soil microbial communities from the Barrow Environmental Observatory site, Barrow, Alaska, USA - NGEE PermafrostAB136-A | ecosystem: Environmental > Terrestrial > Soil > Wetlands >...
ACACGGACTCCGGCCGCTGCCCCCGCCCGCCGGTGATCAGCCGCCCGGTCACGTGCCCGAGCACGTCCACGCGCGGGTTCGCCACCGCCCGGACCAGCCGCCGGGTCATCGCGCCGGCCTCCATCCGGAGCTTCGAGTGCGCCGAGGCGACGACGACGTCGAGGCCCGCCAGCACGTCGTCGTCCTGGTCCAGCGTGCCGTCCTCGAGGATGTCCACCTCGATGCCCGACAGGATCCGGAACGGCGCGAGCTCGGCGTTCAGGCGCGCGACGACGTCGAGCTGTTCGGCCAGCCGCGCCGCGGTGAGGCCGCGCGCCACGGTCAGCCGCGGGGAGTGGTCCGACAGCACGATGTACTCGTGCCCGGCCGCGATCGCGGCGCGCGCCATCGCCTCGATGGAGGCGCTCCCGTCCGACCAGTCCGAGTGCACGTGCAGGTCACCACGCAGCCATGAGCGGACCTCCTCACCGCCCGGCACCAGTGGGAAGGGGGCGGCCGCTTCGAGCTGGGCGAGGTACTCGGGCACCTGCCCGGCGGCGGCCTGCGTGGCCACCAGCGCGGTCTTCGGTCCGACGTCGGGCAGCTCGGCCAGCGTGCCGGCGGCGATCCGCGCCGCGAGTTCGCCGGGCAGCAGGGTAGCGAGGCGCCCCGCTGCCCGGCGGTACGCCCGGATCCGGTGCGTTTCCGCCAGCTCGCGCTCCAGCAGGTAGGCAATGCGCTCGAGCGCGGCGACCGGATCCATGTCAGGGCGTCGGCGCCGGCAGCGGCTCGAGCAGGAACACCGGGATCTGGCGGGAGGTGCGCTTCTGGTACTCGGCGTAGTTCGGGAAGGCGGCCACCGCGCGCTCCCACCACTCCGCCCGCTCGTCCCCCGCCAACTCGCGGGCGACGATGTCGACGCGCGCGGCCCCGTCCTGCACCACCGCCCGGGGGTGGGCCACGAGGTTGTGGTACCAGACCGGGTTCTTCGGCGCCCCGCCCATCGACGCGACGACGGCCCATCGGCCCTCGTGCTCCACCCGCATGAGGGCGATCTTGCGGATCGCTCCAGTCTTCGCACCTGTGGTGGTGAGCACCACGATCGGGTAGCCGAGCATCGTGTTGTTGCGGGTGCCGTCGGAGGCCTCGTACTCCTCGACCTGGGTCCGGACGTGGTCGCGTGGGCTGGGGACATATTCTCCGGTCATGGTCCGATTCAACCGCACCGCCCGCCCGAGCGCGCGCGGCGGCTCCGGGAGGCAGGATGGGCCCATGCTGCTCGCCGACCTCGTGGCCACCTCCGCCGCCGTTGCCGCCACGCGCTCGCGGCTGGAGAAGCGCCGCCTCCTCGCCGCGGCCCTGACCGCCGCGGATCCCGGCGAGGCGGAGGTGGTGGCCTCCTACCTGTCCGGGCGGATCCGGCAGCGGCGCACCGGCGTGGGGTGGCGGACGCTGGGCGCCCTGCCGCCGCCGGCCGCGACGCCGTCGCTCACCCCCGCCGAGGTGGACGCGGCGCTGGGGCACATGGCCTCCCTCGCCGGCCCGGGCTCCCAGGAGGCGCGCGCCACCGCGGTCGCCGGATTGTTCGGGCGCGCGACGGCGCCCGAGCAGCAACTCCTGCGCGGCCTCATCTCCGGCGAGCTCCGGCAGGGGGCGCTGGACTCGCTCCTCCTCGACGCGATCGCGGAGGCCGCCGACGTGCCGCTGGCCGCCGTCCGCCGGGCCGCGATGTTCAGCGCGCTGTCGGGGCCGATCGCCGCCGCGGCCCTGCAGGGCGGGGCGACGGCACTCGCGGGGTTCCGCCTCGAGGTCGGCCGGCCCGTGCGGCCGATGCTGGCATCCTCGGCCCCCGACGTCGCGGCCGCCCTCGCCGCCCTCACGGGCCTGGCGGGCACAGACGGCGCCGCGGTCGCCGTCGACGGCAAGATCGACGGCATCCGCGTGCAGGTGCACAAGGCGGGCGACGACGTCGTCGTGTTCACCCGCTCGCTCGACGACATCACCGAGCGGGTCCCGGAGATCGTGGACGTGGTGCGCGGGCTGGGCGTGGGCAGCGCGGTCCTCGACGGCGAGGCGATCGCGCTCGGCCCCGACGGCCGGCCGCGCCCGTTCCAGGAGACCGGTTCGCGGGCGATGAGCACGACCGCTGACGGCTTGCGCGGGTCGGTCCCGCTCACCACGTACTTCTTCGACGCACTCCACCTCGAGGGCCGCGACCTCATCGACGCCCCCGCCGCGGAGCGCTTCGCGGGGCTGGCGGGCGCGGTCCCGGGGGAGTCGCTGGTCCCACGGCTGGTGACCACCTACCCCGACGCCGTCCACCGGTTCTTCGCGGAGATGCTCGCGCGGGGTCACGAGGGCGTCGTCGTCAAGGACCTCGCCGCGCCCTACGACGCCGGCCGCCGCGGCTCCGCCTGGGTGAAGGTGAAGCCCCGGCACACCCTCGACCTCGTGGTGCTCGCGGTGGAGTGGGGGAGCGGGCGGCGCGAGGGCTGGCTGTCCAACATCCACCTCGGCGCCCGGGACGGCGACGGCTTCGTGATGCTCGGCAAGACGTTCAAGGGCATGACGGACGAGATGCTCGCGTGGCAGACCGCCCGCTTCCTGGAGCTGGCGACCGGCCGGCACGGGTACGTGGTGGAGGTGCGGCCGGAGCAAGTGGTGGAGATCGCCTTCGACGGCGTACAGCGGTCCTCCCGCTATCCCGGCGGGATGGCACTGCGGTTCGCGCGGGTGCTGCGCTACCGCGACGACAAGACCGCCGACGAGGCGGACACGCTCGCCACCGTCCGCGCGATCGCCGGACTCGTGGACCCGTAGCTGGGACCTTGGTCCCGTCGTTTGGTACGCTTCGGTTCATGGCCCACGACCTCGCCCCGCGGAAGCACTTCGACTTCCCGATGTGCGGGTGTATGCGCTGTCGCTGAGCGCGACCGCCCCCCGGCCCCCGCAGGAGCCATCGCGCTCCGCACCGCCTCAGCGACCAACCCCCCGGCCAGTACCGCTCACCGCTGACTCCGGCGCACCCGCTGTTCCCTGATCGCCCGTTCCTGTGGCGTCCCCCCAGTTCGTCCTCGCACCAAAGGATCCACCGATGTCCTCCGTTCCCCGCATCGACCCGCGCGGCCCGCGCTTCGCCGCCGCCGTCACCGCCGTCGTCCTCGTGGCGGCCCTGCTCCTCGGCCCCCGCTGGGGCCTCATCCCGCTTGCGATCCAACTGCTCGCCTTCGGCGCCGGCGCCCTGTTGGGCGTCGCCAAGCAGCCCTATGGCTGGCTCTTCCGCCGCTTCGTGCGCCCGCGCCTCGGCGCCCCGGCTGAGCTGGAGGACGTCCGTCCGCCACGGTTCGCCCAGGCCGTGGGGCTGGGGTTCGCTGTCGTGGCGCTCGTGGGGGGCCTCCTCGGTGCCGCGCCGGTGTTCTACGCCGCCCTCGGCTTCGCGCTGGTCGCGGCCCTGCTGAACGCGGTGTTCGACTTCTGCCTCGGGTGCGAGATCTACCTCCGCATCGAGCGGCTCCGCCGCCGGGCGCCGCTGGCCGTGGGGGACGCGAGGTGACCGGCCTGCTGATCGTCGGCGGCGCCGTCGTCCTCGCGCTCGCGTTCGGGCTGTACCGCCGCGCCACGGACGGCCGCGCCCGCGCCGTCGCCACTGCCACGCGCCTCACGGCGGGTGACCTCGGCGCCGACCTCGGGGATCGCGCCACGTTCGTCCAGTTCTCCACGGCCGTGTGCGCCCCGTGCCGCACCACCCGCGCGGTGCTGGGCGCCGTCGCGGCCGGGAACGACGACGTCGTGCACGTCGACGTCGACGCCGAGTCCAGGCTCGAGCTCGTCGTGCGGTTCGACGTCACCCGCATGCCCACCGTCCTCGTCCTGGACGGCGACGGCGTCGTGCGGCATCGCATCGTCGGCGCACCACGGCGGGCGGACGTGCTCGGGGCCCTCGCGGCACTCGCGGCTTGACCCCTCCGGCGGTTTCCGCCGCCGTGCACCTACCGGCGGCGGCCGCCGGAGCGTAGGCTGTCATGGATGACCAGACGCACGTGGCCTCTCCTGCCCGCGCTGTCAACGGTCTTGGTCTCGTTGGCTGCGGCGGTGCTCCTCGCTGTGCCGGCGTCGGCGGAGGACCAGGAGAGGGTCTCGGCGGTCAACCCGGTGGGCAACGACATCTCCTACCCGCAGTGCACCGCGTCCGGGTGGGACGGCGAGACGTACGTCGGATTGGGAGCCACCGCGGTGCCGAGTAGCGCCCGGTTCGGGATTGTCGGGGTGAACGGCGGCACGGCCGCCATTGCCAACCCGTGTCTTCCCGCCCAGTTGGCCTGGGCCGGGAGGCTTCCCGGCCTCGCCAACCAGCCCAGGCTGCAGCTCTACGTGAACACGGCGAACCCCGGAGCCGTGCTCCGGGAGTTCGGGGTCGTCACCTGGCCGGTTGCCACCACGGCCGGGAACCCCTACAACGCGGTCGCGAACCAGCCCGAGGGGTGCACCGCGGACGGCGTGGGGACGAACACCCCTGCGTGCTCCTGGCAGTACGGCTGGGAGCGGGCCGAATGGGCGGTCAGTCTCGTGGACGCCGCCGCTGCCGAGGCGGATGTCACCGTGAACCTGTCGGCGACAGTGGTGTGGCTGGACGTCGAGACCTCGAACACCTGGCAATCGGGAGTCACCGGACTGCGGAACAATGCGGCCGTGCTGGAGGGCATGACCGCGAGGTACGAGTCCCAGGGCGCGGAGGTCGGGCTGTACTCGACCCGCTACCAGTGGGGCCTCATCGTCGGCGGCAATCTGGGGACCACCCGGGACCTGGCCGGCCTGGACAGCTGGATCGCCGGTGCCACCAGCCTCGATGCCGCCAAGTCCTTCTGCGACACCAAGCCGGCCCTCACCACCGGCGGGGAGGTCACGCTGGCCCAATACGTGCCCAAGGATCTCGATCTCAACTACTCCTGCGCGGATCGGCCCTGATCGGGGGCCCGTGACCTCAGCTGGCCGCTCCGATCACTGCGCCGGCGCGGCGGCGGCCTTACTGCCGCTGCGTTCACACACGCAGCACGTAGTGCTTCAAATCAACCAGCGTCTGGGTCATGTGGCCGTCCATCGCCCGACGGGCATTCGCGGGGATCCGCGACTCGAGCGCCTCGACGATGTTCGCGTGCGCCTGAATTGCGTGAGCCTGGATCTCAGGGATCCTTGAGGTCTGGATTCGGCGTTCGCCCATCACTCGGGAGAGTGGTTCGAAAAGGACTGCGAGATAGACGTTTCCGGAGGCGTGGAGGATGACGTTGTGGAATGCGAGGTCCGCCTCCACAAATCGTTCGACATCATTCGCTCGATGAGCTGCGCGCATCCAGGCAAGTTGGCCGCGCAGCAACCCGATCTCATCCGGCGAGATCCGGGTTGCCGCAAGCTCGGCCGCGCCCGTCTCAAACATGCGACGCAACTCGATCAACTGGATCGATGATGAGTCGGCGTCCTTCTCGCCTCGCGATGTGGCGCGCACCACAGCTTCCATGGAATTCCAGCGATTGATCGGATTCACGAAGGTTCCGCGTCCGCGTTCGATCCGCACAACGTTCTGCGCCTCGAGGGTCTTGACGGCTTCACGCACTGTCATCCGACTGACACCGTGCCTGGCTACCAATTCGGGTTCGTTCGGGAGAAGCGCGTCGGGGGGAAATTCACCCGCGATGATTCGACCGAGCAGGTCATCGGAAACCATGTTCACCAACGATCTGCGTTCCAACGTCATCGCCATCCTCTCCCGATCGGTAGACCGGCCAATTACGGAACTATACGGGCTATCGGTGGTTCGTGGTGAAGAGGGGTGCTGGCGCAGCGAGGAGTTCTCAGCGCTGGGAGAAGTCGAACGTCGCGGGATCCGCGCTTGTACGGTTGCCTGACTCGAGGGCGGTTACGAGCGCCATCTCGCTCACGTCCAGCGAGAAGCCGAGGATGTCGAGGTTCGCCAGGATCCGTGCAGGGGTCGTCGACTTCGGGATGGCGATGAAACCCCGCTGAAGATGCCAGCGAAGTACGACCTGGGCGGGCGTGACGCCGTGTGATTCCGCGATCGCGCGAACAGCGCGGTTGTCCAGGTCCAACCCCTGTCCGAGTGGGCTGTAAGCCTCGACCGCGATGCCATGCTGGATGGTGAAGTCGCTCAGCGAGGTCTGCTGAAAGGTCGGGTGCAGTTCGATCTGGTTGATCGCAGGAACGACGGTTCCCTCGGCGAGAATCCCCTCGAGGTGATCGGGCAGGAAGTTCGACACCCCGATGGCACGGACGGCGCCGTCGGCATAAAGCCTCTCGATGGCCAGCCAGCTCTCAACGAAGAGCCCGTGGCGCGGGTACGGCCAGTGGATGAGGTAGAGGTCAATGGTCTCGACGCCAAGGTTACGGCGGCTCTGCTCGAAAGCTCGGAGGGTGGTCTCGTATCCCTGATCTGCATTGCGCAGCTTCGTGGTGATGAAGAGCTCCTCGCGCGGAATCGCACATGCGCGCACCGCCTCACCGACCCCGGCTTCGTTGCCATAGGCGGCAGCGGTGTCGATGTGCCGATAACCCGCTTCGAGCGCGAATTCCGTCGCGGCGCGGGTGTCGTCGGGCTCGATCTGGTAGGTACCGAATCCGATTTGGGGGATCAACACCGAGTTGTTGAGGGTGACTGATGGAATGGAGGATGACACGAGATCTCGTTTCAGTTGGTGGGTTGTGAGCAGGGTCCGAGCTACCGGTTGTAACTCGGCATGGGGCCGCGAAGCGTGATGGCGACATCGTCACACGCGGAGAGCACGTCAGGGGGGAGGGGGCCTCTCGTAATCGCGCCGATGTTCGCCCTGAGTTGCTCGTCGCGACTGGCTCCGAGCAGGATCGAGGCGACGTCGGCCAGGCCGGTGAGCCACCGCAGGGCCAACTCCGCGAGCGAGACACCGGCACCGGCCGCGATTGCCGCGAGGGAGTCGACCGCGGTGAACATTCGGGCATCCCAGTACCGATCACGGTAGGTGTCTGCCAGGTCGGAGTGCGCGAATCGGCCCTCCGTCGGTGCGACGGTGAAGGTGTGCCTCCCCGTGAGCAGTCCGCCGGCGAGGGGGTTGTAGACCATTGTGAACAGTCCTGACACGCGAGCGAACTCGAAATACTCCTCCTCCACCCGTCTCGCCACGAGATTGCAGAGCTGCTGAGCGACGGCGGGACCCGACATTCCGATCGAGGCGGCGACGTGGTTCAGTTCGCCGATCTGCCAGGCCGCGTAGTTTGACACGCCAAAGGCCCCGATCAGACCGTCGTTCATCAACTCGTGGATTGTGCCCAGCGTCTCGTGGAGCGGGGTCGCGCGATCCGGTTGGTGGAGGTAGAACAAGTCGATCCGTTCGACACCGAGCCGCCGGAGGCTCCCGTGGACGGATCGGCGCAGCGCCACCCGGGACAGCGGGGGGAGACCGCCACCATCCTCATGGGGTATCCCCGCCTTCGTCGCGAGAATGACCGAATCGCGTCGGGTGGACAGGAGCGGTGCAAGCAGCTCCTCGCACCGCCCGCCGGAGTAGACGTTTGCGGTGTCGACAACCGTGATGCCTGCCTCGAGCGCCGTATCGACCATGGCAGCGGCGCCCGTGGCGTCGACCGAGTCCCCGAACGTCATGGTGCCCAGCGCTGCCTGTGAGATCGGCAACCCGAGCCCCGCGACGTGTGTTGCGTGCATCTGCGCCCCCTTCGGACTCGGCACCAGCTTGGCAGATCTGCGCAAAACGCGCAACGGCCGTTGCGCGATTAGCGCGGGTGTGGCATGGTGTCGGAAGAGCGGAAGGCCGACATGAGGCGGATGGTTGCGATCGCGGACGATCTGTCCGGCGCTGCGGAGACTGCTGCGGCGTTGATGGCCCTCGGGGTCGGCTCTCCCGTTGAGCGCTCCGGGCCACTCGTCGAGATCGTGCTCGTGCCCGCGGACGCCTCCGAGCTGGGGGTGGATCTGGCTGCCCACGACCTCTGCGTCTTCGACTCGGACGGCCGCACAGCGAGTATCGCGGAAGCACAGAGGCGCCTCAGGCGACTGCTGCAGGGCGCCGCGAGCGCGAGCGCACAGCAGCTCGTCGTCTTCCTCAAGGTTGACTCGTTACTGCGTGGACACCTTGCGAACGATCTGGCGGTAATGATCGATCGCGGACCGGTGGTGCTCGCACTGGCGTTGCCGAAGCTTGGCCGTACGACGTCGGGCGGTGTGGTCATGGTGAACGGAGTGCCCCTTCACGAGGCGGACCTCTGGAACGGGGAGGGACGCGAGGCGCCCCACTCGATCGAGGCTGCGATTGCGCCACTGCCAACCGGAACCGTCGGAATCGCCCTCGTGAGGGGGGATCCACTGGAGCTCGATCGTGAGATCGCGGCCCTGGCGAGCCGCGGCGCCGTGGCAATCTGCGACGCGGCGACGACGGAGGATCTTGACAGGATTGCCCACGCCACCGTGCGCCTTGACCGTGCCCAGCCGGTCGGGTCGTCCGCATTCGGCTACGCGGTCCGAAAAGCACTCCTTCCCGCTGACGCCGCAGCGGTTTCCCCGCCGTCGCCCCACCTCGAGGTCGGAGCTCGCGACGACGTCCACGGACGCGAGGGCGTCGGGTCCCAGCGGTCACCGGGACCAGTCCTCGTCGTCGTCGGCACGGCGTCCGCCCAGGGCCGAGCGCAACTGAAGGCGCTCAGCGACTCCGGAGTGCCGACGATCACGGTTCGCGCGGACGAGTTGCTCGCGGGGTCAGCCGATTCAGCGGCGGTCGGCGCCGCGCTGCTCGCCGGCCCCGTTGCGGTCACCGTTGACTCGACTCGCGTCGAAGGAGCGGCCCCCGCAGCCGTGGCATTGGCGCTCGCCACCTTCGTCACACCGGTTGCCGGGGGAATCCCCCTCGTGCTCACAGGTGGGGCAACCGCGCGCTCTGTGTTGGATTCGCTCGGTGTCCGACGGCTCGAGCCGATCACCGAGATCGAACAGGGCGCGGTGTTGTCCCGAACCGACCAGGGCTCGCTCGTCGTCACAAGACCGGGGGCATTCGGCGGGGTCGGAAGCCTGCGTCTGATCCTTGACCACCTCGCACACCTGAACGACGACGCGGCACCTGCGCCGCAAAGGGAGGTATCCCCATGACGGAGACTTTCGACCATGACGACCGGCCGTACATCGCCGTGACGATGGGTGACGGTGCCGGGGTTGGCCCCGAGGTCGTGGTGGCGGCGTTGCTTGAACCCGCGTCTGCGGCCACAGCTCGATTCGTGGTCATCGGGGATGCTCGGCGCCTGCGACAGGCGGCGACCGTTCTCGGAGTCGCTGCCGACATCGTCTGCGTCGAGTCCGTCCGAGACGCCAGGTTCGAAACTGGCCGCATCAACGTGATCGACCTACACCTGCTCCCGGAGGACCTGCCGTGGGGCGAACTCTCCGCGGTCGCAGGTGATGCGGCGTACCAATACGTGAAGGTGGCGGCAGAACTCGCACTCCGGGGCGACGTCCAGGCGATATGCACCGCACCACTGAACAAGGCGGCACTGCACGCGGCGGGGCACCTGTACCCCGGACACACCGAGATGTTGGCCAGCCTCACGGGTACCGAGGAAGTGTCAATGATGCTCTCGACGGAGAAGCTCAAGGTCATCCATGTGACGACCCACATCGGTCTCATGGACGCGGTGCGAAGGATTGAACCCGGCCTCGTCGAGCGAACCATTCGCAGGGGTCACGAGGCCCTCGTCCGCGCGGGCAACCCACACCCCCGGATCGGAGTGTGCGCCATCAACCCACATGCGGGAGAAGGGGGCCTCTTCGGGCAGGGTGAGGAGGCGGAGAAGATCGAACCGGGCGTCCGTGCGGCCCGGGACGCGGGTATCGACGTGACCGGACCCCTGCCAGCGGACACCCTCTTCTTCCTCGCGGGGAGGGGCGACTATGACCTCGTCGTCGCGATGTACCACGACCAGGGGCACGGGCCGGTCAAGGTGCTCGGCATTGAGGCCGGCGTCAACATCACCGTCGGATTGCCGGTGATCAGGACGTCGGTCGACCACGGCACGGCGTTCGACATCGCCGGAAAGGGGATCGTCGATCCGCGCAGCATGGTCGAGGCATTGCGCCAGGCTGCTGCGATGGCGTCGGCGCCGGTCGTCGCCTGATTTCGGTGCAGGGGAGTCAGGCATGACGACGACGCATGAACGTCGCGAAGAGATAGTCCGGCTGACGACGTCAGAGGGTACTGCGACGGTCGGGGAGCTGGCCCATCATTTCGGAGTCACGCCTTCGACGATCCGTCGTGACCTCGCGGTCCTTGGAGCGCGGGGACGGATCGCCCGAACCTACGGCGGTGCGCTCGGCGTCGTCGCGCATCCTGAGTCCTCGCTCGCCCAGCGCATGGTGGAAGCCGCAGAGGAGAAGCGTGCGATCGCCCGTTGGGTGGCGTCACAGATTCGGCCGGGGGAGAGCATCCTGCTTGACGCAGGCTCGACGGTGGCCGCAGTCGCGCAGGAGCTTCGGTCTGCCCGCGGCATCCGCGTCGCGTGCGTCGGGCTGACCTCTCTCGACCAGCTCGCGGATGTCGACGGCATCGAGTTGGACTGCCTCGGGGGCAGGGTGCGGCCCCTCAGCCGGAGCCTCATCGGACCGTTGACCGAGGCCTCCCTGGAACGGATGACCTTCGACCGCGCGTTCCTGGGAGCGGACGGCGTCAATGCGAGGGAGGGGATCTGCGAGGCGGACCTCGAGCAGACCCGCCTCAAGGAACTGATGGCACGGAGAGCGGGGAGGGTCTACGTCCTCGCGCACGGCGCGAAGCTGGGCACCCGTCCGTTCCACGCCTGGGCCCGGCTTCCGCTGCCGTGGACTCTGGTCACCGGTGCCTCCGCGACGCCCTCGGCGGTCGGAGAGTTCGCCGCCGCCGGCGTGGACGTGGTCGTCGCAGGCTGACCCCCTGCCCGAGGCCGGCGAGTTGCAACGCAATTGTGACCGCCCTCCGTGGCGATAGCGTCACGGGGTGCCGTTGTCAAATCGCTACCATGTGCTGTTGACAACGGCCGCCAAGTCAGCAACAATGAAGACATCAGACGTCGTGCGTCTCATTTAGGGGAGATTATTATGCCACACAAGGTCGCGGTGCTTCACACCAGTTTCGTGTTCGTCACGGTGGAGCCGATCATCAACGACCTCATCGCCGAACTGATCCCGGAGGCGGACGTCATCCACTTCGTGGACTCGGACGTGCTGGCGACCGTGGTGCGTGAGCAGGGCATCTCCACCAAGAGCGAGGAGCGGATAACCCACCTCGCCCTTGCCGCCGAGGCGGCCGGTGCGGACATCATCTTCTCCGCCTGTTCATCGCTCGGTCCAGCGCTGGATGTCGCGGCCCGGGCCGTGAACATCCCGGTCGTCAAGATCGACGAGGCAATGGCGATCCGGGCGGCACTCGAGGGCAAGCGAATCGGAGTTCTGGCCACCGTTCCGACGACACTCGCGCCGACGTCGGAGCTGATCCGGTCGAAGGCGATCGAACTCGGCCGTGCCGTCGAGATCGAACAGCGCTTGTGTGCCGGCGCATTCGATATCCTCGTGGCCGGCGACCGCGAGAAGCACGACGCGATGGTCACGGAACAGGCGGTGGATCTCGCCAAGGGCGTCGATATCATCGTGCTCGCGCAGGCCTCCATGTCGCGCCTCGCCTCGTCCTTGGGAGAGATAACGGGCCTCCCGGTTCTCTCGAGCCCCCGCATCGGCGTCGAGTACCTCGCCGAGCGCGTTGCGGCGCTGCAGCCGTGAACGGGCCCGATTTTCCCTCGCCGATCAGACGGGGTGAGGAGCTGCTCGCCGCTGGTCCCGCGGTCCCTGACCATGGCGACCTCCGGGCACGTATCCGCGCAGCGAATGCCGATCTCAACAAGCGAATCGTCGTTCTCGACGACGACCCGACTGGGAGCCAGTCGGTGCAGGGGATACCCGAACTCACCCGGTGGGAGGACGAGGACCTGCGCTGGGCATTCGACCAGCCCACGGATGGATTCTTCATCCTCACCAACACCCGCGGACTGAACGAGGACGAAGCTCGCGCCACCGTCCTCGATGTGGCCCGGGCGGTCCGACGCGTGAGCGATCAACTGGGAGTCAGTTGTAGCCTCATCGCCCGCGGCGACTCCACCCTGCGGGGGCATTACCCCATGGAGACGGATGCTCTCATCGAGCTTGCGGCAGCCAGCGGCGCGCCCTACGACGCCCTCCTCCTCGCCCCGGCGTATTTGGCTGCGGGACGTGTCACGTCCGGCGATGTGCAGTACGTCCGGGACGGCGAGAGCTACGTGCCTGTCGGGCTAACGAATTACGCCCGGGACGCCACATTCGGGTTCCGGAGTTCCAACATCAGGCACTACGTCGAGGAGAAGACCCACGCGGCAATCGCGGCGGACGACGTCCAGAGCCTGAGTCTCGAGGACATTCGCGTCGGTGGGGTCGAACGTGTGCGCGATGTGCTCCTCGGCTGCCGAAATGCGGTGCCCGTCATCGTCAACGCTGTGGACGACTCCGACCTGGATGTCGTCGTCCTCGGACTGATCGAGGCGGAGAAGGCAGGCGTCCGCGTGCTCAGCCGGACGGGCCCGTCGTTCGTCGCGGCACGGCTCGGGCTTGCGTCGCGGCCACCACTGAGGCACTCCGAAATCTATCCGAACGGCGAACGTCCGGGCCACGGCCTCGTGATCGTGGGATCGCACGTCGAACTCACCACCCGTCAGGTTGATCGGCTCGTCAGCGAAGTCCCTGACCTTGCGATCGTCGAACTCGCAGTGCCACTGCTCCTTGACGCCACGCAAGCGCGCGCGGAACTGGATCGGTGTGGCGCGGCGCTGATCTCGGCGCTTGAGCAGGCGGACACGATGCTTGTCACGAGCCGCGAACAGATTGTGGGGGAGACCGGTCACTCGAGCCTTCTGATAGCGCAGACGGTGTCCGCGGCGCTCTCGGCGCTCACGGCACGGGCCGTTCGCGAGGTTCCCCTCACATGGGTGGTCGCGAAAGGTGGAATCACCTCAAGCGACGTCGCCACCGAGGGGTTGTCGATTCGACGGGCAACGGTCGTCGGTCAACTGTTCCCCGGCATCGTCTCCGTCTGGGTCCACGAGGGGGGCAACGGGACGAGTCTCGACGGGCTTCCCTATGTGGTGTTCGCGGGGAATGTGGGGGACGAATCCACTCTCGCGTCGGCGGTGCGGATCATGCGGGGTGAACTCCGGTGATCAACAGCAAAGCCGCAGCACGCGCACGGCGGGCGGGAGTGCGGTCCGGTACGGGCAAGGAGAGTGCCTATAAGTAGAGATGCGCATATTCCCAACAACAACCCGAAATATCACGCATCAGAAGGTGCAGCCAATACAAAGGAGTACAGCAATGCGACGAATTCCTATCACGCTGGGTCTGATGGCCTCGGCAGCGTTGGCGCTCAGCGCCTGCGGTGGTGGCACGACCGATGGCGGCACGACCGCCGCAACCGATGCCGCCACGGCCGGCGGGGCCACAACTGCGACCGGCTCGGACGGCGCCGTCTATGTCTTCCTGCCGAAGTCGCTCAACAACCCGTACTGGGTTGACGCCCGCAAGGGCATGGAGGACGCTGCCGCGAGGCTTGGCGTCGAGGCCAAGTTCTTGGGCCCTGAGAACGACGATGCCGCCGCCCAGGTGGCAATCTTCGACTCGATCCTCGCGACCAACCCAGCCGGCATCGCCATCTCCCCTAACGACCCAGCAAGCGTGCGCGACAACATCGCGAAGGCGACCGCACAGGGTATCCCCGTCATCGCGTGGGACGGCCCCGTTCCGGACAGCGACGTGCTCGGCTACATCGGGACTGACAACGTGGCGGCCGGTGTGACGGCCGGTGAGAAACTCGCTCAGCTGATCGACGGGAAGGGCAAGGTCGCAATAGTGATCGGAAGCCTGAGCGCCGTCAACCTCAACCAGCGTCTGGAAGGCGTCAAGGAGGCGCTCGGGAAGTTCCCTGACATCGAGATCGTCGCCACCGAGGAGTCGGGCGAGTCTGTCGCGACGGCGCAGACGAGCGCGGAGACAATTCTCCAGGCCAATCCCGACCTCGCAGGGTTCGTCGGTATCGGCGGCTCCGACCTTCCCGGTATCGCAGGCGCGCTCAAGTCGGCGAACGTGTGCGGGACTGTCAAGGCTGTCGGCTTCGACGTCGTCCCGCAAGGGATCGAAGGCATGCAAGGTGGCTGTGTGGACGCTCTCATCTCGCAGAGGCCCTTCGGCATGACGGCCCAGGCACTTGAGATCCTTGTCGACTTCCACAATGGGACATCCAAGCTGGAGAAGGATTTCTTTGTCGACACGGGTGTCGAGACGGTGACGCCTGACACGCTCGAAGAGTTCCTGAAGACGGCCCACTAATTCCCCCGGTTGCGGGGTCCGCCCAGCCTCGGCGGACCCCGCAGCCAATCAACTCGTGGCTCGAAGGGAGATGACATGGCTATGCACCCGCTTGTCGAGATGCGCGGCGTCGTCAAGAGGTATCCAGGTGTCGTCGCACTCCGCGACGTGAGCATGTCGGTACAGCCCGGCGAAGTGATGGCACTCGTCGGAGAAAATGGCGCCGGAAAGAGCACGCTCCTGAAGATCCTTGCAGGCGCCGTTCGTGCAGACGAAGGCGTCATCGAGGTCAACGGGGAAGTCGCGCGGATCCACACACCGCGGGACTCCCAGGCGTACGGAATCGCGGTCATCTATCAGGAACTCAACCTCGCGAACGACCTCTCCGTCGCGGAGAACATCTACGTGGGTCGTGAGCCGAAGACCCGGTTGGGCACGGTCGACTTCCGGGCGATGGAGCAGGGCACACGCCACCTGCTGACCGACCTCGGAATCGACATTTCTCCGACAGCGATCGTCGGAGACCTGAACATCGCCCTCCGTCAGATGGTGGAGATCGCGAAGGCACTTCTGATCGACGCACGCCTCGTCGTGATGGACGAGCCGACCTCCTCGCTCACCGAGGAAGAGGTTGAAACTCTTCTCAAGCTCGTTCGGCAACTCCGCTCGAAGGGTGTGAGCGTCATCTACGTCTCCCACCGGATGCGCGAGGTGTCCGCGATCGCCGATCGGATCACCGTCATGCGTGACGGTTCCGTGGTGGGTGTTCGTGACGCCAGTACGACCAGTCCCAGCGGCATCGTCCAGATGATGGTCGGTCGGGAACTGGAGGACCTCTACGGGGTCAGGACCGCCCCACTCGACATGACAGCGACACCCACGCTCGAAGTGCGCGGGCTGGGTTCGGGGCGGCTCCTCCATGACGTGAGCTTCGCCGTGAGACCCGGGGAGATCCTCGTCCTCGCGGGACTCATCGGAGCAGGGCGCAGCGACGCGGCCCTGGCGATCTTCGGGGCAGCCAAGCGCACTCAGGGCGAGATCCTGATCGACGGCGTTCCCGTGGCGCTGCACTCGCCGCCCGAGGCGATGGCCGCCGGCATCGGCTTCGTTCCCGAGGACCGGAAGGCCATGGGGCTGTTCCTTGGACTCCCCGTGCGAGAGAACATGTCGTCAGCCTCGCTGGACCAGATCAGCTCGAGATCATTCGTCTCCCGAACCCGGGAGCGAACCCTCGCGAAGAAGTACGCCAAACAGCTCGGACTCCGGGAGTCCGCCATCGAGGTGGGTGCCGGAACGCTGAGCGGCGGCAACCAGCAGAAGGTGGTGCTGGCTCGATGGCTGGCACGACACCCGAAGATCCTCATCCTCGACGAGCCGACCCGCGGAGTCGACGTGGGCGCGAAAGCCGAGATCTACCAATTGATCCGCACGATCGCGGCTGAGGGCGTGGCCGTCGTGGTGATCTCCTCCGAACTGACCGAGGTTCTCGGGATTGCAGACCGCATCCTCGTGATGCGTGAAGGGTACGGCGTCGGCGAGCTCGACGCCGCGGATGCTACGGAAAGGCGCGTCATGGCCATGGCCACAGGAGTGTTGGAGGACGTCTCATGACTATCAACAAGGAGAACGTGACGACTGCGCCGCAGGGTGGCGCGGGCGGCACGCCGGAGGCCGGCGACAAACTCGGTGGCCGAATCCGGAATAGTTTGATGAAGATCATCCATGCGCGGGAGTCGACTCTCGGCGCCGTGGTCGTCCTCCTCGTCGTCTTCCTCTCGTGGGCGTCCCCGTACTTCTTCACCGCGGGGAACTTTACGGTCGTCGGTCGGCAGATCGCGCTTGCGCTCCTCATCAGCATCGGGATGACCTTCGTCATCCTCATCGGCGGAATCGACCTGTCGGTCGGTTCAGCGGTGGCCCTCGTGAGCGTCCTGACGGGACAGTTCATGGTCAACGCCGGCATGCACCCCGCAGTGGCAGTGCTACTCGCCCTCATAGGTGGCGCACTGATCGGTCTCATCAACGGGTCGATCAACGCCTTCGTGGGAATACCTTCGTTCGTGGTCACCCTGGGCATGCTCGCCGCGGCGCGGGGGCTCGCCCTGGGGATCACCGGGGGCTCCACGATCAGCGGGTTCCCCGAGGGTTTCCTGTACATCGGCCAGGGCGCATTCCTGGGCATTCCAGTGCCTGCGTGGGTTGCCGCAGTTGTGGCGATCGGTGCCCACATCGTCCTGAGCCGCACGACCTTCGGGCGGCACGTGTACTTCGTGGGATCGAACGAGGAGGCGGCGAAGCTCTCCGGCATTCGGGTCGAGCGGGTGAAGGTGGCCGTCTTCGTCATCTCCTCCAGCCTCGCCGCGCTCTCCGGGGTTCTCGAGACCGCGCGCCTGAGCGTGGGGCAGCCATCAGCAGGCGGCGGCTACGAGCTGATGGCCATCGGCGCCGCTGTCATCGGTGGTGCGAGCCTGTTTGGCGGAGTTGGCGGCGTCCTCGGGACGGCACTGGGCACAACCCTCCTGCTCCTCATCCAGAACGCGCTGATCCTTCTTGGCATCTCGGCATACTGGCAACAGGTCTTCAGCGGCGTAATCATCGTGGCGGCGGTCGCCCTGAACATGACACGAACACAACGCAAATAGCCAACAATCACCAACTGAACCAACTGGCGACAGGTTGTTCGCTGGGCTGACAAGCAAGGAGAAGAAATGAAGGTACTCATCACCGGGGCTCACGGCAAGGTCGGTCGCGCGGCGACTCAGGCACTGCTTGCCGCAGGGCACGACGTGCTCGCCACGGACCTGACCAGGCCAGGGTTCGAGCGCCGTGAACCCGGTACAGCAAGCTACCGGATGGCTGATCTGACCCAGGCTGGAGACGCCTTCGCGCTGGTATCCGGAATGGACGCCGTCGTGCATGTCGCAGCAATTCCCGAGCCGACAGGAAACCCGGCGCATGTCGTTTTCCACAACAACCTCATGGCCACGTTCAAT
>Ga0075518_1000053_pt1 | contig 17349 bp, 17 predicted proteins | sample NGEPerA_2_FD_76970 | JGI IMG/M metagenome (GOLD analysis project Ga0075518, IMG submission 76970) | Arctic peat soil microbial communities from the Barrow Environmental Observatory site, Barrow, Alaska, USA - NGEE PermafrostAB136-A | ecosystem: Environmental > Terrestrial > Soil > Wetlands >...
CCCACCACGAGCGGTCCACCGTCGCGGCGGGATCGCTGTCCGCCCTCACGACGATGCGGGCAAGCCAGACCTGCAGCGCGGCGAGTGCTCCGAGTGCCGCGAGTGCGCCGACCCCCGACCAGCCGTCGCCCGCTGGATCCGCGAGGACGCCCGAGACGGCGAGGAGCGCGGCGGCCATCGTGGCGAGCCACGCCGCGCCGGTCAGGACCGCGGGCTCGAACCAGGCGCGGGCCTCCGGCGACGCGGCACCCGGCGTCGAGCGGGCGAGCACGAAGCGCGCGCAGGTCAGCGTGACCGAGGCGACCAGGAACCAGGCGCACACGCCCGGACCGGTTGCCAGGGGGACGAGCAGGACGGGCGCGAGGGGGAGGAGCGCCGTCCCGACGACGCCTGCGACCCGCAGGCGTGTCGCGCGTCCCCCCACCAGGAGCAGCGCGGCGCAGACGAGGCACGCCGCTGCGGCGTACACCGAGGGCTCGGTCACGGTGACAAGTCCGGTGGCAGCGACGGCCCACGCGTCGAGCAGGAGCATGACCGTGCCGAGCGCACCGATGGCCTCGGCGCTCGACCGCAGCGCCGCCCGCCGCAGCCGGTCGGCGAGCACGAACACCACGACGGTGCCGACCGCGACCGTCACCGCACGGCCGGTGAGCCCGATCCAGCCCCAGCTGAAGACGAGGAACACGATGCTCGCAGCCGCGAGCAGGCTCGCACCGAGCACCTGCAGCACCGTCTGCACGCGCCAGTGCGGTCGGACGGCGCGCGGGACGAGCGAGGCGGGGGCGGTCGCTCGGCGGTGTGCCACCGCGAGGAGGCTCCCGCTCACGACGGCGTGAGCAGGTTCGTCGATCCGTCGGCCGGGGGCCAGGGCCCGCGGCGCCGGGTACGCGACCTGCGGCGCCGCGTACGCCGGACGCAATGTGTCCTCGCGGGCGGTCTGCTGGACGCGCATCGCCTGCAGGTGACCCTCGCGCTGGCTCAGCGCGTCGGCGGCGCGTCGGGACAGGTCCCACAGCTGCTGACCGGGCGCGCCGGACAGGTCGAGGCCACACGCGTCGCACCGGCTCCGCGTGAGCGCGGCCGTGCAGCCTGGGCAGCGGGCGGCATCGGTGAGCAGCCGACGGACGACGGCGTACGGGGTGGCCGGAGGCGTCGGCGCAGGTGGCATGCGCGCATCCTCGCGTATCGACGGCCCAGGCGGGGGCGTTGTGCACAGACTCTCCGGACGGGCAGGGCCTAGGGTGTGTTCAGCAGGCCCGTTCACGCGCACCGGGAGGTCACCATGGCTGGTCAGGAACACGCTCAGTCCCGCCGCGAGGACGACGAGCCGGCCGCAGGCCCTGACGCCCCCGCGTCGGCGACCCCCGCAGCCCAGGCACGCGACGCCGAGGTCGACGCGCTGCTCGAGGAGATCGACGACGTCCTGGAGACCAACGCGGAGCAGTTCGTGCGCGGGTTCGTGCAGAAGGGCGGTCAGTGACCGCCGATGGGCCTGGACCACACTTCTGCCGGCCGGTTGCCGGCCGCGTTCACGACGCCCGGCTCGTCCTCGTTCGTCGAGTTCCTCGCGGGGCACGCACCCTCGCTCCTGCCGGGCAACCGGCCGTTGCCTGCGGGTGAGGTGCCACTGGCGCCCCATGCGACGACGATCGTCGCGCTCGTCTTCGACGGTGGCGTGGTCATGGCGGGCGACCGCCGCGCGACCATGGGCTCGATGATCGCGAGCCGCGAGATCGAGAAGGTGTTCCCCGCGGACGACTTCTCCGCGGTCGGCATCGCCGGCACGGCGGGTCTCGCCGTCGAGCTCGTGCGGCTGTTCCAGCTCGAGCTCGAGCACTACGAGAAGATCGAGGGCGCGCTGCTGTCGCTCGACGGCAAGGCGAACCGGCTCGCGACGATGATCCGCGGCAACCTGGGCCTCGCGATGCAGGGCCTCGCCGTCGTGCCGCTGTTCGCGGGGTACGACCTGGACCGGGGCCTGGGCCGGATCTTCTCCTACGACGTGACGGGCGGTCGCTACGAGGAGCACGAGCACCACAGCGTCGGCTCGGGCTCGGTGTTCGCGCGCGGTTCGCTCAAGAAGCTGTGGCGTCCCGGTCTGGACGCGGTCGCCGCCGTGCGCGTCGCGGTCGAGGCGCTTGTCGACGCCGCGGACGACGACTCGGCCACGGGTGGCCCCGACTCGTCCCGGCAGATCTGGCCGGTCGTCGCGACCGTGACATCGGCGGGGTACCGCCGCGTCGGGCAGGATGAGCTCGGTGCCGTCGTGGAGGCGGTCGCAGCGCAGCGGCGCACTGAGCACGCGCAGGGTCGCGCGGGGGGTGAGCCGCGATGAGCATGCCGTTCTACGTCTCGCCCGAACAGCTGATGAAGGACCGGGCCGACTACGCGCGCAAGGGCATCGCGCGGGGTCGCTCAGTCGTCGTCCTGCAGTACGACGAAGGCATCGTGTTCGCGACCGAGAACCCGTCCCGGGCCCTGCACAAGATCTCCGAGATCTACGACCGCATCGCCTTCGCCGCCGTGGGCAAGTACAACGAGTTCGAGAACCTGCGCGTCGCCGGGGTGCGGTATGCCGACCTGCGCGGGTACTCCTACGACCGCCAGGACGTGAACGCGCGCGGGCTCGCGAACGCCTACGCCCAGACGCTCGGTACGGTGTTTACGACCGAGTCGAAGCCGCTCGAGGTCGAGCTCGTCGTGGCCGAGGTCGGCCCGACCCCGGAGGGCGACCAGATCTACCGGTTGTCCTATGACGGTTCGGTCGCCGACGAGCACGGGTACGTGGCGATGGGTGGGCAGGCGGACCGTCTCGTCACTCAGCTCGCCGACGCGTGGCGTGCCGGCCTCACGCTCGCCGAGGTCGTGCGGATCGCGGTCCGGGTCCTCGGTACCCAGCCGGAGGGCGAGCCGCGCCAGCTCCCGGCGAGCCAGCTCGAGGTCGCGGTGCTCGAGCGCTCGCGCTCGCGCCGCGCTTTCCGTCGGCTGACCGGGCCGGCGCTCGACGCCATGCTCGCGGCTGCGCCGAGCCAGCCCGCTGCGCCGACCCTGTCGGCCGAGCCGGCCGAACCCGCCGCGCCGGACCTGCCGCCCGAACCGGACCCGCCGACGCAGTGACGGCGGCGTGACACCGCTCGACGGAGACCCACACGGAGGGGAGGGGCACATGGACCGCCGCATCTATGGCCTCGAGACCGAGTACGGGGTGACGTGCGCGTCCGACGACGGCCGTGGGCTGTCGGCGGACGAGGTCGCCCGGTACCTGTTCCGCAAGGTCGTCGCCTGGGGGCGTTCGTCGAACGTGTTCCTGCGCAACGGCTCGCGGCTCTACCTCGACGTCGGCTCCCACCCGGAGTACGCGACGGCGGAGTGCGACGACGTGCGTCAGCTCATCACGTACGACCGCGGCGGCGAACGCATCCTCGAAGGCCTCGTCACCGATGCGCAGCAGCGCCTCGAGCACGAGGGCCTTGCCGGGCGGATCCACCTGTTCAAGAACAACACGGACTCGGCAGGCAACTCCTACGGGTGCCACGAGAACTACCTCGTGCGCCGCCAGGGGGACTTCTCCCGCCTGTCGGACGTCCTCGTCCCCTTCCTGATCACGCGCCAGGTCCTGACCGGTGCGGGCAAGGTGCTGCCGACGCCGCGCGGCGCGGTCTACTGCCTCTCGCAGCGTGCCGACCACATCTGGGAGGCGGTCTCGAGCGCGACGACGCGGTCCCGGCCGATCATCAACACCCGCGACGAGCCGCACGCGGATGCCGAGCTGTACCGGCGCCTGCACATCATCGTCGGCGACTCGTCGATGTCCGAGACGACCACGATGCTCAAGGTCGGTGCGACGGACCTGATCCTGCGGCTCATCGAGGCCGGCGTCCCGATGCGGGACATGGCGCTCGAGAACCCGATCCGGGCCATCCGCGAGATCAGCCACGACATGACGGGCCTGCACCCGTTCCAGCTCTCCAACGGCCGGACCGTCACCGCGGTCGACCTCCAGGAGGAGTACCTCGGGCGTGTCAAGGAATACATCGCGGGCGACGTCGACCCGACGCCCGAGATCAAGCAGGTCGTCGACCTGTGGGAACGCGGTCTGCACGCGCTGCGCACGGGAGATCTCGCCCTCGTCGAGCGCGAGCTGGACTGGGTCATCAAGTACCGGCTGATCGAGCGCTATCGCGCCAAGCACGGCCTCGAGCTGGGTGATCCGCGCGTCGCGCGGCTCGACCTCGCGTACCACGACATCTCGCGGACCGAGGGGCTGTACAACCTTCTCGCGGCTCGGGGGCTCGTCGACCGGGTCACGACCGACCTCGAGGTGTTCGAGGCGACGGCCGTGCCGCCCCAGACGACGCGGGCGAAGCTCCGGGGCGACTTCGTGCGCGCTGCGCAGGAGGCACGGCGCGACTACACGGTCGACTGGGTGCACCTCAAGCTCAACGACCAGGCGCAGCGCACGGTGCTGTGCAAGGACCCGTTCCGCAGCGTCGACGAGCGCGTCGAGAGGCTCATCGAGTCGATGTGAACGGCCCCCCGGGCCCGCACCGTACAGTGTGGCCGGACATCCGACCGGGGAGGAATCGACGTGCGACGTCTGGTTGTGGCATGCCTGGCCGCCGTGCTCCTGGCTGCCGGCTGCACCGCGGTCACGACCCCCGCTCCGGACGTCCTGGTGACGGGCGATCCGGGTGCGCCGCCGACCCTCACCTACGTGACGCCGCTCGCCGTGAGCGAGACGGTCCACCAGGTGGTCTGGCAGGGCGCCGGGGACGAGCTCGTCGACGGTGAGCCCGTGCTCGTGGACTTCTGGCTCGAGGACGCGAGCGACGCGACGGTCGTCAAGGAGAGCTACTCGAGCAGCCCGACGCCTCGCCCGCTCACGGTCGAGGACCTCGGCCAGGACCTGTACGACACGCTGCACGGGCAGCGCGTGGGGGCGCGCCTGCTGCAGATCAGCCCGGCGCCCGGCAGCGGCGCGGCGAACTACCCGACCGTCACGGTGCTCGACGTGCTCCCGACGCGCGCATCCGGTGAATCGGTGGCCCCGCGCGAGGGCCTCCCCGTGGTCACGCTCGGTGGGGACGGCTCGCCGTCGATCACACCGTCGGCCGCCGAGCCGCCGACCGAACTCGTGACTCAGCCGCTGCTGCGGGGCACGGGCGCCCAGGTGGCGGACGGCGACACCGTGACCGTGCAGTACACGGGCTTCGCGTGGACGACCGGGGAGCCGTTCGAGTCGACGTGGACCAACCGCAGCCCGGTCTCGTTCGACCTGGCGATGGTCCCGGCGTGGGCGAACCTCGTGGAGCAACCCGTCGGCAGCCAGGTCATGCTCGTGGTCCCACCGACGTATCCGCTCGGCGCGACGCAGAGCGAGGAGCTCACCGGGCAGACGATCGTGTTCGTCATCGACATCCTTGCGACGGGCCCTGCGCCCGTGAACGGCTGACGGGAGCTGAAGGGGACATGACGCTGGCGCTGCGGGTCATCCCGTGCCTCGATGTCGACGCGGGTCGCGTCGTCAAGGGCGTGAACTTCGAGAACCTGCGCGACGCGGGCGACCCGGTCGAGCTCGCCCGCCGGTACGACGCCGAGGGTGCGGACGAGATCACCTTCCTCGACGTGTCGGCGTCGTCGGGCGACCGCGCCACGATGTATGACGTGGTGCGCCGCACCGCCGAAGAGGTGTTCGTCCCGCTGACCGTCGGTGGTGGCGTGCGCTCGGCGGACGACGTCGACCGGCTGCTCCGGGCGGGGGCCGACAAGGTCGGCGTCAACACCGCCGCGATCGCGCGCCCCGAGCTCATCGAGGAGATCGCGGAGCGTTTCGGGAGCCAGGTGCTCGTCCTCTCGGTCGACGCGCGCCGCGTGACCGGGGACGCCCGCACCGCATCGGGGTACGAGGTCACGACGCACGGCGGCCGTCGCGGCACGGGCATCGACGCGGTGGAGTGGGCGGCACGTGCGGCGGCGTTGGGTGCGGGGGAGATCCTGCTGAACTCGATGGACGCGGACGGTACGACGGCCGGGTTCGACCTCGAGATGCTGCGCGACGTGCGCAGCGAGGTCAGCGTCCCGCTCATCGCGAGCGGCGGTGCGGGCACGCCGGAGCACTTCGTCGAGGCTGCGCGAGCGGGTGCGGACGCGGTGCTTGCTGCCAGCGTCTTCCACTTCCGGACGCTCACGATCGGTCAGGTCAAGGATCACCTGCGGGCCGCGGGCATCACCGTCCGCTGACGCCCCGCCGGCTCGGACCCGCGCCGGCTCGATCCGCGCAGGTCGGTGGTCGTCGTGCGGTCATGCCGTCGGCAGGATCGCCCGCAAGGCCTCGACGTCGTCCGCTGCGCCCTCGATCACGACGTCGGCCGCGGCTCCACGGCCGAACGCGTGCAGCAGCAGCTCCCCGACGTCGCCGCGGATGACGACGGTCCCGTGCCCGTTCGGCGCGCGCCGCACCCGGCGGCGCACCTCGTCGGGCCGCACGAGGACCACGCCGACCGGCACACGCCGGTAGAACATCGACGCCCCGCGAACGAGCGCACGCCACAGCGCCTCGGCGTGCGCGGGCTCGAGCACGAGCGGGGGCACAGGTCCGCCGCCGCGTCGCACGTCCTCGGTGTGCACGAAGTACTCCACGAGGTTGACCTGCTCGCCGGCCCACGACAGCGGGCTCCACGCGGCGGGTTCGCTCGCCACCCGGGAGACGAGGTCGCGGTAGCCCTGCTCGGATCGCGCGGTGTCGGCGAGCTGGGACATCACACGCTCCGTGCGAGCCGCCAGGGCCGGCACGACCAGACCCGCGCCCGCGAGCGGCGAGTGCTCGCGCAGCACCACGTGGGCCGCCAGGTGACGGCTCTGCCAGCCCTCGCACAGCGTCGGAGCGTCGGGCCCGGCGTCGGTGAGGGCCTGAGCGAGCTGCGCGCGTGCGATGCGGTGCCATGTCATCCCGGAATGTTCCCACGGCCGCACCGACCTCACGTGCGAGAATGCTCGACGCCCCGCCACTGAAAGGTTCTCAGCTTGCACCCGCGCGATCAGACACCGCCGCGAGCCGCGCTGACGGGTTCGGTGCTGCGACGCTCGGTGCAGCTCCTGGGCCGCGGGATGGCTTCCGAACCCCGCACGTACGTGCTCGCGGTCGGCTCGTCGGCCGTGTTCGGTGCGACGACCGTGGCGATCAGCCAGGTGCTCGGCAAGGTGACGAACGAGGTCGTCGTGCCGGCGCTCGACGGCTCGGTGCCCGCCCGCGGTCACATCTGGCTGGCCGGGCTCGCGCTCGCCGCGGTCGCGCTCGCGCTCGCGGCCGGGGTCGCGGGACGCCGGATCTTCGCGGGGATCGGTTACGCCGACCTGCAGGCAGGGCACCGGGCGCGCGTCACGCGGCAGTTCCTGCGCCTGCCGATGTCGTGGCACCGCCGCCACCCCACGGGGCAGCTGCTGTCGAACGCGAGCTCGGACGTCGAGGCGGCGACGTCGGTGTTCAACCCTCTCCCGTTCGCGCTCGGTGTGGTCGTGATGTTCGTGGTCGCGGCCGTCGCGCTCCTGACGACCGACGTGTGGATCGCGCTCGCGGCGTTCGTCGTCCTCCCGGTCGTCCTCGTGGTGAACGTGGTGTTCGAGCGCCGCATGTCGCCCGCGGCGATGCGTGCCCAGCAGCTGCGTGGGGAGGTCGCCGACATCGCCCACGAGAGCTTCGAGGCGGCGCTCGTGGTGAAGTCGCTCGGCACCGAGGACCGCGAGGAGTCGCGCTTCGCGGAGCGTGCGATGCGGCTCCGGGACGCCAACGTCCGGGTGGGGGTCGTCCGCGCGGTCTTCGACCCGGTGATCGACCTCCTGCCCGGGCTCGGGACGCTGCTCGTGCTCCTGGTCGGCACGGCACGCGTCGCTGCGGGCGCCGTGGACACCGGGGACATCGTCTCGGCGGCGTACCTGCTGACGCTCCTCACCGTGCCGGTCCGCGCGTTCGGCTGGGTGCTGGGTGACCTGCCGCGCGCCCTGGTCGGCTACGAGCGCATCGCCGGCGTGCTGGACGCCGGTGGTGCGCTGGCGCACGGTGACACGCAGCTGCCGGCCTCCGGCCGCGGTGCACGCGTCGAGCTGCGCGGCGTCGGTGTGCGGGTCCCGGTGCAGCCCAGCTTCCCGGCGAGCGCAGCCGACCCGGACGACGCGGTGCTGCTCGAGGACATCGACCTCGACCTCGCGCCGGGGCGGACCGTCGCGCTCGTCGGGCCGACGGGCGCCGGCAAGACCACGCTCGTCACGCTGATGAACCGGCTCTGGGACCCGACGTCGGGCACGGTATCGATCGACGGGATCGACGTGCGCGACGTGCGTCCGGCCGACCTCGCCGCGCAGGTCGCACTCGTCGCCCAGTCGACGTTCATCTTCGAGGACACCGTGCGGGGCAACGTGACGCTGTGCGACGACGCCGAGCCCGGAGCGCCGACGGACGACGAGGTCTGGGCCGCACTGCGCCTCGCGCGCGTCGACGACGTCGTGTCTGCGCTGCCGGGCCGCCTCGACGCTCCGCTCGGGGAGCGTGGCTCGAACCTGTCGGGTGGTCAGCGTCAACGGCTCGCCCTTGCCCGGGCGCTCGTGCGCTCGCCTCGCGTCCTCGTGCTCGACGACGCGACGTCCGCGGTCGACCCGCGCGTGGAGCAGCAGATCCTCACGGGCCTGCGTGCCGCCGCGCCGGGCAGCGGGCCCGCGTTCGCCCCGACGGTCGTCATGGTCGCCTACCGGATGTCCTCGGTGCTGCTCGCCGACGAGGTCGTGCACCTCGATGGCGGGCGTGTCGTGGACCGCGGGACGCACGACGAGCTCCTCGCGCGCGACCCGGGCTACCGCGACCTCGCGACCGCGTACGAGCGCGAGTCGGAGCGCCGCGCGGCCGGGGAAGCGGACGACGCCGTACCGCAGAGCGAGCCGACGGCGGAGGCGGTGGACCGATGACCGACACGGACGCGTCGGCCGATCACACGATCGGGTCGTCGGGCACTCTCGGGGTGCTGGCGACCCTGCGCCGGGGTGTGCAGGTCTCACCCCAGCTGCTCGAGGGGATCGGGCTCACGATCCTGCTCGCGGTGCTCGCAGCGTGCGGACGCGTCCTGGTCCCGATCGCGGTGCAGCAGACCATCGACTCGGGGGTGCTCGCGGCCGGCGGTCCGGACGTGGCGCGGGTCGCGGTGCTCGTGGCCGTCGCCGCGCTCGGCCTGCTCCTCGGCGGTGTCTGCGCGGCGCTCGTCAACGTGCGGCTGTTCCGGGCGAGCGAGAGCGGGCTCGCGATGCTGCGCGTGAAGGCGTTCCGGCACGTGCATGACCTGTCGATCCTCAGTCAGGACTCCGAACGCCGCGGGTCGCTCGTCTCGCGCGTCACGTCCGACGTCGACACCATCTCGCTGTTCGTGCAGTGGGGCGGCATCATGCTGCTCGTCTCGATCCTGCAGATCGGGGTCGCGACGGCGCTCATGACGGTGTACTCGTGGCAGCTCACGGTCCTCGTGTGGCTGTGCTTCATCCCGCTGCTGGTCGTCCTGCGTCCGCTGCAGAAACGGGTCAACGCGGCGTACACGCGGGTGCGGGAGCGCGTGGGAGCGCTGCTCGGCGCGATCTCCGAGGCCGTGGTGGGTGCCGAGACGATCCGGGCGTACGGCGCCCAGGTGCGGACGCAGCGCCGCATCGACACCGCGATCCGCGCGACGCGTGACGCCGCGGTGCGGGCCCAGAACCTCGTGTCCCTCGTGTTCTCGAGCGGCGTGCTCGTCGCCAACCTCGTGCTCGCCGTCGTGGTCGTGGCCGGCACGTACCTGGGCGTCGCGGGCGAGCTGTCGGCGGGCAAGCTGCTGGCCTTCCTGTTCCTCGTCCAGCTGTTCACCGGGCCGGTGCAGATGGCGACCGAGGTGCTGAACGAGCTGCAGAACGCCGTCGCGGGGTGGCGCCGGGTGCTCGCCGTGATCGACACCACCGTCCAGGTGGTCGACGCGGGCGACGCCGGGGTCGCGTCGCCGCGCGGACCGGCGACCATCGAGCTGCGGGGAATCGGGTTCGCGTACCCGGACGGCCCGCGGGTGCTGCGCGGCATCGACCTCACGATCCCGGCACGGACGTCGGTGGCCGTCGTCGGCGCGACCGGGTCGGGCAAGACGACCGTCGCGAAGCTCATCGCCCGGCTCATGGACCCCACGGACGGCCAGGTGCTGCTCGACGGCGTGGACCTGCGCGACATCCGGCTCTCCGAGCTGCGCGAGCGCGTCGTGATGGTGCCGCAGGAGGGGTTCCTGTTCGACGCGACCCTCCTCGAGAACGTCGTGTACGGGCTCCCCGGCGTGGATGCCGCGGCGCACGAGCCGACCGTGCGCGCCGCGGTGGACCACCTCGGCCTGACCGGTTGGCTCGACGAGCTGCCGCAGGGCCTCGCGACGCCGGTCGGACAGCGCGGGGACCGGCTGTCCGCGGGCGAGCGTCAGCTCGTCGCGCTCGTGCGTGCCTACCTGGCCGAGGCCGACCTGCTGGTGCTCGACGAGGCCACCTCGGCGGTCGACCCGGCGACCGAGGTGCGGATCGCCCGCGCGCTCGACTCGCTCACGCGCGGGCGCAGCACCGTGACGATCGCGCACCGGCTGTCCACCGCGGAGGCGTCCGACCTCGTGGTCGTCGTCGATGCCGGTCGCGTCGTCGAGGTCGGCCAGCACACCGAGCTCGTGGCGAACGGTGGCGTCTACGCCGCGATGCACGGCTCGTGGGTCTCCCAGACACGGTGATCCAGGGTGCCGTGGCAAGATCGCGGGGTGCCCGACCAGCCCACCTCCGCCGCCGCCCCCTCGACTGTCCCCGTCAAGTCGACCCCGCCGGCTCTCGACCCTGAGATCGCCGCGCGGCTCAAGCGTGACGACGCCGGGCTCGTCGCCGCCGTCGTGCAGCAGCACGACACGGGTGAGGTCCTCATGGTCGGCTGGATGGACGACGAGGCGCTGCGTCGGACCCTGACGAGCGGGCGTGTGACGTTCTGGAGCCGCTCGCGGAACGAGTACTGGCGCAAGGGCGACACGTCCGGGCACGCGCAGTACGTGCAGGCGGTCGCGATCGACTGCGACGGCGACGCGCTCCTGGTCCGCGTGGACCAGGTCGGCGCCGCATGCCACACCGGTGCGCGCACGTGCTTCGACGCGGGCGGCCCGCTGCCCGTCGTCGTCGGCCGCCGCCCGCCCACGGATGTCCCACCGAACCCCGAAGGAGCCTCATGACCGCGTCCGCCGCCGCGACCGCCTCGGTGCAGGTCCCGTGGGGTTCGACGTGGCCGGTCCTCGCGGACTTCCGCGCCCTCGCGTCCGACCGTCGGGTGATCCCGGTCGTCCGGCGGCTCCTCGCGGACGACGTCACGCCGGTCGGCCTGTACCGGACGCTCGGCGGTGGGCGTCCCGGCACGTTCGTGCTCGAGTCCGCGGAGCAGGACGGCACGTGGTCGCGGTACTCGTTCGTCGGGGTGCGCTCGCGCGCGACGCTGACGACCCGCGCCGGTGAGGCGGTCTGGAGCGGCGACGTGCCCGTCGGGGTCCCGCTGCACGGCGCACCCCTCGACGTCCTCGCCGAGACCCTCGAGGTCCTGCGGACCCCGGCTGTGCCCGGGCTGCCGCCCCTCACGGGGGGGCTCGTGGGTGCGCTCGGCTGGGACATCGTGCGCCAGTGGGAGCCGACGCTGCCCGCGGCGGCGCCCGAGGAGCTCGGTGTGCCCGAGATGACGCTGTGCCTCGTGAGCGACCTCGCGGTCGTGGACCACCTCGACGGCTCGGTGTGGCTCGTCGCGAACGCGATCAACTTCGACAACACCGACCAGCGCGTGGACGACGCGTACGCCGACGCGCTCGCGCGGCTCGAGGCGATGCAGGACGCGTTGCAGCACCCCGCGCTGCCCGCTGCCGCAGTGCTCGTCGACATCGATGAGCCCGAGCTCGAGTTCCGATCGACGCGCGCGCAGTTCGAGGCGTCGGTGCGCACCGGGCAGGAGGCGATCCGCGACGGCGAGGTCTTCCAGGTCGTCATCTCGCAGCGCCTCGACCTCGACTGCCCTGCCGATCCGATCGACGTGTACCGCGTGCTGCGCACCATCAACCCGAGCCCGTACATGTACTACCTGCAGCTCCAGGACGCGGACGGCCACGACTTCGCCGTCGTCGGATCGAGCCCCGAGACGCTCGTCAAGGTCACCGACGGCCGGGTCGTGACGTTCCCGATCGCGGGTTCGCGACCGCGCGGCGCGACGCCCGAGCAGGACCTCGCGCTCGCGGACGAGCTGCTCGCGGACCCCAAGGAGCGCGCCGAGCACATCATGCTCGTCGACCTGTCCCGCAACGACCTCGTCAAGGTCTGCGAGCCGGCGAGCGTGGAGGTCGTCGAGTTCATGGCGGTCAAGCGCTTCAGCCACATCATGCACATCTGCTCGACCGTCGTCGGGCACCTCCGCGAGGGCGCGACCGCACTGCAGACGCTGATCGCGGCGTTCCCGGCAGGGACGCTCTCGGGTGCGCCGAAGCCCCGTGCGATCGCGCTGATCGACGAGATCGAGCCGGCCCGGCGGGGGATCTACGGTGGGACGGTCGGCTACTTCGACCTCGCCGGCGACATGGACATGGCCATCGCGATCCGCACGGCACTGATCCGCGACGGTCGGGCGAGCGTGCAGGCCGGCGGTGGGATCGTCGCCGACTCGGTGCCCGGGCTCGAGTACGAGGAGTCGCGCAACAAGGCGGCTGCCGCAGTCCGCGCGGTGCAGATCGCTGCTCGGCTGCGATCGGCACGCGGGTGAGCGAGGGTTCCCGCCGCGGCCGCTGGGTCGTGCTGCTGCTCGTCGCGGCGGCGGTCACGGGTGCCACCACGATGCCGGCATGGTTCCGGGCGACCGGGACGAACGCGCTCGCCGGTGACGTCGAGGTCGCGGTCACGGGGAGCCAGGCGGCGCCGGGTGTGCTCGCTGCGGCGGTCGTGCTGCTCGCGGCCGCGGGCGCGGTCGGCCTCGTGGGCCGGGTCGCCCGCTGGGTCGTCGTCGCCGTCGTCGCTGTCGCGGGTGTCGTCGTCGTCGCATCGGTCGTCGCCGTGCTCCAGGACCCGGAACCGGTCGCGACGGTCGTCGTCGCTGCCGCCACGGGCGTGAGCGCGCTGACCGGACCCGTCGCGGTGACGCCGTGGCCCTGGGTCGCGTCCGCGGTGGGGCTGCTCGACGTGCTCGCCGGGATCGGGCTCGCTCGCGCGTCGGCGCGGTGGGGTGCGACCACGCGCCGGCACGTGCCGACGACGGCCGCCACGGCAGCGGGCGAGGTCGACGACGACCGGTCGGCGTGGGACGCCCTGACCCGCGGCGACGACCCGACCGCGAGCTGAGCGTCAGCACCGGATGCACCGGTGATCCGCACGTGCCGTCAGATACGCTGAGCGTCGATCCGAGAACGAGAGGCAGGCCCCCATGGCCGATCAGTCTGTCGAACGTCGCGCCGAGAGTGCGGTCCCCGCGCCGACCCCGGTCCGTGACCTGTCCTACCTCCCGCCGAGTGCGCCCCCGACGAACCACGGGCACACCACCGCGGCCTGGACGACGGTCATCGTCGTCCTCGTCGGAGCGATCATCTCGTCCGTGGCGATGATCTTCGCGGCCGTCCCCCTCGTCTGGGCGGGCGCCGTGATCATCGTGCTCGGTGTCGTCGCGGGCAAGGTCCTCCAGGTCCTCGGCTATGGCCAGGGTGGCGCGGCGACACTCGCCAAGCAGGCCCGCACCGGCGGTCACTGACCCCGCAGCTCCGGATCCGCGTCTCGGTTCTGACGCGTCTCTGCCCGTGCGGGCCGTCAACCCACTATCGTCCAGCCCAGTGGCAGTCGTCACACGTCGACCGTCCTGCCCGACGAGATCTCAGGAGATCTGATGTCGACCCCGAACGAGCCGCAGGACCCGTACGCCACCGGCGGTCAGCCCGCACAGCCCGACAGCGGCGCGCCCCAGCCGCCCGCGGAGCCGAGGTACCCGGCAGCCCCGCCGTACGGCACGCCGCCCGCCCAGCCCGTCCAGCCTGCCCAGCCCGGGTACCCGGCAGCTCCGCAGTACGGCGCCCCGCAGTACGGCGCGACCCCGTACCCGGCGGCGCCTCAGTACGCTGCGGCGCCCGGGTATGCCAGCGGCTACGCCTACCCGAAGAACAGCCTCGCTGTCTGGTCGCTCGTGCTCGCCATCCTCGGCATGGTGCTGTTGTGCGGCCTGTTCACGGGCATCCCAGCGGTCATCATCGGCAACAACGCCAAGCGCGCGGTCGCGGCCGGCGAGGCCAACAACGGTGGTCTCGCGACGGCCGGGGTCGTCGTCGGGTGGATCGCGATCGCCCTGTCGGTGATCGTAGTCGCCGTGGTCGCGCTCCTCGTCTCCAACGCCGGTGGCTGGACCGAGTACGTCAACACGTACTCCACCACGCCGTAGTGGTGTCTTCACCGCCGTGAGCCTCCCCGCGGTGAACGTCCTGTCCGTGCGCACCGACCTCGGTGCGCAGACGGGCCGTGCGCCGCGCGAGGACCGGCGTCAGCGGCCCGGACCTCGGCCGCGCGACGCCGGCCGGATCGACCGCCTGCGCGGACCGCTCGTCCTGGGCGGCCTCGTGGCCGTCGCGACGGTGTACGTGGCGCTCGTGGACCCGAACCGACCGGGTCACTACCTCGCCTGCCCGATCTACCTCCTGACGGGCCACTACTGCGCGGGCTGCGGGGCGCTGCGCGCGACCCACGACCTCGCGCACGGAGATCTCGCGGGCGCGTGGGCGATGAACCCGCTGTGGGTCCTGGTGGTGCCGCTGCTCGTCGTCGCCTGGCTGCGCTGGTCGGCGCGAGCCTGGCGGGGGCCCGCGGCTGCGATCCGTGCGCCGGCCGCGCCGCGCGCCGTCTGGGTCCCGTGGGTCGCGCTCGTGGTGACCATCGGCTTCACGCTCCTGCGCAACGTGCCCGTGCTCGCGCCGTGGCTCGCCCCCTGATCCGCGCGCCCGGTGCGCGCGCCTGTTCGAGGAGATCGACATGACAGGCCCCGTCTACCCGACCGGCAGCCCGTACCCGCCCGCGTACTACTACCCCAGGAACGACCTCGGGGTCTGGTCGCTCGTGCTCGGCATCGCCGGCCTCGTGCTCGGTTGCGTGTTCTTCACCGGGGTGCCCGCCGTCGTCGTCGGGACGCGCGCGAAGCGCGCGGTCGCCGAGGGCCAGGCGAACAACCCCGGCCTCGCGACGGCCGGCATCGTGCTCGGGTGGATCTCGATCGGCTTGGGCGTCGTGGCGGTCCTGGCGATCATCCCGTTGATCATCCTGGGCATCGCCCTCCCGTTCGCGTTCACCACCGGGGGCACGGGCGGCTGAGCCGCGCCGGCGGAGTTCGGGCGCGGTGCTGCGTCCGAGTCCTGAGCGCGTGGTCTGTCCCCCCCGCGGTCGCCTCTACGATGGCCGAAGGACCGCTGCCGTCACAGGCGGCGCGGTTCGACGCCGAGGGGAGTGAGGCACCGATGACCGTGCTGGACGAGATCGTCGCAGGTGTCCGAGAGGATCTGGCGCAGCGCGAGGCCGCGACGCCGTTGGCTGCAGTCAAGGAACGCGCGGCCCGCATGACCGAGGCCAAAGACTGCGTGAGCCGTCTGCGGGTCAGTGATGCCGTCACCGTGATCGCCGAGGTCAAGCGCTCGAGCCCGAGCCGCGGGTCGCTCGCGTCGATCACCGATCCGGCCGCGCTCGCGCTCTAGTACGAGAAGGGCGGCGCCGCCGCGATCTCGGTGCTGACCGAGCAGCGGAAGTTCAACGGCTCGCTCGCCGACCTGGACTCCGTCCGCGGTGTGGTCGACATCCCGGTGCTGCGCAAGGACTTCATCGTGACGCCGTACCAGGTCTGGGAGGCGCGTGCGCACGGCGCCGACCTCGTCCTGCTCATCGTCGCCGCCCTCGAGCAGACGGTGCTGACGTCGCTCATCGAGCGCGTGCACTCCCTGGGGATGACGGCGCTCGTCGAGGTGCACGACGTGGACGAGGTCGCGCGGGCGGTCGATGCCGGCGCCAAGGTCATCGGGGTCAACGCGCGCAACCTCAAGACGCTCGATGTCGACCGGAACACGTTCGCCCGGGTCGCGCCGTCGATCCCCGCGGGGATCGTGCGGATCGCCGAGTCGGGTGTCCGCGGCCCGCACGACCTCATGGACTACGCGCGGGCAGGCGCCGACGCGGTGCTCGTCGGCGAGGCGCTCGTCACTGACGAGGCCCCTCGCAAGTCGGTCGCCGACCTCGTCGCGGCCGGGGCACACCCCTCGCTGCGGGCGGTGCGGCAGTGACCGGGCCGTCCGCCGAGCCCGTCACGACCGCGCTCCAGGACGCGCTGGCGTCCGGACCGCTCAGCACCCACGCGGGGCCGTACTTCGGCAGCTTCGGGGGCCGCTTCGTACCCGAGGCGCTCATCGCGGCGCTCGACGAGCTCGACGCCGAGTACCACAAGGCCCTCACGGACCCGGCGTTCGGTGCCGAGCTCGCTCGGCTCCACAAGACGTACACGGGGCGCCCCAGCCCCCTCACGGAGGTGCCGCGGTTCGCGAAGCACGTGGGCGACGGCATCCGCGTCTTCCTGAAGCGCGAGGACCTCAACCACACCGGCTCGCACAAGATCAACAACGTGCTCGGGCAGGCCCTGCTGGTCAAGCGCATGGGCAAGACCCGGGTCATCGCGGAGACGGGCGCAGGCCAGCATGGCGTCGCGACCGCAACCGCCGCGGCGCTCATGGACCTCGAGTGCACGGTGTACATGGGCGAGGAGGACATGCGCCGCCAGGCCCTCAACGTCGCGCGCATGCGGCTGCTGGGCGCTGAGGTCATCCCCGTGACGATCGGCACGCGCACGCTCAAGGACGCGATCAACGAGGCGTTGCGCGACTGGGTCGCGAACGTGGACTCGACCCACTACCTTCTCGGCACCGTGACGGGTCCGCACCCGTTCCCGGAGATGGTGCGCGACTTCCACAAGATCATCGGCGAGGAAGCCAAGGTGCAGCTCGCCGAGGAGATCGGTCGACTGCCCGACGCCGTCGCGGCGTGCGTGGGCGGCGGCTCCAACGCGATGGGGATCTTCAACGCCTTCCTCGACGAGCCGGGCGTTCGCCTGTTCGGGTTCGAGGCGGGCGGCGAGGGCATCGCGTCCGGGCGGCACGCTGCACGGTTCAGCGGCGGCGCGACGGGCGTGCTGCAGGGCACCAAGTCGTACCTGCTCCAGGACGAGGACGGCCAGACGCTGCCGAGCCACTCGGTCTCGGCCGGGCTCGACTACCCGAGCGTGGGCCCCGAGCACGCGTGGCTCCA
>Ga0075518_1000054_pt1 | contig 17285 bp, 14 predicted proteins | sample NGEPerA_2_FD_76970 | JGI IMG/M metagenome (GOLD analysis project Ga0075518, IMG submission 76970) | Arctic peat soil microbial communities from the Barrow Environmental Observatory site, Barrow, Alaska, USA - NGEE PermafrostAB136-A | ecosystem: Environmental > Terrestrial > Soil > Wetlands >...
CTCCCAGAACCGCAGGGTCGGACCGCGCCGCCCCGCGACCAGCTCCTCGCTCAGCACCTGGTCCAGAGCGGCATGGAGCGCGGGCGGCAGCGGACCCGGGTGGATGACCTCGAACGTCAGGTCCTGCCACGAGGTGGCGTGGCCGAGGGCCCGGCGGACGGCGATCGCGACCGCTTCCGGGGTGAAGCCCACCATCGTCACGGGCGCAGACAGGGTGCCGTCGGCGTCGGCGGCCGCGAGGGCCTGCTCGAGCGCGCTCGCCAGCTGGGGCACACGCGCGCCGGCGTCCTGCCCGACGAGCGCCGCGTCGATCACGGTGAGGGCCTCGTCCGGGTCGAGGAAGAAGTCACCGCTGACCGCGACGGAGGCCAACCGACCGTCAGCCACCTCGACCTCTGCAGCCACGAGCTTGCCGCCGGGCACCTTGTATTCTCCGCGCACGTCTCCACCCTAGGTGCCCGGGCGTGCGGGCCGGCCCGACGCCGACCGGTCAGCCGGAGGCGGTCGTGAGCGGACCGAGCGCCGCAGCCGCGCGGGCCGCGACCTCTTGGATCATCGCGTCGATCCGTGCACCGGATCCCAGGACGCTCGCATCCGCCTGCGCACCGTTCTGGGGCAAGGCGCTCGCGGTCCAGGTCACGATGGCGTTGCCGACGAGCATGTGCCCGTGGAGCTGCGGCTCGACGACGCCCACAGCGCTCAGCTCGGTGCGCTGGACGAGCGAGGGGTACACGCCCTGGGCCTCGGTCGCGGGCGACGCCGTGGTCGTCGAGCCGTCGGTGCCGGGGTTCACCTGGCTATACACGGGGCACGCGTCGACCGTCGTGACCAGGAGCCGGAAGGCGGCTTCGGCGCTCGGTACGTCCGGGAGCACCGTGACGCGCTGCATGAACCCGACGGCCGTGCCGGACCACGACCGCGCATCGAACGCCGCGGGCGGCTCGGCCACGACGGTGCTCGCGACCACGCAGGTGGCGGGCTCGATCGTCGATCCCGCGGGCAGCCCCCACGCGAGCTGGCCCGAGATGATAGCGGGGGCCAGTCCTGCCGCAGCCGCGGGGATCGAGCCGACGAGGTCCTCCGGGGAGACGAAGAGCAGGGCCAGCGTCGTCGCGTCGAACACCGGCGGCTGCGGGCGCGCCGTCGCGGCGGGTGTGGGGCTCGGCGTCGCGCCGTCCGTCGTGGTCGCGTCTCCGGTCGCGGTCGAGGCGGCCGACGTCTGCCCGGCGGTCGCGTCCGGCGGACGCACGGCTGTCCAGGGCTGGGTGCTCGCGATAGCGCCCGCGAGGACGACGACGACTACGACGACCCACCAAGGCCAGGTACGCCGCCGCGGGCGGTCGTTCGCCGACGCGGCCTCGTCCTGCGACACACTGACCTCCCCGCCCGCTCGACCCGGGCCTCAGCCGTGAACAGATGCGCGGGCTCCGCACCCGGGCCCTGCTCCGAGCCTATGACTGACGACCACGCGCGCGCCGGGTGGCAGGCAGAGTTGGCCCGTTCGGCGCTGCCGCGGCGTCAGCGCGGCGCGATCCCGAGATGATGCAGTCCCCAGATCGTCGAGTCTGTGAGCGCTTCCCACGACGCCTCGAGCAGGTTGGGGCCGACCCCGACGGTGCTCCACGACGTCTTGCCGTCGCTCGTCTCGATGAGCACGCGGGTCACGGCGTCGGTGCCGTGCATCGCGTCGAGGATGCGCACCTTGAAGTCGATGAGCTCGAACTCCTCGACCTCGGGGTACACGTGCACGAGCGCCTGGCGCAGGGCGTGGTCGAGCGCGTTGACCGGGCCGTTGCCCTCGCCGGTCGTGACGAACCGCTGCCCGCCCGCATGTAGCTTCACGGTCGCCTCGGCACTCGCCGCAACCCCCCGTCCGCCCTGGCGCTCGACGATCGAGCGCCAGCTCTCGACCTGGAAGTACTCGGGTCGCCCGCCGTTGAGCTCCTCGACGAGCAGCAGCTCGAACGACGCGTCCGCAGCGTCGTACGTGTAGCCGTTGGCCTCGGCGTCCTTGACGCGGTTCGTGACGCGCGTCAGGAGCTCGCCCTGACCGGTCAGGTCGAAGCCCAGCTCACGTCCCTTCAGCTCGATCGTGGCGCGCCCGGCCATGTCCGAGATGAGCATCCGCATGTCGTTGCCGACCGCGAGCGGGTCGACGTGCTGGTAGAGGTCCGGGTCGACCTTGATCGCGCTCGCGTGGAGGCCTGCCTTGTGGGCGAACGCGCTGGCTCCGACGTACGGCTGCCGCGCGAAGGGGGCGATGTTGGTGATCTCGCTGATCGCGTGCGCGATGCGCGTCATCTCGCGCAGGCCGCCCTGGCCGTCCGCACCCCTCGCGAGCAGCCGGCGGCCGCCCTTGAGCTCGAGGTTCGCTACCACCGCGAGCAGGTCGGCGTTGCCGGTGCGCTCGCCGTAGCCGTTGACCGTGCCCTGGACGTGCGTGCAGCCGGCGGCGACCGCAGCGAGCGAGTTGGCGATCGCGCACCCCGAGTCGTTGTGCGCGTGGATCCCGAGGATCGCGTGCGGGCCGACCGCGGCGCGGATTTCGGTGACGACCTGGGTGACGCCGTCGGGCAGCATCCCGCCGTTGGTGTCGCACAGCGCGACGACCTCGGCGCCCGCCTCGAACGCCGCGAGCACGGCGGACCGTGAGTACCCCGGGTTGTCGCGGTACCCGTCGAAGAAGTGCTCGGCGTCGACGACGACCCGACGCCCCTCCCGCACCAGCAGCTCCACGGTGTCGGTGATCATCGCGAGGTTCTCGTCGCCCGTCGTGCGCAGCGCACGCTCCACGTGGCGCAGATCGCTCTTCGCCACGAGCGTCACGACGGGTGCCTCGGCGTCGAGCAGCGCCCGGACCTGCGGGTCCTGCCACGCGACCGCACCGGCCTTGCGGGTCGCGCCGAACGCCGCGAGGACCGCGTTCTTCAGGTCCAGCTCCTTGGCGGCCCGGGCGAAGAACTCGGTGTCCTTCGGGATCGCGCCCGGCCAGCCGCCCTCGATGAACCCGACACCGAGCTCGTCGAGGAGCGGCGCGATCGCGAGCTTGTCGCCGACCGAGAGGTTCATGCCCTCCTGCTGGGCGCCGTCGCGCAGCGTGGTGTCGTACACGTGGAACGGACGTGCGGTCTGGCTGGTCACGTGGGCGCTCATTTCAGGGGCGGTGCTGGGACCGTTCGTCGTCCTGGTTCCGCGGTGACCTTCATACCGGCGATGGGTGGTGCCGGCGGAGGGGTCTGTGCGGGAACGACGTCGTTGGCGGACGGGGGTGGTGTCCGACAACAAAAAGACCCCCCGAGGGTGCGGGAGGTCTGCGCGTCTGCGATGTGCAGGCGCGCTACTCGATAATGAGGTGGAGCGAGTGAAGGTGTGTCACAGGCCACATCATGCCACACGGCCCGGACGAGCCTGCACGCTCGTCCACGGGCCGCGCGACATGGGTGTGTCAGCTGCTCGGGCCGTCAGACGAGGCGGTGGAGCCACCCGCGCCGGTCGGTTGCCCGGCCGTACTGGATGTCGGTCAGCTCGGCACGGACCCGCATCGTGACGTCTCCCGCCGCGCCGTCCGCGACGGTCATGTCGAAGCCCTCCCCTGCGAGGCGTCCGATCGGGGTGATGACCGCCGCGGTCCCGCACGCGAACACCTCCGTGACCGACCCGTCGGTGAGGCCCGCCCGCAGCTCCGCGAGCGTGATCCGACGCTCGGACATCTCGTGACCCGCGTCGGTCAGCAGCCGGATGACCGACGAGCGCGTCACGCCCTCGAGGATCGACCCGGTCAGCTCGGGGGTCGAGACGCTCCCGTCGGCGTGCACGATGAACACGTTCATCCCGCCGAGCTCCTCGAGGACCGCGTTCGTCGCAGCGTCGAGGAAGCACACCTGCTCGCACCCGTGCCCGTACGCCTCCTGCTGGGGCAGCAGGCTCGCCGCGTAGTTGCCCCCGCACTTGGCCGCACCCGTGCCGCCCGCACCCACGCGGTGGTAGTCCTGCGCGACCCAGATCGACACCGGCTGCACGCCGTGCGTGAAGTACGGGCCGACCGGCGACGCGATGACGAGGAACTCGGCCTCTAGCGAGGGCCGCACCCCGAGGAACCGCTCGGACCCGTACATGAACGGGCGCAGGTACAGGCTCGTCTCGTCGCCCGACGGGACCCAGTCGACGTCGGTCGCGACGAGCGCGGTGATGGCACCCAGGAAGTCGGCCTCGGAGAGCTCAGGCAGTGCGAGCCGGTGCGCGGAGCGCGCGAACCGTGCGGCATTGGCCGACGGCCGGAACGTCCACACGGACCCGTCGGCGTGGCGGTACGCCTTGAGACCTTCGAAGATCTCCTGTGCGTAGTGCAGCACCGCGGTCGCCGGGTCGAGCAGGAGCGGACCGTACTTCTCGACGCGACGGTCGTGCCAGCCGTCGGCCTGCGACCACGAGACGCGCGCCATGTGGTCGGTGAAGACCGTGCCGAACTTGGGTGCCGCCATCGCCTCGGCGCGCGTGGCGACCGGGACCGGGGCATCGCTGCGACGGATCTCGAAGGTGGATGTCACGGGCGAAGAAGTCGTGCTCATGTGCGGAGGCCTTTCACCAGGTTCGGATGCTGACGTTACCGGTGAGGACGGCCGAGGGGCGGGGTCAGTCGGCGACGCGTGCCGCGAGATCGGTGCCCACCTCGGCCGTCGACCGTACTCGGGCCGCTCCGGCGCCACGGTCCACGAGGTCCGCGGCGACGGCAGCCTCGACCTTGGCAGCGGCCGCGGGCAGGCGGAGGTGGTCGAGCAGCAGGGCGACCGACAGCACGGTGGCCGTCGGGTCGGCCTTGCCCTGGCCGGCGATGTCCGGGGCCGAGCCGTGCACGGGCTCGAACATGCTCGGTGTGGTGCGGTCCGGGTTGATGTTGGCCGACGCGGCGAGACCGATGCCGCCCGTGATCGCTGCGGCGAGGTCGGTGATGATGTCGCCGAACAGGTTGTCGGTGACGATCACGTCGAAGCGCGACGGGTTGGTCACCATGAAGATCGTCGCGGCGTCCACGTGCAGGTAGTCGACGGTCACGTCGGGGAACTCGGCGTTCACCGCGTCGACCGTACGGCGCCAGAGGTGACCGGCGTACACGAGCACGTTGTGCTTGTGCACGAGCGTGAGCTTCTTGCGCGGGCGGGCCGCGGCGCGGGCGAACGCGTCCCGCACGACGCGCTCGACGCCGAACGCGGTGTTGACGCTCACCTCGTTCGCGACCTCGTGCGGGGTACCGGCGCGGATCGCGCCGCCGTTGCCGACGTACGGCCCCTCGGTGCCCTCGCGGACGACGACGAAGTCGATCTCACCGGGGTGGGCGAGCGGGGACGTCACGCCGGGGTACAGCCGGCTCGGGCGCAGGTTCACGTACTGGTCGAGCGCAAAGCGCAGCTTCAGGAGCAGCCCGCGCTCGAGCACGCCCGACGGCACGCCCGGGTCGCCGATGGCCCCGAGCAGGATTGCGTCGTGCGTGCGGATCGCGTCGAGGTCGGTGTCAGTGAGGGTCTCCCCCGTCGCGTGCCACCGCCGCGCGCCGAGGTCGAACTCGGTCGTGAGCACGCGCACGCCGGTGCCGACGAGCGCGGCGTCGAGAACCCGCAGGCCCTGCTCGACGACCTCGGTGCCGATGCCGTCACCCGCGACGACGGCGAGGCGGATGTCCCGGGCTGTGCTGTTCTCGACCATGGTCGAAAGGCTACCGCTCGTCCCAAGGGTCGGGACGGTAATCTCAATGCGCGGACAGATCCGGATAGCGCAGCTCGAACTCCTCGAGCACGACCGGCAGGTCCTCGCTGAACGGCTGACCGCCGGCGTCCGTGGCGCGCCGCCGGAAGTACTCCTCGTGGCTGCTCCGCCACGCGGCGAGTGAACCGTCGTCCTCGCCCTCAGCCGCAGCGAACTGCTCGTCCACCTCGCTGAACGGCACGACCCGCACCGACGTCGTACGGATGAACGCCCGCGGATGTCCCGCACCGTCGAGCAGGATCGACGCGCTGCCGACCTCCGGCAGCTCCTCGCCGCCCGCCTCGAGCTCCCACAGCGCAGTCGAGGTCGCGGTCTTCTCTCCGCTCAGCACGCGCGCGAGCAGCTCGTCGGCCAGCGCGGGCCGGTCGCCGAACGACCACGCCGGCGGCGGGACGACGCCCGACGGGGTCTCCCCCATGACGACGTCGAAGCTGCCGAGCCCCTCGTGGCCTTGGGCAGCGGCCCAGAACCTCGAGAGCTCGCCGTCATCCACCGTCTCGCTCATCCCAGGGTCCTCTCGTCGGCCGCTGCCGCCCATCCTGCCTGACGACGGGCCTGCGCGCCCGGAGAACGCCTCGTGGGGCGCCCCGACGACGAACGGGACGCCCCACGAGGGTCGTGCGGTGGGCCGGGAGTCAGCGCCCGGCGACACCCTCGACGTAGTCGGTGTCGGACGGCTTGACCCACGCGAACAGCTTGCGCAGCTCGCGGCCGACCGGCTCGATCGGGTGGTTCTGGCCCTTCGCGCGCAGCGCCTTGAACTCGGGGGCGCCGGCATCCTGGTCGTCGATGAAGCGCTTCGCGAACGCACCGTTCTGGATGTCCGCGAGGACGGCCTTCATGTTCTCCTTCACGTCGGGCGTGATGACCCGCGGTCCGGACACGTAGTCGCCGTACTCGGCCGTGTCGGAGACGCTCCAGCGCTGCTTCGTGATCCCGCCCTCGTGGATGAGGTCGACGATGAGCTTGAGCTCGTGGAGCACCTCGAAGTACGCGACCTCCGGCTGGTAGCCCGCCTCGGTCAGCGTCTCGAACCCGTACTGGATGAGCTGCGAGACACCGCCGCACAGGACGGCCTGCTCACCGAACAGGTCGGTCTCGGTCTCCTCGGTGAAGGACGTCTTGATCCCGGCGGCACGCAGGCCGCCGATCGCCTTGGCGTACGACAGCGCGAGATCCCACGCGCCGCCCGACGCATCCTGCTCGACTGCGACGATGACGGGCACGCCGCGCCCGTCGACGAACTCGCGCCGGACGAGGTGGCCGGGACCCTTGGGAGCGACCATCACGACGTCGAGGCCCGGCTCGGGCTTGATGTAGCCGAAGCGGATGTTGAACCCGTGGCCGAAGACGAGCGCCGACCCGGGGTTCAGGTTGGGGGCGATCTCGTCGCGGTACAGGTGACGCTGGACCTGGTCCGGCGCGAGGATGACGACGACGTCGGCCCACTTGACCGCATCGATGACGGACAGGACCTGCAGGCCCGCGTCCTCGGCTTTGGCACGCGACGGCGAGCCCGCGCGCAGGCCGACGCGGACGTCGACACCCGAGTCGTGCAGGTTGAGCGCGTGCGCGTGCCCCTGGCTGCCGTAGCCGATCACGGCGACCTTGCGGTCGGCGATGATGGACAGGTCGGCGTCGTCCTCGTAGAACAGCTCAGCCACGGTGGATCTCCTTGAGGTGTATCGGTGGTGGGTGTGACGTGCGGTGCGGTTCGTCAGGCGGTTCTGGCGACCCGTTCGAGCGTGCGATCGGTGATCGACCGCGCGCCACGGCCGATCGCGACGGTGCCGGACTGCACGATCTCACGGACACCTAACGGCTCGAGCGCGGCGAGCAGCGCGGCGAGCTTGGCCGGGCTGCCCGTGGCCTCGACCGTGACTGCGTCGGGGACCACGTCGACGACGTGCGCCCGGAACAGCGTCACGACCTCGAGGACGTGCGTGCGCTGGGTCGTGTCGGCACGGACCTTGATGAGCATGAGCTCTCGCTGGACCGAGGACGCGTCCTCGAGCTCGACGATCTTCAGGACGTTGATCAGCTTGTTCAGCTGCTTGGTGACCTGCTCGAGGGGCAGCGCGTCGACGTCGACGACGACCGTGATGCGCGAGACGTCGTCATGCTCGGTCGGGCCGACCGCGAGCGAGTAGATGTTGAACGCACGCCGGGCGAACAGCCCCGCGACGCGCGTCAGCACGCCGGGCTTGTTCTCGACGAGGACGGACAGGGTGTGACGGGTCATGACGGGTCCTCTCAGTCCTCGCGGTCCCACGCCGGGCTGATGCCCCGCGCGTACTGGATGTCGTCGTTGCTCACGCCTGCGGTGACCATCGGCCACACCATCGCGTCGGGCGAGACGGTGAAGTCGATGACGACGGGCTGGTCGTTGATCTCGAGCGCGCGCTTGATCGTGGCGTCCACGTCGGCCTTCGTCTCGCATCGCAGACCCACGCAGCCGTAGGCGTCGGCGAGCTTGACGAAGTCCGGGATCCGCACGGTGCCGTGGCCCGTGTGCAGGTCGGTGTTGGAGTACCGCTCGGAGTAGAAGAGCGTCTGCCACTGGCGGACCATGCCGAGCGAGGAGTTGTTGATGACCGCGACCTTGATCGGGATGTCGTTGATCGTGCAGGTCGCGAGCTCCTGGTTGGTCATCTGGAAGCAGCCGTCGCCGTCGATCGCCCAGACCGTGCGCTCCGGCTGTCCGACCTTCGCGCCCATCGCCGCGGGGACCGCGTAGCCCATGGTCCCGAGCCCACCGGAGTTGAGCCACGAGTTCGGCCGCTCGAACCGGATGAACTGCGAGGCCCACATCTGGTGCTGCCCGACACCGGCCACGAAGATCGACTCCGGTCCCGAGATCTCGCTGATGCGCGAGATCACGTGCTGCGGCGCGAGGTGGCCGTCCTCGGGCTCCTCGTAGCCCAGCGGGAACGTCTCGCGCCAGTCGTCGATCTGCTTCCACCAGGCCCCGAGATCCGGCTTGCCGTGCTGCACGTGCTCGCGCGCGAGCTCGGGCAGCAGGTCCGCGAGGACCTCGCGCAGGTCACCGACGATCGGGACGTCGACGGCCCGGTTCTTGCCGATCTCGGCGGGGTCGATGTCGGCGTGCACGATCGTCGCGTGCGGCGCGAAGCTCGACAGCTTGCCCGTCACGCGGTCGTCGAAGCGCGCGCCGAGCGCCACGACGAGGTCGGCCTTCTGCAGCGCGGCGACGGCCGGGACCGTGCCGTGCATCCCGGGCATCCCGAGGTTCTGGGGGTGGGAGTCCGGCAGCGCGCCGCGGGCCATGAGCGTCGTGACCACGGCCGCGCCCGACGCGTCGACGAGCCGGCGCAGCTCGGCCGACGCGCCCGACCGGATCACGCCGCCGCCGACGTACAGGACCGGGCGGCGTGCCGTCGCGAGCAGCCGGGCCGCCTCACGAATCTGCTTGGCATGCGGCTTGGTGACGGGGTGGTAGCCCGGCAGGTCGAGCGTCTGCGGCCAGCTGAAGGTCGCGTCGGCCTGCATCGCGGACTTCGCGATGTCCACGAGGACGGGCCCCGGGCGTCCGGTCGCGGCGATGTGGAACGCCTCGGCGATCACGCGCGGGATGTCGTCCGCGTTCGTCACGAGGAAGTTGTGCTTGGTCACCGGCAGTGTGATGCCGACGATGTCGGCCTCCTGGAAGGCGTCCGTGCCGATCATCGCCGCGCTGACCTGACCCGTGATGGCGACCATCGGGATCGAGTCCATGTTGGCGTCAGCGATCGGCGTGACGAGGTTCGTCGCACCCGGGCCCGACGTCGCCATGCAGACGCCGACCCGGCCCGTGGCGTGCGCGTAGCCGGACGCGGCATGACCGGCACCCTGCTCGTGACGCACCAGGATGTGACGCAACCGGGTGGAGTCCATCAGCGGGTCGTAGACGGGGAGGATCGCGCCGCCGGGGATCCCGAAGACGACCTCGGCGCCGGACTCCTCGAGCGATCGGACGACCGACTGCGCGCCGTTGACACGCTCGGGCCCGATCGTCATGGCGGACGTCGGCGCGGACGAGGTCCTCGGCTCCGCGGGACGCGCCTCGACCGTCGCACGTGGGGACGCGTGCGCCGGGGTCGGCGTGCGTGGAGGCGCCGGGTGGGGGACCTGGACCATGTTTCTCCCTGGCTTCGCTACTGGTGGAGCTCGGGTGCTGCTGCCTGCCTACCTGAGTGCCCGCATGAAAAAAACCCCTCGGCCCTGGCACGGGCTGGTCGAGGGGTGAGCGCGCTGACGAGGCCTGACGCGATGCCTCAGTCGGCGCGCCCGGTCACTACTACGAGGAGGATCGTCTGCACCCGAGGGACTCTACGCCGCACGTCCCAGCGGTGTCACGTTCCGCACGCGTCGTCTCACATCGCGGTTCACGCGACCACAGTTCGGACACGTCGGTACACCCGGGCCTCCCACGGGCGCAGGATGATCTCGCCGTCCGGCACGTCGACGTAGTTGCCGAGAACCAGGTCGCCCAGGCCGTCCGGGACCCAGCCGCCGAGCGACACCGGCTGCTCCTCGCCCGTGAAGTTGCCGAGCACCAGGAGCGTGACCCCGTCCAGCGCGCGCGTGAACGCGTACACCGCCTGGTCATCCGGGAGGAGCATCGTGAAGTCGCCGAGCGCCACGACCGGGTCGTCGTGCCGGAGCTGGATCAGCCGACGGTAGTGGTGGAACACGGAGCCCGGGTCGGCCCGCTCGGCCTGCGCGTTGATGCTCCGATAGTTCGAGTTGACCGGGAGCCACGGCGTGCCCGTCGTGAAGCCCGCGTGCGGCAGACCATCCCACTGGACCGGCGTGCGCGCGTTGTCGCGGCTCATCGCCGCGAGGCCCGCAAGAAGCGCGTCGTCGCTCACGTGCCCCAGCCCACGGGCCTGCTCGACGTGCCGGAGCGACTCGATGTCCCGGTACTGGTCGAACCGCGTGAAGTGCGCGTTCGTCATCCCGAGCTCCTCGCCCTGGTAGACGTACGGCGTGCCGCGGTGCAGGTGGAGCACGGTCGCGAGCATCGTGGCCGACTCGCGGCGGTACTCGGCGTCGTCCCCGAACCGCGACACGATCCGCGGCTGGTCGTGGTTGTCCCAGTAGAGCGAGTTCCAGCCGACGTTCGCGAGCCCCACCTGCCAGCGCCCGAACGACGCCTTGAGGTCCGTCAGCCGCAGCGGGCGGACGTCGAACTTGTCACCCGTGCCGCGGTCGAGGCCGACGTGCTCGAACTGGAACACCATGTCGACCTCGGCCCGCGCGGGATCAGTGAACAGGCGGGCGTCGTCGATCGTCACGCCAGGCATCTCCCCCACCGTGAGCAGCCGGTCGGAGCGGTCGGCGAACACCTCGCGGTGCATCTCGGCGAGGAACTCGTGGATGCGCGGCCCGCACGTGTAGGCCGCGCTGCCGTCGCCGTACGGGCCGGACGTCACCGGACCGTCGGGCAACGCCGTGTTCTTGGAGACCAGGTTGATGACGTCCATGCGGAACCCGTCGACACCCCGGTCGAGCCACCAGCGCATCATGTCGTACACCGCGTGGCGCACGTCGGGGTTCTCCCAGTTGAGGTCCGGCTGCTTGCGGCTGAACAGGTGCAGGTAGTACTCGCCGCTCGGCGCGTCGAGCTCCCACGTCGAGCCCGAGAAGAACGACGCCCAGTTGGTCGGCTCGGCACCCGGCTCCCCCGCCGTCATGCCCGCGCGCGCCGGACGCCACCAGTACCAGTCCCGCTTCGGGTTGTCGGGCGACGACAGCGACTCGACGAACCACGGGTGCTCGTCCGACGTGTGGTTGACGACGAGGTCCATCACGAGGCGCATACCGCGCGCGTGCAGGGCCGCGATCAGACGGTCGAGGTCGGCGAGCGTGCCGAACACCGGGTCGATGTCCTGGTAGTCGCTGATGTCGTAGCCGTTGTCGTCCTGCGGCGAGCGGTACACCGGCGAGAGCCACAGGACGTCGACGCCGAGCTCCTCGAGGTGGTCGAGCCGGTCGAGGATGCCGCGCAGGTCCCCGATGCCGTCGCCGTTCGAGTCCTGGAACGAGCGGGGGTACACCTGGTAGACGACGGCACGGGTCCACCAGGGCGCGTCGTCGGGCGTGAACGTCACAGGATCGCCTCGCTGGAGCCGGTGCGCTGGTCGAGCGCCGGGAGCCCGTCGATGCTCACGGCGTTGCGCGTGGCGCGGTAGGCCGCGAGCTCCGCATCGGTCTTGCGGCCCGACCACTGCGTCAGGAGGTCGCGGTCGCCGACGTGCTCGAGCAGCGGGACCTGGAACCCGCACGAGTCGGAGACCCGGTCGACCTCAACCACGATGACGGCCCGGGCGCCGCGGTCGGCCGGGGACCGTGCGGCGAGCGCAGCGAACTCCACGTCCCCGGGCAGCACGACCCGGCCCACCCCGTGCAGCCGCACGATGTTCGCCGGGCCCGTGAACGCGCACAGCATGATGACGATGCGGCCGTTCTCCCGCAGGTGCGCGATCGTCTCGCTGCCCGACCCCGTGACGTCGAGGTAGGCGACCGAGTGCGGGTCCAGCACCACGAGCGTGCCCGCTCCGCCCTTCGGGGAGACGTTCACGTGACCGTCCGACGCGAGCCGGGCGGTCCCGACGAAGAAGACCGGCTGGGCCTCGATCAACGCGGACAGCCGTGCGCCGATCTCCGGGTGGACCTTGCTCATCGCTCTCCTCCGCCTCGCTCGGATCCGCCGCGCCGGATCCCGGCCTGCTCGTCCGCGCCGGGTCAGTGCCTCAGATCAGCACGGCGCCCTTGGACGCCGACTGGACGAGCTTGACGTACCTGGCGAGCACGCCCCGCGTGTAGACGGGCGGCAACGGCTCCCAGCCGACCTTGCGCGCCTCGAGCTCGGCGTCGTCGACCAGCAGGTCGAGCCGTCCGTTCGCGACGTCGAGACGGATGCGGTCGCCGTCGTTGATGAAGGCGATCGGACCCGCGTCGACGGCCTCGGGGGCAATGTGGCCGACGCACAGACCGGTCGTGCCGCCGGAGAAGCGTCCGTCGGTCAGCAGGAGCACGTCCTTGCCGAGCCCTGCACCCTTGATCGCACCGGTGATGGCCAGCATCTCGCGCATCCCGGGTCCACCCTTGGGGCCCTCGTAGCGGATGACGACGACGTCGCCGGCCACGATCGTGCCGTCCTCGAGCGCATCCATCGCGGCACGCTCACGCGTGAACACGCGGGCAGTGCCCTCGAACACCTCCGAGTCGAAACCTGCCGACTTCACGACCGCGCCGTCGGGCGCGAGCGAGCCGTGCAGGATCGTGATGCCGCCCGTGCGGTGGATCGGGTTGTCGAGCGCACGCAGGATCTTGCCGTCCGGGTCGGGCGGCTGGATGTCCGCGAGGTTCTCCGCGACCGTCTTGCCCGTGACGGTCAGGCAGTCGCCGTGGATGAGCCCGGCGTCGAGGAGTGCCTTCATGACGACCGGCACCCCTCCGACACGGTCGACATCGGCCATCACGTAGCGGCCGAACGGCTTCAGGTCACCCAGGTGCGGCACCTTGGCGGCCACGCGCGTGAAGTCGTCGAGCGTGAGGTCGACCTCGGCCTCGTGCGCGATCGCGAGCAGGTGCAGGACGGCGTTCGTGGAGCCGCCGAACGCCATCACGACGGCGATGGCGTTCTCGAACGCCGGCTTGGTCATGATCTGACGTGCGGTGATGCCCTGGCGCAGCAGCTCGACGACGGCCTCACCCGAGCGGTGCGCGAACGCATCGCGGCGGCGGTCGGCCGACGGCGGCGCGGCAGAGCCGGGCAGCGACATCCCGATGGCCTCGGCGACCGACGCCATCGTGTTGGCGGTGTACATGCCTCCGCACGCACCTTCGCCGGGACAGATCGCCCGCTCGAGGCGGTCGAGGTCGCCGCGGCTCATGAGCCCCTTGGCGCACGCGCCCACGGCCTCGAACGCGTCGATGAGGGTGACGTCCTTCTCGGTGCCGTCCTCGTACTTGACCCAGCCCGGCATGATCGTGCCCGCGTAGAGGAAGACGCTCGCGAGGTCGAGCCGCGCGGCCGCCATGAGCATGCCCGGCAGGGACTTGTCGCAGCCCGCGAGCAGCACCGATCCGTCGAGGCGCTCAGCCTGCATGACCGTCTCGACGCTGTCCGCGATGATGTCGCGGCTCACGAGCGAGAAGTGCATGCCCTCGTGGCCCATCGAGATGCCGTCCGACACCGAGATGGTGCCGAACTCGAGCGGATAGCCACCCGCAGCATGGACGCCCTCCTTGGCCGCCTGCGCGAGCCGCTGGAGCGACAGGTTGCAGGGAGTGATCTCGTTCCACGAGCTCGCGACGCCGATCTGGGGCTTCGCGAAGTCGTCGTCGCCGAGGCCGACGGCCCGGAGCATCCCGCGCGAGGCGGTGGCCTCGATGCCGTCGGTGACGGTTCGAGAGCGGGGCTTGATGTCGATGCCGGGCGCGGCGACGCGTCCGGCGGCGGATCCGAAGGCTGGGTCGGAGGTCGCGGTCATGTGGGCGAGTCTAGGTCTGCCCACAACCGCTGCGACCGTGGTGTCGGAGAACGGACGGGCTCGGTGCCTCAGTCAGTCGCGCGCCTGCCACGTGCAGACGCAGACCTCGTTGCCCTCGGCATCCGCGAGGACCCAGAACGCGGGCGCCCACCGGTCGCTGACCAGGTGTCCGCCTGCCGCAATCGCGGCTGTGACACGCTGCTCGGCGACGTCGTGCGGGACCGTGAGGTCGAGGTGGATGCGGTTGCGCTGGGGGCGCGGGACATCCATCTGCTGGAACCACACGGACGGCCCGAGGCCTGCGGGGTCGACGAGCGCGGGCATGGGGTCGTCCGTGTTCGACAGCTCCTCGCGCACGTACCCGAGGACGGTCTGCCAGAACGGGTACACGCCCTGGATGTCGAGTGCGTCGATCGCGATCTCGAGCGTCGCGAGGACCGCGACGTCCGACTCGAGCCCGAGCTCGTCGACGATCGCCGTGATGGCCGCGGCCAGCGCGACGTCCTTGCTCGTCAGCCCGCCGGCCTCATGGGTGCTCACCGACACCCGGACGGACGGGTAGCTCAGGTGGATGTCCGGATGGTGCCCGGTGGCCTCAGCGGCAACGCCGATCCGCGTCGTCAGCTCGAGCCCACGCTCGAACGAGCCCGTGCGGAACGAAGCGTGCAGCCGGTTCAGCAGGACGCGCCAGTGCCTGGCGTCGACCTGGTCGGTGGCCTGCGAGGGAGTCAGCATGGTCGTCATGGCCCTCAGCCTGGCACCAGCCACCGACATCCGCGCGACTCCGTCGGGACCGGGTTGTGGTTGACGCAACGTCAACTTGTAGCGTCGGATCTCGACGGCGGACCGCCCGCCGTCGGAGGTGGAGGTGGGTGCCGTGCTGGACGATGCCTGGACCATCGGGGAGGTCGCGCGACTGTCCGGCGTGACGTCACGCACGCTGAGGCACTACGACAGCATCGGGCTCCTGACGCCTTTCGGGACTGCCCCCGGAGGTCGTCGGCTCTACGGCCGCGACGAGCTCGTGCGGCTCCAGCAGATCCTCGTCCTGCGCGAGCTGGGCGTCGACCTGCCGCCGATCGGTCGCGTCGTGCGATCCGGCGACGACCGCGGCACGCAGCTGAAGGTGCTGCGCCAGCACCATGAACGACTGCTCGCGGAGCGCGACCGGTACGACCGGCTCGCAGCGACGGTCGCGACCACCATGCAGTCTCTGGACGGAGGACGGACCATGACAGCGAAGGACCTGTACGCGGGCTTCGACAACAGCGAGTACGAGGTCGAGGCACGCGAGCGCTGGGGCACCGAGGCCGTCGACCGAGGCACTTCGGCCTGGGCGCGGCTCGGCGCGGGTGGTCAGGACGCGCACCATGCCGAGGCCACGGCGATCGGCGAGTCGCTCGCGGCCTGCGTGGCCGACGACGTCCCGGTCGACAGCCCGCGCGTCCAGGCGCTCGTCGCGCGGCACCACGCGCAGATCGCGCTGTTCTGGACCCCGAACCGCGTGTCGTACACCGGCCTGGGCCAGATGTACGTCGACGACCCGCGCTTCACCGCGACGTACGACGAGTTCGCGCGCGGCCTCGCGCCGTACCTGCGCGACGCGATGGCCGTGTTCGCCCAGGCCACCCTCGACTGACCGGCAACCACCCCGCGGGCCCGTTGCCGCAGGACCAACGGCCCACGCAACGGTGACTGCCGGGCGGAACGCTTAGAGGTGCCTGGTTGCGCCGATCCGCAACCTGGTACCCCCACCGGGGCGTTCTCCGACCGCTCGACACGGTTGGAGGGCGTCCCGGCCCCATGTCCGGTGACCAGGCGGTGACCGGTGCGGCCACCCGGCGGCGCGGCGCTGCCGGGTCTAGCCGAGCTGAGCCGCGCGGAACTCGTCCTCGAGCAGACCCATCTCGATCACGTCGCACCACCGCTCACCGTCGCGGGCGGCGTCGCGCAGCCGGCCCTCGACCCGGAAGCCGAGGTTCTCGTAGAGCGCGCGTGCCCGCGTGTTGATGCTCAGCACGTCGAGGCCGACGCGGTGCAGCCCGATGCCGTCGAACGCCAGGCCGAGCACGAGCTGGAGCGCCTCCGTGCCGTACCCGCGACCGCGGTACGCGGGCCGCATGACCAAGCGCATGTTCGCGCTCCCCACGACGTCGTCGATGTCGTTGAGCACGATCTCACCGAGGTACTCGTCCGAGCCGTTCGCCGTCACGGCCAGGTCGACGCGGCCGTCGCGCGCCGCCACCGAGGCGCACCACGCGTCGATCTGCGCGCGGGTGAAGACCGCGGTCGTCCCCGTCAGGCGGTTGCTCTCGGGGTCCTGCACCATCTCCCACATGGCGTCGGCATCCGTCGCGCACACCGGGCGCAGCCGGATCATCTCGCCCTCGAGCGTCGGCCTCTCCATCGGTCAGCCCTCCTGGTCGTTGCCTCCTGGGCGCGAGCCTAGGGAACGCCTGTGACCATCGTGTAACGCGTCGTGCACGGTCCCGTGACCGTGCCCCAGCGCCTCACACCTGCGCGACACGCTCCAGCACGAGCTCCCGAACGCGCCCCGCATCGGCCTGGCCGCGGGTGGTCTTCATGACCGCGCCGATGATCGCGCCGACCGGCCCGAGGTTGCCGGAGCGGACCTTCTCGGCGATGTCGGGCTGCGCAGCGAGCGCGGCGTCGATCGCGGCGAGCAGCGGACCGTCGTCGGACACGACCTCGAGCCCCCGTGCGACGAGGACCTGCTCCGGGCCGCCCTCGCCCGCGAGCACACCCTCGAGCACCTGGCGCGCGAGCTTGTCGTTGATGCGGCCCGCGTCGACGAGCGACTGCAGCTCGCCCACCTGGGTCGGCGTGATCGGCAGGTCGGCGAGCTCGACGTCCAGCTGCTTGGCCGTCCGGGCCAGCTCACCCATCCACCACTTGCGCGCGGCGGCCGGGCTCGAGCCCGCGGCGACGGTCGACTCGATGATGTCGATCGCGGACGCGTTGACGACGTCGCGCATCTCGGCGTCAGCGAAGCCCCAGTCGCCC
>Ga0075518_1000056_pt1 | contig 17229 bp, 14 predicted proteins | sample NGEPerA_2_FD_76970 | JGI IMG/M metagenome (GOLD analysis project Ga0075518, IMG submission 76970) | Arctic peat soil microbial communities from the Barrow Environmental Observatory site, Barrow, Alaska, USA - NGEE PermafrostAB136-A | ecosystem: Environmental > Terrestrial > Soil > Wetlands >...
CCGAGGCCGCCTTCCCTCGTACATCTGCATCATCGTCATACAGCGCTTGAGTGAGCGTGTCGATGCTTTTTTCGCTTTTTATTTCACCAAGTGCCGAGGCCGCCTTCCCTCGTACATCTGCATTAGAGTCATGCAGCGCTTGAGTGAGCGTGTCGATGCTTTTTTCGCTTTTTATTTCACCAAGCGCTAAGGCTGCCTTCCCTCGTACATCTGCATTAGTGTCATGCAGTGCTTGAGTGAGCGTGTCGATCCTTTTTTCACTTTTTATTTCACCAAGCGCTAAGGCTGCCTTCCCTCGTACATCTGCATTAGTGTCATGCAGTGCTTGAGTGAGCGTGTCGATGCTTTTTTCGCTTTTTATTTTCCCAAGTGCTGAAGCTGCATTCCCTCGTACATCTGCTTGATAGTCATGCAATGCTATAATGAGGGCATTAACGCTTTTTTCACTTTTTATTTTCCCAAGTGCCGATGCTGGCCTCCTTCGTACATCTGAATCATTGTCTTGCAGTGCCTGAATGAGCGCATCTATACGTTTTTCGTTTTTAATTTCACCAAGGGCCGAAGCCGCAATACTTCTAACCTCTGCATCATTGTCATGCAGCGCCAGAATGAGCTCATCTATGCTTTTTTCGTTTTTTATTGTACGAAGTGCCGACGCCGCATGCCTTCGCATATTTGCATCCTTATCATGCAACGCCTGAAAGAGTGCATCTATGCTTTTTTCACTTTCAGTTTCACCAAGAGCCGATGCTGCATGCCTTCGCAGATCTGCATCCTTGTCAAGCAGTGCCTGAAAGAGTGCATCTATGCTTTTTTCACTTTTTATTTCACCGAGCGCAGAAGCCGCATTCCATTGCACCCCTGAATCATTGTCATAAAGTGCCTGAATGAGCGCATCTATGCTTATTTCACTTTTTATTTCACCAAGTGCCCAAGCCGCACTCCTTCGCACAACTGCATCCTTGTCATGCAACGCCTGAATGAGCACATCTACGCTTTTTTCACTTTTTATTTCACCAAGCGCATATATCGCACTCCTCTGCACATATACATCCTTGTCATGCAGCGCCTGAGTGAGTGAATCTATGCTTTTTTCGCTTTTTATTTTACCAAACGCCCAAGCCGCCCTCTTTCGCACTTTTGCATTATTGTCATGCAGTGCCTGAATGAGTGCTTCTATGCTTTTTTCACTTTTTTTTTTCCCAAGCACTGAAGCCGCCTTCATTCGCACCTTTGCATTATTGTCATGCAGTGCCTGAATGAGTGCATCTACCCTTTTTTTGCTGTTTATTTTCCCAAGCGCCGAAGCCGCCTTCCTTTGCACATCTGCATCATTGTCATGCAGCGCCATAATAATTGCAATGATCCCAATATCCACTAATCTTTGAATACTTTCTATCGCAGCCTTTTTTTCAATTGAGTTACGGCTATTATCAAAACTATCAGCAAGTAAAAAGCAAATTTCTTCTTTTATTTCCTGACTTGTATTTTGTGCACATTTAGAGGCAAGATCTAATTCATTCGCTTTGATCATTGATCTTACGAAATCATCAGGGCGAACGAACATTTCAGAGGCAAATAATATAATCTCTTCCCACTTTGGATGCCGGAAAGCCTCTGATACATCAAAATCCATCTCAAAATTTTCTTTTAACTTTAATGCTGAAAAATATTCCTGGAAAGATTGATGTATCCCGTATGTTATGACAGAATCCGTTTTAGGGATGAGACCAACAGTGAACATATCTTCTAATATTGATGCAGCAGGAACAGGCGAATATCTTTTATCTTCTGAATGTTTTGATGCAATTTCAAGAGCATCGCTGTAATCCATCGATACTTCATTCTTACACTGCAAAAAAAAATATATATTCGTGAGAGTTTCAAGTATCTGCTGTTTATTGGAATGAAGCCTGTATGCTTGAGGCATTTTAGAAAAATCATGCTCGAACAGCCCATCAATAAATTCCATATACATTTGCGAGCGCTTTGAAGGCAGGATTTCATCTTTTTTCTGCCGCGAGGCGACTTTTATCGCAAGATAAAGCATCAGAGGGTTACTGAACAAAGATTTCAGTTTTTCATCATCCAAGATTTTATTCTTAAGGGGTTCGCATATTTTGTCATCCTGCGCATATTTGTCAATAAATAACCCTATCTTTTCATCATTCAATCCTTCAAGCTCCGAAACAGTAAACCTCTCAAATCGTCCGAAAAATCCGGGTCTTGAAGAAACCACATACCTGCAATCATTGTGATCGTTTATGAAATCCCATATTTCAGAATACGGATTAAACTGCCCGTAGGATGAAAGCAGGTCAAGCCCATCGATAAGAAAAATGATTTTATTATCATTCAGCAGCGAGTCAAATACAGATTCCGAAAGCCCGCTATTCCTTGCATTTTTTCTGGCGTAATCGTGAAATGTCCCTTTATTATACAGGTTCAGTGCGATATATACAGGGATTTTCGACTCTTCATCCTTCAGGCATCTGTTCGCATAAATGACATTCAGCCATTTGAGCGTGATTGTTTTTCCTGAACCCGATCCACCTGAAATTATCAATTTGCTTTCTTTCGCTGCAAGTTCAGACACATCAAAAACATTCTGCTCAGGTTCTTTTCTATCCACAAGCTGAAGACTTACAGGTATGATCTCTTTTGCTTGGAGTTCTGTATAGAGATTATTAATATTAAACCAAATTTTTTTATCATTGTTGATGATTTTTTCAAGATAGTCTTTGATAGACTCTGAAATATTTGAGTTTCCCGGCATGTTTGTGGTGATAGATTGATTAATCATTTATAAAATCATATTGATTTGCCCTCGTCGCGCATCAATCGGTTTCATTTCAGGTGCGCTCTAGTCGCTGGATTTCTAGCGCATCACTATGATGTGGACGTAGCACAGGGGCGGCCATGAAGGCAAGATGGCGCACCGGTTGTGGATTTCATGATAGCTGTTTCGGGAACATATGCGCGTGCCCTAAAAAATATATTACAATGTTGATAAATACTAAGCGCTTTTCAGCGCAAAGTCGGCTATGAACTAGACATCCAATGTCAAGCTATTCAAAAAGAGTCCTTCCTTCACTAAATTTCTCTCGCTCTTTCATGATTTCCTATCCATCCGATGACATCGATTCAATCTTTTAACGGTAATTGCTTAATTTCGTTCATCACTACTCTTACATTCACGTTCATATCCTAACCTCTTTAATGACACTAATAGAATAATATTGGTATACTGAATGACCTGAGTTCGTTTCAGTTCGTGCGAGTTCGTTGTTTAAATAATATCTGCGTTCATCTGCGTTTATCTGCGGTTCCATATCTTGATAAACTCTCTAATATTCAAATTCTCGTTAATTCCCTTAATCTTTTGTCATCTAGCGGTTCAGGGATCTTCCCTTCCCTTTTACCCATAATGCTTCTGGCAAGTTTTCGGTAAACCCCTGCAATTTCAGAATCAGGAGCTTTCTCAATGACTGAAAACCCATCCCTTTCACACGTCTGGACAAGCACGTCCTTGGGAATAAAAGCAAGAAGCTGGCTTCCTATCTCTTTTGCAAATTCACTCACGATGTTTTCCTCATTCGGGGCATCGCGTGAGTTGCATATCACACCACTCAGGGCCACATCAAGTCGGGAAAGCCCTTTACAGATATTGTTCGCAGCATAAAGGGGCATGTATTCGCCAGATGTTAGGACATATGTCTCATTCACCAGTCCTTTCTTGACAGGCGCGACAAATCCGCCACATACGATATCACCAGGCACGTCATAAATAACGAGATCAGTGTCCTCAATTGCATGTGAGATCTTTTTAAGCAGGCTTATGGCAACGATAATCCCCCTTCCAGCGCAGCCTATTCCCGGTTCAGGGCCTCCGATCTCAACGCATTTAACACCCTTGTAACCTATATGAACGATATCTTCTTCCTTGATATCCACTTCTTCCCTCATCAAGTCCATGATCGTGGGTATGCGCCTTCCTTGAAGAAGGGTAATGGATGAATCGCTTTTTGGATCACATCCGATAATTGTAACACGGAAGCCCTCATCTGCGCAGGCGGCAGCCACATTTGAAGCTGTGCTTGATTTTCCGATGCCGCCTTTTCCATAAATAGCGATCTGTTTAGGCATCTTTCACCATCTCTCGAAGCGTAGCTCCAAATTCAGATTCAACAATGTGGCTCACTCCCAGCGTCTTGGGGTGCAGGTCGATCTCAACGACAACATGAGAATGCCCCATCTCTTTTAAAGGCACGACCTGGCGGGGTCCATTCGTAATTGAGAATAATTCCATATTCTTTATGTTGTCCATGGGAAGTGCATGTGGAACTCCTGTTATGACCGCAAAATCGTAATCACTATACTTTTCACCAATGATCTGACTTGCTGTATTTCCAGCGATAGGATACTCATCCAGGCCTCCGATAATATGGTGGAACTCAAAGCCTTTCTGGCTCAGGTCATCTTTGATCTCACGCGCGTTGCGCCTGTTCTTGGGAAGCCCGACATTCACATCAAGATTTACCATATTGATGATATTTGAACCGTATCCGAGCTTTTGCGCAACTTCTGCCACGGCGAGGTTTATATCTGCGAACATAAAAGCAGTTTCCTTCTTGGCATTGAGTATATTGATCCCTCTTTTCCCCTGTTGTATCAATTCAAGCAATCTCCCTGCTACTTTGTATTTCAGATCCCCGCGGTTTGGTTCAAGATATTCTTTACTTGCCGCGCCATGCCTTTTTTCTACCATTGTTGCTTCTTTCAGGAGTGCTTTTTGCCTTTCGAATTCTGCTTCGCTGATAATACCGGAAGCTAGCGCTGATTCAAGCGCAATAATTACACCCTGTGTATTATCCCTGTATCCGGCATGGACTTCAACCTCGATAACGGGCACATCAGGCTGCACTTCCGTAACTGCCTCATGCAGTTCTTCTCCTATTATCATGCTTGCGCATGTGCCTACAATACCTATGCGTTTGGGATTAAAGCGCTCTATGACCTTTTCAAGCACTTCCACAAGAGCATCTTTTCCGCCAAAAACAAATCCTGTTTCATCAAGCGAGGTCGTAACAACTCTCATTCCGTCCTCCTCAAGGAGCCGGGCATGCTTGAAGCTGCATCCGGGAGGACCATGCAGTATTACAACATCGACCTCCAAATCTCTCAGTGTGTACAGTGCGGCGACTATTGAGCTTGGTCGCGGGTGCATAATAAGTCGTTCTTTTTCTTTTTTAACAGGCATCCTTTTTCTCCGGGTTTATTGCAGGACAAAATTATCTTCTACATTAAAAATCTTATCTATGCCGAAGTATTCGTATTGAATTCGTTGATTTTGGTGTTCATTTTAGATCATACCAGTGCGCAAAGAATTAAAAATCCCACCAACATATAATATAAGGTTCTCCACCAAAATGATTATGTTCGCCCCGAACAATAACAAAACCACTAAATGAATAAAGATAACATCACCATTATTTCGGGAAAAGCCTGGAAATTCGGCAACAATGTCGATACAGATGTGATCATCCCGGGGAAATATCTTCGAACCACTGACATGAGCGTATTTGCAGCACATGTTATGGAAGGTATTGACCCATTATTCTCCCAGAAAGTGAAAAAAGGCGACATCTTGGTTGCAGGAGCGAATTTCGGATGCGGCTCATCCAGGGAACAGGCGCCTCTGGCCTTAAAACATGCCGGCATTGCATGTGTCGTGGCAGAATCCTTTGCCCGGATATTTTTCAGGAACTCGATCAACGTGGGCCTGCCGATCATTGAAGCAAAGATAGATTGTGAAGAAGGTGACTTTATTGAGATCGACCTTGAGAATGGCATCGTAAGGACGGGCAAAAAAACAGTCTCTGCCACAAAACTACCCGGTTTCCTGCGTGAGATACTTGCTGACGGCGGACTCGTAGAACACAGGAAAAAGGTGAGCATTTGATATTCCCGGCAGATTATAAAAGCGTGGGCATGACAAGGACTGACCCGACCGGAAGAATGGGTGGCCCGATCTATTTTACAACAGATTACCTGATCGCAGACCTCCCAACAGGTTATCAAATATATACGGTAAAAAGCAAAGGGGAAGGGCTTTTAAGAAAACTTGTTTCACTTGTTTTGATCGCTCAGGGAAAAGAGATACTAAAATGTGAAGAGAAAATGGATTCTCATGACAGGACAAAGCTTATCGAATCCGCCATTGCGTTATGTAACAATAGCGTTAATACGGTCATATTTGAGGGTTTGGACAGGCATACCACTTTTATCCAGCATCCAAGCCTTCATGAAGTCATGGAGATAGAAATAATAGATATCGCCCCGCCCGAGCCTCCCTGGCTTGCTTTTGCCATCCAGAGGCTGACAAGGAGCGGCATTCTTGGGGAATTAAATGTCAGGTTCACAACAAAACTTATAGATCTTCGCCAGTTCGAAGGAGAAAAAATGGTCTTCCCGTGCCATGCTTCGGAACTGAAAGGAAAATATCTTGACACAGACACGGATATTGAAGATAATTCCACGCTCGTAGGATGCGATATCTCAAAACAGATATTCGAACTTCGTTTCCCCGATCTAACCTACAAACACATCAATATGTGTCCGCTTAAGACGGAACTATATTTACCCACGAAACCGTTTATCACCAGGTGCTGCCAGAGTAAGAAATCAGGCATGATTAACCTTAACGGGATCGATGGGGCTGTTGTTCACTGGGGTGCGTCCGAGTACGATATCGTAGATGCGATCAGGATGCTTGTGAAAGTTTTAAAAGGGATTCAGGATAATATCAAACCGAATTAACATGAAAATAGCAATAGTTCCCGGAGATGGTATCGGGCAGGAAGTGATGCCTGCGGCGCTATCAGTACTTGACGCTTTTGGTCTTGATATAGAAAAAGTGCCTTTTGAGATAGGTTTTTGTAAATGGGAAAAAACAGGCAGCGCTATAACTGATGATGATCTGCGACAAATAAAGGAGTGCGATTGCGTGCTATTCGGGGCTATTACAACTCCCCCTGATCCCAATTATAAGAGCGTTCTTTTGAGAATTCGCAAAGAGCTTGACATGTATGCGAATATTCGTCCGTTCAAACCGCTGCGGAATGTGCACCTGCCATGCTCCGGGGACTTTGATCTTGTCATTGTGAGAGAAAATACCGAAGGTATGTATTCAGGTGTGGAGGAATTACATACAGACGTTGCTTATACCACACGAATAATTACCCGAAAGGGCAGCGAGAGGATAGCAGAGCAGGCATGCAGGATCGCAAAACTAAGAAAAAATCGATTGACTATTGTCCATAAAGCAAACGTATTAAAATCAGATTCATTTTTCCGCGATGTGTGTATCGGGGTCGCAAAGAAAAATGGAGTCGAATACCATGAAATGCTCGTGGATGCCATGGCGTATGATATAATCATGCATCCGGGAAAATACGATGTGATAGTGACAACGAACCTGTTCGGGGATATCCTGAGCGATGAAGCCGCAGCTCTTGTGGGCGGGCTTGGTCTTTGTCCAAGCGCCAATATTGGCGATAAATATGCATTTTTTGAGCCAATTCATGGAAGCGCCCCTGATATTGCGGGAAAAGGGATCGCTAATCCCATTGCAGCAATTTTAAGCGTCATGATGATGCTTGAATGGGCCGGATATACAAAAGAAGCAAAAGTAGTCGAGAAGGCTGTAAACAACATTCTTGAGGGTGGCATCGTCACCCCTGACCTTGGAGGTGCATTTTCAACATCCGATGTTGCTAATGCCATAACAAAGCTGATATATTAAGGGGAATGTTCGAGAGAAAACAGAATGACAAAAAAAACGAAGGAAGAATTGCACAAGGAACTTGAGAGTTTGAAAGAACGCCTTAAAGAACTTGAACGGGCAGACCTTGAGCAAAAGAAAGTCATTGAAGCACTCAGTGAATCTGAGGCGAAATATCGTTTATTATTTGATGTAGCTCCTGTGGGGATAGGGATAGCTGACCTTAAAGGAAATATAATTGATGCCAATAAAAACATGCAGGAGATGAGCGGCTATTCTCTTGATGAGTACAGGGCAATTGATGTTGGTGCCACATATGCAGATCCTGAAGAACGCAAGATTTTAATTAAGGCCTTAAGAGAAAAAGGCACGGTGAGGGATTGGGAAGGCAGGTTGAAACGCAAGGATGGATCACAATATCACGCACTGCTCAATGCAGATATAATGGAACTTGGAGGTTGCAGAGTAGTTCTTGGGATCATAAGGGATATTTCAGAACGGAAAAGAATTGAGCTAGCATTAAATGCAGCTCTTGCTAATGCTGAAGATGAAAAAAACAAATCTGAGGCTATAATTGCAGCATTGGGTGATGGAATAATCATCCAGGATACAGATTATAAAATAATATACCAGAACCAGGTTCAAAATGATATATACGGGGATAAGACTGGTGAATTTTGTTACAGGGCTTACGAAGGAAGGGATGAGATATGCGACGATTGCCCGGTTGAAAGAACCTTCCGGGATGGAAAGATTCACCGGTCGGAAAAAAAAGTTCCCACCGATAATGGAGATTTGTATTTTGAACTTACTTCATCGCCTTTAAAGGATTCTTCGGGAAAAATCATAGCGGGAATAAAAATAGTAAGGGATATTACGAAAAGCAGGCGCGTCGAAGAGAAGTTTCGTGAAGGAGAACAATTCCTGGAAAATATTTTTGCAAGCATCCAGGATGGAATCGGCATAATTGACGGGGACATGAACATTATCCGGGTAAACAAGACCACCGAAAGCTGGTATCCGCATTCTGTGCCCCTTATTGGAAAGAAATGTTATGAAGCTTACCATAACAGGAAGAAGCGTTGTGAGCAATGTCCTGCCCGGGAAACACTCAAAACCGGTAAATCGGCTTATAAACTAGTTCCCAAACACGGCCCAGAAGGAAAAGAAATGGGATGGCTGGAAATATATAGTTACCCTCTTAACGATATAACAACGGGCAAGATGAAAGGAGTAATAGAATATGTGCGGGACATCACCGAGCGCAAGCGTGTGGAGGAAGAATTAAATAAATCTAAACAATTACTTGAAAGAACATTTTTAAGCCTGTCCGATGCAGTCTTCATTATTGACTCTGAGAATGCAAAGATTATTGACTGCAACAAAGCGGCCTCAAAGATTTTCGGTTACGAGAAAGAGGAGATGTTAGGCCGCATAACGGCATTCCTGCATGTTGATGAGGAAGCATTGGCAGAATTCAGGAAAAAACTTTATGCTGCGGAGGAAGAGAAAGGATTTCTGTATCTTCCTGAGTTCAGGATGAAGCGGAAGAATGGAGAGTGTTTCTTTACAGAAAATACTGTGACCCCGCTTCTAGACGATATTGGTAAGCGTTTGGGGTGGGTGAGTGTTGTTCGTGACATCACCGAGCTCAAGCGGGCACAAGAGGCTCTGCTAAAGTCTGAAGAGAAGTTCAGGGATATTTTTGAGCAGTCGCCAATTGCAATTGAATTATATGACCGGGGGGGTAATTTGATTGATGCGAACAGGTCATGCCTTGACCTTTTTGGGATCAATGATATTAAATCCGTGATAGGTTTTAGACTATTTAAAGATCCGAATATCGCTGAGGATAAAAAAAAGAGACTTTCAAATGGCGAAGATATAGAATTTGAATCAGCATTCGATTTTGAACTCGTAAAGAAAGCGCATTTATACGAGACAACAAAATCGGGAAAAAGCTACATTGACATTCTGATAGTCCCGCTGATTAACGAAGATAGAGAAAGATACGGTTATCTTGTACATTTAAGAGATATCACCGAGCGCAAGCGTATGGAGGAAGAGCTAAAACAATCGGAAGAAAAATACCGCCTGCTGATCGAAAATATCCAGGAGGGAGTGTTTGTTATCCAGGATGCAAAAATGGTCTTTGTTAACCAGAAATTTTCAGAAATAACAGGATATGATATCGAGGAAATTATTGGAACTGATTTTTATCACTTTGTCGCGCCCGAGGATCTCGAAATGGTCAAGGAGCGTTATTACAGGAGGCAGAAAGGGGAAAATGTCCCCAAAGAATACGAATTCCATGCCCTGTGTAAGAATGGGGAAAAACCTATAGTCAATATGAATGTGGGGATTGTAACTTATCGCGGCAGAATTGCCAGCATGGGTATATTAAGGGATATCACAGAGCAAAAGCATTCTGAAGAGGCCCTTCGCATGTCTAACCTTGTGGTCGAGAACAGCCAGACTGTTCTATTCAGATGGAAAGCGAAAGAAGGTTGGCCAGCTGAGTTTGTCTCAAACAACGTCATCCAGTTCGGGTATGATGCGCAGGATTTTCTTTCAGGGGCGGTTCCTTATGCATCCATTATTCATCCTGAGGATCTGGAAAGAGTGTCAAGAGAAGTATGGGACCATTCGCAATGCGGTGATTCCCGGTTCAAGCAGGAGTATCGCATCATAGCAAAAAATGGAGCAGTCCACTGGATTGACGACAGGACGGTAATAGAGCGCAACATGGATGGGCAGATAACCAATTACCAGGGTATAATAATAGATATCACGGAACGCAAAAATACTGAAGAAGTCATCAGGAAATATAATCTGGAACTTGAGGATTCCAATCGCATGAAGGAACTCTTCATTGACATCATGCATCATGACCTCTTGAATCCTCTCAATGTGGCCAATGGGTATGTTGAATTTATCCTGGAAGATGAAACAAACCACCAGAAAAGATCCTTTCTTGAAACTATTAAACGAAATCTTGTCAAGGGAATGGAGCTAATAGATAATGCCACGAAGTTTTCAAAACTTGAAAATATGAATTATATTGAATTTAAGGACATGGATTTGAAAATCATAATAGGGGATGTAGTTGCAAATATAACTCCTCTTGCCGTTAGTGCCGGAATGAGTATTGAGAACAAACTTAAAAGCATGCCGGCAAGGGCTAATATAATAATCGAAGATGTTTTCATAAATGTTATTTCAAATGCCATAAAGTATGCCTCTGAGGGAAAAAAGATAGTTGTGGATTGCAAAGACACGGGAAAATTCTGGTCTGTCAGGGTAACAGATTTCGGGGCTGGAATAAAAGATGCGCAAAAGACACTGATCTTTGAGAGATTCCACAGGGAAGAAAAGAAGGGGTAAAGGGTTCCGGATTAGGTCTTGCAATAGCTCGAAAAATCGTGGAACTTCACAACGCAAGGATCCGGGTGGAGGATAATCCTGAAGGCGGGGCTGTTTTTGTAGTTGAGATCCCCAAATCCTAGATCAACTTCATTAATCCGAATGCAATTATTCCAGCAAGCAGTGGTGAAATGATCCATGCTATCAGGATCTTCTTAACCACATCACTTTTTACTATATGCATCCCGCTGTTTGCGCATCCTATGCCGATGATACCCGCTGCAACGATCTCACCCAGCGAAACCGGAATTCCTTTTATAGAAGCTATGTGGACTATAAAGGCTGACGTAAATTCTACAAAAGTAGCCCTTATCACACAAAGTTCTGTGATCTCTTTTCCGACTGTGTCAAGAATCCTCCCGCCCATAAGAAGTGCACCAAGACCGATTGCAAGACCAGCAAAAATAGCGCCTGGAGTCGATCCTATAATGCCTGCTCCGACAAAAGGCCCGACTGCATTTGCAGCATTGTTGGCGCCTGCTGAATATGCCACATAACATCCGGAAATGGTCAATAAAATATTGAGGGATCTTTTTATCGAAGCATCCGATTCGTGGTGTTCAGCCAGCCAGATAAGTATATATGTATAAAGATATTTACCCATTATGTAAGCAAGCAACCATGCAAGTATTGGAGTTATTATCCACCAGCTTATGATATATCCGATAAATGGAGAATTTATTTTTGAAGCGCCATAGAAAAATCCGATACCTACAACGGAGCCTACTGCTGCCTGGCTTGTAGATATCGGGACCCTTAATAAATTGGCAAGAAAAACGGTTATTCCTGATGCTGCAACTGCAATTATGGCCCCTTCAACCATGATCGTACCGGCAGGGAGAATGCCGGAACCAAGTGTCTTTATGACGGCGCCACCATCATAAACGGCACCAAGGACTGAGAATACGCCGATAAGCAAAACAGCCTGGTATTTTGTCCTGACCTTGGCCCCATATGCGGCGCCCATCGATGCAGCTGCATTATTCCCTCCGATATTAAGCCCCATAAAAAGAGCAACAACAACTGCGATGATGAATACAAATGAAAGTTCCATGGATTGTTTTTCAGCTCCGGTTCAGTATTGTAATAATAATTTAACGTAATGTTATCGGCAATATTTGTCACTATGCTTACAAAACAAACTTTGCTATAAATTTTCTCCCTTCTTCAGTCTTAAAAATAGGGATATTCCAGTCCTGGATTATCTTTGTCCTCTGAGTCCTGACTTCCATTCGTTTTATGGGATCATAACCTATTTTTTCGTGAGACTCCCTGTAAACCATGATACCGCATCGCTGCCATACAGGTGTTTCAGCAAGATTTATACCGTACTTGAATACAAGCTCATGTATTTGCGATGCTTTCATATTTTTAAGGCGCAATGCAGCTTCATTTTCATTTAATCCGGATCTTATCAGGGTATAAAATCCATAGGAACTCACATGGTTTCTCCATGTCTCAGCCTGCCGCCATAAAAGATATTTATAGATATCCTCTTTTCCAAGAAGAATGACCCTTGAATCGAAGGATACTGGTTTCTCAAGCTTCAACTGGATAGTGAGCTCTGAGGAAATAAATCCGGGGATAATAGAATCGATTTTCTCGACCCTGTTATTGTAAGACATTTCATTAAAAAATAGAGATATCTCATCTGAGAATGAGAAGGCAAAAAGAGGATTCAGGCCGCTTTCCTTGAAAAACATTTCGATGGAATCTGCCATTGCATGAGCAAATCCTTCATCATACGGTTTTTCCAGTCCTAAAAGCCTAAGCGCTCGACTGAAACCCCTGCCATCTATCCTTACTGCAAAAGGAGGGAACACCCTGAGGTGTGAATATATCTCCCTTTCTTTCATTTCATGTTCTGAAAGAACATTATTCAAGATCTTTTATTGTTCCTCATCTTCCGGAGGGATATCATATTCTTCCGTGACTTCTTCGGGTTTCTTGAACTGGTCTTTCACATGCCTTATAATAACAACATCGCCGATTGCCAATACCCATCTGAAAGGCACTACAACACCTTTACTTCCGGCATCAAACATATTAGTATTCAATTTTGTTGCTGCAAGACCTGTTGCCTTTTTTTCATTTACTTCCAGAACGACATCGTTCACTTTTCCAATATATATTCCCTTTTCAGTATAAATATTTAAACCAAATAATGTTGAAACCTCAGCCTGCATGGTATTATCACCTCATCTGAATATGAATGATAGCAATATAAACTTTATTGATTGGTTTTTCGCAGAAGTTTAATATTACTGGATGATGATTTAGGCTTCAATGTTAACTACTGATGATATTAAAACTCTTATTAAGAAATACGCCCTGCAAAATGCCGTCAAGTATAAGAAACTGCCTCAAGCAGGCGCAGTTATTGGAAAAGTCATGGCTTCTCCCGACCTTCGTGGAATGGCAAAAGAAGTAAATTCACTTCTGGGAGAAGTACTGGATGAGATAAACAACATGCCACCGGGATCATGGGAGCAGGAATTGAACAGTCTTGCTCCTGAACTTATCGTAGAATTAAAGGAGAAGAAGGAACCGGAAAAAGGTTTACATCCGCTTGATATTAAAGGTGATCTTGTAATGAGGTTCGCACCAAACCCTAATGGTCCGCCCACTATCGGGAGTTCACGCGGAATTGTGGTTAATTCGGAATACACGAAAAAATATAATGGCAAGTTCATTATCCGTTTTGATGACACAGACCCTGTGACCAAGCGTCCTATGCTTGAGGCCTATGGCTGGTACCTTGACGACTGCGAATGGCTGGGTGCAAAACCCGATGAGGTTGTAATTGCCTCTGACAGGATACCGAAATATTATGAGGTCGCTGAACAACTCATACAAAAAGCTGGTGCATATGTCTGTTTCTGTGAGCAGGAGGAGTTCAAGGCGCTAAAAGATATAAAAAAGGCATGTCCTCACCGGGAACAGGACGAGGAAACTAATCTTGGATACTGGAAAAAGATGCTTGCTGGCGATTATAAAGAGCAGGAAGCGGTACTACGCATAAAGACCGATATTGCCCATAAAGATCCTGCGATCCGGGATTGGGTGGCTTTTCGTATTATAAAGACTCCGCATCCAAGACCTGAAGTATCAGATAAATACGTTGCCTGGCCACTTCTTGATTTTGAAGGGGCAGTAGAAGACCATCTGCTTGGAACGACACTCATAATTAGAGGCAAAGATCTCACTGATAGCGAAACGCGCCAGAGATATATCTATGATTACATGGGCTGGAAGTATCCTGAAACCATGCATTGGGGACGTGTGCAGATACACGAGTTCGGGAAATTAAGTACAAGCGGTTTAAAGAAAGCAATAGCTGATGGAACATATACCGGATGGGATGACCCGCGTGTGCCAACGATCAGGGCGCTAAGGAGGCGCGGGATACGGGCAGAAGCCCTCAGGAAATTCATGATAGACCTTGGACTTGGTGAGACCGATATCAGCCTCAGCCTTGATACGCTCTTTGCTGAAAACCGAAAGATCGTTGATCCGATAGCTAATCGTTATTTTTTTGTATGGGACCCGGTTGAACTGAATGTGGATGGCGCAGTACCAAAAATTGCAAAAGCGCCGCTTCACCCTTCACGCGGCGGGATGAGAGAGATCCCGGTGGGAACTACGGTTTTTGTATGCAGAAGCGATGTGGAAAACCTGAAAGATGGAGAGAAGCTGCGCCTGAAAGATCTTTATAATATCCAGATAACAGGCTTGTCGCCATTATCTGCAAAATTCATCGGCACAGATATGGATCTTGTCAAAAAGGAAAAAGCGCGCATAATCCACTGGGCTCCGCCAGATGGTCTAAAGGTGCGGGTTCTTTCACCTGATGGGGAATATTTAGGGATCGGCGAGCGCGGGATCGAAAAAGAGCTGGAAAATGTTGTGCAGTTTGAGAGGTTTGGATTTGTGAGGATCGATGGCGTAAAGGGTGATGAGGTTGTCGCGTATTATACGCATAAGTGACAAAAAAGATTGTCCAAAAACACATTATCACTGTTTACTTCAAAATTCATTCAATTCTATAAGTTTTGTTTTGATAAAACTGATGATGCCAAATATAATAAGATGGTTAAAAATCTAAAAAACATAAGTACTGGAATCCAAAGAACAAAGTTAAAACCATCAGAAATTTTAAACCCTGATGATTTAGCGAAGGTAAATCTCCTGATGGATTATTTTTCGATAAAAATAATAAGAAAATAATAGTACAGTGATAAATGTATTATTACCTTTTCGCAGCCTCATGGCTTGAGTTATAGCACGTTTTTAAATGCTTTTGGTGTATTTGTATTGTATGTAAATATTAATATATAATACCAGTGAGTTTTATGCCAGTTAATTATAAAAAAGTACAAATACTGATATACCCTCATAGAGATAAAAAGCCATTACAATTGGTGTTGGTAAATTGAAACGCCTTTAAAAATCCATATTTAATGCCCAAAGCCGAATCCAAGTATAATTACCAGACCAAAAGAGAGAATTAGTAGTATCAAAGTCACATAAAATAAAGTCTTGCCCTTTTTTCTCCACGACCCCATGATATATTCTCCCAAGCGCGCTCGTGAAAATAATATAATAGCATCCTGATAACGTTAAAGGTTAACGTTATCCCTCCTGCACTTTCCCAATTCCCAGTAAAAACATAAGTTAGTGGTAGTAAAATGAGAACTCCAATAATACGCCAGGTAAATGATTTCTCATCTAGTACTGGAAATACATGTAGTAAAATAATAAATGTTTTATATAGAAACCATAAATGAAGTTACTTACACATAATTATTAGCTTTAAAAATGGGTAAAGATTAAGCCCCAATATCGCTTCATTTATAAATTAATGCAGGATGAATAAGATTGGCAAGATGTTGTAGTTCATGCGGGATTAAGCTCAAAAGATTGCGAACATGAAAGCCATTTTGAGGTATCTGGTAGTTATTTGAGAACGATACTGAAGTTTGGGATTTAGTCATTGTAAATAGGATGAATGAGTATGAAATTTATGAAACCTGATATTGACAAAATAATTTTAACAGTAATTCTTCTAATAAAACCTGATATTAAGAAAATAATTTTGACATTAATACTTATAAGTCCTTTATTATATTCAATAATTTTTGACACAATACACCCTTTAATGAGTTTATACTTGCCATTTTTGATTTCGCTATGTTATTTTGGTTATTTTGATTGTGGCAATTCTTCACCTTGGTTTGTTCCTTATTATGTTGCATATTCAATTTCATTTTTGGTTGCGATTTTGCCTTGGTATTTAGTTTCATGCTTGATAGTCCTTGCATGGAGTAAGATATTTGGAAAAAATTCTTCATAATATTAGTTGGAATTGCAGCAGGATATATTTGACATGGCGCTATCTTTGTTTCTTTGTCATTTGCTTCTTTTTCGGAATATCTGGTTAATAAGTAATCCTATAACAACGCTTATCGCTACAAAATAAAACAACACTGCAGGGAAGAACATGTATTCTGGAATTTTGGTAGAAACAAGTATTATGAAAGGACTCCTACCTTCAATCGGGAGCGGAATACCAAGACCAAGTATAAAAGCTACTATAGAGCCAACAATTGTTCCTATTAAACTACGGGTCTTATTTTTAGTAAGTCTGTAAAGTATAATAAAAGATATGATGAAAGCTATTATTGGAATCACAAATAATAAGATGAATACGGTTCCCCATTCAGCGCCATCATTACCATATTCGATTGGCGTTTCTTGTACTGTTTCAACTACTGCCATCATCATTGATGTCTTCGTCATTCATTTCATCTCCTGAATTGTTGCCACAACTTGTTTCCATGTCTTCCTATTGCTGATTTATATAATAAAGTTTATCATACCACAATTCTATTATCTTTGAGCTAATGACTGTTGAAAATGAATGAACTAATTTCTATGTTATCTATGAGCAATGGAGCATTCTCAAACCATGTCGAAATTTGAAAAAATGTCTGAGCAAATAGATTGTGCATTCTGCAAAAAGA
>Ga0075518_1000058_pt1 | contig 17121 bp, 16 predicted proteins | sample NGEPerA_2_FD_76970 | JGI IMG/M metagenome (GOLD analysis project Ga0075518, IMG submission 76970) | Arctic peat soil microbial communities from the Barrow Environmental Observatory site, Barrow, Alaska, USA - NGEE PermafrostAB136-A | ecosystem: Environmental > Terrestrial > Soil > Wetlands >...
TTCCTACACCCGGGGACACTCCGACCGTGTTGCCGACTACGCCGAAGCCCTCGCCCGCAAGCTCGAGCTGGAGGATGAAATGCTCTCCGCAGTTCGTTGCGCCGGCTACCTTCACGATACCGGCAAGATCGGCATCCCCGATGCCATCCTGCTAAAGCCGGGAAAGCTGACCGAGGAAGAGTATAGCGAGATCATGAGCCATCCTATCCTCAGCCATAAGATCATCGAACCGGTGGTTTTCCCTACGAAGTAAAACCGCTGGTGCGTCACCACCACGAGCGCATGGACGGCTCCGGATACCCGGATGGGCTGGTCGGCGACGAGATACCGCTGGGGGCCAGGATTATCGGCATCGCCGACGCCTATGAAGCCATGACATCTGACAGGCCATACCGAAAGGCCCTCAGCCGCGAAGCTGCCGTGGGTGAGCTTAAACATGGCTCCGGAACCCAGTTCGATTCCGAGCTCGTGGAAGCATTCCTGGAGGTCATCGAGGGATCCGGCGAACAGCCACTGGACTATGCCGGCATCGCAAGCAATGACTGACCCAGCATTTTTTCTGCCAGCGCCTGGTCGGGAGCCTGTACCAATACCACCCCCATGCCTTTATGCGCAAGCAGCCAGACGCCGTCATCACTCCTGAGGACTGGAGCCGTGCTCGGCGCTAGTTCAAATTTGCTGTCGTAGCGATTCTCCAGCGCCTCGCCTATAGCCTTTGCAAACTCGGTTGCTTCCTGCTGGCTGTCCCATACGGATGCCACGACCATCAGGCTGGCGCCTTCCGGACCTTCGTAATATTCAATGGCATCTCCACCCCACCCCGCCGCCGCCCTGCGTGCTCGCGACGACGAAATGTCAACCGAAAGTAGTTCGACCAAACCAAATTCGCCGAGGTTGTTCTCAAAGGACAAGGACCAGCCTGGACCGATCGAGACTCCCATGTCAGACAGGTCCACCAGCACCGGCGCCTCGCCAGATAGATATTTCTCAGGGTGCATCACCTGCTCGGTCGAAAGCGGCGGCTTCCCGTAGACTGAATCCACCGCCAGCCAGCCTCCCTTTTCCTTCATCACGTTCACAAACTTCATGCCGCTGGTATACGGAAAGAGCAGGCTGTCCTCCAGGTATGAGTTCGTTCCCAAACCACCAGTGGCTCCCAGGGAACCGAAGAGCAGGCTCACCAGATCCATGGCGCTGAAATTAGCGGCCGTATAATCGGTTTCGGATACCGTTGCGTCGCCTTCGACAAGAGCGAGTCGGGCCAGGTCGGCATCATCGTTGCCGCTGTTCTCCGGCAAAAATTCGCTGAGCGAGAAGTTCTGGTCCTGCAGGGCATGGGTGACCTCATGGGCCAGGGTCACCTGGTTCATCAGGTTGAGCTCCAGCTTGTCGCTCACCAACTTGAGCTCTTTGGTTTCGTCATCGTAGAAACCGGCGACCTCCTCACCCAGCATCTGCTCGATTGCCGCGGTCAGGTTATCCTTTTCCTCCAGCAGGCCGAGGCCCTTCAACACTTTCTCCTCGACGCTGACCTCGGCCGGACTATATTCCTTTTCGATTTGCGCTTTCATTTCACGGCGCAGTTCCTCGCGGCTCAGATGTGAGACAGCGATCTCGCTCCTGATCGGTAAACCACGCATTCGGGAAACTTCCTCTTCGATAGACTTAATGGTTACCGCGGACTTTGCAACAGTGGTTTTCGCTGTATTGACCGACTGGGTGGTGCTGGAGACCCCGTTATTTTCATCGTCGGTCCGGCCGCCTGTGGTTTCACCGCCGGAGCCGCAACCAGTCAACCCAAAAGACAAAATGATGATAAACTCAATCGAAAAAACCGTGGCTGCCAGCGCCCGGTGCTTCAGAAGAGGATTTTTCTTCAAAACATGTTCCCTGAAATTGAATTTCTCGACGCCTGTCATGGATAACATCGTAACAAAAAGTGCTGTTGCCATGTCGTTCAGCATTCCCGCAGGCGCGACTTGCCCTGGCTACAGCATCAGACTTTCAAGCAACGCTGCAATCAGCTAGAATTTGTTCTGTCCAGCATCTTACCGGGAGAGCTACATGACATCTTTGTCTGACACGCTAGCAATCGACAATCTCGTCCTTAAAAACCGCATAGTCATGCCTCCCCTGGCCAATGATTTTTCCAGCCCCGATGGCGAGGTTACCCAGAAGCACCTCGACCATTACCAGGCCCGTGCCGCAGCCGATGTCGGCCTGGTCATCGTCGAACACAGCTATGTGGTGACCGAGGGCAAAATGACGGTAAAACAACTGGGCATCCATAACGACGGCCTGGTCGAGGGACTGACAAAACTGGCCGATACGATCCGCTCCTCCGGTGCAAAAAGCGCGATCCAGCTAACGCATGCCGGCGCGAATACCAGCCAGTCAGTATGTGGTTGTCAGCCCACAGGCCCTTCGAATATTCCTGTCCCCGGGCGGGATGAAACGCCCCGCCCACTGGAAACCGACGAGATCAGAGCTCTGGTCGGCGCCTACCGCGATGCGGCCCGCCGCGCCAGAGAGGCTGGTTTCGACGCAATAGAGATTCATGGAGCCCACGGCTTTCTGTTATGCCAGTTTGCTTCCCCTTATACCAACCAGCGCAGCGACCAGTATGGCGGCAGCACGGAAAACCGCCTGCGGTTTCCGCTTGAGGTGATCAAGGCTGTTCGCGATGAAACAGGCCCAGGTTTTCCGCTACTCTACCGCTTCGGAGCCAGCGATTTTCTGCAGGGCGGCCTGGCGCTGGACGAAGCCCGGAAGATCGCGCCGATGCTGGTGGAGGCCGGTATCAACATACTCGACATTTCCGGTGGCCTTTGCGGCTCGAGGCCGAAAGACCTGAAAGACCTGCCGGGATTTTTCGTACCGCTGGCCCAGAGCATCAAGGCTGTAGTCGATGTTCCGGTTATCGCCGTGGGAGGCATTACCGATCCCGTCTTTGCCAACAGCATCGTAGTTGAGGAAAAGGCCGACCTGGTAGCAGTTGGCCGGGCGCTTCTGAAAAACCCCAACTGGGCCCGGGAAGCGCTGGAACAGCTGGCTGATTGATCCTCTTCGAGCAGGGAACCCTATCGAGCAAGGAACCCTATGTTTGTCCAATACCGCGATCTTCGGCGCTGCGCAATTATCCGATCCCGGTAAACCAGTAAGGACATTGTTGACGTGACTTACTACCCGAAAGAAGTCTCGCGCCAGATATCATGGACGCGACGCCCGGTTCAGGCGCTTCTGGAAGATTCGGCGAAACGCCATCCTGAAGCCGTGGCCACCAGTTTCTTTGGAGCCACCTTGACCTTCCATGAGCTGGACCGCGAAGCCAACCGCTTTGCCCATGCCCTGGCCGGGCTCGGAGTTCAGCCGGGAGACCGCGTAGCCATCCACCTGCCCAACTCTCCACAATTGGTCGTTTGTCTTTATGGAACACTGAAAGCTGGAGCGATCGCAACCATGATCTGCCCGCTGTATGAAAAGCGTGAACTCAGCTTTCAGCTCAACAACTCCGGCGCTCGGGTGATGGTTACTCTCAGCCAGCAGAGCATCCTCAGCAAAGCAATGGCTGCCCAGCGGGAAGGACAGCTGCAGCACCTGCTGGTTACCAACATCAAGGATTACTTTCCACCGGCTCTTCGTGCCCTGTTCTCCATTTTCAAGGAAAAGAAAGAGGGCCACCGTGCTGAAATTCTTGCCGCGAATGGCCAGTTCTGGCTCAAGGATCTGCTGAAGGGACAGCCGGAAGAACGCCCGGCCTGGACAGCCGACCCGTCGGACACTGCGGTGCTCCAATATACCGGCGGAACTACTGGCCTGCCGAAGGCAGCCGAACTTTCTCATGACAACCTGGTAGCCAACGCCGCACAGACACGCGCCTGGCTTTACGAGCTGAAAGAGGCGGAAGAACGGATGCTGCTGGTTTTACCGTTTTTCCACGTATATGCGCTGACCTGTTGCAACCTGATAATGGATCTTGCCGGCTCGGCCATCCTCGTCCCACAATTCGATCTGAGTGAGATCCTCAAGACCATCAACCGTGAAAAGCCCACTGTCTTTCCTGGTGTCCCGGCCATGTATGCCGCCATCAACCACTCACTGGAACGTGGCGGCAAGGAAGGCAAAGCCGATCTTTCCTCTATCCGTATCTGTTTCAGCGGCGCCGATCGGCTGCCAGGCGAAGTTCAGGCTGATTTCGAACGGCTTTCGGGCGGCCGTGTTGTCGAGGGCTACGGCCTTACCGAAGCCTCACCAGTCACCCACGTCAACCCTTTGCACGGCCCCCCCAAAACCGGCAGCATCGGTCTGCCGGTTCCTAATACCGAGGTACGTATCAAGGACTTTGCGACCGGCAGAGATGCCAAGCCGGGAAAGGAAGGCGAGATGCTGGTCCGAGGCCCTCAGGTGATGAAAGGCTACTGGAACGAACCCGGTGAGACGGCCGATGTCATCACCACGGATGGCTGGCTGCACACGGGCGATATCGCCCGCATCGATGAAGACGGTTATTACTACATCGTTGACCGCAAAAAAGACATTATAATTTCAGACGGCATTAACGTCTATCCCCGCGAGATCGAGGAAGTGCTCAGCCAGTTTCACAAGATCAAGGAAGTGGCGGTCAAGGGCCTGCCGAACAAGTTCCGCGGCGAGGTTGTCAAAGCCTACATCGTCCTCAAGGAGAACGAGCAGGCGACCGCTGGCGAAATACGCCGTTTCGCCAAGGAAAAAATGGCCGACTACAAGGTTCCCCAGAAGATCGAGTTCATCGACGAACTTCCCCGCAGCGTTCTTCGCAAAGTGCTCAAACGCAAACTTGAAGACGATGGCAATCCACCGCAATAACCGCTGAATTTCCGCCGCTGATTCTTCATCACCAGCCAAAATGTACTGATCCTCCCGTGTCACTCCCGACATCCCTGCAGCACGCCGATAAGACTGTTAAGGGGGAGACCCGGGAGGAGACACGTTGGCAAGCGATCTTCCAAGTTACCCTAGGCTTCTGGGGCATAATCGTTGCCCCGTGCATCCGTCGGAACCACTCGTCGGCATGTGCGGTTGCGGCACACTTTTCTGCCGGCGGTGTTCGCCGTCGGCGGTTTTTTGCGCCCGATGCCACAGGCAGCATCAACATGCATCCCACCAGGTGAGTCAAACCGCCATAGCTGATCCCGGTTTGCCCTTACGGCATCCGGCCGATGGCCAGGCCAGGCCACTGACACAAAAGATTCTGCTCGAGGCACTTTTCATGACAGTTCTGGCGACCCTGGCTCTGGCGGCCATGTTCGGTATTCAAAACAGTAATTTCACAGTAAATGCCAGCCAGAGCGCTATTAGTTATGGAATAAATGCCGGCAACGAACCTGTCCAGCACGAAACCTCTTTATTCAAGACTAACGTTGCCGTCCAAGGGGGAACGGCCAGTCTATCGAGCGACACCTCCTACACGATAAACGCCAAGGTCGAAAGCGCCAGGTTTTATGACGACACGATCGGCGATCTGGTCCCGTATGACCTCCTGCTGGCCTGGGGTGACATGGCCCTCGATGACGTCGATAGCAAGCTCGACTGGGAACAGGGCGACCGCCGCAGCCAGGTTTCCGGTTCACTTGGTAGCGCCAATAGTGTCAACCTGAGCACCAGCTACGTCATCGGACATGTAAGCAACGACCACCTGATTCCCTCCACCGACCGGATCGCCAGGGCTATGAAAAACATCAAAGCCGGTGACATGGTTCGCATAGACGGCCGCCTGGTCGACATCAGAATGTCACTAAACGATAACCGCGTATTGACGGTCAATACGAGTAAAACCCGCACCGACCAGGGTGAAGGCGCCTGCGAGATCATCTACGTTGAGCAGCTGCGCGTCAACGGCCAGTCATACTAGTATCTCAAGTACCGTTACCCCCCAATATAGTAGATCCTCGTTTTCTCCGCTCTTATTCGATTGCCCGCCCTAATATAATCGATCCATGATGCAGATCAAGATCGATGCCATATGCAAAGAGTTCGATATACGCGCCGAGGAAATTTTTGCCTTCATGGACGAGGAAAATATCCAGTTGGACGGCAGCCTGATGCACGATATCGCCATAGACCTGCCCGATTTCCGCAAGTTCGTTGAATACTGGCGGCGTCAACTACAGCTAAAGATCCAGCAGTCCCAGAACGACCTGGATCAGCTCGATGGCAAAGTGGATTTATTCATCCACTTCGTCAAGGGCTGGTAGAGCGGCCACAAACCGGGAAGACTAAAATAGAGACTATAATGCCAAGGCGAATTCCCGGGAGGTACTTCATGAGCGGTAAAGGATCAGGCAAGAAAAGGAATCGTGCTGCCCAGAGCCTGCAACATGGCTACCAGGAGCATCCTCAGGACGCAGCCAACAAAAGAGGTGCTGGTGTTGTTGGCGGTGATCAGCTGGATGACCGTAGCGAACGACAAAGAATCCTCGACCAGTTGCGTGAGCTGGATCAACGCAGGCGGGACCAGGAAGATTAGAACTATATCTCAAAAGTGGCACAGGTGTAGAATGTGGCCATGCTGACCGGCGAAGAAGAAGCGTGGCAAAAGCTCGAAGCACTCGACCCCTATGAGGTAGCAGAGCGCTGTGGGGTTGAATACTGGGATGAGGAAGATGTGTTCGTTGTCCTCGTGTTCGGAGAACCCTGTTTGGTAAACGTCCGCGAGCGAGAGATCCGCGAAATAGGCCAATACCATCACTTCCATCACGAGGAATCAACGCATTTCGGCCTGCTCGTACCTCTATACCTGGTTTCCTGCACCGAGGCCGAGCCAACAGGCAAGCTGATCGCGCCCCAATCGCTGCCTCACGGAGCCGCATTCTTCAAGAGCCCGCACGATCTCCCAACGGAGGTGGTTGCGCACCATTTCGGATCTAACCCGAAACACCTCCTCGAAGCAGGAAAGGAACTGGGCGGCAGACCGGACGAACATGGAGATGCCGCCGTTACAATACCGACGTTCCCGCGGCTTCCGGTGGCTGTCATTCTCTGGGTCGGCGACCTGGAATTCCCCGCGCGGGCGCAACTACTCCTTGACGAGACGGCAAACCGGCACTTCCAGCTGGATGCTCTCTGGGCCACCCTGTTGATGACCTGCGAAGCTGTCATTCAGGTAGCCGGCCCTGATCACTGACTGCTGTTTAGAAGATTTCCGGATAGGGTAACCGTTTATTACCTGACCGTAATCACCGCAGATGATGGAGGTATTAAGATGTCATCACACAACTTAACGACTATCCAGGAAGCACAGGACATTTCCAACATGAGTGACGCCGAAAAGAAACACGTGCCGATGATTCACATCGATGGAACCCCCAGAGCCGGCGACCCTTTCGAGGTCACCGTCTGGGTGGGTGAACAGTTAAGCCATCCGAGTGAGCCCGGGCATCATATCGAATTCATCGACCTCTATCTGGATGACATGTTCATCGCCCGTTGTGACCTTACCCCGGGCCATACTTACCCCAAAGCGTGTTTTTCAGTAATGATCGATCGCTCCGGCAGCCTCAGGGCTTACGAACGCTGCAACCTGCACGGAGACTGGACCTACAGCCTGGAAGTCTCGGTCTGAGAGACCGCGCCGGGCAATACACCGGATTACAAACGAGTATGCCTGTGGAGGGCACGAGTCCGAAAGGGCACGCAAACAAAACCCCTGTCTTTACCGGCAGGGGTTTTGTTTACCGCAGGAGCTCCATGGGAGTGAGCTAAATGATAGTGACCGGCTACTTTTAGTCTGCACCATCTGCTTCTTGCTGGAAATCATGGCCAGATCTTCCTTTTCCAGGCTCATTCACGGCGACGAGTTCATGGTGTTCCGACCAGCCGGGATGATTGATTAACTCACGCTGACAAGTATACTTGTATCTGCCATCTCGGCTATTACAAATCTCTAACCCTGAAAGTGACATGGTGAGCTGGGGCAGAAAGAAAAATCACTTCGCCGGCGAAAAGCCATCCGAAGACGATAACCTTTACCGCATTCTTTTTGAGCAGCTGCCGGACGGCGTGCTCCTCATCGATGCCGAAACAACGCTGCCGATCGAGTTCAACGATGTAGCCTGCCAACAGCTCGGATACGGGCGGTCCGAGTTCGCGCGTCTTCGTATCTCCGACTACGAAGCATTTGAAGCACCGGAAGCTGTTGCCTCCCACATTAAAAAGATACTTTCGCAGGGAATTGATTCTTTCGAAACTCTCCACCGGACCAAGAATGGGGAAATACTTAACGTACTGGTAATTGCCAAGACCATCGTGTTTTCCGAACGCCCGGTTTTCCAGTGCATCTTCCGTGACATCACCGAAATAAAATCAAGGGAGACCCGGCTGGAGAAAGCCCTGGCGGAATCACGGCAGCGCACCGCCGAAAATGCCGCCCTTCTGGCCGCTTCCCGCGCCATTCTGGAATTCCAGGATTTTACTGCGGCCGCCCGTTCCATATTCGATATCTGTAAAAATCTGATCGGCGCCGCCGGCGGTTATGTAGCGCTTTTGAGCGCCGACGGGTCCACTAACGAGGTTCTGTTCCTCGATTCGGGCGGACTGCCCTGCTCAGTGGATGAATCTCTTCCCATGCCTATCAGAGGATTACGGGGCGAGATTTATCAGAGCGGCGTCGCGGCCTATGAAAACGATTTCACGAACAGCGATTGGGCTAAATTCATGCCGGACGGCCACGTGCTTCTGGACAATGTCCTCTTCGCGCCACTTTTGATAAAAGACAAGACTGTCGGCATCCTGGGAATCGCCAACAAGCCAGGCGGTTTCGTCGAACACGACCTGCGGCTGGCGTCAGCCTTTTGCGACATGGTAGCATCTACCCTTTATAACGAAAGGACTTTCAAGTCACTGGAGCTGAGCGAGGAGCGCTTCCGCAGTTTCGTCGAACAGTCTGCTGATGGCATTGTCATCATCGACAGCGCCGGTTCGATCATCGAGTGGAACCAGGGGCAGGAGAAAATCACAGGTATAAAAAGACAGGACGCCCTCGGGAAACCGCTCTGGGACATCCAGTTCCAGTTGGGACTCGAGGAACGCAGGATGCCCGAGAGTTACGAGACACTCAAGCAGATGATCAGCGAGTTTCTTGAAAACAAGAAACCCTACTGGGTCAACACGCCGATCGATACAGAGATCCGGCGCGCCGATGGTACCCAAGTCTATATTCAGACTATAACTTTTCCAATCAATACGTACAGCGACTTTATGGCGGCTTCGATCACCCGCGATGTAACGCTGCGCAAGCAGATCGATAAGCTGAGCGCCTCTCTCAATGACATTAATGCCGCGATGAACTCGACCCTGGATCTGGATGAGATCATGAAACTCGTTGTTGACGAGGCGGCCAATTCCCTGAAATGCGAATCGGTGGCCATCTTTCTGCAGGAGGATGATCAGTGGGCGCTAAAAGCACACTTCGGCCTGCCGGAAGACATGAGAGGCGAGCGATATTCCGACGCCGAAGCGCCGGCAATGGTGATAGCCGCCAGAGAGAGGAAACCGGTATTCGTCGGTGATGTCAAAGCCAGTGCACCAGTCAGCGGCAAGGGAGATCTGGGCGGTGCAAGCATTCGCTCTTTCCTGGCCGTCCCTCTTCTCGCCAGGGAGAAGCTTCTGGGAGTCATCACATTCAACCACCATGAAGCGCCCTCCACTTTCAGCGGCGAACAGGTGGATTTCGCCAGCAAGCTGGCGGTTTCGGTTTCGTTCGCCATCGAGAATGCCATCCTTTTCCAGAAGGAACAGGATGGCAGAGCCAAGATTCAGAGCCATGTAAACCAGCTTTCGGTGCTGCATCAGATAGGGCTTTCTCTAAACAAAGAGACCGACAAACGCCGGCTTCTGAAGATGGTGCTGAGAAGTGCGGCTGAACTCACTCTCGCCGGGGTAGGCGCGATGATCCTGGTGAATGAGGGCAAAACCGATCTGGTCTCCATGTATTATGCGCCCTGGTATGATGGCAGATGCGAAGTAATCGAGAACTCTTCCAAGCTGCACCAACGAATCGCGCAGATCATTGACCAGGATAAAGACGTTGCCAGGATCAACCGGCTGGAACAATTGCAGCGTCAACCGGTTTTTCCCGAGGGGCACCTGTCGCTGCGCGGTTTGATGATCGGCACCCTGCGCGATACTCGCGGCGCTATCATGGGCCATTTCATGCTCAGCAACAAAGCAAGTTTGGAAAATTTTAACAGCCAGGATGAAGAGGTCATCGCCCTTTTGGCTGCGCAAAGCTCAGTCGCCCTGGTCAGCGCTGACAATTTTGAAAAGGAACATAATGTGGCCGAGACGCTGCAGTCAGCGCTGCTGCCCCAGGTTCCGATACGAGATGACATGGAAGTCGGACTAATCTATCGATCATCAGGGCAATACGGCAAAGTCGGCGGGGATTTCTATGATTTCATCGAGCTGGCGGATAACAGGATCGCCATCGCGGTCGGCGATGTCTGTGGCAAGGGCCTGAAGGCCGCAACATATACCGCCATGATCAAATACATGCTGAGAGCTTATCTTGAGGAGGGGACCTATCCCGGTGATTGCCTGACACGGCTGAACAGCGCCGTCTACAAGCAGGTTTCCATCGACAAGTTCGTGACCATGGGGCTGGCGCTGATCGAACCCGACAAGCAGACAATCACCTATTCTTCCGCCGGGCACCCGCCAGCTATAGTATACCGTGACGGCAAGGTAAGCCCGCTGCCCTCTCACGCGGCCGTACCCCTCGGAGTGCTGCCGGAATACTCTTTCCAATCTTCGCAGGAAACCCTGAGTGGAGATTCCTCGGTCCTGATGTACACCGATGGCCTGATTGAAGCCCGCCCCGTGCACGGTGAGCCTTATGGTCAGGACCGGCTGAACACCGAACTGGCCAGGTGTGGAAATCTTCCGGCGCAAAGTGTTGTAGACAAGCTGATCGAGGCTGCGGTGGATTATTCCGGCGGCGAATTGCGCGACGACATCGCGCTGCTCGTAGTCAAGATGTTTCAGAATAATACCGCCGGACAAAAACCTGTTTGAACCTGCCTGACTATCTTGTCGGTACCCGCTGGATCTCATTGAGCCCCCTGGCCGCCCGCAGAACCGCCTCAAGCTGCTCGCCAAGTAGCAGGGCCCGCTGCGGATCGGCGTAGATATTGGGATCCTCGGGAACCAGCATCTCTTCGTCGACATCCGCAAAACGGGCGCGTCGGCGGCATTGTCCACCAACCGGTAAACGAAGTTGTAGACCGGATGCTGGTAGCGCTCAAACAGACGGCGGTAGGCATCCGTGTCACCCCTGCCAGCCAGTGCGGTCAGCTCGCTGTCGGAAAGTTCCATGCCAGGCATCTCTTCCTCCTCTAACCGTATGACGGAGAGGAACGAATAAACTTACGGACATTTATTTTCAAATCAACAGGTGAATGATATATCAATAAATATCTCCCTCACAGCAACGTTAAGGAGGCGTTAACCGGAAAGTACAGCAGCCGCTTCCCTGAGTTCCAGGTCTCTGATCAAGCCCTCGTCGGCAGCAAAAACCCTCCTGGTGACCGAAAACTCCTGGCTGAAGCGATAGATAATTACAGTATCGACGGCCACCAGTTTGAGCGGTTCTTTCCTGATATACAGCACCTGTAACGATGAAGGTGTCTCGCCATCATGGTTAATGCTGCGTAGATTGCCGCCGCCGGTGGAACCCGCATCGAGGAAAACGGTGCCATTTTCAACGGTTATGCCCTGCCGGTGGGTGTGCCCGTCTACAACCACCGGCACCCTGCCATTCAGCAGGGCGGACGCCTTGGGGTCATGAACTGCGACAATAAACGGCCGCGGTTTTTGTACATCAACCAGACCGGCAATCCTGGCGGCTTCGCTGGCCATCTCGGCATCACTCGCCGGTTGAGGGTTGAGACTTCTTGAGCCTGGATCCGGAAAACCGCCGACGATGATACCGTCAATTTGCTCAAACTGACTGTCCAATACAGTAACGCCAGGGATCGACTGCATGGTCCTGGTAACAAGCGGTGAATCATGGTTACCGCCGATCCAGACATATGGTTTAAGCAGAGGCAGATAAGTTGATGGGTATTTGATCTCAAAGCTGGTACCGAACTCGGTCAGATCACCGGTATCGATGATAAAGTCGATGTTGTATCGATCGACCACGGTTTTCACCAGCTTCGCCGCGTCGGAACTGCTGTGCATATCCGATATGTGCAGCACCCGGATAGTATCCTCCTCCGGAGGCGTCTGCGGCAGTTGATGCAGTTCGCTGATGGTTCGATAGAGGCTGTCCGCTATTTCAGGTACGCGATTCTCGTATTCATCGAGGTTGGCGAGGGTTTCCTGGGAGAAGGCGAGCACTTCAGGGGCGTAGGTGAGGCTGCCGGAATACCGGGGCTCACTGAAGGCGTTCATGTTGTAGGTGCCATATGCAAGCCCGCCCACCGCCAGAACCGTAGCCAGCCCGGTTGCCATGCCCGCAAGCGCCCATCGCCAGCGGCGATGGAGTAGCCACGCAACAGCGCCCCCCGTCAGCATGGCAACCAGGGCTACTTTGACAATCAGCGTGCCGGCTTCCCTGCCAACAGGTTCACGCCAGTTCTCAAGCTGCGCACGCGCCTGCGAATCGACGCCGATCAGGTCGTCGACTTCGTTGACGGATATCTCCTTGAGCGAAAAATTGACGATCGCCGGCGAGGAATGAGTATCGGCTTCGATTGTACCGGCGGGCGGCAAATCGACCACTGTTTTCCCATGAAGCCCTGGTTTGAGCGAGAACTCCGCACGGACCGGCCCGACCGTGACATCGGTAGGCGAAACCAGGATCAACGAGTAGTATGCGGCGATAGCGGCGGCGGCAATAGTAAAGAAGGTGAAGAACAGATGAATAAACCATGAACCGGCAATTCGCCTTGCAGGCGATCTGACTGCACAATCTTTAATGGTTTCAGGGGTCATTTCGGGAGTAATTATTGGCATACGTAAGTAAAGTGTAGCAAAACAGGCATGCGCTGAAATCCCATCTCGCCGCGACCATTGGCTCGTTTACCCTGTAATTTTTGATTCTGTTTGGCTATCCCCCTGGATTTGATACCACAATGAAAGTTAGTATTGGACGGTATCGACAGGAGGCAGTAAATGAAAAGAAAGCGATTTACCGAGGAGCAGATTGTCCGCATCCTGAGGGAAGCTGAGGCAATCGGCAACGCAAGTGAGGTCTGCCGCCGGGAGAACATCGCCGAGCAGACCTTCTACAACTGGAAGCGCAAGTACTCCGGCATGGAAGTATCCGACGTGGCCCGCCTCAGAGAGCTCGAAAAGGAGAACGGCCAGCTTAAACAGATTGTGGCCGACTTGACGCTCGACAACCGCATGCTCAAGGAGGTCGTCGCAAAAAAGTGGTAGGCCTGGCGGCGAAAAGAACAGCGGCTGAGTATCTGGAGAGGACCTTCGCGGTAAGCGAAAGAAGGGCCTGCCAGGTGATATCTCTAAGCCGCTCCAGCAAGCGACGCTGTCCAGGTGCCCAAAAAGAAGCAGAGCTGGTAAAACGTATCTGTGAGCTCTCAGAAAAATATCCACGCTTCGGCTACCGCAAGATCCACTGGCGCTTGAAAGATGAGGGCGTTCGGGTTGGCCGTGAGCGAGTCAGGCTCATCCGCCGGCGCGAGGGCCTTGGGGTTATCAGAAAACAGCGCCGCCGCCGGGCTCTGGGCACGAGCACCGGCGTGGTCACCAAGGCCGAGTATCCGGGCCACGTCTGGAACTACGATTTCGTCTCCGACCAGACCACCGACGGCAGGACGCTCAAGTTCCTGACCGTCACCGATGAGTTCACGCGGCGGGGCCAGCGGATTCACTGCGGACGCTCCGTCACTTCCGGCGACGTAATCCGGATACTTGATGATCTGTTTCTCTTAAACGGAGCGCCGGCCTATATCCGTAGCGATAACGGCCCCGAGTTCATCACCAAGGCTCTTCAGAAATGGCTAGCTGAGCGCAAAACAGGCACGATTTACATTGATCCTGGCTGTCCCTGGCAAAATCCGTATAACGAGAGCTTCAACGGCGTGTTCCGGGACGGCTGCTTAAACCGCTGGCTGTTTGCCAGCATCAGGGAAGCACAACAGCTGACTGACGACTGGCTTTATGAATATAACCATGAACGCCCTCACGGTTCACTCAGAGGACTGACGCCAGCTAAGTTCGAGCAGTTACATTGGCAAAACAGCAGAAGTGTTATAAAAAAGGAGTGTCCGGTCTAAACTTCGGACTGGTATCAGGATCGTGGGCTAGCCATGTTCACTACACGCCAGGGCCAATAAATGCTCCCTACATCCTCTGCGGAAATCTCTTTCAAGGAATAATTTACAAGTGCCGGGGCCGTGTGCGTGTCCGCCTCGATCGTCACCGCCGGCGGCATCGGATGCCTGACGCACCAAAAAAATGAGAGCCGCGTGAGCAGCTCTCATTTTATTATTTCACTACACCACATACATCCCTGAATGCATCTCACCAAACATTGTATATCCGGATGCATGCTTGCATATCTCACCGGTTACACCAAACCGAGCAACCAGTTTAAGCTTCAACCGCTGGTCTAAGCTTTCGCCTTCCGGGTTAAAAGATACCCGGTCCCGAGAAGCCCTGCGCCCACTGCGGCAAACCACACAACCTCGGCGCCGGTTGTGCCAGAGCTTGAGCCGCCCGTTTGCGCCGCACCAGTGGAGCCGCCCGTTTGCGCCGCACCAGTGGAGCCGCCCGTTTGCGCCGCACCAGTGGAGCCACCCTCGGTTACACTAGCCATCGCCACCTGAGCCATAAGAAGCATCATGGAGACAGTAATAATTATGATTATCAGGGCCAGATTGATTTTCTTCAAGCTTTTCACCTCCCAGAGTATTTTCAGGTTACTTTATAAACATTTTGCATACGATGTGAATGATACCTTCTTTTTGATAACACGTCAATCTCCCTATTTTTCGCCGGATTGCCGTCAGAGCTATCAAGACACTGCCCGATATGCAGCGTTTTAATCACCGGCGGGAGGCTGGGCCCGGCAGGCAATTTCATCTTCCGGACTCCAAACCACCTTGTAGATGTACAATCTGTCCATGTAGTCACCATTAAACCCATAGGGGATGTTCATACCGATAATACCCAGCCACGAGGTCCCCTCGACATGAAATTCCGAAGCTACCGGCCACCTGCTGGAGAAATCCATCTGCCCCTCCAGTTCTAACCTGAAAAGAAAGTCGCGTTTAAAATTCCACCGGTTGTTTACGGATTCCACGATATAATCGCCCACCTGCAACCCGTCGCCATTTTTGAGTGCCATGGGATAACCCTTTTGTTCCATATAGTATTGAAATCCCAATCCGCCGTTAAACCACACATGACCGTTCGGCGGATAATGCTCAGTCACCCAATCGACCTCGACGGGATTATTGTTGGCTCTTAGGTGTTCCGCTACCGCTATTCCCAGGGTCAGCGCCACTGTCGAACCGGCGATGATTGCTGTTGCCGCGATCAGCTGGCGCAGATTAGAGCCCCACAACCTCTCGATTTCCCTGGATGCGAAAATTGCCAGAGGCGGGATCAGGGGAATCAGGTATCTCGTTGAAGGGTAGGGCAGAAGAATACAGTTATAGAAAAAGATACCCAGGAACCAGACGCAAAGAATGATGTCATCCCTGCCGCCAGTGCCGGCGATGGCCAGGGGGGCTGCTTTTACAAACCTTCTCATGACGAAAAGCAGCAGCATTACGCCTATCGCCATCATCCAGGGCAGCAACAGGAATACGTCAGATGCGAACGAGCCTTTTAAATAATAGACGAACGACCAGACAACGGAAATCACCAATACACCAAATGCAGCAATGTTGATCCATCTGATTCTGGAAAAAATGGCTAACATCGCAGCGGGAAAAAACGAGGCTCCTCCGAGCAGGACGATGGTTCCTCTGATCCTGACGATGATCGAATGGAGATCCATTGGCTGGCCGAATGTATATGTGAAATTCGGCGGTTGCCCGTAATAGGCGAAGTGCGCAGAAACGAAGGCAAGAAACAGAATCACGGGCGCTGCAAGCGTAATGATGGTTCTCGCATTTAGCTTTCTGTAGAGCACAAGATAAAGTAAAGCAAGCGGCAGCAGCGACAGGTCCTGGTAATAGGTGAAGATGGCAAGCGACATGGCCAGCGAGGCGGCCGCCAAATATATTAAGCGGTTGTCATCGACACCCTTGATGAAAAAGGCCATCGCCACGATCCACAACGCTATTCCCGGCACGTCGATCATGATGAGATGCGAATTGACGAGAAAAGCGGGAGAAACAACCATAAGTAGGGTGGCAATAAAGGCGTTCACCCTGAAACGTCGTGCCAGGAAATACATACCGACCACGGCGATCAGCGGGAAGAGGAGCATCTCCAGATGCAAGGCCCACGGGGAAACGTTCCCGCCGGTGATCCACAACCAGAGGCTCAGATACAATGATTGCAGCCTGGGATGCGTATCATGATAGTCGGCCCCATAGTAGCGGTCGCCAAAATAACTATAATCAGGCAGATGCTGCCAGAGCGGATGATCCAATTCAATCTTGGCGAATTCAATAAACTGGTGGGCGTCGTGCTGGACTGCTTGCCCTATGAATGGCAATGTCAGCAACAGGAGCAGGCCCAGCAGCAGTAGTAGTTCGTAACGTTTAAAGGACTCTAGTTTCATTTCTCAGCGATATCTTCAATCCAGGTTATGCCGACCTCACGATATAATTCTTTCTGTGATTCATCCAGCGGATTCGGTTTATTGTCAATCCGCCATACCATCAACTCATCAGTCGGTTCTCCCCGGGTATCAATAGTGAAGGGAAGAAACAAGGCATCCCACCAGCATACGTCTTCACCGGCGCATGGCATGTAGAACAGCTGACAGTTATAAAAATACTGGACATTTTCGAGCCGCAGCCTTTGCATCACTGACGGGTAAGGCACCCAGGCGCCGTTCTGGACCGAATAGACAACATGATCGCCCGGTTGGGGCTCGGCTAAATTCAATGGCTTTTTTTTGTCAACATATAGTTCGCTTAAAATACTCGGCGTCACGTTAAA
>Ga0075518_1000059_pt1 | contig 16935 bp, 17 predicted proteins | sample NGEPerA_2_FD_76970 | JGI IMG/M metagenome (GOLD analysis project Ga0075518, IMG submission 76970) | Arctic peat soil microbial communities from the Barrow Environmental Observatory site, Barrow, Alaska, USA - NGEE PermafrostAB136-A | ecosystem: Environmental > Terrestrial > Soil > Wetlands >...
CTGCCGTGGCGCCAGCCGGACGAGGTCGAGAAGCTGGGCAAGGAGATGCTGGCGAAGATGTCGCCCACCGAGGTGCAGGCCCTGGTCATCGAGCTCAACGAAGAGATGCTGGCGCACGCCGAGTCGCTGGAGTTCGAGGAAGCCGCCAGGCTGCGGGACAAGATCGCCCAGCTGCGCGCACTGCTCATCGGCGAGAAGCCTCCCGGGCTGCAGGCGCCGGGGCTCATGCCGCACATGGGCAGACACAAGGGCCGGTGACCGCGTTGCTCGTGGCATGGACGTCTCGCGAGGGCGCGGAATGTCCTTCTTGTGCGCTTGACAGCGCCATAGCGGGTGGTAGCATGAGGCGATCGCAGGAACAAACCAGCACAATGCAGTGATACGGAGGTTGCAGGGCGTATGAGTGAGTACATACCTGACTGGGAGAAGACGGCATCATGAGAACCTGCGCGAGATGCGGAATAGTGTTGCTCGTCGCCTTCGTCCTCGTCGTGGGCTGCACCGGCGGTGTGCATATACAGGCGGCTGAGACCATTGCTCCTGTGGATGCCCGCGTTCAGACATTGCTGGACCTGCACCTTGTCCTGGGTACTCCTGATGGTGAGCTTCATCTCGACCGTCAGGTGACCAATGGTGAGTTCGTGGTCCTTCTGGAGCGTGTCCTGCAGCATCCACAGCTGACGTTGCAGCGCCTTGCGGCTCCCCCCACAGGCGATGAGGCGAACAGCTGGATACGCGCATACGCGTGGACAAGAGGTGCATGGAGCCGTGTGCTGGAGGTGCGCAAAGGGATCCGGGACGTCTGGTTTGGGCTACGCTACAGGCGGGCAGAGGGCTCTCCGTGGGGCATCGGGCGCGATAACTGGCTGTTCACCTCCTTGCGGGATGCCTACCTCAACGACGGGCTCATCGACCTTTCGTTCCAGCCCATGCAGCTGATGAATGGAAGTGAGGGCATCAACATGCTCCTGACGGCGGCCGGTTTCGGTGGCGAGGTCGCTGCCATGAAGATCCAGATAAATGACCCTGTCGGTGACGTGGCCCTGCGTGTCGTCTGCAGGCAGCATGGGTTCGACCAAGTCATGGACTACGCCGGCAAACCGCTGACGCGTGAAAATGCCGGCTTGCTGGCCTGGCGACTCCTGGCCGAACGGACCGGCTCAGCCAACTAGTCGGTCTGTACGGGAATCGTCGCCGGGCAGACAGAGCTGGGGTACTGCATTGTTGGATGGTGACGGAAGGACAGGATGAAGACGGCGAGGTAGATGCCATAGACGGCGGCCGTGAGCATCATAGGCAGAGCGAACCCCGTCTTCTGGATGAGCCAGCCCCCCAGCGCTGTCGAAATGGCCCAGGACCCGGTCCATGCCATTATGAAAATGTTGTGCGCCACGGAACGCTTGTCCGGTGGCACCAGCTCCAGGCAGAACTTGTCCGTGACCGGCGTTGAGCACATCATGAGACCTGCGCGCATCCAGAATGCCAGGGCGGCGATGATGATATTGTGCGTGAACGCCATGATGACCAGGAACACGAGCGAGCCCCCGACGGTGACCCCGATCGTACGCATGAGGCCTGTCCGGCGGACGAGCCATGGAGCCAGCAGGACGCCGACCGTGAGGACGACGTTGCTCATGGCGAACAGGTTGCCGACGGCCACCGTACTCGCGTGAAAGCGGTCGGCAAAATAGAGGTTGAGATAGGGGATGCTCAGCCCGGCGCCAAACCCGATGATGACGCTGACGACCGCATACCGGACGGCGAAGCGCTTCCACGAGGACGTGACCTCCGGCTCGCTCTGGACGGAACGTGAGGCGTCCACTGTCTGCTCACCATTGCCATGCTGATATTCCCGCAGGCGTATGAAGGCGGCGGCGCTTGCGAGGATGAATATTGCTCCCACAACCAGGGTCAGGCGGAGCCCGGTAACGGGCGATGCTCCGAAACGGGCGAACAGGTGCGGCAGGAGTCCTCCGACGACCGACGCGACGACCGACGCGGCGGTCGTCGCGGTGAACGCAAGACTGAAGGCGACCTGCCGGTCCCCGGGGTCGGTACTGCACATCATCTCCGGATTGTAGGTGGCTCCATACAGCATGGTGCTGGCTGAAATGCCGATCTGCAGGACGACGAGCAGCGCGGGCACCAGGACATTGGCCTGAAGGGCGCCGAACACGGCGACGAGCGTGCACGAGAGGACGAGCGACTTTCTGCTGCCGAGGCGTGTTACCAGGAGTCCTGCCGGAATGGCAAGGGCAAGTGATCCGATCGTCCCGAGGGAGTTCAGACGGCCAAGGAAGGCCTCACCCAATCCACCCTGCTTAAGATACAGGTTGAAGAAGGTCATGAAAATACCGTTCCCCAGTCCCAGCAGGGCTGCGCCGACAAGCAGCAGTCGCATGTTGGTGCCAAGGTGGCAGATGGTGGTCCAGTAGCGTCTCAATTCGTGTTGCATCGTCTGTCCGGCCTGTTACGAGATTGCTGACGCCACGAACATGAGGATACCACCCACGAGGACGGTCGGACCCATATGTTCGCCGATGAACAGGACAGCCAGCAGGGTAGCGAAGACGGGTTCCAGCGAGTAGATGATGCTGGCCTGCGCGACTGTCACGTCATGCTGGAAGCGGTTCTGCAGCAGGAGCGTGATGGCAGTCGTGAAGATGGCGAGGTACAGCAGAGAGGGCCATGAGACAGGATTCACGACGAACGTCTGCTTCGTCGCCAGGGAGTAGACGAGGGAGCATATAGCGACGGTCAGCAACTGGAAGAACGTGCTGGCGTAGAAGGAATCCCTGTCCGAGAACAGGTGGATCATGAACACCACCACGCCGAAGGCCAGGGCGGACAGCAGCGTCAGGAAGTCTCCCATACCCATACCGCCGACGCGCAGCGTGAACCCGAAGGAGATGATCCAGAGACCGTCAACCGCCAGGATGAGTGCCAGCATGACCTTCCTTGAGCGCTTCTCGCGCAGGAAGAGGAACGACAGGACCGGCGCGACGACGACGGACAGGCTCGTGATAAAGGCGTTCTTGCTTGCCGTCGTCATCGTGAGTCCCGTGACCTGCAGCATGAACCCGAGGTATTGCGGGATGCCGATGGCAAGCCCTTTCAGCAGGTTGCGCCAACTGAATGCGATCTTGCGCCGGAAGAGCACGTACACGACCGCCGCAGCGATGGCAAAGCGGACGAGGACCAGGAGCGCGGGCGAGATGCTGCCCAGACTCTCCTTCATGACGGCGAATGTCGTCGACCAGAGCAGGACGGCCAGCAGCAGGAGCAGCTCGGACCTGCGCGTGGACCTCACGGGGTGCAAAGCCATCAGGCGTTCTCGAGGGCTGGTCGACGCAACAGCAGGACACAGGCTGCCCCGATGCTCGTCAGGACGCCCGCCATGATGAAGCTTGCGAGGTAATTGCCGGTCGCGTCACGCACGATGCCGCCGATCGCAGGACCGAAGAGGACGCCGAGGTTCAGCATGCCGGCCAGGACGCCATATCCCAGGCCGCTCTCCCTGCCATGCATGAGGTGGGGAGCCAGAGCGAAGACGCCCGCCGGGGCAAGCGCGAAGGCAAAACTGATACCGAGGAACAGGGGCAGAACGCTGCCATGGAGAACACCGAGCAGGATCACGCATCCTGCGAACATGAGACAGGCCAGCACTGCGCCCCGGCCCTGCCAGCGCCTGCTGTCCAGGACGTGGCCCATGAACGTCGATGCGGCGACAGGGAAGAGCATGAGGACGCCGGCCATGGTCCCTGCTGTCTGCGGAGACATGCCCCGGCTGACCAGGAGGTCGTCGGCAAACGTCAGGAGGATGAGCGCTCCCGCGTTCCAGAACAGCCAGACGAGACCGAGCATCCAGACCTGCGGATTCAGGCGCCGCAGACCTGCGGCCAGCGAGACGGGCGTCTCGTCATGCCGCGGTTCCGGGTCCCGGTAGAACAGGACGTATGCGACCGTCACGACGCAGGTGAAGACCAGGCACGCCCAGACCGGCGCCTGCCATCCTCGTGCAGCCGCGAGGCGCGAGAAAACAAGCTGGCTGATCAGGATGCCGGTCGGGACCGCCGTATTCATGGTGCCCATGGCTGCACCGAGGTACCTGGTGCCCGCGAAGTTCTCGCTGATGATCTGTGCGCCGAGGATGGAGAGCGTTGCAGCACCGACGCCCATCGCGAGACGTGCCATAAGCAGATTCATGTAAGAGGTCGAGAGTGCGAACCAGGCCTCGGCGGTGATGAGACAGGCGAGGCCCAGCAGGCCGACGGCCCGGCCGCCCCAGCGGTCGGCAAGGTGTCCAACTAGGGGCGAGATGAAAATGCCGAACAGCGCCAGCGACGACATCAGTGCTCCCACCTGTCCGGCGGTCATGCTGAGCGTCGTCTTCATAACCGGGATGATGGGAGGGAGGAACTGGAGCGAGAGCGCGAAGGCGACGGTCAGAGCGTATCCGGCGACCAGGTACAACAGTTTCCTGTTCATGGGACTCCTTTTCGGCAATTGTGAATCCCTTGGTGCCTGGCACCAAGGGATTCACAATTCAGGTTGTCAGGGTTTCTGCAGCGTCACGAAGCGGACGGCATTTCTGAATTCGCGCACGCCGCCGCCTTCGCGGACAACCTCGGCCAGCTCCTCCGGGTCCCGGGCGACACAGCCCGACAGAGCATCGACGCCATAATCGAACATGAGCACGGAGAGAGGGGTCGAGGGGCCGATGAGTATGACCCAGGCGTTGCAGGCGAGTTCCAGCAGGCGTGGCAGGGTCTTGTTGGTGAGTGCAGAGCCGGTGATGGCGACCACGTCCAGATGCGGGAGGAGATATTCTTCGGCCTGTTGAGGCAGATCGCCTTCCTGTGGTCGCTGTTCGAAGACGGTCAGACTGCCAGAGGCGGAACGGATCTCGTCGGTCCACGGGAAGTGTCCGATGAGGCCGACCTTCTTGCCGGCCACTTTCTTGAGCAGCAGGTCGCGCCCGTTGGCCTCTTCCGCGCCCACGAAGCGGGAGGTGAGGTTGCACGCGGCGCAGATGGCTGCCATACCGATCGCCGCCTCTCGCGGATTCCAGGACACCGAGAGCTCGGCCAGCTCCACGAGCGGTTTGCCCCGCAGGTGGAAGGACGTGCTGTGGTCACCCGTGGAGTGCGACCGCAGGGACATGGACAGGCCCGTGGCATGTTCTGTCTGCACCAGGGACCAGATCTGGCCGGCGATGACGTCCTGGACGGGCTCGTCGTCACACTGTGCGATCAGGTCGCGGTACAGGGCATCGTATTCGGGTGGCGATGTGCGGCGTCGCATGGCTAGTTCTCCAGGGACGGCAGGTCTTCGAGATCGACCTCGACGTCGCCGGTCTTGCTCTTGAAGTTGAGATGTTTGCGGTTGAGCCAAGTGAAGCCCTTGTCATAGGTGATGACAGCCATGTCGATGGGTCCGCCGACACCGGTCATATCGCCCGGGTCCATGAGCACGCCGTCGCTGAAGCGCTGGATAGCGGTTGTGGTCTCGATGGCGAGCTGGCAGAAGTCGATGGCGTCCTGCAGGGTCATGGTGCCCCACTGGATGCTGTATTCCACCCCACGCAGCTGCTGCTGGACGGCAGGCTCGCCGAGCTTGACGGCCGCTTCGCGCACGAGCGGGATGCCCTGAAGACGTGGGTCGAACCCCAGGACGATGCGCGTGACGACGTCTGTCTGCCCGATCCAGCCGGCGCCGAATTCCTTGCCCTGCTTGCGGCTGTCGCGCGCCTGGTCGGTGGCGCCAGGGACATAGACCATGTAGACTTCGCTACTCCTGTCTTTGTTGTACCCGGCCAAGATGAACTGCAGTCCATCGGGAGCGGCAACCGCTTCCTGGACCTGACCCTGCTGGTTCTTGAAGTGGAATACGACGCGAGTCGGTTCTTCCTTGAGGTCCAGCAGCTCCAGGCCCTGGCGGGTCATATCCGTCTTGATGCCGGCGGGAATAGCCTTGAGCTGGTCGCGGTAGGGGACGCGGGCGTCGAAGTACTGTGCGAGTTCTTTCGCGACCTCGCCGACGGACAGCTTGTCAACGGGGATCGTCTGGCGGAAGTCATCGATGAACCCGCTGACGTTCTTCATCACGCCTTGCTGAGGCATAAACGCGAGGCCTGCAATGACCAGCCCCATGCGTGAACCGATGCGGAACACTTTGGAGGCCGAGTCTGAGCCGACACGAGCCATGCCCTTCTGGTTGCGGTACGTCTGACGGCTGTCTGCCGCGAGCACGATTCCTTCGGGAATCGTAACATTAATGCCGAGTGACATGCGTCACCTCCCATGCGGTGGTATCCCTTACAGCATGAGCAGGTTTGGCTCGAACGCAACCCTCCTGTTTGGGGTTCTTCTTTGAGATGCGCTGCTCATTCCGCCCGAGTATGTTTTTCCAATACCCCCGAACATGTTAGTCCCTCGCATCCTTTTGTCCAAGATGCGAGGTGTTCTTCAATGCGAGGGGTGTTCTGAGGGGTGTACTGAGGGGTGCATCTACAGGTGGCGTTCTCCTACGGTGTGCCGGGGATGATGATCATGCCACCGGGACCCATCATGTCGTCCATGCCGAGCACGGGGCGAATGCCGACCGCATAGATCGTGGTTTTCTGGTGCCGCCCGACGACCCGGACAACCGTCCCCACGGGGATGTCCGAACCGGAGGGGAAATAGGTCTCCTCGGTGACGACAACCAGCCAGCGCTCGCCGGTAAGGCTGTCGACGACCCACCGCTGGGTCGTGCGCGAGACGACGACGCCGATAACGGCACCACCCATCATCCCGCCGAAGGGGTTTCCTCCACGTCGGAACAGCTCCTGTCCCGGCCCGGCGCGGAAGGTGAACCGCGTGAGGTTCGTCGCGTAGGCGGCGCCTGCCCCGGCCACGACCGCGACGATGAGCGCGGCGACCAGCCACCACCGTGCAACACGATACAGGCGGGCTGTGCGTCGCAGGACGACGAACGAGAGGATACCGAGGACGACGACGAGGACCAGGAGCTGCCAGGGGAAGTCGAAGAAGGCCGGATGCGCCCACCGCGGACCAAGCCGCAGGTCGTCGAGCGTGCCATTCTGGACGAGGATGTACACACTGCCCGCCAATCCCAAGGCGGTCACAGCAAACAGAAACGCCACGGCGAAATGCTTCAGGGCGTGCTCGAGCCGGAACCGCCAGCCCGGCGTGGGTTCGAGGTGCTGCTCCTCGATCTGCTCAAGTATCTTCTGCTTCATATTGTCGTCCATACTCATCCTCTCTTAATTGTGAAGACCATCGTGCCAGGCACCAAGGTCTTCACAATGCGGACCGTTGTGCCGGATTTGCATCCAGCAGTTTCCGCAGTTTGTCTTTGGCCCGACTCACGCTGGGTCCCACCGAGTTGACCGCGACCATCAGAATATCCGCTATCTCGCTGTAACTCTTGCCTTCGACCACCGACAGCAACAAAATATCTCTGCTGCGCTGATCCAACTGGTTGAGACCCTTTGCCACGAAATCTTCCAGCTCCCGGTGCAGTGCCTCGGCTGGGACGTCCGTATCGCCGGTCAGGATCTCGACCATTTCGCCATCCAGCTCCAGCTCGGTAGGCACAGTTCCGTGCCGCTTGCGTGCCATGTTCACCGCCGTATTGTGGACGATGCGGTACATCCAAGCACTGAACGTCAGGTGTGGGTCGAATCCGGCAAGGCTGCGGTACGCCTGCAGAAACGCCTGCTGGACCACGTCTTCCGCTTCCTGCCGCCCGATGAGGCGGCCCGCGTATGACGACAAGGGTCGCTCATACCGCTCGACCAGCATTCCAAAGGCGTCCGTGTCCGTGAGCGCCTGTCGAACCAGCTGCTCGTCCGTCGGCTCCTGAGCGCGCATCTCCATACATATATGATACCAAGGAATGTCCGGTTCCGTACACGCAATATTGCGGAGAGGCGGCAGGCATGCCCCCGTACGACACTCCGACTGCTCAGCGACGTCACACGACCGCGTTGCGACAACATGCCGGGCGTTCACAATTGACTCGTTGCAGATTCCGGTGACCCGGATAGGATTGAGGTACACCCCTGGGGGGGTGGGGTACTGACCGACGTTGAACATGCTGCCACTCGTGGCGGCGACCGGGAGGAACAGATGAAGACAAAAGACCTTGGAATCACTGGGATGACCTGTGCGGCGTGTGCAATAGCCGTCGAGCGCTCCGTGAAGAAGCTGGACGGCGTCACTTCGGCCGCAGTCAACCCTGCCACCGACAAGCTGACCGTCGAGTATGACGAGTCCCGTGTCGACGACGAGGCGCTGAAGGCTTCCATCGAGAAGGCGGGGTATGGCGTCGCCCAGCCGTCCGCTGCAAAGACCGTTGTGATCCCGATACGCGGCATGACGTGCGCATCGTGCTCCGCAGCCAATGAGCGCGCACTCCGCAAACTCGCGGGCGTCACCAGCGCCTCGGTCAACCTGACCACGGAGAAGGCGACCATTGTTTATGATCCCACCCTGGTCCGTGTGTCCGCTATGAAAAATGCCATCACCGCAGCCGGCTACACGCCACTCGACGTGGAAGTCACCACGGCGAGCGGCGACGAGGACGCGCAGCGCAAGATGCAGGAGACCCGCTCCCTGTGGCAGCGCTTCATCGTGTCCGCTCTGTTCGCGGCGCCCCTGCTGTACCTGGCGATGGCACCCATGGTGCCGTGGCTCGCCTGGTCCATCCCGAAGTGGCTCAGCCCCATGAACGTTCCCCTTCGCTACGCGCTCGTGGAGATCGCCCTGGTCATCCCCAGCATCGTGGCGGGCTACTGGTTCTACATCGTCGGGTTCCGCGCCATCTGGCACCTGGCCCCGAACATGGACTCACTCATCGCGATGGGCACGTCGGCGGCCATCCTCTACAGCGGCTACTCGACATGGCGCATCGCGCAGGGTTCGGTCGGCGCCGTGAAGGAGCTGTACTTCGAGACCGCCGGCGTCATCATCACGCTCATCCTGTTGGGAAGGTCGCTGGAATCCGTCTCCAAGGGGCGCACGTCACAGGCTATCAAGAAGCTGATGAGTCTTGCGCCCAAGACTGCCATCGTCGTCCAAGGCGACCGTGAGGTCGAACTGCCGGTGACCGAGGTGGAGGTCGATGATATCATCCGTGTCCGTCCAGGCGAGAAGGTCCCCGTGGACGGCGAGGTCGTGACCGGCGCCACGTCGATCGACGAGTCCATGCTGACGGGCGAGAGCATCCCCGTGGAAAAGCATCCCGGCGACAAGGTGGTGGGCGCCAGCATCAACGGCAACGGGTCCATCACGTTCCGTGCGACCCATGTCGGGGCCGACACGGTCCTTGCCCAGATCGTGAAGCTGGTCGAGGAGGCGCAAGGTGGCAAGGCGCCGATCGCTCGGCTGGCCGACGTCGTTGCGGGGTATTTCATCCCGATCGTCTTCGCCATCGCGCTCCTGTCCGCCGGCGCGTGGCTCATCGCCGGCAAGGGCAGCGTGTTTGCGCTGACCATTTTCATCTCGGTCCTCACGATCGCATGCCCCTGCGCGCTTGGGCTCGCTACGCCCACCGCCATCATGGTTGGCACAGGCAAGGGCGCCGAGTACGGCGTGCTCATCAAAGGCGGCGCGGCACTCGAAATGGCGCACAGCATCCAGACGGTCGTCTTCGACAAGACCGGCACCATCACGCAGGGGAGGCCGGTCGTCGCTGACGTCGTGACCGTCCCCGGTGTGGAGCGCAGCGAGGTCCTGGGTCTGGCGGCTTCCACTGAAAAGGACTCGGAGCACCCGCTTGGCACGGCGATCGTCAGTGCCGCCCAGGAAGAACATATCGCGTTGCAGCCACTGAAGGACTTCGCGGCGGTCCCGGGCCGGGGTATCGAGGGCACCGTGGGCCTCACACACGTCCTGCTGGGCAACGCGGCGTTCATGGCCGAGCGGTCGGTGGACGTCGCAGCACTTGCAGCTGCTGTCGACCGCTTTGCCGAAGACGGCAAGACCGCCATGTTCGTCGCCCGTGACGGCAAGGCCATCGGCGTCATCGCTGTGGCGGACGTGGTCAAGGAAAGCAGCGCCCGTGCCATCAAGACCCTGCACGACATGGGGATCGAGGTCGCCATGATCACGGGCGACAACCGCAGGACGGCGGAAGCCGTCGGGCGGCAGGTCGGCATCGACCGTGTCCTGGCCGAGGTCCTGCCCCAGGACAAGGCACTCGAGGTGAAGAAGTTGCAGGCGGGCGGCAGACGCGTCGCCATGGTCGGCGACGGCATCAACGACGCTCCGGCGCTTGCGCAGGCAGACGTCGGCATCGCTATCGGCAACGGCACGGACGTCGCCATCGAGTCGGCGGACATCGTCCTCATGAAGAGCGACCTGATGGACGTCGCGACGGCGATCCAGCTCAGCAAGGCGACCATCCGCAACATCCGGCAGAACCTGTTCTGGGCGTTCGGCTACAACACGCTGGGCATCCCCATCGCAGCGGGCCTCCTGTACGCGTTCGGCGGCCCGAAGCTCAACCCGATGATCGGCGCGGCGGCCATGTCGCTGTCGTCCGTCTCGGTCCTGACAAATGCACTCAGACTGCGCGGCTTCAAGCCTCGCAAGTAGCACCACCAGACAGCAAGGGAGGAATCACATGAAGAAACTGATCCAGGTGAAGGGAATGAGTTGCAAGCATTGTGTCATGCATGTCACCGAAGCACTCAAAGAGGTGCCGGGTGTAACGGACGTCGTCGTGAGCCTGGAAGACGGCACGGCGACTGTGAACACGAACGCTCCAGTCACCAACGAGGCGCTCGCGGCAGCCATCACGGACGTCGGCTATACCCCTGGCCCTGTCACGGATCTGTAGGCTGCTCGAGTTCCAGGGTCTCGTCCAGGAGGAAACGATGGATCACTGTTCATGTGAAAGCAAAAAGGCCCTTGACACGCTCAAGACTGCCAGGGGACAGATCGACGGCATCATCCGCATGATCGAACAGGACCGCTACTGCATCGACGTCTCCAAGCAGATCCTGTCGGCCACCGCTCTGCTGAAGAAAGCCAACATTACTGTCCTCCGCCAGCATATGAACACGTGCGTCACCGACGCAGTGGAACATGGTGCCGGTCAGGAGAAGATCGACGAGATCGTCCTCATCCTCGACAAGTACTTGGGGTAAAACCATGAAGAGTGCGAAGGTCTACGTCGGCCCCGGGGAGAACGACATCACCTTCACGCCCACAGCCACCGGCAGAATCCCCTATTCGTGCTGGATGGGCATGGTGCGTGGCACCATCATCGTCGACGACTAAGGAGAAACCCATGCACCCCATAGCTTTTGTCATCGGAAGCCTCACGATTCGCTGGTACGGTATCATGGTTGCTCTCGCGATAGCCGTTGGCGTTACGGCAATGTACTTCGAGTCGCGGCGTCAAGGGATCAATGCAGACTACGTTCTCGACAAGGCGATCGCCGCTGTGATTGGCGGCATTCTGGGGGCTCGCATCGGCTGGATCATGACGTCTGGAAATGTCCTGTGGTATCTCGCTCATCCCCTCCACATTCTTGCGATCTGGGAAGGGGGCCTCTCTTATTTTGGAGGCATCCTTGGCGGTGTCATCGCTGCCGGCTTCTTGATGCGCCGCCGCCGACTGCCGTTCTGGCACATGGCCGACATTGCGGCGCCCTTTCTCGCTCTCTCATTCGGCATTGGGAAGATCGGCTGCTGGCTCAATGGCGACTCGAACGGAACACCTACGACGTCGCGGCTTGGCGTCATCTTCAGGAACCCCTTGTCCGAGTCCACCCTGCTCAATCAGAAAGTCTGGCCGGCTCAGCTGTTCAACTCTGCTTCCGGCTTTCTCGTGTTTGCCATTCTGTTCTGGATCGTTCGAAAACGCAAACACCATGATGGTCAGGTCTTCATCTGGTATCTGTACCTCTACGGTGCCACCAGTTTCGTTGTGGAGTTCTTCCGTGATATTCCCGTCCACGTGCTCGGCTTGACCCCAAACCAGTGGACAGATATCGTAATCATCATATTGGGAGTCATCGCCTCAGTGATCCTCAAGCGCCGCCCTCCGGTCCATTCCATACCCCTTGAAGAGCCGGCAACGCCTGACGTCGCAGCACGGCATGCATCTACTTAGGGGACGCACACCATGGCGGTCTGCTCCTTGTTCTGTGCCGGCCACCCACGTCAGGGCTGCATATACCTGTTGTTTTGGGCTACTTGCCTGGTTTGACACTCCTGCGCCCTTTACTATCATAAATAGAGGAAGTCAGACATAGCTGGAACGTATGGCGGCCGATGAACCGTTGCCTGGATGGGCTGTTCACGGCGTTGGCAGTTGTCAGTGTACGGGAGGTGGCGTATGGCGTTCGACAGGTCGATGTTTCGCATGTACGATATCAGGGGTGAGGTCGGCAAGGAACTGACGCCTGAAGTAGCCAGGTGTATCGGCCAGGCGTACGTTCATCTTGTGCGACAACGGACCGGCGCAACCTCGCTCACCTTCGCCGTCGGCCGCGACGTACGTCCCAGCAGCGAGGACCTTGCTGATGCGCTCATCGACGGTATAACGAGTCAAGGCGGCGACGTCGTGGACATTGGTGTCGTCCCCACGCCTACCCTCTATTATGCCCTGTTTGCTCTGCACGTGGACGGCGGGATGATGATCACCGGCAGTCACAATCCACCGCAGTACAATGGGTTCAAGGTCGCCATCGGCCAGGAGACGCTCTACGGCGACGACATCCAGCGCATCGCGGACCTGGCCGAGATCTGCTACCCCATCGCGTCTCATGTGGGTTCGGTGTCTCACCTCGACCTCCTGTCCAAGTACCGTGACGAGCTGGCGGACCAGTTTGGCCATGGACCTCTGGGCGCAGCGGGCAAGCCGCGGCTCAAGGTCGTCATCGACTGTGCCAACGGTTGTGCGGGACTGGTCGTCCCGGCCCTGATGAAGAAGCTGCACATCGACGCGGTGTTCATGTATCCTGAACCGGATGGTACCTTCCCCAATCATCACCCCGACCCCGCTCGTCTGGATACGCTGGAGGGATTGCGCAAGCGCGTGCTTGCCGAGCGTGCGGACTTCGGCCTCGCCTATGATGGCGACGTCGATCGTATCGGCGCCGTCGACGAGAACGGCGATGTCGTCTGGGGAGACAAGTTGACATATATCTATGCTGCCGACATTATCGCGCACTGGAAGGGCCCGGGCAAGGTGAAGGTCATCGGGGAGGTCAAGTGCTCCAAGAGCCTCTTCGACGGCGTGGAGAAGCTGGGTGGAACGGCGATCATGTCGCCGACGGGGCACTCGCTTATCAAGAAGAAGATGCGCGAAGAGAAGGCCCAGCTGGCGGGTGAAATGAGCGGCCACATGTTCTTTGCCGACCGCTACTACGGGTATGACGATGCCATTTATGCTACGCTGCGCCTGCTGGAGATCGTGTCGAACGGCCTCAAGGCTGACCCGAAATTCGTGTTCTCCGACCTGCTGAGGACACTGCCGCCCATGGTGGCTTCCCCCGAGATCCGCAGACCGTGCCGCGAGGAGGACAAGGACCACCTCGTGCATGGGTTCGTCGACGCGTTCCGCCGGAAGTTCCCGCAGATGGCGCACACCATTGTCAAGGTCGTCACCATCGATGGCGCCCGTGTCGAGTGGGCGGACGGCTGGGGGCTGGTACGCTCCAGCAACACCGAGCCCCTGCTTGTCCTGCGCTTCGAAGCGAAGACGCAGGAGCGGGTCGACCAGCTGAAGAAGGCATTCGATGAAACGCTGGCGTCCTTGGCCACGTCATGAACAAGCGCAAAGAGAGCGTGATGGAGAATACGGGAGTCCGCAAAGCGGTCATCCCGGTAGCCGGTATGGGGACACGCCTCCTGCCGCTGACCAAGTCACAGCCCAAGGAGATGCTGCCGGTCGTCGACAAACCGGCCATTCAATATGTGGTGGAGGAGGCCATCGATGCCGGCATCGAGAGTGTCCTGATGGTGACGGGACGCGGCAAGCGTGCCATTGAGGACTATTTCGACCACTCCGTCGAACTGGAGCACGAGCTCGAGTCCCGTGGCAAGCTCGACGACCTGCGTGCGGTCCAGCGCATCTCCAATATGATCCAGGTCTACTATGTCCGTCAGAAGCTGCCGCGTGGGCTTGGAGACGCGGTCCTGCAGGCACGTGCGTTCGTTAATGGCGACCCGTTCGCGGTCCTGCTGGCGGACGACATCATCGACGGCCCGACGCCCTGCCTCGTGCAGATGCAGCAGGTGGCCCGCCGGTATCCGGGGATGGTCGTGGCCGTCATGGAGGTCCCGCGTGAGCAGACGTCCAGCTACGGCATCATCGAGGGGACCGCCGTCGCGCCCGGCGTCTGGGAAGTGACGGGGCTGGTGGAGAAGCCTGAACCCGCCGATGCTCCCAGCAACCTCGCCATCGTAGGCCGCTACATCCTGACGCCCGGCATCTTCGACGCTATCGAGCATACGGAGCCGGGCAAGAACGGCGAAGTCCAGCTGACCGATGCCCTCCAGGCCATGCTCCCCTTCAAAAAGGTCTACGCATGCGAGTTCAAGGGGACCCGGTACGACATCGGGGACCAGATGGGCCTGCTGAAGGCCAACGTGGCACTTGCGCTCAAGCGTCCCGAGCTGGCAGGCGACCTGAGGCAGTTCCTGAGTGAGACCCTTGAGACCATCTTCGCTTAATTGCGATACGCTGCTCATTCCGCCTTGGGTGGTACATTGAGGCCATGACTGTCCTGGTGGTGGGTGCCGGCGGGCGCCTGGGCAGGGAGTTCATGGACCGGCTGTCCTCGCTGGACGACCTGACCGGCCTGACGCATGTGCAGTGTGATATCGCAGACAGCTTGGCCGTCGAGCGCACGGTGCTGGAACTCCAGCCGACCGTGGTCATCAACTGTGCCGCCCAGCCCAGCGTGGACGCGTGCGAGAAGGACCATGACCAGGCGTACCGCATCAATGTCCTCGGTGCGCGCAACGTGGCGCACGCTGCATACAAGGTGGCGGCGAAGGTTGTGCACTTCAGCACCGATTATGTCTTCGACGGCACTGCGGACCATGCCTATACGGAATTGGACACCCCCAACCCCATCAACTGGTACGGACGCACCAAGCTCATGAGCGAAGAGGCCGTCCGGCGCGCCAACCCCGATAGCCTGGTCCTGCGGATCGCCTATGTCTACGGTGCGCACGGCGACAGCCCTGTGACAGCGGTTGTGCGGGCTGCGCAATCGGGCGCCCCCCTTTCCCTCCCTGACGATCAGGTCATGAGTCCCACCAGTGCTGCGGAGATCGTCCAGCAGACGATGCTCCTCATCCAGCGCAGCGCCGTCGGGACCTACCACGTCACCGGCAAGGGCCAGACCTCGCGGTACGAGTTTGCGCGCGCCGTCGCGACGATCCTCGGCCTTGACGCTCCACTAGTTCCAGCTCATGCCGCGGACATCTCCGGCCGCGTGCCACGTCCCCTGTGGACGCCGCTTGCACACGAGCACCTGCGCCTGGAGGGTCAGGACATGATGAGCGAGTGGGACCAGGCCCTGTACGAGTTCCTGGTCGATCACAAGCGTGTGCTGCTGCATGGAGAAGAGATCTCATGAAGGGCATTGTCCTGGCAGGGGGCACCGGCTCACGTCTCCACCCATTGACTACTGTCACCAACAAGCACCTGCTCCCGGTGGGCAACTATCCCATGATCTTTCACCCCATCGCGCGCCTCAAGCAGGCGGGCATCACCGAGATTCTCATCGTGACCGGGCGTGACCACATGGGGGACGTCATGGAACTCCTGGGCAGCGGGCACGACTTCGGCCTCGACTTCACCTACAAGGTGCAGGACCAGGCAGGCGGCATCGCCCAGGCGCTGGGCCTTGCGCGCGACTTCTGCTGCGGCGATAGCTGCTGCGTCATCCTGGGGGACAACGTCTTCGAGGACGACCTGACGCCTGCCGTCACAGCATTCATGGCGCAGGGGTCCGGCGCGCGCCTGCTCCTCAAGCAGGTCGATGACCCGGAGCGCTTCGGCGTGGCAGAGCTCTCGCCCGATGGTCATATCCTGGGCGTCGAGGAGAAGCCGCACCAGCCGAAGTCGAAGTACGTCGTGACCGGTATCTACCTGTACGACGGCGCCGTCTTCGACATCATCGACACACTGCAGCCGTCGCACCGCGGCGAGCTGGAAATCACCGACGTCAACAACGCGTACATCCGTGCGGGGACGTGCACCTGCGCCGTGCTCAAGGGCTGGTGGACGGATGCCGGCACGTTCCCGTCCCTGCGCCGTGCGACGGAGCTCGCTGTCGATCTCCACCTTGGGCTTGAGGAGGCATCACAGTAATGGGCGAACACTTCAGCTTTCATACGACCGACCTGCCCCGCGTGCAGTGGATTGAACCTGTCGTGCACGGTGACGAGCGCGGCTTCTTCATGGAGACGTACCGTGCCCCCGACTTCGCCGCCGCCGGCATCTGGGACGTCTTCGTGCAGGACAACCATTCCCGGTCTATGAAGGGGATCCTCCGTGGCTTGCATCTGCAGAAAACACATCCCCAGGCCAAGCTGGTCCGCTGTACCTCCGGCGCGGTCTGGGACGTCGCCGTGGACGTCGACCCCGCCTCCCCCACGTTCGGCCGCTGGTTCGGCATCGAGCTTTCCGCCGCCAACAAGCGTCAGCTCTACATCCCGGCCGGCATGGCGCATGGGTTCCTTGCGCTCGAGGATGACACTGAGTTTGTGTACAAGTGCTCTGCCGAGTACGACCCGGAGGATGAGGCAGGGATCGTGTGGTCCGATCAGCAGCTGCATGTGGGCTGGCCGCTCCAGGGCATCGGCACACCCGTCGTTTCCCTCAAGGACGCCGGCCTCCCGACCCTGATGCAATACCTGAAGGAGTGTGGATGATGAAACTCTTCGTTGTAGGTGCTAA
>Ga0075518_1000060_pt1 | contig 16926 bp, 15 predicted proteins | sample NGEPerA_2_FD_76970 | JGI IMG/M metagenome (GOLD analysis project Ga0075518, IMG submission 76970) | Arctic peat soil microbial communities from the Barrow Environmental Observatory site, Barrow, Alaska, USA - NGEE PermafrostAB136-A | ecosystem: Environmental > Terrestrial > Soil > Wetlands >...
GACTACGACCTCAACGAGGCCCATACCCTGGACACCCAGCTCAACGTCTTCGAGACCTTCGCCCCCAAGATACCCGACGCCTTCAAGGACAGCGACTTCGTCTTCCTGGCCAACATCCAGCCGGAGCTGCAGCTGCAGGTGGCGAAGCAGGCGACCTCGCCGCGGATCATCGCCTGCGACACCATGAACTTCTGGATCGAGGGCGCCTACGACCAGCTGCGCGAAACGCTGAAGTCAGTTGATATATTGATAATAAATGATGCCGAGACCCGCGAGCTGGCCCGCGAGCCCAGCCTGGTGAAGGCGGCGCGGCAGATCCTCGAATGGGGCCCCACCACCCTGGTGGTCAAGCGCGGTGAGTTCGGGGTGCTGATGTTCCACGGCAGTTCGGTCTTCTCGGCGCCGGCCTATCCACTGGAGGAAGTCTTCGATCCCACCGGCGCCGGTGACACCTTCGCCGGCGGCTTCATGGGCTATCTTTCCACCCAGGAGGAGATCAGCGAGGGGGCCATCCGGCAGGCCATCATCTTCGGCTCGACGCTGGCGAGCTTCAACGTGGAGGACTTCAGTCTCAACCGGATGAAGACCCTGGAGATGCAGGAGATCCTCGACCGCTTCGCCGAGTTCAAGCAGTTGTCGCATTTCGAGGAGATGGGGGCGTAGACCCGACTCCGTGTCTGACAATCCCGGTACATAAATATGCTCTGGAATAACCTCACATTCTGGCGGATAGCGGCGATCGGTCTTTTTATCGCCGTGCTGGCGCTGGCCTTCCCGATGATCAAGGCCGAACCCCACTTCGTGCTCGATGACTCGAGCATGGAGATTATCGATTCACCAAAACACGGGGCGCTTTTCAGGTACACGGTCACGAACAGAGGCGATAGCGGCGGCGAGGCCGACATCAACTTCCACGCCTACCTCTACGAGCGAGGCGGCGACAAGGAGGACGACTACAAGACGGTGGGCGTCAACGCCGGCGAGACCAAGTCGGGCGAGTTCTTCATGGAGCTGCGGCCCGGGCAGGCTGTGCACGACTGGCGGGTGGAGATCACCTGATATGGAATTACCCGTTGATAGATGGTATGAGGTTTTACATCACCGCCATTCCTGGCGCAGCTATCAGGAAATCCCGGTCGAGGCGGAAAAGCTCTACCGCCTGCGGGAGATCTGTGCCAGGTTCTCGGGACCCGGGGCGCGGGCGAAAATCGTCTCTGAAGATATAGAGGGTGTCTTTCGCGGCTTCATCGCCTCATATGGCAAGGTCACGGGTGCGCCAGCCTATGCCGCCTTTATCGGAGACACTCGGGACCCGAACATGTTTGAGAAGGCCGGCTGGCTTGGCGAGAGCATCGTCCTCGAAGCGGTTGCCCTGGGTTTGTCCACCTGCTGGGTCGCCGCCACATTTCACTCGGAGGCTGTCGCTGAAGACATAAAGATCGCCGCCCATGAAAGAGTCCTGGCTATCAGCCCCCTCGGTTACCGCACCGATGAACCATCGCGCAACGACAAAATAATGCAGGCTCTGGTCAGGCACCATACCCGCGAACCGCTTGATGAGCTCTGTAGCGGCCTGACGGAGCAGATATGTCCTCTCTGGGCAAAGGAGGCGCTGGAGGCGGCGCGGCTCGCCCCTTCGGCGGCTAACCGCCAGCCCTGGCGCTTTCTACTGACAGATAACAGCATCACGATAACCGTCGACCGCACCAGGGATACGCATGGCATCTCGAAGCGCCTCGATTGCGGCATCGCCATGCTGCACGTCGAGCTGGGCGCCAGGCACGCGGGAGTCAATGGCCGCTGGGAATACCTGAAACCGCCGGACGTCGCGAGGTTCACCATAACTTAAACTGCATCACTTAAACTGCATCGAAAACGCCGCGAAGTTGCAGACCTTGCTGCTTGGCGGCATTGATCACCGGATTGCCAATGGACTGGTTTGAGCAGAGACGAAGACGCAGCATTCCGGCATGCGGACGAGGAACGCGTGGGGTAGCGAAGTCTTTCGCGAAATGATTTAGTTACGGTAGCTTTTATCATATCCGGGATGGAGGAGAGAACCGTTTGCCACTGGTTGCTACCGAAAAAAGCCGCCGCCGGATCAGAAACACCGGGCCAGCGCAGCGGCGTTGGCGCTTCGGCCTGATAACCGGCGTCATCGCACTGGTTATTGCCGCCCTGATCATGGCTTCCTTTTCCGGCAGGCCCGCGGGCGCGGCGGATGCCAGCGGCGGCGTTCGCGTCATTCCGGTAGAGGGGGTCATCGATCCGGTGATGGCCGACTTTGTCACCCGCGGTATCGGCGATGCCGAGCAGGATGGAACCGCGACTGTAGTACTCCGCCTCGACACGCCCGGCGGGCTCGACCAGTCGATGCGTGACATCATCAAAAAGATGGCGGGCTCGCCGCTGCCGGTGATCGCCTGGGTGGCTCCCTCCGGCTCGCGGGCCGCTTCCGCCGGCACCTTTATCGTCACGGCTTCCGACCTGGCCGCCATGGCGTCCGGCACCAATCTGGGGGCGGCTCACCCGGTGGCCCTCGGCGCCGAGCCCTCCACCGAGGAGGGCATCAAGATCACCAACGATTCCGCCGCCTACATCCGTTCGCTGGCCGAGACCAACGACCGCAACGCCAACTGGGCCGAGCTGGCCGTGCGCCAGTCCGTATCGCTGACGGCGGATGAAGCCCTGGAGAAACAGGTTATCGAGTTCGAGGCCGACTCGCTGGATTCGCTGCTGTCGCAGGTGGATGGCTATATCACCAAGGCCAAGGGCGTCACCCTGCAGACCGATGGGGCCAGGGTCAGCGAGGCCGGCATGGATCTGAAGGAAAACTTCCTCCACCTGATACTCAACCCCAACATCGCCTACCTGCTCTTCATCTACGGGCTGATAGCGATCGTCTACGAGTTCGTCCACCCCGGCATCGGTTTTGGCGGCGTCAGCGGCACCATCGCCCTGCTGCTTTCCCTATATGCCATGTATATGCTTCCTGTAAACTTCACGGGGCTGGTGCTGATCGTCGCCGGCATGGTCATGCTCGCCATGGAACTCTACCTGCCGAGCCACGGGGCACTCAGCGTCGGCGGGGTCGCCGGTCTGATCCTGGGCTCTTTTTTCCTTTTCGACTCATCGGCGCCGTTTTTACGGGTATCGTGGCCGGTGAACGTCGCCCTGGCGTTGTTGGCCCTGGCCTTTTTTGTCCTCATCGCGGGAAAGGTGATGAAGGCGCGGCGGCTGCCGGTGCGCACCGGCCAGAAGGCGATGATCGGCGAAGTGGGTTACACCCGCAGCCGACTGGATCCGCTGGGCCAGATCTTCGTCCGGGGTGAGATCTGGAGCGCCGAGGCCCCCGAAGGTGTAACTATTGAAAAAGGGGTAGAAGTGGAAGTAGTGGATGTACGGGGCCTGATGCTCAAGGTCGTCAAGCCGAAATAACCAAATACTGGAGGCCAAAATGACCGTAGTCGCAATCCTCATCGCCATTCTCGTTTTTTTCTTCATCCTGGTGCTGATGTCGTCTATCCGCATCGCCCGGGAGTATGAACGCGGCGTTATTTTCCGTCTGGGCCGGCTGATCGCCACCAAGGGGCCAGGCCTGTTTCTGTTGATACCATTTGTCGACCGCATGGTAAAAGTAGACCAGCGCATCGTCACCATGAGCGTGCCGCCACAGGAGGTCATAACCAGGGATAACGTGCCGGCCAAGGTCAACGCCGTGGTTTACTTCCGGGTTATGGAGCCGCAGAAAGCCATCGTCGAGGTGGAGGACTTCATCATGGCGACGTCACAGATCGCGCAGACGACCCTGAGGAGCACCCTGGGCCAGTCGGATCTGGACCACCTGCTGGCCGAGCGCGACAAGATCAACCAGCGGCTGCAGCAGATCATCGACGAGCAGACCTCTCCCTGGGGCATCAAGGTGGTCGCAGTCGAGATCAAGGACGTGGAAATCCCGCAGACGATGCAGCGGGCCATGGCGCGGCAGGCCGAGGCGGAGCGCGAGCGGCGGGCCAAGATCATCGCCGCCGAGGGCGAGTTCCAGGCCTCGGAGAAGCTGGCTTTGGCAGCCAACGTCATCGCCGCCGAGCCGGTGGCACTTCAGTTGCGTTACTTGCAGACTCTTGTAGAAGTGGCCTCGGAGCACAACTCCACCACCATCTTCCCGGTGCCGATCGACCTGATCAAGGCGTTCATGGGAAGGGCCACCTGACCGCAATTGGACGAACAGTTTCCCAATCCGCCGTCTGTCGGCGGCCAGCTGCCGGGGGCTAAGAACCAGGGGCTGCCCGGCGGCGACCCCCTTATAGAGCCGGAAGATCAGGAGCGTTCCGGCGGCGACCCGCTAACAGGGCCAGAAGATCAGCGGCGTTCCGGCGGCGAACCGATGCCTGACACCGTTCCCTGGGGATGGCGCGATGTCCTGATCGTCATCGCCCTGATCATACTTACCTTCATTCTCACGGTTGTCATCATTCAGCTTGCCCTCGGACTGGTTCCAGCGTACTGGCCTGATTTTGACACCTCGACGCTGGGCGATTCCGTCGCCGTTAATGTCGCGCTCACCTTCCTGCAGTGGGCGATTGTCCTGGGCGTAACCCTGATATATTTGAAAATCCGCGGTTACCCGGTCAACGCGCGCATGATGGGCTTCCGGCGCACACGATTCCGGCGCGCCCTCGGTTTGCTCGTCATGGTTCTGTTCATCACCTTGTCCTTCGAGGTTATTTATAACCTGCTGATCCTCAGGCTCTTTGGGGAGGGCAATCTGCCCAGCGACGTGCCGTCTCAACAGGTCACCTCGCTCTTCGGCACCTCCGTCGCCGCCCTCGTGCTTACATTCGTAATCGTCGCCCTGATCACGCCGGTGGTGGAAGAGCTGTTTTTCCGGGGATTTGTCCACCGCGGCCTCGAGCAGCAGTTTGGCTTTCTGGCGGGAGGATCCCTTTCCGCCACCATCTTCATGATCGCGCACTTCGACCCCAGGCTGTTCCCGCCGATCTTCGTGCTGGGCTTCGGCCTGGCTTACCTGGTGCACAGGACCGGCTCTATCTGGTCGTCGATCGGCGCCCATTTTCTGATCAACGCCATGGGCGTTATCTCCCAGTTTCTCGACCCGGGCAGCGGCTAGTGCGAGGGACGTTCTTTTCCTGCTAGTGCGAGGAAGGTTCTTTTCCTAACGGTCCTAACTGGCGCAACAGAACGCGGTTCCCCTTTTTCTCTAATAAATTAGGACCGTTAGGAAAAGAACGTCCCCTGTTTGCGGCCGTGTTTGCGGCCCTGGCGGGGTTTCCCGAAACCCTACGAAAAACATCATCTAACACCCTTTTTGCACCGTGGTTCCGGTTTGTATTTCCGCCAGCCATCCAATATAGTTAGCCGGAAATTCCTAGGTCACAGTTTGCATCTTTTGGGAGCCACTCAAGCCATCAAACGCGAGGGTGCCCGTAGCGGATACGGGATACATCAGGCTCCCATCGTCATGTCAAGTCAAAGTTGTCAAGGGGGACGGTTGGGCCTGATCGCGGCCGGGTCAAGAACTGCTCATCGAAACGGGGCAGCTGTTGACTGATGATTACACATACAGCTACCTGACCGTGGTAGCGATGAGCCTCCTGGACATCTTTTTCGTCGTGGGAATACTGGGGGTTTCGCGGCTCGTACAGAGACGCCATATCTATCCGGAAAAACTCACCCCTTACGAGTGCGGCATTCCGCCAGTCGGCGACAGCCGGGCCCCTTTCGCCGTCAGGTATTACATCTTCGCCCTGCTCTTCGTCATCTTTGATGTGGAGGCCGTTTTTCTCTTCCCCTGGGCCTTGGTCTTCCGGACGCTGGGCGGCACCGGCTTCGTGGAAATGATGATCTTCTTCGCCGTGCTGCTGTTCGGCCTCATATACGCCTGGGGCAAGGGCGCCCTGGAATGGGTCTGACATGTCGCTGATCGAGAAATTCGAGCACCCCAACATCCTGACCACCACGACTGACCGGCTGTTCAACTGGGCCCGCTCTAACTCGCTCTGGCCCTTCACCTACGGCCTGGCCTGCTGCGCCATCGAGATGATGGCTTCGACCATGCCGCGCCACGACATGGCACGTTTCGGCATGGAAGTCTTTCGCGCCTCGCCCCGGCAGGCTGACGTCATGATCGTCTCCGGCACCGTCACCGACAAAATGGCGCCGATCATGCGGCACCTCCACCACCAGATGTCCGAGCCGCGCTGGGTGATCGCCATGGGCGCCTGTGCCATCAGCGGCGGCATGTTCTGGGATTCGTACAATGTGGTCCAGGGAGTCGACCTGCTGATCCCAGTGGATGTATATATCCCCGGTTGCCCTCCCCGGCCCGAAGCCCTGATCTATGGCATGCAGCAACTGCAGCAGAAGATCCGTCAGGACACCCAGGTCGGCAAGGCGAAACAGCTGGCCACGGGCCCGATGGCCGACTATGTCAGGATGAAGCCCGGGAGCGACAAGAGTTGACCCCGGATTCCGGTAAGCTGACTTCACAGCAAGCGCTGGAGCATGCCAGGGACCTGCTTGGCAAGATAGCGCGCGATTTGACCATTTCCGAGTGGCACCTGGTCATAGATGTCCGGGGAGATGATCTGCCCGAGGCCGCCCTGCGGCTTCGGGACGACAAAAAGCTGTCCTGCAAGTACATCAGCTCCATCATCGGGGTCGACTATGTCGACTGGATGGAGACGCTCTACCTGCTGCGCTCCCAGGACCATTCGGTGCCGATCCGGTTGCGCGTCCGGCTCGATCGCGAAAAACCGGAAGTGCCTTCGGTAGCCTATATCTGGAGCGGCGCCAACTGGCACGAGCGTGAAGCCTATGATTTCTTCGGCATCAAGTTCCTGGGGCATCCCGACCTGCGGCGCATCCTCACCCGTGAGGATTACGATACCCACCCGATGAAGAAGGACGCCTGGCCCCATCGCGTGCGGCGTACCGAGTGGCGTTGGGAAAACATCGAGAGGCCCAGACGCCTGCCCGGAGAAACAGACCGCAGGGACAGGTCATGAGCGTTACCGACGAACTCACGGGCCCGGGAAAACCGAGCTTCCACCTCGAGGAGATGGTCCTCAACATGGGACCGCAGCATCCCTCGACCCATGGAGTACTGCGGCTGGTGCTGCACCTGGATGGCGAGCTGGCCGTCAGCGTCGAGCCGGTGCTCGGCTACCTGCACCGGGGTTTCGAGAAGCTGGCTGAGAACCGCACCTACCTGCAGTACCTGGCGATGCTCAGCCGCCTGGACTACCTTTCCGGTACCTTTATGGAATGGTCCTACGTGCGCAGCATCGAAACCCTGATGAATATCGAGGTGCCCAAACGCGCCGAATATATCCGGGTCATCGTCAGCGAGCTCAACCGCATCATCAGCCATGAGGTCGCCATCGGCGACTTCATGCTCAACCTGGGGGCGGTAACCCCGTTCTTCTGGGTCTTCCGCGACCGCGAGGACGTCATGGACCTGCTGGAGATGGTCACCGGCCAGCGCATGATGTACAACTATATGCGGGTCGGCGGCGTCCGCTGGGACCTGCCCGAGGATTTCGAGGCCGGCTGCCGCAAGTTCCTTAAGGAATACCCCGCTAAAATTGATGATTACGAGCAGCTGATCACCGATAACGAGATCTTCATTTCCCGCACACTGGGGATGGGTATCATCAAGCCTTACGAAGCCCTGGACTACGGGCTTTCCGGCCCCAACGCCCGCGCCTCCGGCATTGACTGGGACCTGCGGCGGGAGGTCGGCTACTCCGTCTATCCCGAATTTGATTTCAAGGTGCCGCTGGGACAACACGGCGACTGTTTCGACCGCTACAAGTGCCGCATCGAGGAGATGCGCGAGTCGGTGAAGATAGTGGAGCAGGCGCTGGACGCCCTCTGCGGTGGTCCGGTGAACCTGAAACTGCCACCGATGCTCAGGCCCCCCGCCGGCGACATCTACCGGGCAGTGGAGAGCCCCCGGGGCGAATACGGCGTCTACCTGGTTTCCAACGGCGATCTTCGGCCCTGGCGGCTGAAGCTGCGCGACCCCACCTTCTCGGCCATCTCGATGATTCCCAAGCTGACGGCCGGCAACAAGATCGCCGACCTGGTGGCCATCGTCGGCAGCCTCGACCTGCTCATGGGAGGTGTCGACCGTTGAACAGCTTGATTGATTTTCTATCGAGCTTCCTGCCGGGCTTCATGCTCGCCCTGGCGGTTATCGCTGGCAGCGCCGTGGTCTTCCCCTTCCTCATGCGCCGGGTCTGGGGTTTCATGTGCGACCGTCTGGGCCCCAACCGGGTCGGGCCCCAGGGGCTCTTGCAGCCCTTCGCCGACGGCCTCAAACTGTTCATCAAGGAAGACGTCACGCCGTCCCAGGCTCATAAGCTTCTGTTCCTGATAGCGCCGGCGGTAGCCCTGGTAACGCCCATGCTCACGCAGGTGGTAATTCCTTTCAGCGATAGCTACACCATCGCCAACCTGAACATCGGGCTCATCTATCTGGTGGCGGTGGGCGCTTTCAGCGTCCTGGGCATCCTGATCGCCGGCTGGGCTTCCAACAACAAATATTCGCTGGTGGGCGGGCTCAGAGCGGCGGCGCAGATGATCTCCTATGAGATACCGCTGATCCTGAACATCGTCCTGGTGGCGCTGCTCACCGGATCCCTCAGCCTGAACATGATCGTCGAGGCGCAGGAAACGGTCTGGTTCGGCGCCGTGCAGCCACTGGCCTTCATCATCTTTATCATTGCCGGCGTCGCCGAGCTCAACCGGACGCCTTTCGACCTGCCGGAAGCGGAGTCAGAGCTGGTCAGCGGCTACAATACGGAATATGGTGGCATGCGCTTCGCCTTCTTCGCCGCCCTGATCGAGTGGGGCAACGTCACCGTCTGGGCCATGGCCGGGTCGACGCTCTTTCTCGGGGGATGGCGTGGCCCGCTCTTCAACAGCCCGGTCTGGCTGGCCGTCAAGGTCAGTATCATGGCGCTGGTCATAATCTGGTTTTTCTCCACATTCCCACGGCTGCAGATCGACCAGCTGATGTCCTTTGCCTGGAAAGTGCTGATCCCGTTGAGCCTGCTCAATGTGGCGGCTACCAGTGGCTTCATTTTGATCTGGCCGGATAATTTTCTGCTGCCGACGGCGATTTTCAGCTGGTCGTCGATAGCCTTGTTCATCATCCTCTTCCCCAGCGTCATCAGGAAAGTGTTGCTACGCAACCGGTTGAGGCTTCTGGCAACCAGGAAGATGACCACGGTGATCTCCGGTACCGGCAAGGGCGGTATCCGCTCATGACTGGGTCAGACTAGATGCTTGGACTTTTAAAAGGACTGCAGGCGACCATCGGTCACCTTCTCACCAAGAAGGTGACGGTGCAGTATCCCGAGGTGCGCCGCCAGCTGCCGGAGCGCTCCCGTGGTCTCCTGCGCCTGCGGCTGAAACCGGACGCGGTCGATCCCCGCTGCATCTCCTGCACTTTCTGCGAACAGATCTGCCCATCGGTAGCCATCAGGATAATCTATGAGAATATGCAGCCGGAGAAGGTCTGGAGCCTGGACGCCGGCGCCGGGCCGATGCTTTCGTACTTTAACCGGGGAGAGAAACCGCTGGGACTGGAGTTCTGGCCGGAGAAGGCGGAGCCGCTGCCGGCGCCCGACCGGGACGGCTGCCTGGCCAGCTCGCTTCTCGATTCGACCGTTCTTTCGCCGCTGGTGCTGGCCAAGACCGCCAGCCGCAACGGCGTCTGGCTGGCGCAGGCCTTCGGCGTCGCGACTTTTTACGATCAGCTGCGCCCGGGGGCGCCCGGTCCCGAAGAAATCGTGGCGGAGCCGCCGGAGACCACAGTTGCCGTTGTTCCGGGCAGCCCTGCCATCCTGCTGGCCAACCACGGCGCCATCGACCCGGAAAGCATTGATGATTATGCCGGCGCGGGCGGCTATAAGGCCACCACCCGCGCCCTCACCGAGATGAGCCCTGATGAGGTCGTCGAAGAGATGGCGGTCAGCGGACTACGGGGCCGGGGTGGCGCCGGTTTTTCCGCCGGCAGAAAATGGCGGATCGCCCGGGAAACCGAGGCTCCCCAGAAATACATCATCTGCAACGCCGCCGAAGGCGATCTTGATTCGGCCAAGGACCGCTCCATTCTTGAGAACAATCCCCACAGCGTGATCGAGGGCATGATTATCGCCGGTTACGCCGTCGGCGCTACCCAGGGAATCATCTACGCCAGCATCAGTAACCGGCTGGCGCTGGAGCATGTGCAGATAGCGGTGATGCAGGCCGAGGAGAAAGGCTTCCTGGCCGGCGATCTTCCCGGCACCGATTTTTCCTTCTCTATCAAGGTGCGGGCTGTACCGGAAGCTTTTGCCGGCGGCGAGGAGACCACGGTGCTGACCACCCTCGAGGGAGGGCGCCCCATGCCGCGGGTGCGGCCCCCGTATCCGGCAGAGCATGGCCTGCACGGCATGCCCACGATCGTCGAAAATGTCGAGACCCTGTCGACCGTGCCCTGGATCATCAACAACGGGGCCCGGGAGTTTCAGAAGATCGGCGCCGCGCAGGCACCGGGCACCCGGCTTTTCAACCTGATCAGCGGTGTCGCCAGGCCCGGCCTCTACGAGGCACCCCTTGACATCACGCTGAAGAAACTGGCCGAAGCGGCGGGCGGCTTCACCGGCGAGGCGCGGGCGGCGCTGGTCGGTTCCAGCGGCGGCGGCTTCCTCTCGCCCGGACTATTTGACATCCCTCTGGATTATGAATCCGTCGCCGAGACCGGCGGCGACATTAGTTCCGGCGTTATCCGCCTACTCGGCAGCTATGAATGCATCGTCGAGGTCGTGCGTGAGTACCTGGCTTTTTCCGCCGCCCAGTCCTGCGGCAAATGCGTTCCCTGCCGTTTGGGAACCTGGCGTCTGCTGGACATCGTCGATCGGATCGTCTCCGGCAAAAGCTCCGAGAGCGACCTTGACCTGGCGGCGGAGCTCGCCGCGGATATCGCCGACGGGGCGCTCTGCGGTCTGGGCCGCGGCTCGGTGCGTCCGCTGCTGACCGGACTTAAATTTTTCCGTCAGGACTTTCTGGACCATCTGGGCAGGGATAAATTCTGCTCCGCGGAAAGGGGCGCGACCTTATGAGGGAGCACATCGAAACATTGCCGCCGGTCCGGGCTGAACGGGGATCGCTCATGACCATCTCGATCAACGGGCAGGAAGTCCAGGCCCGCGAGGGGGACACCATCCTCGAGGCCGCCAAATCGGTGAAGATCAAGATTCCCTACCTCTGTTATCTCAAGGAGCTGGAGCCCCATGGCGGCTGCCGGGTATGTGTCGTTGAGGTCGAGGGCGAGGAACGGCCGGTGCCGTCCTGCGCCACCTTCGTCCGCGATGGTATGCGGGTGACCACCGAGTCGGAGCAGCTCACACGCTTGCGCAAGACCTACCTGGAACTTTTACTTTCCGACCATAACGCCTACTGCCTGCCGCCCTGCAAGTACGGCTGCCCGACGGGGGTCGACGCGCCTGGTTTCATCGGCCTGATCACCGAGGGCGACTACGATGAGGCCCAGCGGGTGCTCAAACAGAACCTGCCGTTCCCGGCAGTGGTCGGGCGCATCTGTCCGCACCCCTGCGAGTCCCAGTGCCGCCGCTCCGAGGTGGAGGAGCCTGTTTCCATCAGGCTCTCGCACCGTTTCGTGGGCGACATCGCCATCGAAAAAGGTCTTCGTCCCGAGCAGCCCGAACCGTCGACCGGAAAGAAGGTCGTCGTCATCGGCGCCGGACCGGCGGGGCTCGCCAACGCCTACTACCTGGCGCTCAAGGGCCACGCGGTCACCATCCTGGAAGCGTTGCCGGAGCCGGGGGGGATGCTGCGCTACGGCATCCCCGAGTACCGTCTTCCCAAACGGGTGCTCGACGCCGAACTTGAGCCCCTCTGGGACATGGGCGTGGTACTGAAGACGAAACAATGCCTGGGACCTGACTGCAGCATCGACGGTCTCCTTGGGGAACAAGGCTACGATGCCATCTACCTGGGAATCGGCGCCCACGAATCCATGCCGATGCGCGTCGAAAACGAGGATACGCCGGGGGTCATCCCCGTGGTTGATTACCTGCGCGAAGTGGCCCTGGGCAACCCGCCTGACATACGCGACCGGGTCGCCGTCATCGGCGGCGGTTTCTCCGCCATGGACGCAGCGCGCGTATCGATCCGCCAGGGCGCCAAAGAGGTCACGGTCATCTACCGCCGCACCGAGAAGGAGATGCCCGCCCATGAGATCGAGGTTCGCGACGCCCGGGAAGAAGGCGTGAATTTTCTCTTCCTGGCCGCCCCGGTGAAGGTAGCGGCCGAGAACGGCCGGGTCAAGGGCCTCTTCCTGCAGAAGATGGAGCTGGGCGAACCCGACGAGAGCGGACGCCGCCGGCAGGAGCCGGTGCCCGGCTCGGAATACCTGATGGAACTGGACACGATAATCCCCGCCATCGGCCAGAAGCCGAAGCTGAACTATACACCGGCCGACAGCGGCGAAGAATGTGGATTCCTGGAAGAGAATACCGGCGTCAGTTGCAGCCGCCGGCAGACCATAGAGGTCAACCCGGAGACTTTCCAGACCGGCCGGCCCGAAGTCTTCGCCGGCGGCGACGCGGTCACCGGCGCGGCCACGGTAGTGCAGGCCATCAATGCCGGCAAGAAGGCCGCCAGTTCGATGGACGTGTTTCTGCGAGGCGGAGACCTGGCTGAATACAAGGCCGGCCTTCCCGAGTACGAAAGGCCGCCGATGATCGCCATCCCCGCCTGGCGCCCGGAGAAAATGGAGCGCCAGCTAGTTAACAACGTGGCGGCGGCGGAACGCAAGGACAACTTCCGCGAGGTAGAGCAGGGTTTTCCCGAGCAGGCGGCAAAGGCCGAGGGCCGCCGCTGCCTCCAGTGTATCTGCGAAGGCGTTGAAACCTGCAAGCTGCGCCGCTACAGCATCAACCATGGCCTCGACCGGGAGAACGGCAACCGCTTCACCGGCGAACAACACATTTACGGGCGTGACACCACGCATTCCTTCGTCCAGCGTGATCCCAACCGTTGCATCAGCTGCGGGCGCTGCGTCCGGGTCTGCAAATATATAACCGGTTCCGGCGTCTACGAACTCGCGTATCGGGGAGCAGATACCATCGCCACCCCCGCTTTCGACAGTTCCCTGAACGACACCGACTGTGTTTCCTGCGGCCGCTGCGCCAATATCTGCCCGACCGGAGCCCTCTTCCTCCGGGAAAGGGAGCTTACCAACTGGCATCTCGACACATCGCGCTGTATCTTCTGCGCCGACTGCGTGGAAGTCTGCCCGCAGGACGCCCTGGCGACTACCCCAACCTTCGAACTGGCGTCCCACGAGCATGGCGACCTGCATTGCAACCTTCTCGAGCGGGCCCGCGGCGCCGACCTTGACCCGGGCGGCTGGGGCGAACGGGACCGGACGGCAAAACCGGCAAAGAAAACCCCGGCCGAGGCAGTGAACGCGGAGGAAGCCGCGCCAGAAGCAACCGTGGACACAGTATTAACCGAGGTGAAAGACTGATGCCGGAATCCCAGCAAACAGCTTTCATATTGTTATCGATACTAATTCTGACTTCGGCTTTCTGCGTCGTCCTTTTCAGAAACCTGATCTACAGCGCCCTGTCGATGATCGGCTGTTTCCTCGGCGTTGCCGGTATCTTCATTCTGCTGCATGCCGAGCTGGTCGCGGCCGCGCAGGTCCTGATCTATGTGGGCGCCATCTCGGTCCTCGTCATCTTTGCCATCATGCTCACCGGACACCGCGCCGGCGACCTGAGACTTTTCTTCCACAAACAGGCCTGGGTTGCCGTGCCGATCTGCGCGGTTGCCGGAATCGCCCTGATGGTGGTCATGGCCACGGCCAACTATAACGCCACCAAGGATGCCCAAAACCCTTCGGATGATGCAATCGCGTCGCTGCTTTTCAACGAATATGCTTTCCCCTTCGAGCTGGTCTCCCTGGCGCTGCTGGTAGCCATGGTCGGCGCCGTGATCCTGGCAATGAAGGAGAAAAAGTAATGACGCCTCTGCAACAATACCTGGCCCTCTCGATTGCGCTCTTTTTCATCGGCTCCTGGGGAGTCCTGGCGCGGCGTAATATCATCCTGATCGTCATGTGTGTTGAGCTGATGCTAAACGCCATCAATATCGCCCTGGTGGCCTTTTCCAACTATTCACCAACGGGCGCCGGCCGCGGCGAGGTCTTTGTCTTCTTCGTCTTCGCCCTGGCGGCGGCGGAAGCCGCCATCGGCCTGGCCATAGCCATCGCCATGTACCGGCTGAAGGAACGGCTTTCCATCGGCGACTTCGACGAGATGAAGGGATAGATGAAAACAGCAGTCCTGCTCATACCGCTGTTGCCGCTGGCCTCGTTCATCATCACGGGGCTGTTCGGCAAACGGTATTTCAAGGAGAAGAGCCACTACCTTTCGGTGGCCGCGGTCGCGGTCTCCTGGCTGCTTTCGGTCTACCTGATCGTCCAGGTGGAGCGCGGCGAGGAGCTGCACTGGCAGGTCTACTCCTGGATCGCCGCCGGCAGCTTCAAGGTGGAAATCGGCTTCCTGGTCGACCAGCTGACGGCGATCATGCTGCTGGTGGTGTCCACCGTCGGCTTCATGGTGCACGTCTATTCCATCGGCTATATGAAGGGCGACGGCGGCTACTACCGCTTCTTTGCCTACCTCAACCTGTTCATGTTCTCCATGTTCATGCTGATTCTGGGCAACAACTTCCTCATGCTCTACGTCTTCTGGGAAGCGGTGGGCCTCTGCTCCTACCTGCTGATCTCTTTCTGGTACACAAAGCAGAGCGCCGCCAACGCCGGCACCAAGGCGTTCCTGGTCAACCGGGTCGGCGACTTCGGCTTCGGGCTGGGCATCATGCTGATCTTCGTCACCGTGGGCACACTGAGCTACAGCGGCGTCTTCAGCTCATTGGAGTCGATCGGCACCGGCACCATGACCGCCATCTGCCTGCTGCTGTTCATGGGGGCCATGGGCAAGAGCGCCCAGTTCCCGCTGCACGTCTGGCTGCCGGACGCCATGGAGGGCCCCACGCCGGTCAGCTCGCTGATCCACGCCGCCACCATGGTCAACGCCGGCGTCTACATGGTGGCCCGCTCCAGCCCGATCTTCTCCCACTCGCCGAACGCCATGTTCGTGGTGGCGCTGGTAGGGGCGTTCACGGCGATCTTCGCCGCCTCCATCGGGCTGGTGCAGAATGACATCAAGAAAGTGCTCGCCTATTCCACGGTCAGCCAGCTCGGCTACATGTTCGTAGCCCTGGGGGTGGGAGCCTGGACCGCGGGCATGTTCCATCTGGTGGCCCACGGCTTCTTCAAGGGGCTGCTCTTCCTCGGTTCCGGCTCGGTGATCCACGCGATGGGCGGCGAGCAGGACATGCGCAAGATGGGCGGGCTGAAGAAAAAGACGAAGATCACCTACTGGACTTTCGTCATCGGGGCGCTGGCCATCTCCGGCTTTCCGGGGCTGGCGGGCTTCTTCAGCAAGGACAGCGTCCTGGCGGGAGCCTTCCACAAGGGCTTCTGGTACTTCTGGCTGGTGGGGCTGGTCGCCGCCTTCATGACTGCGTTCTACATGTTCCGCCTGATCTTCATGACCTTCCACGGCAAGCCGCGGGACGAGAAGGCCTTCGCCCATGCCCACGAGTCACCCCGGAGCATGACGATTCCCCTGATTGTTCTGGCGGTGCCCTCAGCGATTATCGGCCTGCTGCTCGGCTTACCACCGGAGAGCGGCCACATCGACCACTTCCTGGAGCCGGTGTTCGAAGCGGTGATGGGCGAGCCGGTGCACTTCGGGCTGTTAGACGCCGGCCTGATGACGCTCTCGGCGCTGATCGGCATCGGCGGCATCCTTCTGGCCTGGCTGTTCTATGTGAAGCGTCCCGACCTGCCGGCGAAGGCAGGCGCCCGCGCCGGTTTTCTCTACCGGGCGGCGCTCAACAAGTACTGGATCGACGAGTTCTATTTCGCGGTTTTCATCAACCCGGTCCGGGCGCTGGGTCGCGGGCTCTGGCGCTGGGTCGACGTGGGGATCATCGACGGTTTTGCCAACGGCTCCGCCCGGTTCTTCAACGGCGTCGGCATGGCGCTGAAGCCGTCCCAGTCCGGCAAGGCCCAGGTATACCTGTTCAGCATGTTTTTAGGTTTTCTGGCGCTACTGGTCGCCTACCTGATTTTGACGATTTGAGGCTATGTACGATTTTCAGGAACAGATAGGTTTTCCCATACTGACGGTGCTGACCTTCCTGCCGGCGGTCGCCGGGCTGGTCATGCTGCTGATGCGCGGCAAGCCGAAGGCGTACAAGGGCGTCGCCCTGGCGGCCACCGCCGCCAACTTCATCCTGTCGCTGGTGTTGATCGCCTACTTCGACCGCTATACCGCCGACATGCAGTTCATCGAGAAGGTGCCCTGGATCAGCAGCCTCGGCGTCAGTTACCACATGAGCGTCGACGGCATCAGCGTGCTATTGATCATGCTGACGGCGCTGCTTTCGCTGATCATCATCCCGGCGTCCTGGAACTACATCAAGGAGCGCGAGATGCAGTTCTTCGTCGCCTTCCTCTTCCTGGAGACCGGCCTGATCGGCGTCTTCTGCGCCCGCGACCTGTTGCTGTTCTATGTCTTCTGGGAGATCATGCTGATCCCCATGTACTTCATCATCGGGATCTGGGGCGGGCCGCGGCGGATCTACGCCGCCGTCAAGTTCTTCCTCTTCACCTTCGCCGGCAGCCTGCTGATGCTGATCGCCATCGTCGCCATCGCCTACCTGGCGAGGACCAATCCTTATGCAACACCGGTGTTCGACATGGACCTGCTGGAGAAATCCATCTTCTCCTACCAGGTGCAGATGCTGGCC
>Ga0075518_1000061_pt1 | contig 16905 bp, 14 predicted proteins | sample NGEPerA_2_FD_76970 | JGI IMG/M metagenome (GOLD analysis project Ga0075518, IMG submission 76970) | Arctic peat soil microbial communities from the Barrow Environmental Observatory site, Barrow, Alaska, USA - NGEE PermafrostAB136-A | ecosystem: Environmental > Terrestrial > Soil > Wetlands >...
ACACTTCGCCGCCCTACGCAGCTACCTCGCCACCACCGAGAAACACGGCATCGACGGACTCGACGCACTCACCCGACTCACCACCGGAAACCCCTGGCAACCCCAAACCACCTGACCAGTTACGCATGAAGATACTTCAGAGTCGCGAATCCGCCAAGCGGTCCGTGGTCTCAGCGATCTGGTCCAGATCGGCGGGCCCCCAGCGCTGGCTGTCTCCCCCCATCCGACCGTGTCACTGAACGATGAGAGCTTGGAGCGCTCGCGGCGCCGAGCGCCATCGAGTCGTCTTCGAACCGCCGCAGCTCAAGCGCGAGCTGGCCGCCCGGACGCGCCAGCGCAGCCGCGTGCCGGCTGGGCACGACGTGGCGTGTGTGAGGTCACGGGGCTCCGGGCCGGATCAGGCCCCCGCGGCGGTCACGATCGCGTCGGTGGCGAAGCCGAGCAGCACGCCGATCACGAGCCCCCAGGTCGTGAGCTCCTTGTAGCCGATGCGGCGGGCGACCGCGAGCAGCTCGACCACGACGTACAGGATCGAGCCGGCCGCCAGGGCCAGGAACGCGACTGACGCGACGTCGCTGACGAACCGCTGGCCGACGAGGGTGCCGACTGGGGCGAGGCTCGCCCGCGGGGTCGAGCAACCGGTGTCGGGCGGCTCGACCCCGCGGGCGTCGTCCGGGCTCAGGCGGTCGTCGGCCGGGTCCCGCTGGTGTCCGCACCCACGGCGACGGTGTGTGCCGCGGCTTCGAGCGGCAGGTCGGCCTCGTCGTCGGCCTCCGGTGCGCCTTCGACGGACAGGTGCGGGGTGAGGCGGTCGGCCAGGCGGGGGTAGGCCCAGTTGCGGTCGCCGATGAGCTTCATCAGGGCCGGGATCAGGGTCAGGCGGACCACGAACGCATCCACGACGACGGCGAGGGCCAGGCCCATGCCGACCATGGCGACGATCCGTTCGCCGGTCAGCGCGAACGAGGCGAAGACGAAGAACATGATCGTCGCGGCGGTCGTGATGACCCGGCCGGTCTCGGAGACTCCCACGCGGATGGCGCGGGCGTTGTCGCGGGTGTGGGTCCACTCCTCGTGCATGCGGCTGACGAGGAACACCTGGTAGTCCATCGACAGCCCGAACATGATCCCGACGATGAGCACCGGGAGGATGTAGATGATCGGGGCTCCGCCGCCGACGCGCAGCAGCCCGGTGCCCCAGCCCCACTGGAACAGCGCCGTGACCACGCCCATGCCCACCACGATGGTCGCGATGTTCGACACCGCGCCCACCAGCGGGACCAGGATGCTGCGGAACGCCATGGCCAGGAGGAGGAATCCGAGCAGGGCGATCAGGCCGAGGTACAGCGGGAGCTTGCTCATCAGCGCGTGCGCCAGGTCCATGCTCACCGCGGCGGTCCCGGTGACCCTGACCTGGAGGTCGGAGCCGTTCTCGGCCGCGGGGATCACCTTGTCGCGCAGAGTGGTGATCAGATCGGTCGTCCCCTGCGCCTGGGGGCTGGTGCCGGGGGTGATCGAGGCGACCGAGACCTGCTGGCCCGGCGTGTACGGGGCCGCGGCGACGCTCGCCACGTCGTCCACCGACGAGACCTGCGCGACGAGCGCGGTGAACGCAGCGCCAGCGGCCGCGTCCGGTGTGGTCGCGACCAGGAGCACGGCGTTGTCATAGCCGGCACCGAAGCCGGTGGACATCAGGTCGAAGTACTCACGGGTGGGCGACCCGGCGGGGTCCGCGCTGGCGTCGGAGTCCCCGACGGTCAGGCTCATAACCGGTGCGGCCAGCGCGAGGATGACCAGGAGCGCGGCGGCGGCCATGCGTCGGGGGGCGCCCTGGACCCGCAGGGCCCACCGGGTGGACCGGCCGGCCTTGACGGGGCGGTCGGGCGCGGCCGTGGGGCTGGCGGACGTGGGGGCGGCGAGCTCGGCCCGCTGGCGCTTGGACAGGATCTTCGGCCCGATCATCGCCAGCAGGGCGGGCAGCAGCGTGATCGCCGCGGCCACGGTGAACAGGACGGTCAGCGCCGCAGCCTGCGACATGCCGGTCAGGACGCCGAGGCCGACGACGACCATGCCGAGCAGCGCGATGATCACGGTGAGGCCGGCGAAGATGACGGCGCGGCCCGAGGTGTTGAGCGCGACCGCGATGGCCTCAGGGACGCTCTCGCCTGCCATGAGCGCCTTGCGGTGCCGGTTGACGATGAACAGCGCGTAGTCGATGCCGACGCCCAGACCGATCAGCGAACCCATGGTGAGGCTCGTCGCGCTCACGTTCGTCCAGTTCGAGGCGAGGACCACGATCAGCAACGAGGTGCCCACGCCGACCAGACCGGTGAGGATGGGCAGGATCGACGCCCACTTCGACCGGAACATCAGAAAGAGGATGGCGAACGCGGCGATGATGCCCAGGCCCTCCGGGCCGTGCGAGCCGCCGGGCTGCACGTAGAACGCCTTGCCGCCGACCGCTGTCTGCGTCGTGGCACTGTCGAGGGAGTGCGCGGCGGTCGAGACGGCGTCGATGTCGACGCCCTTGTCCACGGTGATCGTGGCGAAGGCCGTGCCCGTCGACGAGCTGACCTGGGTGGCCGCGGCCGGGTTGGCGGCGTCGTAGGGACTGGCGAGGGACCGGACCCCGGGGATCGCGGCGACGTCGGCGAGCATCGCGGCGACGTCGGCCTGCACGGACGCGTCGTCGATCGACACGCCCTCGACGTGCCACACGAGGTTCCCGGTCTCGGTCGTGGTGGGGGCGAACAGGCCGGCCTGAGCCAGGATGCCGTACGCCGTCGTGGACTCCGAGGCCGGAGCGTCGCTCGCGTCGCTGAAGTGGGCGCCCATGCCGACAATGGCAACGACCAGCCCGACAAGGGCGATGACCCACAGACTCAGGACGGTGCGCTTTCGCCGGGAGCACCACAGTGCCAAGTTCTTCACGGGAGGACCTTTCGACAGGATCGGACAAGGTGTCGGATCCATCGTCGTGAAGGGGCCGTCAGCGGTCGTCAGCCCAGCGCGGTCCACCTCCTACCGCAGGTGCAGTAGGCGAGTCGCTGCCCGGTGCGCGTGTGTCGTACCCAGCACTGCCGCGCGCTACGCCCTCGTAGCCGCAACCCCGGACCTCTCGAGGTCGACGCCGCCACCCCCCGTCGTCAGGTGGACGATTCTCAGCGGCTACGGTTGGAGAGTGCCAGACCAGCTCTCACCGACCGCAGCTGACATCGGCGAGCCGGACGAGTTCGACGACGTCGTAGAGGGGCCCCGCCGCGGCCGTGGTCGCCCGCGCGACCCCGATCTCGAGGCTCGAGCCCTGAGTGCGGCCCTCGAGGTCTTCGGCGAGAAGGGCTGGGTCGCGATGACCATCGACGAGGTCGCCACGCGGGCACGCGTCGGCAAGTCGTCGATCTATCTGCGCTGGCCTGACAAGACGAGCCTCCTGACCGATGCGCTGCGCCAGGTGCAGCTCGGCGTGACGGTCGAGGCTGCCGGCGGCGCGGCTGACGGCGACATCGGCGAGCCACCCGCAGAGCCGTCGCTGCGCGACTACCTCATCGTGCACGCGACGCGTCGGGCCAACCTGTACCTCAGTGACGCCGGGATCGCGATGCTGCGCCTGTACGTCGAGGCGCGCGCGCACCCCGACGTCTTCGCGGACATCCGCCGCCGGGCGATCACGGACTTCGTCCTGGACGAGCGGCGACGCGTCGAGGCGGCGATCCAGCTCGTCGACCAGGTGTCGCCGATGTCGACCGTGCAGCTCCTCGACGCGGTCGAGGGCGCGGTGTTCATCCACGTCCTGGTGACCCCGCCGGAGCTGGTCGACCGGGTGCGGCGGAACCTCGCGGACTACATCGAGCAGATGGTGGACAACCAGCTGCGTGCGGTCGGGCTCAGCCCTCTCGGAAGCTGACGCCGAAGCCGCCGCGCGGATAGTGCCAGCTCAGCGCTCCGGGAGCCGCGACGGCTAGGCAGGTCCCGCACTCGAGGCAGGCTGCGTAGTCGGCAGCGATCGTGCCGTCTTCCAACTCGCTGTACACGCCCGCCGGGCAGACAGCGATGATCGCCTTGCCCGTGCCGGTCGACCGGCACAGCGCCTGGTCGATGACGATGTGGGACTCGTCCTCGTCGATCTCGAACCTGTTCGCGGCCAGCCGCTCGGGAACCGTCGTCGCCTTCACAGTGCTCGCACCCCTGCCCATCCGTCGCTGACCAGCTGTCGCACGCTCACCGGGGACTTGCGCAGCGCGTCGCGCGCCACAGCGAGCAGATGCTTGCGCGGGGTCCCGTCGAGGCTGAACACGTCGTGGAAGAGGCCCGCCGCCAGCTCCCCGTACGCGCCGTACATCCCGGTGCGCTCGAGGAACTTCGGTGCCCTCGCATACGTGCGCATGTCCTTGAGCACGAAGCCCTCCTCCAGCCGGCGCCAGTAACCCGCGAGCCCGGCCTTGGTGGTGTCGCCGCTCGCGACCGCCTCGGCGATCGCGTCGGCCGCTGCGATCGCCGAGCCGATCGCGAGGTCCATCCCGCGCACCGTCAGGCCGCTGTTGATCGTCAGGCCTGCTGCCTCGCCGATGACCACCATGCCGTGCGTGGCCACGTCGCCGACCATGTCCATGCCGCCCTCGGCGACCAGGTGGGAGCCGTACTCGAGGATCGTCCCGTCGCGCAGGTAGGGAGCGAGACCGGGGTGCGCGACGAAGTGCTCGAAGACGTCGATGGCCTTGTGGCCCGAGCGCAGGAGGTCGTCGAGCCGCAGCACGACGCCGAGGGACAGCGACTCGGTGTTGGTGTACATGAAGCCACCGCCCCCGATGCCGAGCGTGCAGTCCCCGACGATCGCGTGCGCGGCGCCCTGGTCGCCGGTCAGACCGAACCGGTCCTCGATCGCCTGCCGCGGAAGCTGCACGACGGCCTTGACCCCGACGGCCATGTGGTGCGTCGGCGGCTTGGCGCGCAGCCCGATCGACTGGGCCAGGAACGAGTTGACACCGTCCGCTGCGATGACGACGCGAGCCCGCAGCTCGTCGTCCCCCGCCCGGACGCCGACGACGCGCACCCCACCGTCCGGTCCCGGCTCGGTGAGCAGCGAGTCGACCCGCACGCCGGGCATCAGGAAGACGCCGGCCTCCTCGGCGCGTTCGGCGAGCCACGGGTCGAGCTTCGCGCGCAGCACCGTGACGGCGTTGACCGGCTCGGCCAGCGCGGAGCCGCGGTAGTCGATGCCGACCGCCGAGTCCGGGGCAAGGAACGTCGTCACGTGACGCGTGATCGTGCGTTCGACGGGTGCCTGGTCGACGTAGCCAGGGAAGACCGTGTCGAGCACCCGCCCGTAGAGGACGCCGCCCGACAGGTTCTTCGATCCGGGAGCCTCGCCGCGCTCGATGAGCACGACCGACAACCCGTGCCTGGCCAAGCGGTAGGCAGCGACCGACCCGGCCGGGCCGGCGCCGACGACGATGACGTCGAAGTCGGGCTCGACGGCCTCGGTGGTCACGCCCCGGCTCCGAGCGCGGCAGTCAGCGCCGGGACGACCTGGTAGAGGTCGCCGACGATGCCGTAGTCGCACTGGGCGAAGATCGGCGCGGCCTTGTCGGAGTTGATCGCCACGACGACCTTGGCTCCGCGGACCCCGACCATGTGCTGGAGCTGCCCGGAGATGCCGATCGCGACGTAGAGGTCGGGCGCGATGTGCTGGCCCGAGATGCCGACGTAGCGCTCCTTGGCGACCCAGTCGACGCCCTCCGCGAGCGGCCGCGAGCAGGCGACCTCGCCGCCGACGGCCTCGGCGAGGTCGGTGACCAGCGCGAGGTCCTCACGGGACTTGAGCCCGCGGCCGACTGCCACGACGGTGCGTGCCGCGCCGAGGTCGACCTTGGTCTGCTCCTTGACGCGCACGTCGGTGATCGTCGCGCCGGTGGTCGGGGTGGCCGCCACCTCCTCGATGGCGACGGGCGCCCCAGTAGCATCGGCCGACGTTCCCGGTGCGAGCGTCAGCACGGCGGTCCCACCGCTGACCGCGGTCCGGTGCTCGGCGATGCCGCCCAGGACGGTCCGCGCCACGACGACCTGGTCGCCGGCGAGCTCGACGCTGCCGATGCCGGCCAGGACCGGCGCGTGCAGCCGGGCCGCCACCGCACCCAGCAGGACCCGTCCCGCCGGGGTGGCGGCGCCGAGGACGACCCGGGGAGCGGCGTCCGCGATGATCCTGGCTACCTCGCCCGCGAAGGCCTCGACGGGGGTTCCGTCGGCAGGCTCGCCGAGCCAGACGACCCGGTCGACACCGGCGTGGGCCGTCTGCTCGGCGACCTCGCGGCGCCCGACGACCAGCGCGACGACCTCTGTGCCGAGCAAGCGCGCAGCCTCGACGAGTGCGCTGACGGCGGGGTCGTCGCTGACGACGATCCACGACTGGGATGTGACGTTCATGGTGCTCCCTTGGAGTGCGTCGGTGGCTAGAGGGCCCGGGCCTGGCGCAGCGCGCCGACCAGCTGGGCAACGGCTGCGGCGGGGTCGCTCCCGTCGAGGACGACACCCAGTCGGGCGCCTGCGTCGGGCTTCGCGGTGGCCAGAGTGACGAGGGCGACCTCGGTGGCCGGCACAGCCAGGTCACCCAGGGCCAGGACCTCGACGGGCTTCTTGGCCGCGCCGAGGATGTCCTTCATCCCGGGCACGCGCGCCACGACCGCGTCGCTCGAGGCGGCAAGGACGACGGCACCCGTGACGGCGAGCGTCGCAACGCCCGATGGCAGGTCGCGCTCGACGACCACTCCCCCGTCACCGGCCGTCACGCCGCTGACCGCGTTGAGGCCGAGCCATCCGAGCTCGCCCGCGAGCGTCATCGCGACCTGGCCCTCGGCGACGTCGACCGAAGAGTCGCCCGCGAGGACCACGTCGACGTCACCGATCGTCCTGACCGCGGCGGCGAGTGCTCCGGCGAGCCGCGTGCCGTCGGCGCCGGCGAGCGCGTCGTCGGCCACCATCACGAGCCGGTCGAGCCCGCGCGACAGGGCGGCCTTGCGTGCGAGCGGCGTGTCGATCGATGCGGCGCCGACCGTCAGGCCGACAACCTCTCCGCCCGTGGCATCGGCGAGGCGACGCGCGAGCTCGAACGCGACCGGGTCGTACTCGCTGACGGCGTTCTTGGCCCGGCTCCAGTCGACGGAGCCGTCGGGGCGCACATCGGCGTCCTGGGGGTTGGGTGCCCACTTGTAGGCGACGACGATCTTCATGGGTTCTCCTCGGGGGGACGCTGGTTCGTTGCGCGGGGCGTGGCCCGCGCGGATGCGGACCTGGATCGGGGTGCGGCCCGGGTCAGCTGTGGTCCTTGACGATCTGGCGGCCGGCGATGTGGACCATGATCTCGTCGGTTCCGCCGCCGAACCGGTGCCCGCGCAGGTCGAGCCAGAGCCGTGAGACCCGCGTGCCGATGGTGACGCCGACGCCGCCGAAGATCTGCATCGCCTCGTCGGCGACCTCGAACGCGGCCATTGCCGAGTACCGCTTGCACAGTGCGCCCTGGCTCTTGAGCGGCTCGCCCTGGTCGACCATCCAGGCGGTCTTGTAGACGAAGTTGCGGATGTTCTCGAGCTTGATCGCCATGTCGGTGAGCTTGAGCTGGATGAGCTGGAACGAGCCGATCGGCTTGCCGAACTGCACGCGCTGCGCGGCGTAGGTCGCGGCGTCGTCGAACGCGCACTGGGCCATGCCCAGGCAGTTGGCCGCGATGACGAGGCGCTCGAGCTCGAAGTTGCGCATGAGCTGCTTGAAGCCGTTGCCCTTGACGCCGACGAGGCAGGACTCGGGCAGGGTGACGTCGTCGAGGAAGATCTCGCACGAGTCCGAGATGTGCCACAGGATCTTCTCGAGCCGGTTGGTGGTCACGCCCGGGGCGTCCATCGGGACCAGGTACATCGAGATCGCCTTGCGCGGGTCCTCGACATCGGGGTTCTTGGCCATGAGCAGCAGGTACTTGGACTGCAGCGCGTTCGTGATGAGCGTCTTGGTGCCGTTGAACGTCACGACGCCGTCGTGGTGCACCGCGCTCGTCGTCATCGCCGAGTTGTCCGAGCCGGCACCGGGCTCGGTGAAGCCGAGCGCGAACGGGACGTCCCCGGCGGCGAGCAGGCCGAGGATCTCCTGCTGCTGCTCGGCCGAGCCGAACTCGAGGATGTCCTTGGCCTGGAGCAGCTCGAGGCCGTAGCCGTTGTTCAGGCCCTGGCGGGCGACCCGCTCGGCGAGCATCACGAGGGTCAGCGCGTCGCTCGGGGTTCCGCCGAACTCCTCGGGGAAGCCGAGCGAGCCGAAGCCGGCCTCGTTCATCGCCTGGCGGAACGTCGTCGGCGGCTGGTGCGTGGCATCCAGGTCGGCGATGTACGACTCGGAGCACTCGCGCTCGAGCAGCTCGTCGAGGCTCTCCAGGAGCAGCTGCTGCTCGTCGGTCAGTCCGAAGTCCATGGTCGTCGACCTCTCAGTTGGCTGTGGGGCGCGTCCAGATGTCGCGCGACGGCACCGCCCCGGCGCCGCGTGACCATCGTTGCCGCGCCCGATGTGCCCGATCACAGGACGATGGTCCTAAATACCGACTCACTTCGTCCGCAAAGTTGTGACGTGTAAGAGACCGTGCCAGATCGGTTCCAACGAAGGAGCGCACACGTGACTCAGGTCATCACGCCGGCCGAGGCTGCCGAGCTTGTCAAGGACGGCGACGCCGTCGCCCTGAGCGGGTTCGGGATGGCATGCGTCAACGAGGAGACGCTCATCGCGGTCGAGCGCCGATTCCTCGACCAGGGCGCTCCGCGCAACCTCACGGTCATTCATGCGAGCGCGGTCGGGAACCGCCGTGACAAGGGCATGAGCCACTGGGGCCACGAGGGCCTCATCAAGCGCTGGATCGGTGGCATCGCGATCGCGTCGCCTGTGCTGGCCAAGCTGATCGAGGCCGACGGGTGCGAGGCCTACAACTTCCCCCAGGGCGTCATCACCCAGCTGTACCGCGAGATCGCGGCCAAGCGCCCCGGCGTCATCACCAAGGTCGGGCTCGGCACGTTCGTCGACCCGCGCGTCGAGGGCGCCCGGATGTCGCCGTCCAGCGTCGAGGACATCGTCCACGTCATCGAGCTCGCAGGTGAAGAGTGGCTGTTCTACCCGTCCTTCCCGATCGACGTGGCCCTGATCCGAGGCACCGTCGCGGACGAGGACGGCAACCTCACCCTCACGCACGAGGGGCTGAAGATGGAGGTCCTGCCGATCGCGCAGGCCGCGCACAACAGCGGCGGCATCGTCATCGCGCAGGTCGAGTCCATCGCCGCCGCCGGCAGCCTGGACCCCAACGACGTCAAGGTGCCGGGAATCCTCGTCGACTACCTCGTCGTCTCACAGCCCGAGAACCACTTCCAGACCGAGAACACGTACTACAACCCGTCGTTCTCCGGTCAGCTGCGGATCCCGATGTCCGGCGTCACGTCGATCCCGCTCAGCGAGCGCAAGGTCATCGCGCGTCGCTGCGCGATGGAGCTCGCCCCGCACACCGTGCTCAACCTCGGCGTGGGCATCCCCGCCGACGTCGGCACGGTCGTGGCCGAGGAGGGCATCAGCGACCAGATCCTGCTGACGACCGAGGCCGGCGCGATCGGCGGAGTGCCCGCCGGGCTCAAGGACTTCGGTCACGCGTACAACCCGCAGGCGCTGGTCGACATGCACTCACAGTTCGACTTCTACGACGGCGGCGGCCTCGACGTCGCGGTCCTGGGCCTGGCACAGAGCGACGCCGCCGGGAACGTCAACGTCTCGAAGTTCGGTTCGCGGGTCGCCGGGTGCGGCGGCTTCATCAACATCTGCCAGTCGGCCAAGAAGCTCATCTTCGCCGGGACCTTCACCGCGGGCGGGCTCGTGGTCGAGGTGGCCGACGGGTCGCTCCGCATCGTCACCGAGGGCCGCGCACACAAGTTCCTCGACGACGTCGAGCAGATCACGTTCAGCGGCCCGTACTCCGCCACGCGCGGCCAGACGGTGCTCTACGTCACCGAACGCGCCGTCTTCGAGCTGATCGGCGGCGTCATGACGCTGATCGAGATCGCGCCCGGCGTCGACCTGCAGACCGATGTCCTGGACCAGATGGACTTCGCCCCCACAGTCTCCCCTGACCTTGCCTCGATGCCAGCTGGCATCTTCCGCGAGGTCTGGGGCGAGCTCGCCTCCCAGATCACCTCCGCGCGGCCGGCAACGACGCCCGCGCTCGTCGGAAAGGCCTGACCCATGCCCACGATCAACCGGTGGCGCGTGCTCACCGGATCTGTCCTCATCCTGCTGTGCACGGGCTCGATCTACGCGTTCTCCGTGTTCTCCGGGCCGCTGAGCGCGGCGCACGGGTGGACGGTACCCGAGGTGATGAACGCGTTCATCATCAACGGTGCCATCGCCCCGGTCCCCATGATCCTCGGTGGCTTCATCATCGACCGTGGGGGTGCGCGCTGGTCGATCACGATAGGTGCGATCCTCTTCGCGCTGGGGTTCATCCTCACCGGTGTCGCCACCAACACGACCCAGCTGTACCTCTTCTACGGCCTGATCGCTGGGCTGGGTCAAGGCTTCGCCTACTCGGGCTGCCTCAACAACACGATCAAGCTCTTCCCTGACCGTCGCGGGTTCGCCGCCGGCGTGCTCACCGCGGGCATGGGCGCCGGTGCCGTCATCGCCGCCCCCGTCGCCCGGGCCCTGATCGACTCCGTCGGGGTCGGTGCGACCTTCGTCCGGATGGGCGTCGTCTACGCCGTCGTGGTCGTCGCGGCCACGCTGCTCATCCGGCCTGCGCCGGTCGGCTTCCTGCCCCAGGGCTGGACGCCGCCCACCGGGACGCCGGCGGTCGTCAACAGCACGTGGGCGCAGATGCTGCACACCCCGGCCTTCTACCTCATGTTCCTCATGCTGACCGCGGGCGCCTTCTCGGGCCTGATGATCGCCTCCCAGCTGTCGCCGATCGCCAAGACCAGCATGTTCGCGATCTCCGCCGCTACGGCGGCCCTCCTGGTGTCGGTCTACTCGATCTGCAACACCCTCGGCCGCTTCGCCTGGGGTGCACTGTCCGACCGCATCGGGTACACCAAGTCGATCGCCTTCATCTACGGGGTCGTGGCGCTGTCCCTCGTCGTGCTGCTCATGGCGCACTCGACCTTCGGCTTCGTGGTGGGCATCGTCGGGCTCGGTCTGTGCTTCGGCGGCGTGATGGGCGTCTTCCCGGCCCTGACGATGAAGACCTACGGCCCACGGTTCCAGGGCATGAACTACGGGATCATGTTCACGGGCTACTCCGTGTCGGCGTACTTCGGGCCCAAGATCGGTGCCACGCTCGGTGGTGGTGCCAAGGGTGACTACACCACGCCGTTCGTCATCGCGATCGTGGTGGCGCTCGTCGGCCTGGTGCTGACGCTGGTCCTGTCCCGGCTCGGTGGCACCAAGTCCACCGCGACGCCGACCCCGCAGCCGGTCGGGGCAGCGTCCTGAACCCGTCGGGGTGCGCGGCGACTCCCCCGAGCCGCCGCGCACCTCGACGCCTCACCCAGGAAGGGTCATGAACCCCGACCTCAGCCCCGCCACCGCGCTCGCCCAGCTCGCGCGACGCCGACCCGAGACGGTCTCGGTCGTCGCGGACGATGGCGCGGTCCTCACGGCGAGCCGGTTGCACGACGCGACCGTCGCCCTCGCAGCGCTGCTCGCAGCCGGTGGCGTTCTGCCCGGGGACCGGGTTGTGTATGCGGGCCGCAACAGCCCGGCGGCCCTCCTCACGCTCCTGGCCAGCGCTCACCTCGGAGCGGTGTACGTGCCGCTGAACTTCCGGCTCGCGGAGACCGAGGTTCGCCTGGCACTCGACCACTGCACGCCGCACACCGTGGTCGTCGAGGACGAGCTTGGTTCGCTCTACGCGGTCGCGGGCCGACAGGTCCCGGTGATCGTGACGGCGCGCGACGCGGTGAGTGCCGAGGCACCCGCCGTCGTCACCCCACGACGGATCCTCGGGGCCGACGACCTCGCCGTCGTCATGTACACCTCGGGCACGTCGGGTCGCCCCAAGGGCGTCATGCTCACCCATGGCAACCTGTGGTGGAGCCAACGCAACATCGACGAGGTGCTCGACACCCGCCGCAACGACGTGACGCTCGCCGTCGCCCCGATGTTCCACATCGGCGGCCTCAACGCGTTCACGCTGCGCACGCTGCTGCGCGGTGGCACCGTCGTCCTGCGCCGGACCTTCGACGCCGAGCGCACCCTCGACGACCTCGCGAGCAGGACCATCACCTCGGTGTTCGGGGTCCCCGCAATGTACGCGGCCGTCGCGCGGTGCGAGCGGTTCACCACCGCCGACCTCTCCGGCGTCCGGGCCGCCATCATCGGCGGGGCACCGACTCCCCCTGGACTCCTCGAGAGGTACCTGGCCCAGGGGCTCGTCCTGCGGCCCTCCTGGGGCATGACCGAGCTGGCCCCCGCGGCGACGTACCTGCCCACCGCGTGCCTCGCCACCCAGCCTGGCTCCGTCGGCATCCCGCTGCCGCACTCACGAATCCGGCTCGTGTCGCCTGACACCGGCGAGGAGGTGCGTGAGCCCGGCCTCACAGGCGAGCTGTGGGTTGCCGGACCCCAGGTCACCCCGGGGTACTGGCAGGACGAAGAGGCCACCCACGCCGCGCTCACGCCCGACGGCTGGCTGCGCAGCGGCGACCTCGCGGTGCGCGCCACGGACGGCTGCCTCACGCTTGTCGGGCGCTGTACCGAGGCGATCAATACCGGCGGAGAGAAGGTCGTCCCCGGGGAGGTCGAGCAGTCGCTCGGCGCGCTCGCCGGGGTGACCGAGGTCGTCGTCGTCGGCGCACCGGATCCAGCCTGGGGCGAGACCGTCGTGGCGGTCCTGGAGTGCACCGATGCGGTGGTTCCGACGCTCGCGGATGTGCGCGAGCTCGCCGCGCTCACGATCGCCCGCTTCAAGCTCCCGACCCGCCTCCTGTGCGTCGCCGAGCTCCCACGGACCGCGACCGGGAAGGTCGACCGATGCGCCGTCAAGGCGATGGCTGCGGCCGAGGCCTGAGCGCGTGCTCGGCGCGACCGGCACGGGCCTGACGTGCCGGGACCGATGTAGGCCCCAGCGGCCGCGATAGTGTGTGCTCGCAGGTGCGACAGGTACCGCCGACGACGCCGGTCCACCCCCTCCGAACCGGGAGACCGTCATGGACCCGACCGCAGAGCCGATTCCCACCGAACCCCTTGCTGCTGCAGCCACAGCCGAGGCCATCACGCCGCGGCACACTGTCCAAGCACGTGCTCTACGCCACCGGGACCACCGGCACCATGCTCGAGTACGAGCTCGGACTGCCCGTGCACGGCTTCCTGTCCGGGCCCGTTGGCGGCGACCAGCAGATCGGCGCCAAGATCGCCGAGGGCGTCATCACGATGCTGATCTTCTTCTGGGACCCCCTCGAACCCCAACCACACGACCCCGACGTCAAGGCGCTCCTGCGGATCGCCACGGTCTGGAACGTGCCCATGGCCTCCAACGTCGCCACAGCCGACCTGATGATCTCCAGCCCCCTGCTGTCCAGCGGCTACCAGAGCCGCCGCCCAGACATGGCGGCTCGACCCTGGATCAACCCCCCGGAGGCCTGAGCGTCCCACCACAACCCGTGCTGAATCGCGCTGGCCACGGCGGCAAAGCCGCCGAGCGTCAAGAGCCGGGAACAGTCAGAGCGCCCGAGCGCAGAGCTGCGATGACACCCCCGTCGACGAGCAGGTCGGTGGCGTCGATCCCGGTCCCGTTCACGCCATGGTTGTAGAAGCACTCCGCTGCTGCCGCGAGGAGGCGGTCCCTCGCCGAACCGCGTGTGGTCCCGCCGGCCGCGCCTGCCTGCCGGCGACGTTGCGCCTGTTGCTCCGCTATGCCAGCACTCCCCCGTTCGTCCGCCAATAGGTACACCGGTCTACATAGCGCAGCCTTCCTCGTGTCAATCTCGACCTGCGGGTGACCAAAGCACGCACTCTCGGGCTAGCCGCGTCCACGCACCGGCCGATCCGGCAGCTTCTTGGACCGTCCACGGTTCCGACACCGGAACCCCTTTCGGATGGCCACCGGCCGTAGTGGCGTCCCGCAGAGTGGTTTGCGAGGGCGACTCCGGTGAGGATGTCGAGCCTGTCCGCTTCGGGCCAGAGCAGCTGACCTACCAGGGTCATTGCGTAGTCGGTTTCTCGCTCGCGACGAGCGCGATTGCCTGGTCGGGGTGGCGAGCGTGGTGTCGTAGGGCGCAGGCGATGTTGGTGTGGCCGGCGAGTCGCAGGAGGCCCGGCGCAGGGTGGGCACCCCGGCGAGGTCAGGCTGTGGAGTCCTCGGCCGACGTCCGCCCCAGGCAGAGAATCGCCGGGAGCCGTCCTGCACGGACGCCCTCGAGCACGATGCGCTCCTGCGGGACGACCGGTTCCGCGACGCAGCTGGAGCAGCACCATCCCTGCACGCCGCAGGCCTTCACCCCGCGGAGGTCGAGCCCTGCCCGGCGAGGACAGGTGCCGGCCGCGACCCGAGCGGCGGCGGGGCGGCGCCGGCGACGACGTCCTGGTCCGCTCCGCGCCGCACGGCGGCGACTCCGGCGATCAGGAGCCCCGCGCCGACGAGCTGCACCGGCAGCGGCCGCTCGCCGAGCAGCACCCACGCCAGCAGCACGGCGAACAGGACCTCGGACAGGGCGAGGAACGAGGCCACCCGCTGCCCCAGCAGGCGCACGGAGACGGCGCTGACACCGTAGGCGAACGCCGTCGGCACCGCGCCGACGACGAGCAACGGCACGATCCAGTGCACCTCGGAGCCGAGCAGGCCCACTCGGACGTCGGGCGCCTCCACGGGAAGCACGCCCACCAGCGCGACGACTCCGACCGCGAGCGCCCCGACCAGCATGCCCGCCCCGGCGAGCGTCACGGGCGGCAGGTCGGTCGGGCGGGCGACGATCGCGAAGTAGGCCGCGTTCCCGACCGCAGCCCCGAGTGCGAACAGGAGTCCGACCGGGTCCGGGTCGAGCGCACCGGTGACGTCGAGGACGAGCACGAGACCGCCAGCCGCGAACGCGGCGCCGACGAGCGTGGTGCGCGAAGGGAGGCGGCGGGAACGGATCCAGCCCCACGCCACCAGCAGCAGCGGGCCGGTGTACTCGACGAGCAGCGCGATGGCGACGGGGAGCCGGTCGACCGCGAGGAAGAAGAGCGTCGAGGCCCCGGCCACACCGAGCAGCCCGAAGCCGAGCACGGTCGGCCAGGCCGCCCGCAGGACCTCCCAGCGACCCCTCAGCGCGAGCAGCGCGGGGCCCGCGAGCAGGAGCGCGCCGATCGTCAGGCGCACGAGGATGGCTGCGCCGGGGCTCCAGCCTGCGACGAGCAGCGGCTTGACCACCGGGCCGCTCGTGGCGAACGCCAGCGCGGCCACGAGGCCTGCTGCGATCCCCGCACCGCGCGCGCCGGTCAACCGCACGTGCACACTCCTGAGGGCCTGGGCCCGCGGACGCGGGCGGAGAGGACGCACCGACCGGCGGCTGGGCGCCGAGCGGGGCGCGTTCCGGCATCACCGGGTGTCAGGCGTCACTCGCTCGTATGCTCGTGACAGTACGAGATCAGCCAGACAGGAGTCAACATGGTCTTCGCACCTGACACAGAAGCGAACCTGCGCGCCGCGGCCGACCTGGTCAACACCGACCGCCGGCGCGACGGCCGCGACACGCTGAGCACGGTTTCCGACGTCGACGCGTTCTACTCCTCTTGGGGATACACCTCCCGCCTCGACCACGACGACGTCGAGCTGAGCGAGGTCCGGGCCGCCCGTGCCCGCCTCGGTGCCCTGTGGACGGTCGACCGGGACACCGCTGCCGCGGAGGTCAACACGATCCTGGGCGAGGCCAACGCCGTGCCCTACCTGGTGCGGCACGGCGGTACGGACTGGCACCTGCATGCGACGGTCGCCGACGCCCCGCTGGCCACCGTGGTGCTGGTCGAGACGGCGATGGCAGCCGCCGACGTGGTCCGCTCGGACGAGTGGGAGCGGATGCGCACGTGCGAGGCCGAGGGCTGCACGGCGGTGCTCGTCGACCTGTCCCGCAACCGGTCCCACCGGTTCTGCGACGTCAACAACTGCGGCAACCGGGCGCATGTCGCGGCATACCGCGCCCGGCGTGCGGCCGAGGACTGACCTTCCCGACGGCGCGCGGCTCGGTCCTCCCGGGATCCTGGCGCCCCGGGGGTGCCGGTCGCGGGGCCATGCGGTGTCTCTCTCACCGCCTCCGGATGGCCAGCACGCGCTGGAGCATGACGAATGCGAGCAGGACGGCACCGATGAACACCCAGGGTCATTGCGTAGTCGGCTTGTCGCTCGCGACGAGCGCGATTGCTTGGTCGGGGTGGCGGGCGTGGTGTCGTAGGGCACTGGCGATGTTGGTGTGGCCGGACAGTCGCAGGAGGCTGATGAGCAGGTTGCGGCAGACGGCCAGGGCATGGGGGCCGGAGCCGGTCCTGGCCTGGGGTGAGGAATCCCAGGCTCGCGCGGGGCCTCTCGTTGAGCTCTTCGGCGATGGAGGTCAGGTAGGGCTGGTGGTCGGTGATCGTGGTGCCCTTGGGCAGATACTCGCGGATCAGACGTTCGTGTTCTCGTTGGTGCCGCGTTCCCAGGGTGAGTGGGCGTGGGCGAAGAACACGGGCATCAAGGTCGCCAGGGCGAAGGCGGCGTGCTTGGCCATCTCCGAGCCCTGGTCCCAGGTCAGGGTCTTGCGCATCATCGCGGGCAGCTCGTTCGCGTTGTCGATGAGCACGTCCGCCAAGGCGGTGGAGTCCTGGCCGTTGGGCAGCGCGAGGATCAGCGTGAACCTCGTGGTGCGCGCGACCAGGGTCGGCGCCGCGGAC
>Ga0075518_1000064_pt1 | contig 16345 bp, 14 predicted proteins | sample NGEPerA_2_FD_76970 | JGI IMG/M metagenome (GOLD analysis project Ga0075518, IMG submission 76970) | Arctic peat soil microbial communities from the Barrow Environmental Observatory site, Barrow, Alaska, USA - NGEE PermafrostAB136-A | ecosystem: Environmental > Terrestrial > Soil > Wetlands >...
CAGATCCTCCTGAATGTTGCTTGTAAGTTGTCTGAACTTATCGATGTTCACCGCGGACAAGTCCTTTCCCTCGGTCTCGCCTATGAACCGTTGCCCTTCAGGCGACAGAATGACCTGGTCGAACTCAAGCCACTTGTCATGATAGTTTTCGGCATCATATCCTAGTATCTTCAGACCAACGATGACCGCATTCTCAAGGTTCTTCCCCTTCTCAAAGAGCAGGTCTCTCAGCCTTGTCGTCTGGTCGAGTTCCGTGAGCATCTCGTTCTTCTTCGTGACGAGATCATCTATCTGCCTGTCCTGCTCACCAATCTCGTTCTTCAGACGCGCTTCTTCAGCCAGCTGAAAGGATTTATCCCATGCCCAATCCGGTGGTGGCGTCCTGTCTTCGTCCATCCGTAGCGTCTTGTCAATCGCCACCATAGCCCGAACCAACTTATCGCCGAATCTTTGCGCCTCTGGCGTCCAAGTTGACTCCTGCTTCTTCGCGTTGTGCTTGGTGAACTTCTCCTCGTCGTACTCTATTGGGGGCAACAATACGAGACTACCCTTTCCTATTCTGAACAATGCGCCAACCACCTTCTCTCCAGTCTTTGTCAGGAAGAGGGGATTGGCTACGGTGTCATCAAGATAGGATTCGTACTTGAGCGAGGTCCCAAACTCGCTCCAGAACGAAGAGAAGACTGGATTGCCGGAGAAGACAATCTTCTCGCCTTCCTTAGGCACGATCGCAGGAAGCTCGATCGGGAAAAATCGGTAATTGTCGAAGCTGTCAACTATGTTGGTGATCTTCGTGTTCTTCCCCGTGCCTGAACGGTTGTCTCTGCCAGAATCGACGTACACTTCCTGCAGTCCTCGAAAGAATACAAAAACCGTCTTCCCGGCATTCAGAGCTGTAGATAACTCTCCCTGCCAGTACCGGGAATCCTCTTTGAGCTTGAAGGAAGCATTGTCTTCGATAAGCGGCTTTCCCTGGAATACAGGATTGAAGTAGTCCCGAGCATAGCCACTCAAGTCTGACTCGAAAACTATGATGTCGGCGTCCAGAAGTGACTGTTTCGAGGACTGATCAAGAAACCAGTCAGAATGACCGGGGAGTTCATACCCAACTGTCAATATCTTCTTCTCCATGTTCCCATTGTAAGACAATGTCCTCTGGAGTCACGCGGGCCCATGACGTACGCCCTTGCATGAGTCGACGCATGTCGGTTCCCGGGAGATGCATATTCTACCGGCAAATCTCGTTGCGATTCCCCGCAGGCCCATAAGAGCCGTCAAACACTAGATCCAAACACTGCTTGCGCCATCCGACTTGGCACCGAGTTTCAAACCCTGGTATACATGGTATGGGGGTGCACCAAGCACGTGGTGAAAGCCTGCTGGGATGGGACACGACGCTCGGCGAGAAGCTCGGCGAACTCGCGACCCGATCTTCGGACCAGCAGAAACGGATTGTCACAAAGAGAAACGGTTCATCACGGCGACAAATGGAGCCGACGATGTACGTGACACATGGGGGGACCAGTTATGGAAACGAGCGTTGAAGTGTGGAATGCTCTTGCAGCGTTGCTGAAATATGGGCCACTGGCCGTCGTCTGGAGTCAAGGCAACGGTCACGGTGGTTTTGACACCTTTGACACGGTCATCCAGATGTGGGGTAATGAGATCCGGCAACGGACATATTGTCAGGAGAAGCCTGCGACAGCAACACGGCGCGCCGAGCCGGCAGAGTTCCGCTTTAGCGATGCTTTCCCACGCGACAGAGCGCCATTCGCTCATTGGGTGTATCTTGAGTTTCTGCTAGACTTGGTGGAGTGCCAACACAGGGCCCTGAGAGAAGGAACGCGACCTACAGATGAGCGTGACGGAGGAACACATGCTTCGAACCGAACTCCTCAACGAATCAGAGAAACTTGCGGAGTGTCTTCTGAGCGACGACCAGGTGGACACACTCTTGCAGTCAGCAGAGGAAATCGCCGCAGGCATCGAGAATCTTGACCTGGATGTCGACTTCTCGTCCTTCTGGCAACTCGACGCGTCGATCGGCGGCATAGGCGGTTACTGTCTTCTGTCCTCCATGAAACCCTTCAGGAACCCGTTCCTTCACGGTATGGCTAGGGAATTGTTCCGTTCCATACAGTATGCAGCTGCACAGATCCTGTACCACAACGGCCCGAACACGGCGAGGACTATAGTAGAGTTTGCGGGGATGCACTTGGAGGCCGTCACAAAATTCTGGGCGAATAGGACAAGCTCTGTTCTCGACGCCAATCACTACAAGAGGCTGCCCTTAGGAAATAGCCTATACACACTCAAGAAGCGTGGCCTTGTGGCGGACGGGCTGGCCGAAAGCCTCGATGCGTTTCTCACGCTGTACAACTTGGCGAAGCATGAGACAACTCACGATGATAGGGACAGGACGTTCTCGGTTCCCGATGCGCTAGTCAACTACCTCTCTTCGAGGATCTTGAGCAGAAGAATTCTAAAACCCTATTATGACGAGATCCTCCATGGCATCCCAGACTACGAGAAGAGTTTTCCAGGAATAAACATGAACCCATAGTTGTTGAGCGCTCAGTTCTCATCCAATGACGTCACCGTCTTGTCTTCGCAGCCAGACCTCGGAGAAGACAGACGGTCCATATCCCTTCCATACCGAAAGCAGGTTCAACGATGATGTCTGGAAAGAGTCTCGGATGACCGAAACCGGAGTGCGCTGATTAGCGCGTCCAGAAGTATCGCCTGAGCCCCTGCAAGGTCTAGATGGCTTGCAATGCTGCTAAACGTCCACAACACTGTAGCCTGTGTAGAGTCGAAGTTCACGTCAATTCGTTACACACTCGCGCGCCAAAGCATGACGTTCTCCTCATCTGTCATGTCGCTGCAATATGCATCCCGTTCCACGAGTTTCTGCTGTAGCAGCGCAGCCTTGGTCCGGTTCGTTTTCTTCTCTTCCTTGCGCTTCTGCAGTCCATCGAGGTACTCCATCTTGGTTTCCAGTATGCTTCGCATTTCTGCGTCATTCCCACTTTGCGAAAATAACAGATTGTTTCTGGCTGTCTCAATTTTCGCTTTGGTCCTTGGTACATCCCGCTCTAACAAACGCTCTTGTGGCGTTTGCCCGGAAACACTCAAATCAGTGTGTATTAGTTCTAGTAGCGCCCTTGACACCACTGGTTCAATATGGTGCTGCCATATGGATTTGCGACAGGCTCCACCTTCTTGGTCGGCTAGGCACATGTAACGGACCTTGTCGCGAGTATGTGATTGGTTGGCTTGAGCAGTGAGGTAGCGCCTGTCTTTCGTGCAGTACAGCAATTTCGCGAACAGTATCTGAGTGTTCCTTATTCCAGCATGCGTATTGCGTTGGCGACTGGCCTGGAAGTCCACCCACTCCTGCCATGCAAAGAGCTGATCACCTTTCTCGGGGAATGGAGCAGGGTACGTTTCCTGTTGTGCGATTGGAATGCGTTGTCCATTGTGTCTGTTGCGAGGCAATACGCTGATTCGACCTGGATTGTTCGCTTGCATGAGAATGTCGTTTGTCCCCTCTACTCACTTCCTACTTCTGTTCTCATTAGTTGCTCTGAAAGGCCTCTTTCAGTCGGCAATTCTCGTGATGTCTACTCGGGTACTGCCCTTCCAGAACTCGCCGCCAGCCTTGCGGAGAAGACGTTTCGTGGGGCTTGCGGTAAAGGAGCAGCTGGCTATGCTGGACAGAGAGAGAATTCGGTTGATGCGGAGGGTGGAGTGGCAGGAGAAGTTACACGATACAAGATGCTGGTTTCGTGCCCCTCGGATGTCAAACAGGAGCTAGAGGTGGCACAAACAGTTGTCGCTGATTTCAACAACCGCCATGAAGACCTGGTCATCGTCTTGAGGAACTGGCAATCGGCGTATCCTGAGACTGGGAAGAAACCACAGGATGTGCTGAATCATCAAATCGTCGACGGATGCGATTTCGCTGTCGCTATCTTCCGGAAACGTTTTGGCACAGCGACTGATGCCTATGAGTCAGGTACGGAAGAGGAAATCTACAGGATGCGCGATCAAGGGAAAGACGTGCTCCTGTACTTCCTTGACGTGGAAGTTCCTCCAGATGATCTTCAGGATGAGCAACTTCGGAAGGTCAAAGGTTTCCAGAAGCGGCACGAAAAAGACTCGCTGTATGGAACATACGATTCACCAGAAGATTTTCGGAACAAGTTCTCGAATGATCTTGAGCAGTACATTAGGGACCATAGAGACACTCTCAGCAAGAGGATTTCTGCTGCGTCAGTGCTTCCGAAGCTTACTGTCTGTGGCGTCCTCAACGGAAAGCCCGCTGGTGAGCTGCACGTTGAATGCGACTACTTTGACAGATACCTGAGCGAGGTCAAGGATTCGCTCAGAAGTCAGGTCGCGCGGATTGGTGCGATGCACCCCGCTCCACAAGGGAAGAGCGAGGTAAAAACTGAGGCCCGGGGCTTGACTAGCAGCCTTGCTGAGATAGCAGCTTTCCAGGGTTCGATTCAGGCTATGGTCGGCGGCTTCATGAAGGGCGAGAAGATCGTCGTGGTCGATAAGACCCGCCAGTTGATCAACGAGTTCTGTGATGGGCTGCACATTCAGCTCGATGACACTAGCTTCTATGATGTCGGAGACCTTTGGGAAGACTTCCGAGGAGGTATGACAGCTTCATCTCCTCTCGAAAAAGAGAAGTACAACGCGATCATCGAACTTGAGTCCAACATTCTGAGCTTCTCGGTTAAGGAAGCGTTCACTAGCAGCCTTCCTACCCACTCCGTCTGTCTCGGAGCCATATCTAATGAAGGCACATCTTATGATGAAGACATCGAGATCCGCCTTGAATTTCCTGGTGGCTGCATCTGTGGCATTGACGAGTTCACCGCTCCTGACAGTGAGTACGTGCAGCCGTTCAACGACCAGAACATGGAAAGAAAATTCTTCATGCCTCAAGGGAGGCTAGACGCCGCCGCGTACTCTGACTACCCCCCAAAACGGGGCTCTGACCTAGTCATCCCCGCGTGGTCTCCAGAAGAGTCCCGCAGACAGCAACAAGAGGACTTCCGAAAGAGAATGACGCGAATTTTCTGCTACGAACGATACCGCGATCCCGAGACTGGTACTGACATATGGACGTTCAAGGTCAGTAAACTCAATCAGCACAAGACTATTTCGTTTCCATCCATCTTGTACTTCAAAAAAGTCCCAGACAGCGTTGCATTTGAAATCCGTTCAAAACACGTCGCCGACGTCATCAAGGGGAAGACCAGCGTTGTGAAATAGCAGGAGTACACACCCATTTGGGTTAGCCTCGCTTGATTGACCACTTGTGGAGCGTCTCGACTGCTGACCTCAGTGAGATGCAGCAACTAGCGCACCCGTCCCGCCCCTTGGCGCACCTTCCTGTGCGCCTGTGCTCCCTTGGTTCGTCGCTTTGTCACCTTCTTCCAAGACCGTCGGCCCAAACCTCTGCATGAGCAGGTTTTGCCAAAGGTACAACCACATCCCAGTCCTGTAGCCCCCTAGCCGGAATCACGAGACCGGACCTGCAACAGCGCATCCGCAAGAGCGTCCACGACTGCGCTCTCAGGTTGTGATGCGGGGTGTTCGGCAGCGTGGTTCAACGCCCCTATCTCCACCACGTTTTTCCCTTTTTCAGATCCTTCATCAATACTGGTGTTGCGGTTCATGTTTTCGGAATTGTCAATGCTATTCTGTGAGGGTTCGAATTCACCCATCTGACTTGTTGTGCTTAGGCCCGCTTCATTGCCCGCTGCGCTTGTTTCCCCTGTAAGATTGTTGGCAACAGGGCAGGCCGCAGTTTTTGGGACCCTGCCTTTCTTTGGCATGACCTTGCTTCTGCTAATCCTCGCCACATCGTCTGAGAATGACCAATGTATTGTCAGGAACGAACTCCCCACATCGATTCTCCGAATGAGGACGTGGAGAAGCTCCTGTCGTTCGGGCCGTGTCATGCTCTTATAGAACTCCCCAAAGCCCGTCTTCAAGATATTCTTTACTGCCAATTCGGCGTTGGCGTCGTCTTGCAGCACCTTCAACTCCTCTTTGCGTACATCAAGTTTGCGTTGGGCGTCGCCAATGATTCTCTCAGCTTCTTGATCTGTCAGTCTCTCAGACGAGAGCGCACGACGAGTAGTGATATCAAATGCACTTTGCGCCCTCGTTAGCCTCGCTTGTGTATCCCTCAGTTTCTGCACGAGTTTCAGACGAGGCTTGAAATCCTTGATTGCCGTTTCAAGAGCGTCAACCACGGGCGCTTCAAGATACTGCTCCCATACCTGTTGGGCGCAGAACCACTTCGTTCCATTCGCAACAACAGCCTCGCCGTTGTCCGAGCGTAGCCTCTTCGTCCGAGTGTGGTGATCGCTATCGCATGAGTACTTGGTCTTGCCCTCTCGACTCCCGTGCACTGACAGAAAGTGATTACACGGACTACAATAGAGAATACCTTGGAAAAGGGCCACGGTTTGGCTCGGACGATGTGCGGGAAAACTCTCGCGCCTAGCCTGCACTGCCTGCCATTTCTCAAAGGATACGACTGGCTTAACATATGGCTGGTCCAGGTCCTGCAAATTCCACTCGGCCAGCGGCTTCACCGGGGCATATTTCTTGCCATGACTCCCTGGAAGAGAACCCCGTCGCCTCCCATAGGCGACCTTTCCAGTGTAGACCGGATTGGAAAGCATGTCGCGTACAAGATCTCTCGTTAGGTCCGCTTCGTGCAATTTCGCTATTGCCCATTCACTCTTACCAGCCATGTACTTTTCGTACACCTCTTTTACTAGGTTCAATTCAGCCTCGACGGGAACAAGTTTCTGGTTCTCGCGCCGATAGCCAAACGGGGCAGGACCGAGCAGTCTCCTCTTGACTTTCAACTTGGCATACGCATCTGTTGTGCGTTCCTTGATAAGGTCGCTCTCAAAAGCCGCGAAAGACACGAGAATGTTCACGATCAATTTGCCAGAAGACGTGTCGGTGTTCAGATCCTGGGCCGAAGCATAAACACCCACGCCGTTAGGTTGGAAGTCATCAGCCAGCATATCACAGAAGTCTTTGACGGAGCGAGACAAACGATCAAGTTTGTAGACTACGATTTTCGTGAACTTGTGCTTCTTCGCGTCAGCAAGCATTCGCTGCAAGTCGGGCCGGTCCTTGTTCGTACCGGTGAACCCAGCGTCTTCATAGTAGGCATACACGTCCCAGTGCTTGAATTGTGCTACCTCAGTTAGAGAGTCGCGCTGTGCTTCCAGCGAGACACCCTCATCAGCCTGCGCAGATGTGCTGACTCTCGTGTAGATAGCGCATACCTCGTTTGCTTGTCCACCGTCGGACTTGTTGTTCTCCGTGAGATTTCCTCCGTGCATGATTCACCCCCTGAGACAACGCACATTCTCTTCTTAATAATGCTAGACGATTCAGAGGCTTACTCAACTCGTTCCGCCTTCTTTGGCCCAATTTCGGGCAGTACCGCATTTAGTCCTTAGAGTTTCACACTATCTTCACCTAGATTTGTGTGGGGTGGTAGACTGTAATTAAGGCACACCGCAGGGGAAAAGAGGTGGCCCGAATCCTGAGACCCAACAAACTAATGCCGAACATTAACTACATACTATACCGAATACTGAGGACTTATAGACCAATTCAGAAAGGAGAAGTGGAATGAATTAGTTGACTCTACCCCTTGCTCTCAAACAAAGAGCACGGAGTCTGCCGTTCACGAAATGTGGACAGATACCAACCGAAGCAAAGAAAAGTACGTTATCGACAAGAACCCGACCTCAATACGCGACAGGAAACAGTAACAGCTGAAATTGTGGATCTGTTTAGAAGGGTAAGGGAACGACAAGAAGCTGAGCAGCGGCTCCAAGTGAGTGAATCTTCTGCAAGCGTGTCGGGTTAAGTCTGCTCCTTCGCCGTAGACTACATAGTACAGATTAATGTCCGGTCGAAAATGTATCAATCGAACACCGAGCAGTTTGTTGGCGAAGACGGGTTGGCAACAATGAGCAGTCTCCATTCTGCCCAGCAGTGTGCTCTAGTCTATATGCTCGAACTCATGAAGGCTGATTCTGAGGCAGCCGAGAACGAGAAAACCTGCCAAGTTAACAACTAACTTTCAAGTCATCTAGACGATGTCTAACAGGAGGCCGGGACTGAAATTGTCCTTGGACCTCCCGTTCGGCCTATCTTGTCACAGTGGTGCTCCGGCAACAATTACGAGGCAGCGGAGCCACCAACTAGGCACATCACCTGGGAGTCTGCTGTCTTCTAGAATGTCGTCCAGGACTCCTTGAGCAACGCAGTTGTGAAATTGGACAAATCCCATATCATGATGTGCCTAAGCAAGAATAGCCTGGTAGCAATACGTTCTTCTGACCAAGTCTGATCCATAGGAGAGTAGCGAAGTGCCATCTGTAGCAGAACAACGAGCGCCCATACTTGTGGAAAACTCGCCTCTTCTGATTGCCTACAGATTAAGGGATTAAAATGGGAGGAAGATGAGAAATATCTTGGCTGGGATTTTTAAGGTTTTAGGCGTCATTGTATTTGCCATTTTTGGTTTGTTGGGTTTCATTATTGAATTAGGAATATTGAATCAAGTGATTGGTTATTGGGGTAGTGTCATCGCTTTTGTTCTATTCCCTATCACATTTACCGTAGCTCCTTGGTATGCACTTATTGCACGAGGGAATTGGTCTCCATTAGTAATTGTTTGCGGTGGAGGAATACTAGCAGCCATATTGTTTTATATCGGGTCAGCGATAGCACCTGACGAAATGCAACCTTCTCCTGATGAAATGCAACTTTCTCCAACTTCTAAGAAGTATGTTAAGTGGTATAGAGTAGTTTTAATTATCCTCTTAATCTTAGCACCTTCGGCAATTTCGGTACTAACGATGACATACAGCAGTTTTCCATTGAGATCGGCAATTGAGCTTTTGCTCTTAATTGCATGTATTATAGGCTTAGCTATAAAAAGAAAATGGGGATCAGTTTTGGCGATGATATGGTCAGTCTACTTGATCTTATCTAATATTTGGATTGTTGCTAATTCACACACTTCTGGTACTAAATCACTCCCTTATATGGCGATGATTTTGGCGATTGTTTTCTCTTTGCTTATATTCCAATTCGTGCTTGCATTCAAGGAGTATAAACAACTTGGAAACATAGAAACAAAAAGATGCCTTGGTAAATGACAGTTTTGCTTTATCTTGTTGGACCTATAGTTTGTGTTTTAGGCATTTCTGAACTTTCAATTTGGGTCAAATAGTACGAAAGGAGTTAAAGATGAACAAATTTCTTGAAGGTAATCGAATATACTTGCGACCTGTTGAAAAGGAAGATTTGAGAATTTTTCCTGAATGGATTAATGATAAGGAGATCCAGTCCCTTACAGGTGAGGTTTACCCGATGACAGAAAAAGGGTTTGAGGAATTTTATGAAGGGACTCAGAAAACAGAGGATAGAATCTGGTTTGTTATTGTAGACAAAGAAAAGAATATAGTTATTGGAGAGACAGGATTTTTAAGAATATTCAACCCATGGAGAACGGCCGACCTGTCGATAATCATAGGAAAAAAGGAATACTGGGGAAAAGGGATAGGAAAAGAAGTTGCAAATCTGATGCTGGAATATGGCTTCAATAATTTGAACTTCCACAGATTAGCAATAGGGGTTGTCGGTTTTAATGAAATAGGTTTGAAGTTCTGGGAAAGTATCGGATTTAGAAAAGAGGGGACACAGAGAGAAGGATATTTCCATAATGGAAAATACTCCGACTTTATAATGATGAGTCTGTTAGAGGATGAGTACAGGAAATAATGTAATACCTCATCTGAGCGCTTCTCCAGATTCTACTCTTCTCTAACCGCGAAAGCGGTTCCAAAAGAATTGATATGGGGGTGATATGGGGTCAGCTGGTAATTACGTGCCCCAGTGGTAAGTAGGCCCCACGCCGGACGATGCCAGCAAGAGTATGCTGTTCCCTCTTTTCAAAGCATGCCGCAGCTGCGCTCGTCGGACGTGGGGCAGACATCCATCTTCCCTCAGAACAGGCTCCGCCTTGCGTCGTTGGACAAACATCTTCCTAGTTTGTCGGACGACGCACCAGGGGGATGCCATGTAGCTGGCTTTTGGTCTCTTCCAGAGCATCTCTTTGGTAGATTCACAACTTGCAAACACCACAGCACGTTCCCCTGGGCAGATGTCCTGGCATTTCAACTCTCTTGCATAGGAGAGAAACCCCCTTGAAACGCGATTGTGTCGCCATACCATCGGGCGAAAGGCGAGCAATTTCGTAAAGTTAAAAGTGGTGTTGTTGGTTGCCACAAACCAAGCCAAAGCTGTTGCTTGTCAAGCCGCTTTGCTTGGCAGGCTGCTTTTTTTTATTTACTTAAGCTTTGCGCATTCGCTCAATATCTGCTTCACTTCGGTCGCCGTCTTCCGCATCCTTTTTTGAGGCTTCCAACATTCTCTTTGTATCGTTTAATAGCTCCACCGTAGTTTGACCGATCATACGGTCTAATTGTTTTTCGCCTTCCGTTATTACTTTTAAGGAGTTTTTTCCGGCCGCGGCGGCGCCTTTCAAAACTTTGTCAGCATAGCCTACTACTCCGTGCGTGAGCTCCGCCTTGCCGAGCGTGGCTTTTGAAACGGCATTTATTATTCCGTTAGCGTCATTAGGCAGGGGCTTCCGGAAAGAATTCAAAATATTCCTGGTGGTAGAAAGGCCCTGCCGGAGTTCTTCAAGGGTGGCGATCTCCGGCGGCAACTGTTTTTTGACTTCGGCGCGAATTTGAGAAAGGCCCTCTTTTCCAACGATTTCGCTGCCTTTGCCAAGGCCCTGCAAAAATTTTGGGTCCTTTAGCTCTTTTTTACCGACTTCATAAAGGGTATCGTACCCCTTATCTAATAATTTTTTCTTCCCTTGCTCGCCGGCCTTGTTTTTTAGCACGGTTTTGGTCGTTGCTGCTTTGGTCCTTTTAGCGGCTGCATCCGCGGCCAATTTTCTTGCCATTTCTTTTCCCTTAACATCAAAAATAGAACCTGCGGCAGGGGTCTTCATATTCCCCGCCGCCTTGCCTAAAACGCTCTTGCCATGAATACCAACGGCCAGCAGGGCTACTTCCGCCGTGCTTTTAGCTATCTGCTGTAACTGGTTCATTCGGTTACTATTCTGATTGTTGGCAAACATTCGATCTAAATCGTTCATTTTCCCCACCCCCACAAGCGTCAGCTTACTAATAGGTTATGCGAGTAATGGAAACTGCCAATTTTAGAACAAAATTGTTGGACTAGGCCAATCGAAGGACTAAAAAGAAAAGACCCAACGAGAGAAAAAAGCAAACCCAACACAAAAACCCGCATTGCAATTGAGCATTTCTTCCGCGGGTATCTTTTAGTCCTTTCTTTTTTTCTAGTTGGAATCTTCGAGTCTTTTGTAATCTTTTACAGCATCTGGAAACCCTTACCACAGTTGGGTTTCCCCCGTCCAACTATTACACTTCCGACGTTAACTATTACATTTATGTTGTTGCAACTCTCTCGGAAAGTCATTGGCTTCACTCTCATTTTTGGGTTGAAACCATCACAAACGAGAGCGACCATTCGCGACAATTATCGCGCGATGAAGGTGATCAGGAATATGAGGGACGACAACTAGGTCGAAAATTGCCACTTTTTAGAGTTTTTGTATAACAAGGAGATCACGCGGTTGCCAGACCGTCTTCGCTGTGCTTTGACGAGACACTGGCAACCCCAGTGTTCCGAATTTAGGTGTAGGCCGGGTTCATCGTGAGGTGGTTGCCCAGCCTTAACGGAAGCTTGCGTTCAGTAGACGTTCTTCGTCGAGCAAACGCATTCGATCCAATCTCTTCAAACATCACGACGGGCGACGATAAATGATTCTATCGAGCAAAATCCTGGCTTCTGGGAAACCGGACAACAGGAAAGGGGTTTGGTGGCTGAATACGGTTCCATACGGGAACTGAATCAAGCCGTAGGTTAGGACCCCGAAGGGTCCCAACTGATTGTAGGCCGAAAGGCCGAACGTAGCGCCAAACTACACGACCTACCCATGAGCGATCATGCAGCTGGTCAACTCTAGAAGAGTTCCGAGAATTAGCGCCGGTCCGCCAGTTTCGTAGTGCGGACGAGACACAAACTGAGCTTATGGGGTCTATGGACGTGTGCCCCAAACAACGCATTCGAAGGATGTGGGCTTTCAAGCTCTCGGATTCTGCACCTACTCGTAGAGTTAAATCGGTAATGCGTTCTCACGATCAACTACGTGAGAAGGCAAGTAAGCGGAAGTCAGGATCTGGCGGTTTAGGGCGATAGACCTGCCAGTGTGGGGGAAGCACCCACCTATCCAGTTGTGGCGACACAATTGGACAAGACGACTTTTCCAACCTCGAATTCGGAATCTTCACTCGCACAGCGAAGACCACTGTTTATGATCAATCCATTCGCGCACTACCTCGTGATTTCCTGGCAGAAATCATCGAAGATTCGAATGGAATCAAAAAAACTCAGGACTCTCTGAGCTGACTGCTTGTTGTATGCGCAGTCCAGCAATTTTACCAAGGCGTAAAATTGAAAACTCTCTTAACTTGCAGGGTGGCTAACCACCACCCTGCTTTTTGGAGGCTCCATAATGGATCTCGAGGATAGTACCTACATATTGAGGCAGATTCTGTCTTCCGAACTGCCGGCAAAATCAGGTCGCAATCGACTCTGGGTGATGAAATTGACCCAAGCAACCGACGCAGATGCACGTCTCTCACTGGAAGTAGCAAAGGAAATTGTTCGCCTGCTTTCGGGCAGAACGATTGTTTTGCTAGTTCCACGCGGCAATGCTGTGGCACTCTTCTCTGATACTCAGCTCCACAAGTGCGGGGTCGAACGCCTTCATGTGCCGGGGCATTATTATTATTATGCTGCCTCGAATATTCCAGATCGCATACTGTTTCGAGAGAAGAAGCCCGTGAAGCGTTATCCAACAACAAATGCCATGATCGTCGTAGATCTGCGGACTACGTGGTTAGAACTGCTGCCGTTTGAGGTTCGGCACATCAATGGCAAACTCATCCTCCGTGGGGCGTCCTGGCTCGAGCATATTCGGCTTCGGACAGAGGAAGACATCATGCACATTGGGCATCTCGAGGAATGGAAAAAGACAAGCAAGAAGGATCGCAGGGGTTTGGAGTACTGTTCGATTACTGGTTTTGACCGTATCTTGGCGGTCAATCTCCTCCGCAAGAACTTCATGAGGCTGACCCCTGGTGCGAAATATGCCTTTCACGCGTCGGACATCCATGTACGGGAGAATGCGCCTGCACGTCTCCATCACCTCATCATTAGCGTTAGCACGACCAATCGCTACAGACTTTTCCCACTTAGGTGAGCCGATGCGGCACAGACTTAATTGACACTTTTGAGTGATCTTGTATAACAAACTGTCCCAAGCCTTTTCGCTCGACGAATCAGGCAAGGATCATTAAGGAGGCTTGTATGGCCTTCACGTGCAGCGTACCATTTGCCGTACTGACTCCTGTCCGCGTTTCGCACCGGGCGGGAGAACTAGTCTGCGAGGAGGCGGTTACAGCAATGTGCCGTCTCCTCGCGTTTTGCAAAGCCCAGAGGGAGCATACCCCATGAACCCCGGCTGTTTGGTCCAGGCTCGAAGAATCTTGTCTTCTCCTCGAGTTAGTCCTTCTGTCTGGAAACGTATCTTGCATGAATACTACATCCTCCGGGAATACCACCTACGTAAGTAATGGCGCATATCTCCGGTCCTCATTTATCTATATATATGGTGGAATACTAGGACGCTGAGAAGCCTCCTTAAACCTTCATAGAAACTGCAACCCAGCCCTATCGAGGTGAGGTCAATATTTGATGTCTCGACAAGTGGGCCCTTGGATGGCGCTGTCATTCCTCCCACAATCCCTTACCCTTTGCCCGCTCAACGGCAGCGCGTACCGTGTTTTCTGCGAGGCCCGATTCTTTTGCCAATACCCTGACGGACACATCTCCTCCCCTGGCATTCAGCTTCGCCCGCCAGATGAGTACGGCTATCAGACTTGTATCTACCGGTCTTGCCTTGATTGCCTCCTCGAGCCCGAGTTTCTTTAGTGCGAGGCTCGTCTTGCGGCGGTTCTCAGGACACCCGGGACAGCACTCCGTCTTGATCCACGGCAGCCGGGCAACGGTTCCCCCACATCCCAAGTGGTATTCATGCTGGGCGCCAAAAACGAAGCTCTCCAGTTCTCTCCTCGAACAGGGAGAAGCAAATCTCTCGTTCAAACGCCGAACGGTCTCCCGCGCAACCGGCTTTTTGGCCCCGGCCACGATCATCCGCCAATACAAGACCCAGAGAACGGTATCTCGCTCGCCAACTGGCGCACGATCATAGGTCATCAATTTGGCGATGCAGGTTCGCGTATGCCCGTTGAGGGGGAGCGTAGTGGCGTTGAGGGGGAGCGCACTACCGTCGAGGGATGTTCCAGCCTTGCGAAGTTGTTCCAGAATGCTTGCAGGGAGAGGCTTGATCAGTGCAAGCGGAATATCAAAGCGGTACTCGTGCAGGATACTTCCATCTGCATTCATGAGCTTTGACGGTGGGGCTACGACATACTGGCCGAGGGCCTTGAATTCCACCTCCATCCCGAACAGTTCCAGCCGCTTCGAGGTGAGCGCCGGCTGTTCGGCACGAGTGAAATAGAGGTGATGTCCCCTGTGGGTTCGAACCGTCGTCGTATGAAGGGCTACCAACTCAGGGGGAATCTCTGCGACATCGATGTCGACAACATAAAGACCACCGATGCCCGTGGCTATCGCGAGGTTGAACCCGTCTCCCCCAGGCCATTCGGAATAGTCGGTGAACCACGCTCCTAGTTCCTCCGAGGTGAGCTGCCGAGCTTGGTACGGCCCTCCAGCCCATAGGGAGTGCCTTGGAGAGTGGTGTTTTGTCAGTCTCGCTGATGGGGAAGAAGCTCCACCCCTTGTTCAGATAGGTTGTGGCAAGCCCGGGCGGGGTCTGTGTTAGCCAGTCCTTCGTCGAGGTTACATATCGTTTGGGTACCCCGAATATCTCACATTCTGGTGTCCCCTTCTGTTCTTTTCTGTCGTTGCCCATACAAGATGGGCGGTCATGCAACTACCTCTATTTTCGCTGTTCTTCGTTATTCCACACTAAGTTCTTGGAGCTACTACTCCTTAATCGCCTTCCGCCACGCTCACTTCCTTTCCCTGAATTCCGACCATTTATCCATCGGTAATTATATAATATTATATCCCCAAAATGGGAAGCGCGTAGTTTCTCGCTCCGAGTATCAGTATTCACGCCGACCCGGAGCACCAACTACCGCACACATCTTGCCCCGGTTGATGAAAATCAGTTTCCTGCCGGTGGGCAATCCTTTGGTCGAGAGAGCGTCGGCAGTCCTATAGCCGCCGGCCTCGGCAATGACCGTTGCTGCCTCGACGAACTCGCGTTCGGTCTTGGCATCCCTCATAACCGACATGTACTCTGCAGCAAGCTTATCGGTTGCTTTGCGATCGATGCCACTCCAGGCGGATGTCTTGTTCAACCCGATCCCGGCTCGCTGCCGAGTTGCTCCACCGCGTCGGCGATCCTGTCAGGATCGTAGGGCGACCAGTCCGGTGAACGCGCCAGCAGTGGGCGGTCGCAGTACGGACAACGCAGGGGGCATCCAGGCACCTGCAGGACGAGCACCGAATCGCCGAGCAGATAGTGATAGAGGGGCACTTCCTCGATCTCGGAAACATATGGCTGCCCGAGAGGGCTGGAAAACCTGTCAAATCTCATGATTCCTCAGCAACGCAGTGACATCGCATTCCTTGCTTGTGGCCCGTGTGCGAGCAACATAATTGGAACGCCACAAAGGACACCCTTGCGGTGTCCTTTGGCGAACATGAGGTGTGCAAGGTAATCATGGAAACCCCAGGCCGACGATGCAGTCCTCAGATGCGTATGCCGGTCTTGGCTTGAACTTCGACCATCTCCATGCCAAGATCCAGAGCCTTCATGTTGAGGTCGAGGAACTGCTTCTTGACGTGCATCGCGATTGCCTTGCGGAGTGTCTCGATCTCCACGATGGCCGTCAGACCCTCGACGATACCGAGCAGGACGATGTTGAGTCCAAGCTCGGAGTGCAGCCTGTTGATGAGGGTGCTGCGAATGGGAAGGGCCAGGAGGCCCTGGCAGTTCTCCTCGTCCAGGAAGTCAGGGGCCGACATTACTGACGAATCGATGATGACCTCGGTCTTCCGGGTGATCCCTCCACCATAC
>Ga0075518_1000065_pt1 | contig 16345 bp, 16 predicted proteins | sample NGEPerA_2_FD_76970 | JGI IMG/M metagenome (GOLD analysis project Ga0075518, IMG submission 76970) | Arctic peat soil microbial communities from the Barrow Environmental Observatory site, Barrow, Alaska, USA - NGEE PermafrostAB136-A | ecosystem: Environmental > Terrestrial > Soil > Wetlands >...
ACCAGCTTCGAGAGCATCATGCGTGTCAAGTATCCCGCGTGTGCCGAGCTGGCCGTGCTCCGCCCAGCCGTCGACGCACTGCTGGACGCCGCACGCAGTCATGACGCAAACGCCATGCGGGCCGCACTGCACGCCATCGACCCGTCCATCAACATCCCATAAAGAGGGACAGACAAGGACAAAGGATGGATTCCCGCATTCGCCGAGAGCACCCCTCGCATTGAACTAACATGCTCAGGGGGGAATGACAGATGAAGGACAAAGGATGGATTCCCGCATACGCGGGAATGACAGAAGCCTGCGGGAATGACAGAAGGTGCAACCAACAGCATCGTGAAGCTGGTGTGCCTTGAACACATGAACGTCCTGCATATAATTACATTGTATTGCACTGTATGGCAACCGGGAGGTGTATGATGTCGGCAAGCGAGACCCTGGCGATACGTATCACTCCAGAACTCAAGGAGCGTCTGGAGAATATGGCCAAATCATCCAGAAGATCGAAGGCATGGGTAGTAAGCAGGGCTCTCCAGCTCTACCTGGAGGACTTGGAGGATGTTGAGGTGGCTGATTCACGCGTCATGGATACGTCCGACGAAATTCTGTCTGTCGACGAATTCCACAAACGCCATGGTCTATGAGAGTTCTTGTCAAGGACTCAGTGTACAAGGACCTGTCGGGACTGGAGAAGGACAGGAAACGCCAAGGTGCGCTGCTTGACACCGCTATTCAAGGCATATCCGAGCAGCACAGCGGCGCCATTAAGAAGTTGAAAGGCGGACTCAAGGACTACTACCATCTTGAACTCGGCAACATCAGGGTCATCTACTACCGCCGGGGAGACGAAGCCATCATCGTTCGCATCGGTAATCGCAAGGACGTTTACCGTTGATAGCACCCGTCATGCCCTCCCTCTCCGTCATTCCCGCCACCTTCTGTCATTCCCCCCCGAGTATTTCTTTTCAATACGAGGGGTGCTTTCGGCGTAGGCGGGAATCCATCTTTGCATCATTGCATGGGTCCCCGCATCCGCGAGGACGACAAGAAAGGATCCGGTTCGGCGTATGGGTCCCCGCATCTGCGAGGACGACAAGATACTTGCCACGGCGTATGGGTCCCCGCATCCGCGAGGACGACAAGATAGTTAATCCGTCATTCCTCACCGGTCAGTTACAGAAAGGCAGGCAGGACATCAGGGAGATGGTTGGCACACTTTGTGTATACTACATGGTAGAAGAAGTACTCGACCATGCCGCAAAGGAGATTATCTGATGAAGAAATCCCTGTCTGTATTCGTTGCTCTTGCCATGGTGCTCAGCCTGTTCACAGGCGTCGGCGCCCGTTCGGCATGGGCAGACGTGACGCTGACCGTGACGCCATCCGGCAACTTTGTCGGCGGGGTTGATGCCAGGGGTATAACGCCCGTTGATGCTATTGGTACTGTTGCAAGTATCACTGACGGCACTCACGCTGTTGTCAACGTGACCACGACAGGCGCCGGCAGGTTTGGCGCAACCCCCAATGTCAGCATTCTTCGAGCTACTGTGGCGACGTCCACCGATCCACACTGGGCTGTGTCCGGGGACCAGTGGATTACCTTCGGCGGGGGCTACGCATTCGTTCCTGGCGATAGCATTACTGTTGCTGCTGCCACGAGGAACGGCGCCGGCACGATCATCTCCTGCAACGCCCCGACAACGCTGGCAGAGGTCCATGTGACGACAGCTGCTGTCGGCGCCATTGGTCCTGCTATCAAGAAAACTGTTGGTACGACCTTCTCCACTGATGTGACCTGGGAGATTGCCGGCAGTCACACCATCACATTCACCACTACTGCAGGGCTGAATGCCCTCGACGTCCTTGATGTCTCCATGGTCCGGGCAGTTGCAGAAGTTCCAGCGGTGGCTTTCTTGATGCTCGGTGGTGCCGTTACTGCCGGGAACGTGGCAAGCGCCACATGGCAGGATACGACGGGAACATCCCACACTGCCTCCTGTACGGTGGTGGCGGGCGACACCCTCGCAACTGTTACCACTCAGTTGAAAGATGCCATAAACGCAGTGGCTGGCGGCAACATTATCGCAACCAATGCCAGCGCCTCAGCGATTATGTTGACACAGACGGTCGCCGGCACGGTAGGCAATGGCAAGAAGCTTACAACCGGCACGACTGCCATCGCTGCCACGCTCACCATTCGCACGCTTGGTGGACTGACTTCGCCGGTCTTAGTTGAAATGGGCAAGACTGTTCAGCTGGTCGCCGTTGATCCCACTGGTGCTATTGTCACTGCTGCATGGACGTCCAGCCTGCCGGCAATCGTAACTGTCAATGCTGGTGGATTGGTGACGGCAATGAGGGATTCAGGGGTCGTGCTGGTCACTGCCAGCTATGGTATATACACCGGTTCGTTTGTGGTCATTCCTATTTCTCCGCAGAAGATCACCAGGCTTGCCGTGGGTCTCGTTCCTGCCCGCCTCAAGGTAGCCGGCCGGCAGCAGTTTGGGGCTATTGGTGCGAGTACGGCGTATGGTAGCCTGGATTATACGACGCAGGCAGTCTGGACAGATACACTTCGTGTCGCTGCTGTTTTCAGCGTTGCGCCGGCACAAGGTCTTCTGACATACAGAGCAGCTGAAACCGGCACTGTTTCTGCGCACGCTGCCGGCCTCACAACGACGGTCGCGGTCAAGATCAACGCCGCCGGTGCTGTCACGATCGTAAAGGTCCCTGTTGTGCCTATTGTGGCAAGGAGGGTTGTCGTTCTGACTATTGGCAGCGACATTGTGATGGTGGATGGTCGCGCCACCATTGTCGACGCTGCACCTGAAATCGTCGCCGGCCGCACCTTTGTTCCGATTCGCTTCATCGCCGAGACCTTTGGTTCCACGGTTACGTGGCTTCCTGAGACCAGGGGCATCACGATCACCCTTGGGAGCACCACCATTATCCTTCAAATCGAGAATGCAACCGGAGTCATCAACGGCAAGATCGTTGCGCTGGACGCTGCCCCGTACATCAAGAACACTCGTTCGATGGTCCCTCTCCGCGTCATCTCCGAGTCATTTGGCAGCGACGTGGCCTGGAATGCTGCTAAGCACGTCATCACCATCACTCATTTGCTCCCGTAGTCTCGTGACTCCTGTCATTCCCGTCTGGTTCGACGCATGGACCCCCGCCTCCGCGGGGGCGACAAGAAAGGTGTCATTCCCCCCCGAGCATTTCTTTTCAATGCGAGGGGTGCTTTCGGCGAAGGCGGGAATCCATCTTTGCATCATCAACAGTGCATGGACGTCTATTCATGAAACGGTTGGCACACATTGTGCACCATAGATGGTGGAAGGGGTATTACGGTATGCTCGGCAACCAAGTTGCTTGTGTGCGGCGAGTACATGGCACCAAGCAGTCCTCGTGACAGCCAATGTTCTGCGGCTCTGCCGCGGCACGATCTCTGTGCCAATCGGTCGTATTCCACAATTCTCATTCAACCAAAGTTAAAAGGAGATCAGACAATGAAGAAATTCCTATCTATATTTGTCGCCCTTGCCATGGTGCTCAGCCTGTTCGCAGGCGTCGGCGCCCGTTCAGCAAAGGCTGCTACGACGCTCACCGTGACACCATCCGGCAGCTTTGTCGGCGGCGCTGATGGTTCAGGCGTAGCAGGTGTCGATGCCGTTGGTACTGTTACAAGTATCACTGACGGTACTGTCGCCGTTGTAAACGTGACCAAGGCAGGCACTGGCACGTTTGGCGCAACCCCCAATGTCAGCGTTCTTCGGGCTGTCGCCGGTGAGGCTTCCACCGATGCAGACTGGGCTACGTTAGGGGACCAGTGGATTACATTCACCGGCCCCGCCACGTTCGTTATCGGCGATATCGTTACTGTTGCAGCTGCCACTACTTATGGCGTCGGCACTGTCATATCCGCCGGTAACGGCCCAACAACGCTCGCATATGTCCATGTGACGACTGCTGCTGTCGGTGCCATTGGTCCTGTTGTTATGAAATCTTTCGCCGCTGTCTCCTCCGTTGATCCGAACTGGGAGATTGCCAGCAGTCACAATATCACGTTCACCACTACTGCAGGGCTGAATGCCCTCGATGTCCTTGATGTTGCTATGGTTCAAGCGGTTGCAGCCGCTCCCGCGGTGGCTTTCTTGACGCTGGGTGGTACCGTTACTGCCGGGAACGTGGCGACTGTCACGTGGCAGGATACTACGGGAGCACCCCACACTGCATCCTATACGGCGGTGTCCGGTGATACCCTCGCAACTGTCACGACGGGGTTCAAAAATGCCATTAACGCTGTGGCTGGCGGCAACGTTATTGCTACCAATCCCTCCACGTCTGTGCTTACGTTGACTCAGACTGTCGCCGGCATTGCCGGCAATGGCAGGACGCTGACATCCGGCACCGCTGCGATGGACACTTCTCTCATCATCCATACGCTTGGTGGACTGACTCAGCCGATCTATATTGAAATGGGCAAGACTGTTCAGCTGGTCGCAGTTGACCCCACTGGTGCAATTGTGGCTGCCACATGGACGTCCAGCCCATCAACAGTCGCGACCATTAGTGCGAGTGGACTCGTGATGGCAATAACGGGCTCAGGTGTCTCATTGATCACCGCCGCCTATGGTACGTACAGTGGTTCGGTTGCGGTCAGTGCTATTCCTCCACAGACAATCACCAAGCTTGCCGTCAATCTCGTTCCTGCCAGCCTCAAGGTGGCGGGGCAGCAGCAGTTTGGCGCTATTGCTTCGAATGCAGCGTACGCTGCACTGGATTATACAACGCAGGCAGCCTGGACAGATACGCTCGCTGTCGCTGTTGTTTCCAACGTTGCACCTGCACAGGGTCTCATGACGTACGGGGCAGCTGAAACCGGCAATGTTTCGGCGTACGCTTCCGGCCTCACGACGACGGTCGCAGTCACCATCAACGCTGCCGGCGTTGTCACGATTACAACGGCTCCTGTTGCCGTCAAGAGAGTCATCGTCCTGACTATCGGTAGCGACATTGTGACTGTTGACGGCCAAGCTACCTCCATCGACGCTGCTCCTGAAATCGTCGCCGGCCGCACCTTCGTTCCGATTCGCTTTATCGCCGAGACCTTTGGTTCCACGGTTGGGTGGATCGCTGCGACCAAGAGCGTCACGATCGTCCTTGGCAGCACCACCATTAACCTTCAGATCAAGAGCGCGACTGCCGTCATCAAGGGCAAGATCATCGTTCTGGAAGCTGCTCCGTACATCAAGAACAGCCGCACGATGGTTCCTCTCCGTGTCATCTCCGAGTCATTCGGCGGCGATGTGGCCTGGGATCCTATTAACCACATCATCACCATCACCTACGTGCTTCCAACTGCGTAGTCTCGCGACTCTGTGATTCCCGCCTGCGTTCGTCATTCCCGCGCAGGCGGGAATCCATTCCTGGTTCGACGCATGGGTCCCCGCATCCGCGAGGACGACGGAACCAATCAGCCAGTCACAGAAAGGCATGCAGGACATCAGGGAAACGGTTGGCACATATTGTGCATCATAGATAGTGGAAGAAGATTTGTGGTGTGCTTCTGTTCTTCGCTCTTCTTCCTGCAGTTCCGCTCAGTAACCAAGCCGCTTGTGTGCGGTGAGGAGCAGATACTGCAGCGATGCGCGTTGAAAACTGAAAGGCAAGTTACCAAGTAGTACCCGGGTTGGGTAAACGTTACACAACCCGTTGCATCATTGTGTCTCATGCTTCATTGATCTACTGTTCCACCCGCGTTCTCGTATCTCAAGCTTCAGTAGTGTTTCGTTCCTGCTGCATGCTTCAGGATTTGGCAGTCGGGTTGCTTCACTTCTCAGACAGGGCAAGGATGTGTCACCGCAGGATGCGCATGTACCTCGCGCACAGAACGCGGACTCCTTGCAGAGTTGCCTCCAGGATCAGCCGTGCTTGCACGGCCCGAAGCAGTCCTTGTGACAGCTAATGTTCTGCAGCTCCGTCTAGCAGGGTACGGATCGGTCGAGAGCGTCTCTGCTCATATTGGGGGCAGAGGTAACTCGGACATGGCCTCCCGAAGACCTTTGTTCAATCTGAGGGGTGCTTGTGAGAGATGGTTCACTCCAGCGGCTCTGCCGCGGCACGGCCTCCGTGCCAATCGGTCGTATTCCACAACCTTCATTCAACTAAAAAAAAGGAGATCACTCAATGAAGAAGTTCCTATCTATATTTGTAGCCCTTGCCATGGTGCTCAGCCTGTTCGCAGGCGTCGGCGCCCGTACGGCAAAGGCAGCTACCACCCTTCCAGCGGCAATCGCTGGAATAACAGTACCAGTAACAGGCGGAACTCCAGTTACTGCAGGAACTGTCGCAGCAACTGTCTACGCAAGTGCAGTGTCATGGTCACCAGCACTTGTATCACCTGCTACAACGTTTGCTGCACACCAAGCATACACAGCAGCGATTACGCTCACAGCGATAACACCTGCGACATTCACAGGTGTGCCTGCAAACTACTTCTCAGTGGCTGGAGCAGTATCAACAACAAATGCCGCTGACTCGGGAGTTGTAACTGCAGTATTCCCAGCGACAGGAGCTGCTCTTCTACCATTAACAATCTCAGCTCCCACACTGACGCTGTCGAAGGTATATGATGGAACTACAACGGCAGCAGTGACACCAGGAGTATTAGCTGGAGTTGTTAGTCCTGATGTTGTCACAGTAACTGCAGCAGCAAATTACGCTACAGCAGCTGTCGGAACCGGCAAAACCATCACTGTCACTTATACACTTGCTGGAGCAAATGCAGCGAAGTATACTGCACCAGCAAACTACTCAGTAATAACTGGTGTGATTACAACAGCTCCGGGTACTGTTAAGCCCCTTGGTACTGTTACATTGGCTAATCCGACACAGGTAGCTGGGACGGCAAACGTCCTTCTGAGCTGGACTTATTCGGTCTCGCCCACGGATGTGACAGCCTTCAGGATCTCTCGCAACGGAGCTGTCATAGGTTACGTTGCTCCAGGTACGATGACGTACACTGATGCAACGACTGTTGCCGGCCTTTTCTATTCCTATTACGTCATGCCCACGAATAACATGGGCGACGGTACGCAGTCTTTCAGCGCGTCCATTGTTCCCACGACTGCGGTTGCCGTTACGACCACCACTGGCACGCTCACCTTGACACCAGCTGGCAACTTTGTCGGCGGCGTTGATGGTTCAGGCGCAGCAGGTGTTGATGCTATTGGTACTGTTGTATCAGGTTCCGGTACCTCTTATGTTGTCAACGTGACCACGGCAGGCGTTGGCAGTTTTGACACAGCCAACGGTATCACCGTTCTTCACGACACCGGTGTGACTTCCATCGATACAGACTGGGCTACCACAGGGATGAAGTCGATCTCATTCACTGGCAGCATCACCGGCATCTTCAATGTCGGCGACACGATCAGCGTTGCTGGCAGCTCTACCAAGGGTGTCGGCAAGGTCATATCCATTAATGCCGCCGGAACTCTCGCAGTTGTCAATGTGACGACTGCTGCTGTCGGCGTCATTGGTCCTAAGGTTTACACGACCTCCTATGCCGACTCCACTGATCTGGACTGGCTGACTGCTGGTACTGCTCAGCCTATCACATTCGACGCCGCTGTTACTCTGGCTGCTGGTGACGTTCTTGACGTTGCCATGCTCCAAGCGGTTCAAGGTACGTCAGCGTCTGCTTTCTTGATTGTTAGTGGTACCCCTGTCAAGGGAGACATAGCGACCGTCACGTGGCAGGATACTCTCGCCGCATCGCACACTGTATCATATACTGCGGTGACTGGCGATACCGCCACAAGTGTCGCCTTGGCGTTGAGTCAGCTCATTCACGCTCTGGATCTGACTACTGGCAATGTTGACGCTACTGTTGCCGGGAGTTTGATTACGTTGACGCAGGATGTCGCTGGTGTTGCCGGCAATGGCAAGACGCTGACAGCCACCACCACTGCTTCCGTTACCCCCACTCTCACCATTCATACGCTTGGTGGACTGAGTAATCCGGGCTATGTTGAAAACGGCAAGACTATTCAGTTGGTTGCAGTTGATGCCACTGGCGCAGTTGTCAGTGTTACATGGACGTCTGTTGGGTCAGCAGCTCCAGCAGGTCCGAGTGCTGTTGTTAACGCTAACGGACTCGTGACGGCGGATCTGGCACTCACAGGTGTTACTGTGGTCACTGCCACATCTGGCTCTGCCACTGGTGTGTTTGCAGTAGTTGTCATTCCTGTGCAGATAATCACCAGCCTTACCATCAATCTTGTTCCAGCTGTGCCCGTATCCACCACCTCGCAGCAGTTTGGCGCTATTGCGTCGAATGCAGCGTACAGTGCGTTGGATTACACGACGCAGGCAGTCTGGACAGATGCTCTTCCTGTTGCCAGTATTGCAGCTACAACTGGCCTTCTGACGTACTCGACCGATGAAACCGGCAATGTTTATGCATCCGCCGGTGGCATCACTGCCACGGCTGCAGTCAAGATCACTACTGGCGTTGTTACTCTTGTAACGACCGTTGGTCCTGTCACGAAGGTCATCGTTCTGACTATTGGCAGCGACATTGTGACTGTTGACGACAAGGCTACCACTGTCGACTCTCCTCCCGCAATCGTCGCCGGCCGTACCTTTGTTCCGATTCGTTTCATCGCTGAGACCTTCGGTTCCACCGTTACGTGGCTTCCTGAGACCAAGGGCATCACGATCGTTCTTGGCGACACGACCATTGGCCTTCAGATCGGCAATGCAACTGCCGTCATCAATGGCACCATCATCGCTCTTGAGGCTGCACCCTACATCAACCCCGATGCCGACCGTACCATGGTTCCTCTCCGCGTCATCTCCGAGTCATTCGGCGGCAACGTGGCCTGGGATCCTATCAACCACATCATCACCATCACCTACGTGCTCCCAGTTCTCCCAGCTGCATAGTCTCGCGACTACACAGACGGTAGAAGCACAGTAGCACGAAGGCCCCCGGGAAACCGGGGGCCTTTTGCATTTCCAGGCAGGAAGGATGAACAAACAAGGCTGGATTCCCGCCTTCGCCGAGAGCACCCCTCGCATTGGAAAGAAATGCTCGGGGGGATGACGGACTAAGTATCTTGTCGTCCTCGCGGATGCGGGGACCCATACGTCGTGGCAAGGACAAAGACTGGATTCCCGATATGGGGTCAGCTGGTAAATAGGCGGCGAGTGGTACATTTGCTGGGTCAACTTGATCTGGCCATCAGCAACCCATAGACGAAGACGGACAGACAAGGATAAGAATGGATTCCCGCCTTCGCGGGAATGATGGGATGTTAGCTGTAATTGTGGACGGCACCATATGAAAAAGCGCTTGCACGGTGGCTGATGCTCCTGTTAGCGATGCTCAGGGCTTGGTGAAAAAAGTGCGGGTGGTTCCATCGGCTCCGAGATCGTGTGGCAGGTGGCGCGGCTCAACCCGTCAGAGCTGATTATGCTGGGCAGGGAGGAGAACCGCATCGATCCTTCGATCAACATCCCTGTACTGGGTGGAAGGCAGTGCCGGCGGATCGTCACAGAGCCCGGGACCGCGGAGGCATGCTCCTGAGGAAGAAGGAGTTCCTCTGCCAGGGGCTCAGTGAAGCGCCCCGGCCCAGGTATCTCTGAGCAGATCTGGCCGGGCGAGGGCAGTGGCAGCAGGCAGCCCGGTCTGTACCACGATCAGGTGGCCATTGATAGCCGCGCCATCCCGGCCGGCAACTGATATCCTCGATAAGAGATACATCATGCCTGCAAAGGTCTGAAGAGATAGGAACAGGCGCAGACAAGCGCGCCTTTCTCCAGGTCTTTTTTATGCTGTCCATAGCGAGTGGACCGTGCGGGCTCCGCGGTGATCGTTCTGGATTTTATATGACAAGCTGTGCCATGCTTCACACGCAAGAAGAATGATCCCGCAGGTTCCTCCCTGTGGAGGAACCTGCACAGCCGCCATGAATGGTGCCCAGCTGCAGCTATTTGTTGTTCAACACTCTCGAAATGGCTTCGTCGCTTTCCGTAAGGTAGATGGTTCCCTGGATGAAACCAATGACGCTCGAGATACCGGTCCAGCAGAAGAGCAGCATGGCGATACCGCGACCGATGTCACCAAGGTAGAACTCATACATGCCTAATCCGCCGAGCAGCAGAGCGAAAACACCGGCTACCATGCAGTTCTTGTTGCTTTCGTCGCTGCGGGGGACGATGGACGCAGACGTGACACGAGGATTCTTGGCATCACAGTTCGAACAGGCAGGACGCATTCTCCAACCGATGTCGCGCGAAATCGGACTGAATATTTCTACATACAGAATAGATCATTTTGGTGAAAGAGAGTCTGTGAAGGAGCCCTCATGGTGAGCAGGAGAGGAATCCCAGTGGCGGCAGACGCTCCTAACTCAGCTTATGATGCCCGGTTTTGTGGATGTGCCTTTCTGAGCCTGCCCCTTCATATTCCTGTCCTCATGACGACAATCGCACAAACTTGCTGCAGTCTTCGTTTAGGTGCTGCGCAAGGACTGACCGAACACGTCCTTAACTACATGTACCAACTAAAAGATGCAAAAATAACTTGCTATTATTGTAGGATAGAATAAAATACAATGTATGCGTCTAACTTGTTATTTATGTTTGTGATATTGAAAATAAAGGCTGCATGCAGTTTCATGACAGCAGTTGTAAGGGAGGCGAACGAGCTGAACAAAACATGAGTGTTGGCAATGGTAAGACTGTTGACTTCGGTTTCTCTGTCTGCAAATACAAATACTATCATTGACAGGAGGTGTACTGATTATGATGTACGCAACAAAGATCAAGATGAGACCGGGATGTGTCCATTCCCAGGAATTTCTGGAAATCGACGAGATATACATCGAAGGCTGTGACAATCCGGGGTATTTCAAGAAAGAAGTTCTCCACGACTACCTAAAGGACCATCCTGGGACAATCCAAGTAAAAATTTCTCCTTATCAGGATCTAATCCCGGCGGTCAGTTCCCGGGGGGAGAAGTACGTGCGGTCAAGCCCTGATGGCAGCAGGCAGGACGATCTGCTGGACCTTCCGCGGGAGTGAGAAAAACTGTGGTAGCCAAGGTATAGATCGATTTTCTCAAGGATACTATCGAGTCCGAATCATTGCGGGACATTGGGTGCGATATTGGTCCTGATGTGGCTTTCGATGAGTCTGGAGCAGGATTTTTTCAGTCATGGAGATCTCAAGACGGGGTCATTTCCCGGAACAAAGGCCGCCCTGCTGGACGCTGCGCGCAGTCATGATGCAAACGCCATGCGCGCCGCGCTACACGCCATCGGCCCATCCATCAATATCCCGTAGGCAAGGACAGACAAGGACAAAGATTGGATTCCCGCCTGCGCGGGAATGACGGAGTTCGGCGGGAATGACGGATGAAAGGCTGGATTCCCGCCTTCGCGGAGAGCACCCCTCGGAACCGCCCCTCGTATTGAAAAGAAATGCTCGGGGGTGTCTTTACCAGCTGACCCCATATGCAAGAATGGGAAGTAGAGGGATAAGGAGGAACGATGAGCGCTTTGAAGAAGACCGAGACGAACGAGTGCCTTGTCTCCAAAGAAGTTATTGAAGCCAGTGATCGTCTTCGAAAAGAGACCATGGAGGCTATTGCAGCTGATCCGGTTCTCTCTGCCGAAATGAAGACTATCCGCGAGAATGCAGAAGCCAATATCCGCAGGGCAAGGGCAAAGAAGAGTCCTGACTGTACTGACGCTAGCCGTAGGACGGGATGTGCCCGATCTGTCACTGCAGCATCCGGCAAGAAGTCTCCCATCAAGCTGTAGCAATACTTCAGTATATCACGTCAAAGCCTCCAGAAATGGGGGCTTTTTCTTTGTGATACGCTGCTCAATAGGCATGGCTAGGACAAAGGATGGATTCCCGCCTGCGCCGAGAGCACCCCTCGTATTGGACTAACATACTCGGGGGGGGAACGACAAAGAGGGCGGGAAGGACGAATACCAGCACGTATTGCATCGTCCAGCATGGCATGTACAATACAGACATGACATGACGACAATGTTGACATGAGGTGACGGCAATGTACATACAACGTTGGCTGACGCATCGATTGCAACTTTCAGAGACAATACTTCCCATCACCGTGCTCACAGGGGCGCGGCAGACAGGGAAGAGTACTCTCCTTGCAAATGAACCGATGTTCGGCGGCTACTCCTATGCGACGCTCGACGACCCAGATTCTCGAGAGAAAGCACACACCAACCCTGTCGCATTTGTGGACAGGGCAGACAAATTGATCATTGACGAAGCTCATCGAGAACCAGACCTGTTTCTCGCTGCCAAAGAAGCTCTGCGCAAAGATAAGACACGTCGGTTCGTGTTGAGCGGATCCGCCAATTTCTTGCTCCTCAGGCGAATCCAGGATTCGTTGGCCGGGCGTGCCGCGTACCACGTTCTGCGCCAGCCTCTCTGGACCGAGTGGCTTCAGCGGCCGGAGCCCCTCTGGCTTCTCAGCATGTTTGACACACAACTTCCGGCGAGTGGTTCAGAACCATCGCCAGTACTGGACCTTCGCACGATCCTGTTCAGAGGTTTCCTGCCAGGCATCAGGGACGCAGCACCCGAACAGGCTGCCGTCTTCTGGCAGAGCTACGTGACCACGTATCTCGAACGTGACCTGCCGGATATCTCACCGACGACCTCTCTCTTCGACTATCGTGCCGTCATGCGTCGCGTTGCCATGACGACAGGATCGCTCATGGAGTTCAGGAAGATCGCCGACGATACAAATGTCAACGAGAGGACGGTTGCGAGGTACATCGATGCGATCCAGAAAGCATACCTTCTCTCCCTCCTTCCTCCGGCGCCCCTGACGAGCACAACCTCGGTCCGGCGGCAATGGAAGCCGTATCCATGTGACACAGGGCTTATCTGTTCACTCCTTGGACTCAAGACCCCTGAAGCACTCGACGACATATTCTGCGGGCATCTCTTCGAAGACATGGTTTTCATGGCACTGCAGACGTTGTGCGATCTCTGGGATATGGGTATGCATTTCGTGCGCACTCGTCGAACAGCTGAACTGCACGAAGTGGACTTTGTCCTGGAACGCGGCGGCAAGAGTATTGCCGTTGAGGCCAAGATGAGCGATGACGTGACCATGAACGACGCTACTCATATTCAATGGTTGATGGACGATGATCCATCCTGTGTCAGCGGCATCGTCGTCTATGGCGGATCTTCTATCAAGAACCTTACACGCCGTATCGTTGCAGTCCCCTGGACGATGCTCTGATTGGGGTCAGCTGGTAATGTGGTAGCCAGTGGTACATCGAGAAGGACAAAGGATGGATTCCCGCCTGCGCCGAGGAACGCCACTCAGAAGCACCCCTCGTATTGAACTGAAATACTCGGGGGTATTGAGAAAATATGTTCGGAGGTATTGAAGGAATATACTCAGGGGTGTCTTTACCAGCTGACCCCATATGCAAGAACGGAAAGTGGAGGGATAAGGAGGAATAATGAACACTTTGAAGAAGACCGAGACGAATGAGTGCCTTGTCTCCAAAGAAGTTATTGAGGCTGGTGATCGTCTGTTTAAAGAGATTGATGAGGCCGCTGCCTCTGATCCAGTCCTTGCTGCTAAAATGAGAGCTGTGGAGGCAGAAGCGAGAGCAAATATCGGTCGGGCAAAAGCAAGAAAGAGTTCCAACTGTGGTAACGCTGACGCTAGCCGTAGGACGGGATGTGCCCGATCTGTCACTGCAGCATCCGGCAAGAAGTCTCCCATCAAGCTGTAGCAATACTTCAGCATATCACGTCGAAGAGCCCCCAGGGATGAGGGCTTTTTCTATACACCGCTTTTGTGATGCGCTGCTCAATAGGCACCTGGTGGTACATTGACAAGGACGAAGAATGGGTTCCCGCCTGCGCCGAGAACACCCCTCGCCTTGGACAAAAGGGCTCGGGGGGGGAAGGACGGACGTACGGGGAATGACGGGAGGGCGAAAAGGAATGGGTTCCCGCCTTCGCCGAAAGCACCCCTCGTATTGGACTAACATACTCGGGGGGAATGACGGAGCGGCGCGGGAACGACAAAGGGGGCATGGGTTGCGCACCAGCGTGTGCTGGGTATACTTACACCTGTACATAGCACAGTCATCTACAGCGAGGCAATCACATGGAACAGGTTCTGCAGTCTGTCGATCTCGTCCTGAACACGGTCTGGGCCCGTCTGGCCTTTGGCGTAGCAGCCGTTGCCGTCCTGGTCATCGGAGTCGTTCTTCTCGTGCAGTGGAAGCACCAGTGTACGCGTCTGGCGATGGTGTTTGGCAAGGCTGCGGATCCATCGTTCTACGCACACATCGACACGGTGACCCATGCCTTCGACCAGCAGACCACCACGCAGAACGAGGCGCGGGCCGCCTGCGCGGATCTCGAGAAGACCAGCCACCGCTTCTACGACTCCGTGAACATCGAGCACTATGACGCATTTGCAGGACAGGCGGGGAAGTTCAGCTTCTCGCTGCTCATGCTCAATCGCAATGGAGCAGGGATCATCCTGACATCACTCACAAGTACCCAGGGCAGCAAGGTCTATGTGAAACGGATTGAGAATTGGAAGAGTGACGCGGCGCTGAGTCGCGAAGAGGAGGAATTGCTCAAGAAGAACAACCCATTGTAACCCGAGGGTTGTTGTATTTTCTTCTGAGTTCGTATACTATCATACGTGGGTGCTGTCTCCGGGTAATGCTTGCCCAGACGAGACCCCAATTCCTGCAGTATTCTGAAAAAGCGAGGCGATGATGGCGAAAAAGGCTTCAGTCGAGAAGAAGAGCAAGCGCATCTCTTACTCGGTCGTGATCGTTCCACAGTACGAAGGTTGTGCACATCAGTTCAAGGTCTCGCGCCTGGCCATCTACGGTGTCATCACCGCATTTATCCTCTTTGTCTCAGGCTTTGCCTACGCCATTGCGCAGAACACGCGGCTCAAGAACACTGTCGCCCAGTACGACGGCAGGGGTCTTGATCAGGTCGTGCGCCTGCAGGCGACTCAACTTGATGCCGCCAACGAGGCCATCAGCACCAGCAAGACGGAAGTGACGGCACTCAAGAAGTACGTCGACTATCTGGGTACCCTTGATGCCAAGGTTCGCAAGACGCTTGGCGTCGGCGGGAGCAGCGTCTCCCTGGCGTCCATCCTCAAATCGACGGCCACGCCGACCCTTTCTGTCAGCCGTGGCCTGGGCGAAGCCGCAACACAGCTGTCGATGTCGACTGCTGTCGTGCAGAAAGAAGCCCAAACTCGTGAGAAGAACCTTATCGTCCTCCAGGACGCGGCCTCCAAGTACAATTCGATGCTTGCGAAGAACCCTTCCATCTGGCCGCTCTACGGCCTTATTACGTCGTCGTTCGGCTGGCGCTCCAACCCCTTCGGCGGCAGCAGCGGCGAAGCGCATGACGGTGTCGACATTGCAGCTCCGTACGGCACAGCGATCCGCGCGACGGCAGACGGCACGGTGGTGCAAGTCGGCTGGAACGGGAGTTACGGTATCTCCGTGACACTGTACCATCGGAACGGCATCGAGACCTTGTACGGACACATGAGCCGCATGGCCGTGTCCGCAGGCCAGACCGTCAAGAAGGGTCAGGTCATCGGCTATGAGGGATTGACCGGTCGTACCACTGGTCCACACTGCCATTATCAAGTCATCATCAACGGTACCGCGGTCGACCCTATGACGTACCTCAACTAGGTGCGGAGGAGACAGCCATGGCATTTGGACCTTCCAAGACTACAGAGAGCAAGACCGCGTCTTTCTTTGCCCACGACCTCGTCGTGAAGGGTGACGTCGAGAATCAGGGAGACCTGCACATCGAGGGTCAGATGCACGGTAATGTCACCGGCCACGGGACAATCACTGTCGCCGAACAGGGCGAGGTGCATGGCAACATTGAAGGGCGTCTGGTCGTCGTGATGGGGCGCGTCGAGGGGAATGTCACGGGTGTGGAGAAGGTCGAGGTCTTGGAGAAGTCGATTGTCAAGGGCGACGTCACGAGTGCGCGCATCTCCGTCGAGGAGGGTGCATCAGTGTCTGGCAAGTTCGACACGACTCCCCGAGAGGCTGGGATCCCAAGCGCGAAGAGCTAGTCTTCCACTACATATGAATGACGCAGCCGGCGCCCGATTCATGGTGCCGGTTTGCCATATGCCGGGACTAACTCTTGTACCGGATGTTCCGGTGCTATACTCTGAACCACAAGATGGTCTGGCTCGAGCGACGGGGACCTGAGAAGAGTCTGCTGGAGGAATACGATGGGCGAAGGCAAACTG
>Ga0075518_1000066_pt1 | contig 16338 bp, 17 predicted proteins | sample NGEPerA_2_FD_76970 | JGI IMG/M metagenome (GOLD analysis project Ga0075518, IMG submission 76970) | Arctic peat soil microbial communities from the Barrow Environmental Observatory site, Barrow, Alaska, USA - NGEE PermafrostAB136-A | ecosystem: Environmental > Terrestrial > Soil > Wetlands >...
AGGCGCGCCAGGTCAACGATGAGCTCGTCACGGACGTCCGGCCCGAGCGTGTCCACCTGGTTGAGCACGACGACCATCGACGCCTCGTGCCCGACGAGATGACGCAGGTAGCCCGAGTGCAGGGCGTCGTCGGCGTACTTCTGCGGGTCGACGACCCAGACGAGCAGGTCAGCCATCGGCACCAGCCGATCGACCACGACGCGGTGCGCCGGTGCGATCGAGTCGTGGTCCGGCAGGTCGAGCAGGACGAGCCCGCGCAACGGCACCTCGGTCTCGCCGTCGAGCAGGCTCTCGCGCTCGATGCGCCGGTCGGGTGCGACTCCGAGCCAGTCGAGCAGCGCCTCGCCGCCCTCACCCCACACGCAGGCAGAGACCGCGGACGTCGTGGGGCGCTTCACCCCGACATCGGCGAACTCCAGCCCGCACACCGCGTTGAACAGGCTGGACTTGCCCGACCCCGTTCCACCGAGCAGCGCGACGATGGTGTGGTCGACGCCCAGCTCGAGACGTTCCCTGACCTGAGTGACCGACGCGGCGATACGTGCGGCGACCGTCGGGTCGAGCCGGTCGCCACCGACTGCGAGAGCCTCCTCGACCTGCTCGACGCGGCGAGTCAGCTCGAGCGTCGCCGCACCGGCCAGGTGACCGTGCACGGCGCCGAAACCCTCTCGCTCGGACGCTCTCGTGGTCTCCGTCACGTCAGCCCCTTCAGCACCGCGAGCCGCAGGCGCAGGAGCGACGACGCGTCCGGCGCGAGGTCCGGGTCGTCGAGCAGCTCACCGACGGCGGCACGTTCGCGTCCGACCTCCGCGGCGCCCCGGTCCGCCAGGTCGGCGCGCAGCCGGTCGCTCGCCCAGGTCCCCGCGTCGCCGAGCAGGTCGACCAGCAGAGCACGCGCCGGTTCGAGCCCCGCTGCGGCCGCTAGCGCGACGGCCGCGATTCCCTGCTCCCCCAGCGCACGTTCGGCACGTTCAGCACGCTTGGCTGCCCGCTTGGCCGCGCGGACGGCGTGCCGACCGCGGCTGCGGACCGCGTCGTGGCTCGGCTCGAGCGCCGCCCGACGCAGCGCCTCGGTCGCGACACCGGCCGCGGAGCCCGCCCACCCACGCGCCGAGGAGTCCGCCGACGCGGTGCGTGCCTTGGCGTCCTCGGCCGCTGACCAGGCGGCGTCGAGCGAGGGCCCGCCATCGGGCGCGCCAGCTCCGCGCAGGTGGGTGCGCAGCACGAGCTCTGCGCGCGCACCGGCCGCGGTGAGGTTGGCCGCAGCCGATCGGGTGAGGGCGTCGACGAGCGGAGCGAGCGCCACAGCACGAGCGCGCCCGGCCCGACGGGATCGGTCGATGCGGCCGGACGAGCGCACGACGGTCGCGAGCGGACCGCCGACCGCGGCGAGCTCGGCCCACCGCGCCCGGGCTGCGCCGTCGGCCACGACCCCGCCGTGCACGGCCGCACGCGCAGCCTGCTCAGGGCCGTCGGTCGCGACGTCCAGCTCGGTGGCCAGCACGACGGCGGCGTCCGCCTGCGCCTGGACCGCCTCGGCGAGCTCGTCGACCCACGGGCGCAGCGCGGCGAGCGACCCACGCAGGGTCCGGCCGATGACGGTCCGCGCGCGGTCGAGGCCCGCGAGCATCTGCAGCCAGCGCGTGATGGGCGCGAGGACCGCGGGGTCGAGCAGGCCTTCGTGCGGGCCCACGTCGGGCACCACGAAGAGCGGCGCGCCCTGCATGCTGTGCGCACGCAGACGCTCGAGCAGGTCGCCGCGGACGGTCGGCAGCGACGCGGGCGCCACGCGATTCAGGATCATCGCGATCGACGCGCCTCGCCCCACCGCACCTTGCAGCACCTGCCACGGCAGCGCGTCGCCGTACCGGGCCGCGGTCGTGACGAACAGCCACAGGTCGGCGGCCTCGAGGAGCCGGTGCGCCGTGGCCCGGTTGGAGTCGAGCACCGAGTCCAGGTCGGGCGCGTCGAGCAGCGCGATCCCGCGCGGCACACGTGTGTGCGCGACCACCTCGACGGCCTCGAGGACCGGGTGCCGGTCGAGCAGGTCCGCGTCGTCGGGGTGATGGACGAGGACCGGGCGGCGCGTGGTCGGCCGCAACACGCCGGCAGCCGTCACCTCGGTCCCGAGCAGCGAGTTGACGATCGTCGACTTGCCCGCGCCCGTCGACCCGGCGACCACGACGATCGCCGGCGCCGACAGCTCCTCGAGGCGAGGCACGAGGTGGTCGGAGAGCTGGTCGAGGAGTCGAGCACGCGACACCCGCGCGGCCTCGACGGAGGCGATCTCGAGCGGGAAGCCCGTGCGCTCCACATCGCGGCGAAGGTCGCGGACGGCGTCGAGCAAGGACATCGCGGCGAGGGGACGCGCAAGCACCTCGTCGGCGACTGAGGTCCCTGCCTGCTCGCTCACGGTACCTATAGTCGCCTGACGAGGTGACCAGGACAAACGAACGCGCCGCCGGGACCGGCGGAGTGTCGCGCGTCACGGTCGATCAGCCGTCTCGAGCGTGGGTCCGCGTACGCTCGTGCATGGCAGTCCCAGCCCCCATAGCTCAATGGATAGAGCAACGGCCTTCTAATCCGTAGGTTGCAGGTTCGAGTCCTGCTGGGGGCGCCCGGAGTCCAGGCCGTGCAGCCGGTCGGCGACCACGACGAAGCCCAGGACGGCGACCGCGAGCGCGACCGCGGCCAGCACGTCGGTCAAGAAGTGGTAGCCCAGGTAGAGCCGGCTGAGCCCCACGGCGAGCGTGCCGACGACGGCCACGACGCCGCCCACCACCAGGTTCCGGCGGTCGGCGTGCCGGCTCCACGCGAGGTAGCCGACGACGAGGAGCAGCGTCGCCGTCCCGATCGTGTGCCCTGACGGGAACGAGGCCGTCGTCTCCGCCCCGGGGATGTCCATGGTCGCGAGCGGCGGCCTCGGACGGCCGACGAGGTCCTTGATCGCGAGCGAGAGCAGCGTCGAGGCGACCATCGAGGCGACGAGGAGGCCCGGGCGCCACCACTCGCGTCGCACAGCGACCCACACGGTGCAGCCGACGACGACGAGGACGGGCAGGATGCTCGGGCCGGACACGAGCGTGATCGCGGCGAACACGGCCCTCATGGCGCTGCCGCGGCGGCCGACGAGCCAGTCGAGCACGGGCTGGTCGAGCACCGACAGGTCGTCGCGCTCGCGCACGCCGTCGAGCAGGACGACGAACACCGCGAAGCCGAGCGCGACGAGCAGCGCACCCGGAAGCACCGCACGCACGGCCTTTCGGCTCCACCACGCGTCCCACCTGGATACCGCAGCCACGCCGCCCCCCTCGTCCGTACCCCTGCGCCGACGGTAACCGGCTGGCGTCGAGCGGCACAAAAAGGGCGTGACCGCATCGCTTCGGCGGTGGTTCGCTGGATCCACCGCGGTGACCTCCCGGGCCCGGCCAGGCCCATCCAGATCGTTCGACGGAGACCACCACCATGCACCCCATCAGCATCTTCGACCTCGTGCTGCGCAACCACGAGCTGCGGCTCGCGGAGGCTTCGACCGAGCGCGAGCGCGCTCGCACCCCGAGGAGATCCGACGCGGCCCGCGCTGCGAGATCCGGCGCGGTCCCCACTGCCGGGCGTCCACCCGATCCGGCCCTGCTCCACGCCGCGATGCTGCACTCGACCATCGGCGGCACCGCTCGGTGACGCCGAGGTGCGGGTCTGACGTGGAGGTGCGGGTCGTCCGTCCGGGCGACCCGCACCCGGCCCTCACAACCCGTGGAAGCATGACGGCATGCACGCGCACGCACCCCGGGCCACCGGCCGCTGATGGGTCGCCACGGCACTGCCTCCCCGCCGGTCGTGCCCGAACCCCGGGAAGGCCGGCTCGCGCGACTGCGTGCCTGGCTGCGCACCGTCGTCGAGCGTGTCGCGCTCGCTGCCGGAGCTGTTGCCTCCACGACGCTCGTGCTCGCCTGGGCGGGCATCCGGTGGCGGACCGCGGTCGTGGCGGGCGCAGTCGTCGGGCTGCTCGTGCTCGTCGCCGCGAGTGTCGCCGCGACGGTCCCCGCTCCGCCCGAGCACGCGCACGCCGATCGCCGCGCGGACGGGCCCGACCCGACCTGAGCGCTGCCACCGGACTCCCCAGGCTCCGGGCGGGCCCGGGGGTGGGCCGATCCTGTCGGATCCGCGCGGCCCGGGACCGTAGGCTGGGCATCGTGACGACGACAGGCAACGGCAGCAACGGCAACGACCGGATCGTGTGGATCGACTGCGAGATGACCGGCCTCGACCTCACGGCAGACGCCCTCATCGAGGTCGCGGTCGTCGTTACGGACTCCGAGCTCACGGTGCTCGGCGACGGGGTCGAGGTCGTCATCGCACCCCCGCCCGGCGCGCTCGAGCAGATGAACGACTTCGTCCGGGCGATGCACGTGACGTCAGGCCTGCTCGAGGACCTGCCGACGGGCACCACGCTCCCCGACGCGCAGGCCCGGGTGCTCGAGTACGTGCGGACCTGGGTCCCCGACCCGGGCAAGGCGCCGCTCGCCGGCAACTCGGTCGGCACCGACAAGAACTTCCTCGACCGCGACATGCCCGAGCTGTCGGGGCACCTGCACTACCGCGTCATCGACGTCTCGTCGGTCAAGGAGCTCGCGCGCCGCTGGTACCCGCGCGTGTACTTCGCCTCCCCCGAGAAGCACGGCGGTCACCGCGCGCTCGGCGACATCCTCGACAGCATCGACGAGCTGCGGTACTACCGCGCCGCGCTGCTGGTCGCGCAGCCGGGGCCCGACTCGAAGCAGGCCAAGGCCATCGCGGCGCAGGTCATCGCGTCGTCGGTGCACCTCCCCCTGGTCGCCCCGGACGTCGAGGTCGCCCCGGACGGCCCCACGGCCGACTGACCCCGCGGTGCACCGTCGGACGTGAGAGCACCTCGCCCGAGCCGGTACACTTCATCTCGCCCCTTCCGGGGGGTGAGGTCCATGGTGGGTATAGCTCAGCTGGTAGAGCACCTGGTTGTGGTCCAGGGGGTCGCGGGTTCAAGTCCCGTTACTCACCCCATGGTTCGAAGGGCGTCGCACTCTCACGAGTGCGGCGCCCTTCGACGTCTCCGGCTCGATGGCCGCGACGGCCGGCTCAGAGGCGGCTGACGACGGCGTCCACGAGACGGTCGATCGCACCGGGCGCCAGCGCGAAGAAGAACGACGGCTCGGTGAGCTCGAGCTCGAGCACCACGGGGTTGCCCGCGTCGTCGGGGATCAGGTCGACGCGCGCGTACAGGAGCGGGCCGTCGACACCGGGCACGAGCTCGGGCAGGGCAGCCACGACACGCTCGGCGATCTCGCGCTCCGCGGGGCTCGCATCGCGCGCGGACATGACCTCCTCCTTGTACAGGACGGACGTCGTCGTCGGCGCGCGGAACGGGCCGTCGAGCAGCGGGGCCTTGCGGACCGCGTGGCTGAACACGCCGTCGACGAACACGATGGCGGTCTCCCCCACGGTGTCCACCTGTCGCAGGTAGCGCTGGAGCATGACGTGCCGGCCCGCCTGCAGGAGGCTCTTGGCGTGCGTGATGGCGAGCGCGCGTGACGGGGTCTCGCCCGCCGAGTAGCGACCCGTGTCGCGCGACCCCGCACTGATCGTCGGCTTGATGACGAAGTCGCCGAAGGCCGGGAAGCGGGTGTGGATCGACCGTGAGTCGAAGTTGCGCTCAGGGTCGAGCCAGATGGTGGGCACGATCGGCAGGCCGGCGCGCTCGAGCGTGCGCTGGTAGGACTTGTCGATGTTCCACGCGACAGCGGACGCCGGGTTGACGAGGCGCGTGGACTGTTCGACGCGCCGGGTCCACTCGAGGAACTCCCGGGGGCGGTCGGTGTAGTCCCACGTCGAGCGGATCAGGACGAGGTCGTAGACCGACCAGTCCACCGCGGGGTCGTCCCACACGACCGGTTCGGCCACGACGCCGCGCTCGGCGAAAGCGGGCACGAGGGGTGCGTCGTCGTTGTCCAGAGTGGGCAGCGACGAGCACGTGGCGAGGGCGATGCGGGGGGAGGTCACCCGGGCAGAGTACCCACGGTGCCGGTCGGAAGGCTCTCCGGGGCGTGCTGTGCGTCGTGCATCACACGGCGCAGCGCCGCGAGCAGGCGGTCCGCGTCGAGGGTACCGACGACGGCGCCGTGCTCGGTCACGATGACCGAGCCACCGCGCGTGCCTGCGAGCGCCGCGAACCCGTCCTCGAGCGAGGAGCCGACCACGAGGGCTGCGCGACCGCCGTGCAACGGCTCAGTGGCGGCGTCCGCGGGCAGGGCGCCGGGGACGGGTCCCAGGTCCCCGTGGCGCAGTCGACCGAGCGAGAGCAGCCGCACTGCGGCGTCGGTCCCGACGAGGTCGGCGACTGCGGAGCTCGCCGGCGCTGCGAGCACCTGCACCGGGTCGGCGAGCTGTTCGAGGTGCCCGCCCGGGCTGAGCACAGCGATCCGGTCGGCGAGCCGAACGGCCTCATCGACGTCATGCGTGACCAGCATGACCGTGGTGCCGAGCTCGCGCTGGATGCGGCGGAACTCCCCCTGGAGCCGCCGTCGGCCCACCGGGTCGACCGCGCCGAACGGCTCGTCCATGAGGAGCACCGGCGGATCGGCCGCGAGCGCGCGCGCGACCCCGACCCGTTGGCGCTCGCCCCCCGACAGCTCGTGGGGGTAGCGGCGCCCGTACACGTCGGGGTCGAGGCCCACGAGCTCGAGCAGCTCGGACACCCTGGCGCGGGCCCGCGCACGGTCCCACCGGAGCAGCTGCGGGACCGTCGCCACGTTCTGCGCGACGGTCCGGTGCGGGAACAGCCCGACGTGCTGGATGACGTACCCCATGCGTCGCCGCAGACCCACGGCGTCGACGTGCGTGACGTCCTCACCGCCGAGCAGGATGCGGCCCGACGTCGGCTCGACGAGGCGGTTGGCCATGCGCAGCGTCGTCGACTTGCCGCACCCGGAGGGACCGACGAGTGCGAGGAGCTCGTGCTCGCGGACCTCGAGCGTGAGGTCGTCGACGGCAACGGTGCCGTCCGCATAGACCTTGCGCACGTGCTCGAACCCGATCGACGTCGCCACGCGTCGGACGCTACCCGCCCCGACCGTCACCCGCGCAAGGTTGCCGGCCGGCGTGCCCGCAGGGGTGCGCGCGCGTCAGGCGGTCGGCGTCGCGCTGTGCGGCCGGGCCGGGTACGTTCGCACGGGTGATCTCGATGACGTCCGCAGGAGCGGTGCACCTGGCCGCGAACCCGTGGCTGTCGTGGGACTACGTCGTGCGGAACCGGGCCGACCTGGCCCGCGCGCTCGAGCAGCACACGACGCTGACGATCCAGGCCGTGCTCATCGCGTTCGTGATCGCCCTGCCCCTCGCCGCGCTCGCGCACACCCGGCCACGTCTCGCCGCACCGCTCGTGGGCCTGGCCGGCGTGCTCTACACGGTCCCGTCGGTCGCGCTCTTCGCCGTCCTGGCACCGTTCACCGGGATCGGCCGCACGACGGTCCTCATCGGCCTCGTGACGTACGCGCTGCTCGTGCTCGTGCGCAACATCGTCGTCGGGCTCGACGGCGTCGCGGAGGAGGTGCGCGACGCGGCGCGCGGCCTCGGGTACGGGCCCGCGCGGCTGCTCCTGCGGGTCGAGCTGCCGAACGCGCTGCCCGCGATCGTCGCGGGTGTGCGCCTCGCAACCGTCACGACCGTCGCGCTCGTGACGGTCGGTGTCGTCGTCGGGTACGGCGGGCTCGGTCAGCTGATGTTCCGCGGGTTCCGCAGCCGCTACCACGCCGAGATCCTCACGGCCACACTCCTGTGCCTCGCGCTCGCGCTCGCGTGCGACCTCGTCCTGTACGCCGTGGGTCGCCTGCTCACGCCGTGGTCGCGCTCGGCGCGGACGACGTGAGGGCCGCGCGATGAACGTCGTCTCCGATGCGGTCGCGTGGCTGAACGACCCCCTGAACTGGACGGGGACCCACGGCGTGCTGGCGCTCACCCGCGAGCACCTGACGATCTCGCTCGCGGCCGTGCTGCTCGCCGCGGTGATCGCCCTCCCGCTCGGCGTGTGGCTCGGGCACCGGCGCAGCGGCGGGGCGCTGACCGTGGTGCTCGCGAACACGTCGCGCGCGCTGCCGACGTTCGCGCTGCTCACGATCTTCGCGTCGGGCGGGCTGTTCGGCGCGACCGCGACGACGCTGGCCGTCGCGGTGTTCGCGGTCCCGCCGATCCTGACCAACGCGTACACCGGGGTGCTCGAGGTCGATGCCGACGTGCGCGACGCGGCCCGCGGGATGGGCATGTCGGGTGCGCGCTCGCTCGCGCTCGTCGAGCTGCCGCTCGCGCTCCCCCTCGTGGCCGCCGGCCTGCGCACCGCGGCCGTGCAGGTCATCGCGACCGTGCCGCTCGCGGCGTTCGTGGGCGGGACGAGCCTGGGCTCGGTCATCGTGACGGGCCTCGCCCTGCAGCGCTACGGGCAGGTGCTCGCGGGCGGCGTGCTCGTCGCGCTGCTGTGCCTGGTCGCCGAGGGCATCCTCGCGGGAGCCCAGCGCGTCCTGACTCCGACGCCGATGCGGCAGCGGGCCACGTCGTCGTCGGTCTGAGGTGATGCGGGCAAACGGCTTGCCAGATGTCCGGATCGCGGGTCGAATTGCTGCTGACATCCCGGCACGCCACCGCGAGGAGCCCGTCATGCGCACACCCCCGATCGCCGCCACAGCTGCAGCCCTAGCCACCGCCGGAGTGCTCCTGCTCGCCGCGTGCGGCGCTCCCGGGTCGGGCGGTGGCGTCGCCGCGACGACCGCAGCGTCCGCATCGGGTGCAGCGGCGTGCGCACCGGTCACGGGTGACAAGCTCGTCGTCCTCACCGACGACAAGGGCCTGCAGAACGCCGACAACGTCATCCCGGCCGTCAATGCGGCGGCCGCGGCGGCCGACCCTGCGCTCGTGCCGCTCCTCGACACCGTGTCGGCCTCGCTCGACACCACGAAGCTCATCGGGCTCAACAAGTCGGTCGACATCGACCGCAAGACGTCGAGCGAGGTCGCGGCCGCGTACGTCAAGGACGCGGGGCTCACCGCGTCCGACGCCTCCGTGGGTGCGGGACGGCACGTCGTCGTCGGTGCGGCGAACTTCTCGGAGAGCGCGACGCTGTCCGAGGTGTACGCCGCCGTGCTGCGCTCGGCCGGGTACACCGCGGACGTGCAGACGATCGGCAACCGCGAGACCTACCTCCCGGCGCTCGAGAGCGGGCAGATCACCGCGACGCCCGAGTACGCCGCAACCCTGGCCGAGTTCCTCAACACGAAGGTCAACAGCGCGGACGCGAGCCCAGTGGCGAGCAGCGACGTCGACTCGACGGTCACCGCCCTGACGACGCTGGGGAACGGCGTCGGCCTGACGTTCGGGACGGCGTCGGCCGCGCAGGACCAGAACGCGTTCGCGGTGACGAGCGAGTTCGCCCAGGAGCACGGCGTGACGACCCTGAGCGAGCTCGCGGCGGCGTGCGGCTCGCTCGTCCTGGCCGGACCGGCGGAGTGCCCGCAGCGGCCGTTCTGCCAGCCCGGTCTCGAGTCGAAGTACGGTCTGACGTTCTCCGACTTCAAGTCCTACGACTTCGGTCTCATCGGCGACGCGGTGCGCCACGGTGAGGCCGCGATCGGCCTGGTCCTGTCGAGCGACGGCTCGCTCGCGAGCTGACCGCGCGGGCTCGACGCTCAGAGCCCAGCGGTCTCGAGCAGCCGCAGCCACACCTCGCTCACCGTCGGGTAGGCGGGGACGGCGTGCCACAGCCGGTCGAGCGGCACCTGGCCGACGATGGCGACCGTCGCCGCGTGCACCAGCTCCGCGGCGTCGGGACCCGTGAACGTCGCGCCCACGACGAGCCCGCGCGCGTCGTCGAGCACGAGCTGCGCGGTGCCCGCATACCCGTCGGCGGCGACGGACGCCCCCGACACGGCTGACACGTCGTACTGCACGACGCGGACGTCCAGCCCGGCCCCGCGGGCCGCCAGTTCGGTCAGGCCGACCCAGGCGACCTCGGGCCTGCTGAAGACGACCTGCGGCGCCCCTGCACCGTCGGCGCTCGCCCGGTACCGGGTCCACCCACCCGCGGACGCCTCGGCGTGCCGTGCCGCCTCGGAGGTCCCGAAGCGGGCCGCCACGACGTCGCCCGCGACGCGTGCGTCGTACTTGCCCTGGTGGGTCGTGGCCGTCCGGCCGGTGACGTCGCCTGCGGCGAACAGCCAGCCGCCCTCGACGGCCCCGACAGCCATCGCGTCGTCGACCTCGAGCGGTGCGCCCGGCCTCAGCCCGAGGACCTCGAGCCCGAGGTCGGCCGTCCGGGGTGTGCGGCCCGTCGCGACGAGCAGCTGCTCCGCGACGACCTCCCCACCGCCGGCCAGGGTGACGTGGACGCCGTCGGGCGCACGCCGCACCGAGGTCACCGCCGACCCGGTCCGCAGGTCGACCCCGAGCGCGACGAGCGCGTCGACGACCTCGCGACCCGCGAACGGCTCGGCGCGTGCGAGCAACCGGTCGCCGCGCACAAGCACGGTGACAGCGGCACCCAGATCGGTGTACGCGACTGCCATCTCGACCGCGACGACGCCACCGCCGAGGATCGTGAGCGAGGCGGGGACCTCCTGGGCCGACGTGGCCTCCCGGCTCGTCCACGGTGCCGCGACGGCGAGCCCGTCGATGTCGGGCTGCGCGGGCTCGCTCCCCGTCGCCACGACGACGGCGTGACGCGCGCGCAGGACGGTCTCGAGGCCCATGTCGTCCTCCACGACGACCTCGCGGGGGCCGGTGAACCGCGCCCGGCCACGCACGAGCGCGATCCCCGCGCCGTCGAGCCACTCGACCTGGCCGTGGTCGTCCCAATGGGACGCGAACGTGTTGCGGCGAGCGAGGGCACCGGCCGCGTCGAGCCGGCCCGTGACGGCGCCTGCAGCGCCGGGCACAGCGCGCGCTGCGGCGAGGACCGCCCCCGGACGTAGCAGCGCCTTGGACGGCATGCAGGCCCAGTACGAGCACTCACCCCCGACGAGCTCGTCCTCGACGACGACGACGCTCAGGCCGCCGCGCCGAGCCCGGTCCGCGACGTTCTCCCCCGTCGATCCCGCCCCGAGCACGACGACGTCGTACTCGCGAACCCCGGATCGCTGCTGCTCGGCCTGGCTCATGGTGGCTCCGTCCGCCCTGGATGGTTCGTCCCATCGTGGCGCGCGGGCTCGAATCCGGCTACACCGCACGGACGCAGCGCGAGCGGTCGGCGCATAACGAGGGCCCCCGACCGAGCTGGTCAGGGGCCTTCATTGACGTACGACATTCCGTGCGACGTGCTGTGGTGCGCCATCAGGGACTCGAACCCCGAACCCGCTGATTAAGAGTCAGCTGCTCTGCCAATTGAGCTAATGGCGCGCGGGGCGAAACGTTACCACCGGTCGGGCGCCGAGACGAACCCGCGTCCCGGACCGTGACGCGCGTCACCCGTGAGCGGCCTCAGGATCCGGGGCGAGGTCGTCGGAGGCCTGGTCCGGGGTCGGTTCGACGTCGGAGTCGGGCTCCCACCAGGCGTCGTCCGGCAGGCCCTCGGTCTCGAGAATCACCTGGGAGGGCGGCCCGTCCGGCGCAGCGAGGTCAGCGAGAAGCGTGAGGGGCACGCCCTCGGCGAGCAGCCGCATGACCGTGGCAGCGTGGTCCGCCGGTTCGGGCGCTGTGGCGTCCGATCCGGTCCGCTCGTCGGCTGTGCCGACGTTGACCGTGAGGTCCTGGTCGTTCTGAGCCACGCGCGGGTGCCGCCTCTGCTAGCCGAGCAACCATGGGAACACCGGCCGGACCTCCGCGCAAGCCGGCAATCCTGCTCGCACCTCAGAGCTCGCGTCTCAGAGGTAGAGACCCGTTCCTTCGCCGCCGGCCCCCGGCTGCGCGAGAGCGTGCACGTCCTTCTCACGGAGCAGCAGGTAGGTGCGGGCATCGAGCTCGACCTCGCCACGCTCGTCCGGGTCGAACAGCACGCGGTTGCCCACCTCCACCTGCCGGACCTGTTGGCCCGCCGCGACGACCGTGCCCCACGTGAGGCGCTTGCCCACTGCGGCCGTCGCGGGGATCACGATGCCACCGGACGAGCGGCGCTCGGCGGCGTCGGGGTCCAGCTCGACCAGCAGCCTGTCGTTGAGCATGCGGATCGGCAGGGCGGGCCGTTCGGACGACCGGGATGCGCTCACACGCACCGACGCTACCGCGACCGTAGGCTGGCACCGCCCCGCAGTCACCGCGCGCAGCACCGACCACGACCCAGGAGCGCCATGCCTCGCCTGTCTGCCGGAGACCTTGCCCCCGACTTCACGTTGCCCACCGCCGACGGCGGCACGGTCACGCTCTCCGACCTGCGCGGACACCACGTCGTCGTGTACTTCTACCCCGCTGCGATGACCCCGGGCTGCACCACGCAGGCGTGCGACTTCCGCGACTCCCTCTCGTCGCTCGCCGCGGCCGGCTACGCCGTGATCGGCATCTCGCCCGACCCGGTCGACAAGCTGGCCCGGTTCGCCGAGGAGGACGGCCTGACGTTCCCGCTCGCGTCCGATGCCGACAGGTCCGTGCTCGAGGCCTGGGGGGCGTTCGGCGAGAAGACGCTCTACGGCAAGACGGTCACGGGCGTGATCCGCTCGACCGTCGTCGTCGACCCGGACGGCAAAGTCGAGCTCGCGCAGTACAACGTCAAGGCCAGCGGGCACGTGGCGAAGCTACGGCGGGACCTGAAGGTCGCCTGACGTGCCCCCTCGAGCCGCTATGGAATAGTCGGACCGCGCGGGAGTGGTGAAACGGTAGCCACGCCAGGTTTAGGTCCTGGTGCCCCCACGGGCGTGCGGGTTCGAGTCCCGTCTCCCGCACGAGCCCACAGCATGGGCCGCGACACACCGACGGGCCCGTTGCGCGCATGCGCGACGGGCCCGTCGGGGTCGTACGAGACGGCGGTCTCAGCTCTCCGCGCCTGCGCGCGCCGCAGCGATCTGCACACGGACGTCGTCCATGTCGAGCTCCTTGACGCCCTGCAGCACCTGCTCGAGCGCCGGCCCGGGCAGTGCGCCGGCCTGGCTGAAGACGAGGACGCCCTCGCGGAACGCCATGAGCGTCGGGATCGAGGAGATGTTCAGCTCGGCCGCGAGCTCCTGCTCGGCGTCCGTGTCGACCTTGGCGTGCACGACGTCGGGGTGCTGCTCGGACGACGTCTCGAAGACCGGACCGAAGCGCTTGCACGGGCCGCACCACTCGGCCCAGAAGTCGACGAGGACGATGTCGTTGTCGGTGATCGTCTGCTGGATCGTGGCACCGGTCAGCTCGGTGGTGGCCATGGTGGTCCTCCTCAGGTTCGTGGGTTGCGGCCGGTAAAGCGCCGCCGCGCGCTCGGGTATTCCCGACACCGGTGCGCGTCGGTGCGACCCGCACGCCCCGACCAGGGTAGAAAAGTCACCGTGACCGATATCGCCGAGTACCCTCGCGAACCCGAACGTCCCGCCGGCTGGCTCAGCCACGAGGCGATGCGGATCGCACGCACGTCGCTCCCGTTGCTGTACATCGACGCCGTGCCGGTGCGCGTCGACGACTCGGGCGACGTCGTGGCCGTCGGCCTCCTGCTGCGGGTGAACCAGGAGGGCGAGATGTCCCGGGCGCTCATCTCCGGTCGGGTGATGTACCACGAGCGGGTGCGTGACGCGCTGCTGCGGCACCTCGAGAAGGACCTCGGGCCGGTCGCGCTCCCCCAGATCCCGCCGTCGCCGCAGCCCTTCACGGTCGCGGAGTACTTCCCCACGCCGGGCATCACTCCGTACCACGACCCACGTCAGCACGCCGTCTCGCTCGCCTACGTGGTGCCGGTCGCGGGCGACTGCCGACCGCAGCAGGACGCGCTCGACCTCGCCTGGCTCACGCCCGAGGAGGCTCTCGCCGAGCGCATCCTGCTCGAGATGACCGGCGGGCACGGGACGTTGCTGCGGCAGGCGATGGCGCACGTGGGGCGCATCGCGTAGCGACCGGCTCAGCCGAGCTCGAGCTGGGGCCAGTCCGCGAGGTCCGCGCGCATCCGTCGGTCGTGCGTCGCGACGACGACCGCGGCCGACGTCGCCCGCAGAGCCGCCGTGAGCTCGTCCACCAGGCCGATCGACAGGTGGTTCGTCGGCTCGTCGAGCAGCAGGACGTGCGGCGCCGCAAGCACCGCGCACGCGAGGTCGAACCGGCGCCGCTGACCGACCGACAGCTCGGCGAGCGGCCGCTCGAGGTCCTCCTCGGTGAGCAGCCCGAGGTACGCGACCGGCACGAGCCGGTCGGGGTCGAGCCCGCCCGCGGCGAGCAGGTCGAGCGCACAGCGCGCGTAGGCGTCGAAGCCGCTCGTCGATGCCGGGTCGATCGGTCCGGTCGGGGCCGACGCGCCCTCCTGGCCGAGGACGCCGAGACGCACACCCGCGGCGAGCGTGCGCGTGCCGCGACTCAGCGGGATCGACCCGGCCAGGGCGGCCAGGAGCGTCGACTTGCCCGAGCCGTTGGGGCCGGTGACCAGGAGCCGGCCGCACGGCGGCAGCTCGACGCGGGTCCCCACGAGGTCGAGGCGGACGCGACCGGCCACGCCGTCGACCCGCGGCGCCCGGACCTCGAGCAGCGGACCCGTCGCGTACGGCTGCGGCAGCGAGGGCAGGTCCGGGAACGCCAGCTCGAGCGGCGGCACCGGGACCTCGACCGCCGCGGCCTCCAGCCGCTGGATGAGCCGGTCGGCAGCCTTGACGTGACCGCGGGCGTGCGTGGCACGGCGGTTCGGCCGCGACCCCTTGAGCGGCCGCCACGCGTCGGAGAGCCCCTCGTAGGACGCGTCGAGGTGTGCGGCCAACGTCTCGGCGCGCTTGCGCTCAGCCGCGTGCCGGGCTCGCCAGCGTCGCAGCGCCTGGTCCTTCATGAACCGGTAGGTCGCGTACCGCGTCGCGCCGTAGAGGACCGGGCCCCCGTCCATCGACGGGTCGAGGTCGAGGATCGCCGTCATGACGTCGTCGAGCAGCTGACGGTCGTGCGTCACGATGACGACGACACCCGGCCAGCTGCGCAGCTGCGCGGTCAGGTACTCGATGCCGACGACGTCGAGGTGGTTGGTCGGCTCGTCGAGCAGGAGGATGTCGGCACGCTCAGCGATCCGACACGCGAGCCGTACCCGGTAGCGCTCGCCGACGCTCAGCTCGTCAAGTCGGCGCGCCGGGTCGCGCGGGGCGCCGAACCGCGTGAGCGCCTCGTCGATGCGGCGGTCGACGTCCCACGCCGCGAGGTGCTCGACGCGCGCCATCGCGACCCCGAGCGCCCCGAGGTCGCCGAGGTCGTGGTCGAACGCGGCGATCACGTCGTCGAGCTGCGCGGCGACCGCCCGCACACCCGACATCGTCTCGCCGGTCAACGTCCCGACGGTCGCGTCGGGGCCGACGTCGAGCTCCTGAGCGACGACCGCGATACGCCCGACGCGCCGCACCGCGCCCGCCTGCGGGTCGAGCTCGCCGGCCAGCACGCGCAGCAGCGTCGTCTTGCCGGCGCCGTTCTCGCCGACGACCCCGATGCGTGCGCCCTCTGGGGCCACGAGGTCCACGCGCTCGAGCACGACGCGGCCCGGGTAGGCGTACGTGACCGCGTCGGCCACGAGGTGCACCGGGCCGACCGCCACGTCCTGCGCGGCGCGAGAACCGAGGCTGCGCTCAGCCACGTCCGCTCACCCGCCGAGCGCCACCGCGATGGCCGGGGCCAGCGCGCGGAACGCCTGACCGCGGTGGCTGATCGCGTTCTTCTCGGCCGGGGTGAGCTCGGCGCACGTGCGTGTCTCGCCCTCGGGGATCAGCACCGGGTCGTAGCCGAAGCCGCCGGTGCCTCGCGCCGCGATCGCCAGGCGTCCCACGAGGTGACCCAGCTCGACGTGCTCGGTGCCGTCCGGCGTCACGAGCGCGGCCGCGCAGGTGAACCGGGCGCCCCGGTGCTCGGGTGGGATGTCCGCGAGCTGCGCGAGCAGCAGGTCCAGGTTCGCGACGTCGTCGCCGTGCCGGCCGGCCCAGCGCGCCGAGAAGATGCCAGGCGCCCCACCAAGCACGTCGACGCACAGACCCGAGTCGTCGGCGAGCGCGGGCAGGCCGGTGAAGGCCGCGAGCGCGCGCGCCTTCAGCAGCGCGTTCGCGGCGAAGGTCAGCCCGTCCTCGACGGGTTCGAGTGCGCCCATGTCGCGCGCGCCGACGAGGGCCGCGGGGTCGAGGCCCGGGAGCATGGGCGCGAGGATCGCCCGCAGCTCGCCGACGACTCGGGTCTGTGCGTCGACGTGCTTGGTGG
>Ga0075518_1000067_pt1 | contig 16287 bp, 10 predicted proteins | sample NGEPerA_2_FD_76970 | JGI IMG/M metagenome (GOLD analysis project Ga0075518, IMG submission 76970) | Arctic peat soil microbial communities from the Barrow Environmental Observatory site, Barrow, Alaska, USA - NGEE PermafrostAB136-A | ecosystem: Environmental > Terrestrial > Soil > Wetlands >...
TTCCCTCATCGCGAAGAAATCGTCGTGAAACGAGAGGTGGTGGCCATGATGCTGACATGCTTGTGTGAGCATGTGGGAAAGGAGCAGCGAACACATGCGTACGTACGTTCAAAATGGCCACATTGACAACCGTAGTCCTGACCGCTCCACGAAGATAGAGATCACTTCAATCTGCGTGAGTGTTTACACGGCGTCTAACTCCCTGACGATCTGTTCGCAAAATTCGTGGGTCAGCAGGGAGTCCTCCGCAGTCGGGGAGAACGGCAGTCCTTGGACTATAGCACTGAGGAAACAGTCGATGATTTGTGCGAATCCGCGGCGAACGAGGATGGGCTCCCAATCGCCGGAGCGAACTCTCTTTTCCTCTCCGTTGTACGAGTGGACGCTTTCCACGAGATCATCGACTTGCCATTTGTTCCCGGAGGCAATGACTTCAAGTCGCTCTTCGGTTTTTCCGCTGTTTCGGTTCATGACTCCAATAGCAGTAAAGCGCGGGCAGGACCATTCGACAATAGCTTGTTCCAGGAGACCATCTTTCTTGTGACCTGTTACCCGGATGTCCTGGGACGTGCCAGGAGACAAGAACCGCAAGGTATCCACGACATGAATGAAGTCATCGAAAATGAAGGTCCGCGCTGTTTCAGGGGGGTCGACACGGTTCTTCTGCATGAAGATCAGAGATTTGCCGGGGACGGCGCGCAACTGACTGTAAAAGGGAGCAAAGCGCCGGTTAAAGCCTACCATGAGAAGGCATTGGCAGCGTGCAGCCAACTCAACAAGATCCCGAGCTTCCTTCAGAGAATAGGCAAGGGGTTTGTCAACGTAGACGTGGATACCGCTGTCCAGCAAACGCTGCACGATCTGAAAGTGAGCTTCGGTAGCCGTATGGACAAATGCCGCTTGAATGCCCGTCTGAATCAATTCGTCTACCGATCCCACCTTCTGAGGTATGCGGTATTGCCGACTAATTCGATCGAGCGTTTGGGAATTGCGGGTCGCCAAGACAATATCCAAGTCACTTCTTGCGGCCAATATGGGGAGATAGGCCTTTTGAGCGATAGCTCCCAGTCCGATCACACCTACTTTCATTGGGTTCCTCCGCAGTCGATAACCATTGCAAGTCGACTAGTCTGTCTGCAATACGATACCATTCTCGCCCAAACTGGTCAAAAGCAAGGGAATACGGTCTGGCTCACCGTTACTACATTGATGGGACGCACAGCACGTTGGTCAACGCTCGAGTCCCCTTGATGATGTACTGTCCCTTGTAGTAGAGGGTCGTCGAGCTTCCGCCGTCAAGCGTCACCACGTTTGTGAAGAGTCCGAGCCGGGACAGCGCGAGGCTGACGTCGCCGAACTGCAGGCGCACCTTCGCCGGCGTGACGATAAAATACAGGTGCTTCTGGTCATCCATGCCAATGAACGCACGGGAACCAAGTTTAGAGGTGCGACTGATGTCCTTGTACTTCCGATAGTCGACGTATGGCTTGCCTCCGAGCACGACGACGGGTCCACACTGCACAAACGTAGAACCAGTGCAATCACGCGTACCCACGTAGGAGCGCAAGTCTGCTCCGGGCGACATTCGCAGAGCCGCAGCGGTGGCACGGTTCCGTGCATACAGTGCTATCTGTCCCGCGGCCAGCGTCCGCGGCGTGAAGTACTTGCCGGACATGAGTCGGACGACCTTTCCTTGCTGAAGCACGGCAAGGGCTTCAGTCGCGCCGACGGAGAAGCCGCCGGTGTAGTAGTTGGAATATAGAGAAAGCGATAGTGATGATGGTGCCGCCGGGGACTGGTTGATGCGGGCCACGGAAAGCTCCTTGCCCGTGGTCAGCCGCACGACCACATGAGCTGTGCCTTCGACATAAAAGGGGGTATTGTCTGCGTCAATACCAATCGTCGAGACGTACGTTCCCGAGTAGTAGACAGGCGTGCCCTGGTCCTGAACCGATCCACTCATGATATAGCTCGTCATATTGAAGGGTGTCGCGTTCATAAGCACAAGCGGTTTCAGACTGCTCACGTACGTAGATGGGAAGCGAGCGGTTCCCAGACCACCTATGGACTGGCAGCTCAGAACGTGGATTCCTTTGCCCGTCATGTCGATACGGACAATATTGAAGTCTACTGTCTGCATGAACACCTGTTCGCGACGAGTCTCAAAAGTGACAGCGCTAACATCGACAGGCCCCACCACTACTGGATCCGGGGTAACCCAGGCGAACACCGACTGGCCGTCGACTAAACCGCGCGAATACTGTACAGAGAGCAGTAGCTGCACATCAGCAGCAGCGACCAGCACTTCGCCAAGCAACCCTCGCGGCGTAACGGAGAGTCCGACGGCATGACCGTCTACGAGAGCCTCGAGACTACCTGGAGTCACGCTTATCACGTGATCGGCGCTCGAAAGAGTAACAGCTGCGCTCTGGGGCACTAGCGACACGCCAAAACCGAACTGCCTCGCGACAAACTCGATCGGGACGAGCGTCTGCTGAGACACCTGGTCGATCATCGGGGGGACAAGCATGGTTATCGTGCGGCCATCTACAACTGCCCGTGCACTGCCCGTCGTAAGGACAACCATCGTGCTCCGGGCGCATACAGCCGGCACCGGTGCACACAAGAGTATCAGTGCCACGACACTACACAACACTTTTCGAGACGAGATCCCAACTCTATGTATCATTTCACAACACCTCCGATATGAATACAGTATATATGTATATTTTAGACTGCCGAGTTCCTCTGCATGTTCCATATCCCTGCTTGTCAGAACTTCCCTCCTCGAATTCGGCCGCTCAACGCGCCGCAGAATAGCCGCGCACGCCAGATTACAGCTTTACAGAAGAAGTTTACGAGATATCATGCATATATGCTGACAGTGGGTAGAGTGGGGACGGTAACCTCGGTGAATACTGGTCGTTCTGGGCACCGGGGAGCATTCGCAGCGCAGTACGTCATGCGTCGTGCAGTGGGGCTTGCTATCGTCGCAGTCCTGCTTCTCATACCGATATCCCGGGTCGATGCCGCCACTCCGGTCGCGCCACCTCCCCAGCTGGTGATCGCTGCGAACATCTACGAACCCTTTGCGTTTCTGCGTTACGGCTATCTGGTCGGATTCGACGTCGATCTTGTGAATCTCATTGCTTCACTGAACGGCTGGAGCGTCCGATACGAAACGACGACCTTTGCACAGGAATTGCAGCGTGTCCAGAACGGCACTGTGGACCTGGGCATCGGGTCAATCTTCTGGACAAGTGACCGCGCTTCCCATTACGCCTTCACCAGTTCCTACCTGAACTCCGGCCTCGTCCTGGTCACGCCTGTTGGCAGCAACATCCGCAATCCACGCGATCTTGGAGGCCATCGTGTTGCCGTCAAGACAGGAACGGTTTCAGATGACTATGTGACGAGCCTGGGCAATCGTTACGGGCAGCTGCTGATCCAGCGTTACACATCACCGGAAGAGATACTCGCTGCGCTCGCAGACGGCCAGGCTGACGTCGCCGTTCATGATCACATCAATGCTCACTTTCTCGTCGATGACCGTTATCAGGGAATCCTCGTCATCCAGAACGGAGGCCTGTTCACGCCTTTCCTTACCGGCCGCCGTCCCGTGGCATTCCCACTAGCCCGGAACATGCTCCCGCTCCTGCCTCAGTTCAACGCGACACTGACGGAAGTACGGCGCAGTGGCCTGCTGGCACAACTGGAGACAAAATGGTTTGGAACCACGATTTCCTTCTACACTGACACCAATCGGTTGAGAACCACGTTGCTGGTACTGGGAGGCATCGTGGTCGTCCTGTTCGCGATCTATCTGCTTGCCTCGCGTGAACGTGCGGCACGCACCGCCCGTGACCGGGCCGCTTACTACCAGCAGCTATTTGCCGCAGTCCCGGAACCGGCTCTGCTTGTGGACGACGCTGACGGACAACTGCGCATCGAGGCCGTCAACGGAGCTCTGTGCTCGCTGCTTGCTCGAAAAGACTCTGACCTCCTCGGCGCCACGCTGGGGTCCATCATGTTCATTGGCCAGACGGATGTGTCGAAAACTTTGACGTCTCTGGAGGACCGAAGCCTGACATCAGCACGGTGGCAGTTAATCGCATCCAGCGGAATTCTCATCCCAGTCGAAGTCATGATGTCGAACCTGCAGGCTCCCAGCAAACGTATGCTCATCGTCGCCCGTGACCTGCGAGACCAGCTCAAAGCCGAACAGACCGTTCGCACAGCGTACCAGCAGTACCACGCTTTGTTCGACGAAGCCCCCGATCCCATTCTGATCTTCAGCGACCACATTATTACACAGGCAAACACCGCCGCAGGACGAGTGCTTGCTACGACAACCAAACAGTTGATGGGAAAGATCATCCCCAATATCAGTCCCGCTATGCAGCCCGACGGCCGTCCATCTGCCGACGCCATGCGCATGTTCGAAGATCAGGCCCTTGCCGGACAGACACAGCGGTTTGACTGGACCTTCGTCACCCACGACGGCCGTCAAGTCATCTGTGAGGCTTCCCTGCAGTCCATACCATCTGCCGGGGCTTCCATTGTCCAGGGAATCTTCCGGGATGTCACAGAACAGCGCCTTACTGAGGAACGAACTCGGCAGCTGGAAAAAGAGCTCTTGCAGTCACAGAAGATGGAAGCCGTCGGCAGACTCGCAGGGGGGATCGCGCACGATTTCAACAATATCATGGGCGGGATCATGGGGCATGCGTCGCTGCTCAGGGTCGACGCAATGCAAGGGACTGAACTCTACCAGGGACTGGACACCATTGAACGCGCCGCGAGGCGTGCCGCTGACCTGACGCAGCGATTGCTGTCCTTCTCGCGCAACAGCACGCCGACCATCGCCGACGTCGATATGGGCGAGGTCCTGGCGGATACGCTCTCGATCGCCATGCCGGGCTTTGACAAACACACTGTCCTGGTACAGAACATCTCTCCAGATCTGGCATACGTTCCAGGCGACCGAACACAGCTGGAAGAGGTCATCCTGAACCTGGTCATCAATGCCCGCGATGCCATGGGACACCACGACGGCACACTCACGGTCGACGCCTGCAACGTCATCATCGACGAATCCTTCTGCGTCAGCCACGATGTTCCTGTCCTTCCAGACGGCAGCTACGTGCAGATCAGGGTATCAGACACCGGTTGTGGTCTATCACCTGAAGCCAGAGACCACCTGTTCGAACCGTTCTTCACAACGCGGGCTGAAGGAACCGGGTTAGGATTGTCTATCGTCTGGCGTGTCGTGCATGACCACAAGGGAACCATCACGGTGGCTTCAGCGCCAAACCAGGGAACGACGTTCACACTGTACCTTCCGGCCGTCTCCCGTGTCAAAGCACAGGGAAGAGCTCGCCAAACGCCCGTCTCCGGGTCACTGCCACGGTCTGCCCGCGGAGAATCGGTGCTCATCGTGGATGACGAAGATGTTGTTCGCAGTGTTGCCGTCAAAGTCCTCTCGGGTCTCGGATATCACGTCATCGACACCGCCGATCCAGTGAACGCACTCGCTATCTACAAGGATTCATGGCGGTCCATCGACCTTGTCCTGGTCGACATGATGATGCCGCACATGAATGGCAAGGACTTGTTCGAGAAGCTTCGTGAGATCAATCCGTCGGTGGCTGCAATCCTGATGTCCGGTTATGATGCGACTGACACTCCTTTCGCCAGTACGGGATTCGTGGCCTTCATCCCGAAACCCTACACGCTTCAGGAACTGGCCACACGCGTGCGTCAGTCTTTGTCTACTCCAGGTGCTCGAGCGTCCAGCCCGTCGAGGGGACCGACTGTCTGAGAACCGCCTCCAGCAGATGAATCAGCCACAGCGAACGTTCGCAGGCCCCGGAAGGTGCGGGGAGTAACGAAGACCAGCATCGCGCCCAAGAACACGACGCCAATGGCGCCGCTAACGAAGAAGCCCATATTGGCACCAAGAGCATCGCAGATCTTACCCGCGTAGAGCGCGCCGATTGGAGTCGAACCCACCCATACGAGGTTGTAGGCAGCCATAACGCGGCCACGCATGCGATCGGGCGACTGCATCTGGAGAGCCGTGTTGCACATCGTCGACAGGGCTGCCATACCGAACCCGCAGAAGACCAGCAACAAGCCGGTCAAGTAGAAATTCCGCTGTATTCCGACGAGGACCATCGCAACCGCGAGGACAAACCCCGAACCATAGATATAGGCAGGGGTCGGTTCCAGGTGTGAACCTCCCAGCGACATCAGTACCCCGGCGGCCATTGCCCCAACTCCCATTGCCGACATCAACCCTCCATACCCGTCTGCCTGCAGATGAAGAGTCAGCATGGAGAAGCTGGGAATCATGATGTTGAAATTGAGCAGCAACGGGCTGATGACGCCCGATATGATCAAAAGGCTAATGATGATTTGATTCCCGGCAATGTACCGGGTGCCCTCGCGGATTTCCTGGGCATAGCTTCCCGTACTGCTCTTAGTCGGCTTGCGGCCTGCCTTCATCCGGAGCAGGCTGACGATAACGGCTATGAAACTGACCGCGTTCAGGGTAAATGTCCAGGGGATGCCCACAACAGCGATCAGGACCCCACCGATGCCAGGGCCGATAACACGGGCGATGTTGAACATCATGCTGTTGAGGGCGACAGCATTGACGACGGCAGACCTGTCGTTCACCTGTTCACCCACAAACGCCTGTCTGGTCGGCCAGTCGATAGCACTGATAATGCCTGTGACGGCGGCAATGACCAGCACGTGCCAGTACTGCGCATGACCCCCAAACGTCACGACAGCCAGAGCGGCGGCGGCCAGCGCATACATGATCTGCGTAAACAACAGGATCGAGCGCTTTGGAAAACGATCGATGATGGGTCCAATGAACACCGAGAGGATCAGAGACGGGAGAAACTGGATACTGGTCAACACCCCGAGCTTGAGGGGCGAGTTTGTCAATTTGAGAACCAGCCAGGCCTGCCCTGTGTTCTGGAGCCACGTACCGACAAGAGATACACTCTGACCAGCAAACCAGAGCTGATAATCCTTCGAGTCAAAAGCCGGTAGTCGTTTTCTGATATTCACTCAGTCTCTTCCTTTCGCTAACCGAATTATGCGATGACTACAGTTTACTCTCCCCATTGTGGAATCGTGAACCTACTTTCTCACTATCTGGAGCATGGTCTGGACCGTCAGCGTCGCCGCCAAGATGATCATGACGATCGCCTGCGCCCATACCGCGATGTTCTTGCCCCGGCTGTTGACGTACTCACCCATCAATGACTTGTCATTGATCAACTTCAGCATGAGGACGAGTATCAGAGGAAGCAAAACACCGTTCGCCGCCTGCGAAAACAGCATGATGCCGATGAGCTTGCTCTCCGGTACGAACATGATCGTTCCTGCACCCAGAACGATAAGAGCCGTATATAGACCATAGAAGAGAGGGGCCTCGCGAAATGATTTCCCGACCCCTGACTCCCAGCCAAATGCTTCGGCTACGGAATACGCCGTCGAGAGAGGAAGGACCCCGGCAGCCATGATCGAGGCGTTGATCAGGCCGACGGCAAAGAGGATCGACGCATATTTTCCCGCGAGTGGCGCCAGTGCGCCTGCCGCTTCTGCCGCAGTATTGACCCGGACGCCCGCAACAAACAGAGTACTCGCGCATGCGACGACGATGAAAAAGGAGACGAAGTTGGTGAGGAAACTGCCAATATAGGTGTCCAGGGCCTCATAGCGGTAGTGCTTCAGGTCGATCGCCTTCTCCGCGACCGAAGACTGCTGGTAGAATTGCATCCAGGGCGCAATCGTGGTTCCTATCGTCGCGATGAACAGCGAGATGAACTCGGGGTTCATCTGAAAACTCGGAACGACAGTGGATCTGGCAACGACCCCCCAGTTGGGATGTGCCATGAACGCACTGATGACATAGGTCAGAAACAGGATACAGAACACGAGCAGAACCTTCTCCACAGCGCGATATGAACCCTTGACGACTAGAAACCATACGAAAAATGCAACAACTGGAATGGCGATGAAACGGTTCAGACCCAGGATCGAGCTGGCTCCCGCTACGCCGGCAAATTCTCCCATGGTGTTGGTCAGGTTGGTGAACACCAGCAGGACCATGACAATCATGGTCAGGCGAATACCAAACCGTTCGCGGATAAGGTCCGCCAGCCCTTTGCCCGTGACGACTCCCATGCGGGCGGACATCTCCTGGATCATGGCCAACGTGAACGTAATCAGCAGGAGCATCCACAACATAGAGTACCCGAACCTGGCACCGATGACACTGTAGGTGGTAATACCCCCTGCATCGTTGTCGACGTTACCCGTAATGATCCCGGGTCCAAGAATGGCGAGCATGATGGGCAATGTCAGCGCGAAACGCCGGACCCTTCCCCTGATGCGTTCCCAGATCTGTGTCATAGCGCCAGGCTTAATCCATCGCTTGGTCGAGAACGTCATCGACCGTGACGATGCCCTGCAGGACGCCCTCGTGGTCAACGACCGGCAGCGCAAGGTAGTTGTACTTGTCGATGATCTCAGCCACTTTGCCCTTCGGATCGTCCACGAACACCGAAACGGTGCGTTTCTGCATGATGTCGGCTACGTTGGTACCGGGCTGCGCGACAATCAGCGCACGCAGCGACAGGATCCCCGCCAGATGCCCATCATCGTCAGTCACGTACAAATAGTAGATGGTCTCCGTATCTGGAACCTCTCGACGGAGAACCTCGATGACCTGCTCGGCCGACATCTCTTGTCTGATCTCGAGATAGTCATTGGTCATGAGACCACCGGCTGTATCCTCGTCATAGGCCAGCAGCTCACGAACGTCCTCACGTTCTTCCGGCTCCATTTCCTGAAGCATCGCTTCCTGCGTTTCAGTCCGCGTGTCCTGCAGAATATCCGCAGCATCATCTGGGTCCATCTCCTCCAGAATGTCGGCTGCGCGCGCCACGCCGAGCCGTTCCAAGATAGTGACCTTGACTTTGTCGTCTTCCAGTTCGGCCAGCGTATCAGCTGCCTGCTCGTCATTCAGCGCTTTGAAGAGAGCGTCGCGCTCATTAAAATCCAAGTCATCCACGATGTCCGCCAAATCCGAAGGGTGCAGTTTTGAGAGCTCTTTCCAGGTCGCCCTCACCTGCACGCTGCGAACATCACGCCCGAGAGGTTCTACAAAACTCCACGGAATCGAGTTCTCGCCGATCTTGTGATGGCGTTGCCGCTCGACAATGTGGATGAGCCATGCGAACCCAGCCCTGCGCATGAAGCTCCGGAACCCGGCATCGGCCGCTATGACACGCAGCTGCCCGTGACTTTCCGCCAGCTCGATATCGTTCACACGAACGACCTTGGCACCGTGGATGTCGACAATCTGTTTGTCCAACACATGATTGAGCAATAGCATGGAGGTGTCTTCCAGTTTGAAGTTGGGCTGAAGTTCAGCATCAGCGAGTTTGAGAGTACACTCTGTGATGCCCAAGCCGCGGACGTTGTGCCACGCCACGCTCGTCAAGCCGCGCTGCGTCTTGACGAGAACGGCCGTGACAGCCGGGAACTTCTCACCAGTCGCCACTTCAAGGTCAGCTATCGAGCCGACTACGGCCTGCTTTCGATCCAGAACGCGCACACCAAGAATGTTACTGAGGTAGAACATTTGCGCCTCCTGGGGCGAGAGAATGGCACAGCGGCTGTATGGTACGCATGATGGCTTCTAGTGTCAAGCGTACGGGTGGAAACATGTCAATCAGCAGGGTGAACGCGGGCGCAGACGACCTATGGACGGTCGTCGACCTCAACTCCGGAGATGGACGATACGGCTTCCTCTCCCATCAGGAGAACCTCAGGAAGAGACAAGTGCCCAATAATGTTCTGGCGCCAGTCGATCGTGAACACAAGAATGAGCGAGAGAAAACCTGCCACCACGTTGCTGACAGTCATGCCGATCCAGACGCCACGTGATCCGAGTTTGAGGGTCATGGCAAAGAACCATGCTAGCGGCACGCGCAGGCCCCATAGCCGAACCAGGTCCAGAACCATGTTTGGAACGTTGTGGCCTGAGCCCTGGAACGCCGACTGGACACCCATCATGAGCCCAAAGAACGGGTTGGCCCAGAGAAAGATCGACATGAAGAGGACGCCTTCGGCGATGATTTCCGGCTGGCTCGGAATGAACGCCCGGAACACCAGGGGCGTAATGAGACGCAGAAGAACGCTCGCAACTGCCATCAGACCGACGATGGCAGTCGTCCCCTGTCGCACGACAGCTGTGGCCCGTTCCTTCATGCCGGCACCCAGCGCCCGCCCCACCATCGTGGCTATGCCCATGCCGGCCCCGTCGTTGATGAGGGAGGTGATGCTGAACATCCTGTCACCAATCCCATACGCCGACAACGCCACCGTGGGGTTGGGGACGCGGCCGATGATACCCGTCAGGACAATGAACCCAAAGGATGTCCCGGATGCCCCGACTGAGGCGGGAAGTCCGATGCGGAGGATGCGTTTGACCCAGGCATTCTCGGGACGCAGGTCGCGCCAGGTCACTCTCAGCTTTCGCCTCCCGGTCATGAGAACCGAGAGCGAGATACCTGCAGACAGAACCTGACACAGGACGGTCGCAAGAGCGGCACCGGCTACACCCATGTGGGCAAACGGGCCCCACCCGAAGATCATCAGCGGGTCCAGGACGACATTCAGGCCGACGGTGATCGTGTTGATGAGCATCGGCGTAACTGTATCTCCATAAGCATTCATGATCTGCGCGTACAGGGCCGAGACGAAGATGGCGGGCATCCCGATGAAGATGATCCGTGTATAGCTTATCGCCACCGCCGAAATGGCCCGGTCTGGAGTCAGGACGGGGAGCAGAATCGGCGACAGCACCACACCGACGAACGCCACGACGAATCCAAGCAGGATTGCCAGAGACATGGTCTGACCAGCCGCCTTCTCCGCATGAACCTCGTTGTGCGCTCCCATGAACTGCGAAACGAGAGCGAGACCTGCAGACCCGAATCCGAACGCAAATGCGACGAGAAACCATACAACAGGTCCTGACACCTGAAGCCCAGCGACTGCTGCCGCGTTTTCGGTCTTTGGAAGGTGCCCGACCCAGAACGTATCGGTCATGTTGTACACCATGTTGAGGAGGGAGCTTACCATGACGGGCCAGGACAGCCGGAACATTGTCGCCACCACTGGACCGTGAAGGATCTCCTCGCGCGTGGGCATCGTCGGACGCCGGCTCATGATCGCCCCCTACGCCCCAGGCTCGATCGGAGTCGGCACCAGTTCTGGCGTCCCCGTCTCACCAGCCATCTCAGCCAGCATGGGTGTGTGCTCGATGACCTTGTGGTGCCCGTCGACCGTTACAAGAAACACCAGCGCCAGAACAGCCGCAAGGACGTTGCTGATCAGCATACCGGTCCAGATACCGCGCGATCCCATGTGCATGGCAAACCCGAAGAACCATGACAGCGGGACGCGAAGACCCCAGAGACGTACGAGCTGCATGATCATTGGCGGCGTGTTGTGCCCTGAACCCTGGAACGCCGACTGGACTCCGTTGACGATGCCAAAGAACGGAATGGAGGGGAGGAACAGGGACATGAACAGAACGCCTTCGCTGATGATCGCCGGCTGTGTCGGAATGAAGGCTCTGAACAACCATGGCGTGAAAACCCTCAGAAGGGTCCCCTCCCCCACAAGTATGCCAAACATCAATGCAGTGCCAGTCCAAACGACACTGTTGGCTCGTTTCCGCAGGTCCCCGCCCAAAGCATGCCCGACCATCGTCGAGATGGCCAGCGACAGACCATCGATGGCAACGAAACTGATATTGATGAAGCGGTCACCGATACCATATGCCGAGAGCGCTACTGTAGCGTTGGGCACACGGCCGATGATGCCCGTCAGAACCAGAAACCCGAATGACGTCCCGGAGACGCCAATGGAGGCAGGAAGACCGATCTTGAGAATCCGCCTGTACCAGAACCAGTCCGGAAGAAGGTCGCGCCAGCTGACACAGAGACCATGTCTCCCTCTGAACAGGATGACCAGTGAGATGACTGCGGCGATGGCCTGGCAGATAATGGTGGCTACCGCAGCCCCTGCAACCGTCATGCGCGCAAATGGTCCCCACCCGAAGATCATGAATGGGTCCAGGACAATATTAGCGAGGACGGTCGCCAAGTTTACGAGCATGGGCGTGACCGTATCCCCATACGCTGCCATGACCTGGGCATACGCCGCCGCGACGAACTCAAAGGGCATGCCGATGAAGATGATACGCGTGTAGACTGTTCCGGCGCGGGCGACAGCAGGGTCTGAGGTGAGGAGCCTCAGCAGGGCAGGCGAGAAGATGACGCCCGTAACCATGATGAACAGCCCGAAGGCAATCGACAGCGAAAGCGTCTTGGCAGCTGCCGTATTCGCTTCCTCCTTCCGATGAGCACCCATGTACTGGGACACGAGCGCCAGTCCTCCGGAGTTGAACCCGAAGGCAAATGCCATGAGGAAGAAGATGACCGGGCCGGCTATCTGACGTCCGGCGACAGCGGAGGCATTCTCCGACACGGGCAAGTGGCCTATCCAGAAGGTATCGGCCATATTATACAGGTAGTGCAGCAGGCTGGAAATCATCAACGGCCATGCCAGCCTGAACATGGTCCGGATGATGGGTCCCTCGAGTATCTCTTTTCTTGATGCGGTTCTTGCCACGGTGTCCTCCAGACGGTCGGGCACGAACCCGTACCTGATTTAGACTTCTATTAGTATACCCTCATTCGTACTACGAACAAGAAATGACACGGATCCCTCATACAGAAGAGAGGCGCCGCATGGCGCCTCTCTTGGCCAACTCAATCTCGATCGAAGCTAGTGGTTGTAGGGCCCGCTCTTGCTTCCCCTGTGATCGCGCGGATCACCGTGCCCTCCGCTGGGACGGTGCACTGAACCAGAACTTCCGCTTGGTCTCGAAGCACCGAAACTCCCACCACGTCTGTCACCCTGGGGGCGTCCGTCTCCACTTGAAGAACGACCAGAAGCACCCGGACGAGGTCCCCCACGATGCTCGTTCGGACGAGGGCCGCCAGTGCTCTCGGTACCGTCCGGACGGACGAAACGCGGCAGTTCGGTCTTCGCCTTGCCATCCCAGATGCTGTAGGAACCGGTAGCCGCCTTCTCATGGCTCACCGGCTTAATGTCCGGAGCATAGCGGCTTACAAACTTGCGATGCGGTTCCTCTGTGCCACGAGGGCCTCTGCGATCAGAAGTACCACCGCGCGGAGAAGACTGAAACCTTCGATTGTCCGCACCTGGACGCCCCGTTCCCCGACTCGTTCCTGGCGTGCCGTCGAGTCGCGGCTCCTCTGTCCTGGGACGGTCAGAGTATGGCCTGTCGGTGCGTGGACGATCTGAATATGGTCTGTCTGTATGCGGACGGTCCGAGGCAGAATGCTCTGTGTGCGGTCTGTCTGAATACGGGCGGTCGGTGCGTGGACGATCTGAATATGGTCTGTCTGTATGCGGACGGTCCGAGGCAGAATGCTCTGTGTGCGGTCTGTCTGATTGGGAACGGTCGGTATGCGGGCGGTCTGAATGCTCACCCTGGGAACGAGGACGACTGGTATGCGTCCGATCATCCCTGGATCCTGCACTTCGCGAGGGGCTGCTCTCGCCCGCCGCGCCATGATGCTCGCCATGCCACACGTGCCCTTCCTGCCCACGATTGTCGGACCGCTCGCGGCGATCGGGTTTTTCCTGATCGGCAGCGGCCATAGGCGTCGAAGGAGTCCTGCGCACCTCATGAGTGTCTTCTTCTGTCCTGCGGCGCCAATGGGCATCGTCCTCTCCCTCAGGCGCTATGTCGAACATCCCGAAGCCATGAGAGTTCTTGCCTCCCAGGCCGGATTCGTACAGGAATGACAGCAGCTTGGCATCTCCAGTCAACTGGAAACGTCCGGTATAGCCATGCACGGGCGTGTCCTTGAACGAGATGACGGCCAGATGCGGCGTATGGTCAAGGCAGCTGATGCTGAACCCATCGCTGGGGGCCTTCTCCTGTGTCCAGGCATAGTACTTGCGAACAGCATTGTACAGGACGAGCTTGGCGAACAGCGGGTCATCGGGCGCAAAGTAGTGTGCGGAGTTGCTGTCCTTGCTCTCGCTCTGGTACACGGTGATGGGGCTGATGGTGCGAATTCGCCATGTGACCAGTCCGTGAGTGGGGATGGTAACGGGATAGGCAGCGACAACACGTACTGATTGAACGAGGTTCCGCTCGAGGTGAAGGTCATGGGCCTGTTCCAGACGAGGCACAAGCGCCTCGATGAACTCGGGACTGGGCGACGACAGGTAGAACCAGACAGGTGACGACATCACCAGCTGATAGTGAACGTGTCCGTCCGCTTCAACTCCATCACGCGGGGCGATGTCGATACGTTCCACCGACTTCGCATACAGCTGTGAGAAGGTGAAGAGCTTGAAATGTGCTTCTTCCGTGCCCGTCGCGATGCCGGACCACTTGATGTCTTCGGGGATGCACGCATTGACGAGCCCCTGCACGTAGGGGTTGTACCCCTGAGGCAAAATGAACTTGTCGAGAGCGCTCTGTACTTCGATCCTGATACGCATAGAAACCTCCACTCAATTCAGAGAACAGACAACCGGAAAGGTGAGTCATTATGGCCATGACGCGCCCCAGCCACTGGGGTGCTCGTTCGAATGTCCTGCTGTAGATATATTATTATAGGAGTTGTCAGGCGCGGTGCAACCACAACTTCAAGAGGAACGGGCAAGACCTGCCCGCAGACGCTTGATGACATTCCCGGGCCACATATACTCAGCTCATGAATCTGCGTACACGGATCCAGAAATCATTCAACGGTCATACTCCGCGTCTTCAGGCATTGGAACTCCTGAAGTACATTGGTCCCGGCTTTCTCGTCACCGTCGGCTTCATCGACCCCGGCAACTGGGCATCGAATGTTGCTGCAGGCTCGCTCTATGGTTACCGCCTCCTGTGGATGGTGACACTGTCGACACTGATGCTTATCGTCCTGCAGCATAATGCCGCCCACCTGGGCATCGTCACGGGTCTATGCATCTCCGAGGCAGCCACGAAGTTCATGCGTCCCTGGTTCGCCCGCCTTGTTCTCGGATCGGCTGTTGCCGCCTGCATCTCCACGGCCCTTGCGGAGATCATGGGAGCCGCCATTGGGCTCAACCTGCTGTTCAAGCTGCCTCTGCGTATCGGCGCCATTCTCGTGTCGGCCGCTGTCATCTGGCTTCTCCTCAGCAACGGCTACCGGCGTATCGAGAAGCTCATCATCGCATTCGTGTCGCTGATAGGGCTTTCTTTCCTGTATGAGTTGTCGCTCGTGCGTATCCCCTGGGCAGAGGTGGCGACCGGGTGGGTTACCCCCGCCATACCCCTGGGCTCCATTCCTGTCATCATGAGTGTCCTCGGTGCCGTCGTCATGCCGCATAACCTCTTCCTGCACAGCGAGATCATCCAGAGCCGTCAACTGAACCAGAAGGGTGCAGACGTCATAGAAAAGCAACTCCGGTTCGAGTTCGTGGACACCCTGAACTCCATGGTGATCGGCTGGGCCATCAACAGCTCCATGATCATCCTTGCCGCAGCGACCTTCTTTGTCAGCAGAACCGCCGTCACAGAACTTGGACAGGCTCAAGCCATGTTGCGGCCGATGCTGGGCCGGGCAGCAGCCGTCGTCTTCGGTGGAGCACTACTCATGGCCGGCCTCTCATCTTCAGTTACTGCGGGCATGGCAGGCGGCAGTATTGTTGCCGGCATGTCCGGAGAGCCCTATGATACGTCGGACAACCACACGCGGCTGGGCATCATGATAACACTGCTTGGAGCTCTGCTGATTACGCTCGTGATCACCAACCCGTTCAAGAGCCTGATCTTCAGCCAGATAGCACTCTCCATTCAGCTCCCGTGGACGATCGTCCTGCAGATTCTGCTCACCTCAAACCCGCGCGTGATGGGAAAGTATGTGAACACTATACTCGACCGCGTCTTCCTGTGGACGACGACCGTCGTCGTCAGTGGCCTCAACGTCCTTCTCCTGGTCGACACGCTTCGCAATCTCCTTCGTTAGCGGTGGAAGGGGCAGATTACATTCTTGCGCTCTTGACAAGACAACCGGCTTGGCTTTAATGAACTTGGCAGAAGGGAAGGGCTCCCCTTATCTGGCCATCCCAAGTCGGGCCATGTGGGAAGAAAGGAGTTGTACTGTGACAAACTCGAAA
>Ga0075518_1000070_pt1 | contig 16204 bp, 14 predicted proteins | sample NGEPerA_2_FD_76970 | JGI IMG/M metagenome (GOLD analysis project Ga0075518, IMG submission 76970) | Arctic peat soil microbial communities from the Barrow Environmental Observatory site, Barrow, Alaska, USA - NGEE PermafrostAB136-A | ecosystem: Environmental > Terrestrial > Soil > Wetlands >...
AGGCTGGTCTGGCCGTTGAAGAGCGGCCACTCGTTGTTGTACAGGTTGAACACGGGCTGGACCGAGATCAGGTCCATGTTCGCCTCGTAGAACGCGTCGAGGGTACCCACGTCCCGCCAGTAGTTCTTGTCGCGTGCGGTCGCGCCGGGGATCTCGTTCTCGATGAAGTCGTACAGACCGGCGGCGCCCTGGTTCACGAAGTAGGGGACGATGTTCCCACCCATGTCGTGCGAGGACTCGTCGTCAGCCGCATCCCGTACCAGGGCTTCACGCAGTGCATCGGCATCGAGCACGTAGTTGCCCATCGAGGCGAGCACCTCGTTGGGGGAGTCCACGAGGCCGGTGGCGTCCTTCGGCTTCTCGAGGAAGGCCGCCACCTTGTTGGGGTTCTGCTTGTCGGCGTCGATCACGCCGAACTGGTCCGCGAGGGACAGCGGCTGCCGGATGCCCTCAATGGTCAGCGGGAAGCCGCTGTCGATGTGGCGCTGGAGCATCTGGGCGAAGTCCATGCGGTAGATGTTGTCCGCCCCCGTGATCACCACCGTCTCGGGACGCTCGTCGTCGACCAGGTTGAGGGACTGGAAGATGGCGTCGGCGCTGCCCATGAACCAGTGCTTGCCAATGCGCTGCTGTGCGGGGACGGCGGCAACGTAGTTGCCAAGGAGGGTCGACATGCGCCAGGTCTTGGAGATGTGGGTGTCCAGGGAGTGCGACTTGTACTGCGTCAGCACGACGATCTTGAGGTACCCGGAGTTCACCAGGTTCGAGAGGGCGAAATCGACGAGCCGGTAGAGGCCGCCGAACGGGACGGCGGGCTTGGCCCGATCCTGGGTGAGGGGCATGAGGCGCTTGCCCTCACCCCCGGCGAGAACGATTGCGAGGACTTTTGTGCGCTTGACCATGGCACGACACTATTGCGAAAAGTTGCCCCCCACTACCGCTTCGGAGTGGTGAGTTCTGCGCCAAGATGGACCCGTGAGCGAAAACATCAGGGTCGACTTGCTGACCCGCGAATTCCCCCCGCACGTCTATGGCGGTGCGGGCGTCCATGTGGAGGAACTGTCCCGCGTCCTCCGCGATCTCATCGAGGTGCGCGTGCACTGCTTCGACGGTCCCCGAGATCCCGACTCCGTCCCCGCGGGCGTGACGGGCTACGCGGACCTCCCCGAACTGGCGCTGGCGAACGCCGCCGTCCGCACCTTCGGCGTGGACCTGCAGATGACCATTGGGACGGCGGGGACCGACCTCGTCCACTCCCACACCTGGTACGCCAACCTCGCGGGCCACCTCTCGAAACTGCTCCACGGCGTCCCGCACGTCATCTCGGCGCACTCCCTCGAGCCGCTGCGCCCCTGGAAGGCCGAGCAGCTCGGCGGCGGTTACGCGCTGTCCAGCTGGGCAGAGAAGACCGCGTACGAGGCGGCTGACGGAATCGTGGCGGTCTCGAACGGTATGCGCGATGACATCCTGCGGTGCTACCCGGCGATCGACCCCGCGAGGGTCGAGGTCATCCACAACGGCATCGACCTGTCCGGGTGGCAGGAGCCCGCGAAGGACGACCCCCACCGCCTCGCGGTACTGCAGAAGTACGGGATCGACGAGTCGAGGCCCGCGATCGTCTTCGTCGGGCGCGTGACCCGCCAGAAGGGCCTGCCGTACATGCTGCGCGCCGCGGAGCAACTGCCGAAGGACGTCCAGCTCATCCTGTGTGCCGGCGCCCCGGACACCCCGGAGATCGCCCGCGAGGTGGCCGACCTGGTCGAGAACCTGCAGTCCAAGCGCGACGGCGTCGTCATGATCGCCGAGATGCTGCCCCGTGCGGATCTCGTGGCGATCGAGTCCGCCGCCACCACGTTCGTGACCCCCTCGGTGTACGAGCCCCTCGGCATCGTCAACCTCGAGGCGATGGCCGTCGGCATCCCGGTGGTCGGCACGGCCACCGGCGGCATCCCCGACGTGATCGTCCACGGCGAGACCGGCTTCCTCGTGCCCATCGAGCAGATGCAGGACGGCACCGGGACGCCGATCGACCGCGAGAAGTTCGAGGCCGACCTGGCCGCGAGCCTCACGGACATGGTCTCCGACCCCGAGCGCGCCAGGCAGATGGGGGTGGCCTCCCGCCGGCGCGTGGAGGAGCACTTTTCCTGGGACACGATCGGCGTGCGCACCGTTGAGTTCTACAAGAAGGTCCTCGGCCGCTGAGGAACCAGTGACGCAGGACGCCGTGGCCCCGGTCGACCCCGACCGGGGCCACGGTCGTCCCGCCGTCTCCCGGGGCGCACCCGCGGCGCACTTCGGGCCGTCGACCCCCGGCACGGTAGGTTGTGAGCATGCCAGATGTTCTGCAGCTCTCCCACGTGACGGTCCGCCGCGGCAACAAGGAGATCCTCCGCGACGTCAGCTGGGACGTGAATGACGGTGAGCGCTGGGTGGTCCTCGGGCCGAACGGCGCGGGCAAGACGACGATCGTCCAGTTGGCCTCTGGGCGCATGTACCCCACGAGGGGCACCGTCTCCATCCTCGGGGAGCGACTCGGGACCGTGGACGTCGCCGAACTGCGCACCCGCGTTGGCCTCGCCTCGGCGGCGTTGGCCGAGCGGATCCCCGGGACCGAACTCGTGCTCGACGTCGTCCTGACGGCGGCCTACGGCATGACGGGGCGCTGGCGCGAGGACTATGACGACTCCGACGTCGAACGCGCCCGCGCGCTCCTCGCCGCCTTCGGCGTCGGGAACCTCGCGGGACGCAGGTTCGCGACGCTCTCCGAGGGTGAGCGCAAGCGCGCCCAGGTGGCGCGCTCGCTGATGAGCGATCCCGAACTGCTCATCCTCGACGAACCAGCCTCGGGCCTCGACCTCGGGGGCCGCGAGGTCCTGCTGCGTGCACTGAGCGACCTCGCGGTGGACCCGCACGCCCCCATCCTCGTCCTCGTGACGCACCATGTGGAGGAGATCCCGCCCGGGTTCACCCACGGGTTGCTGGTGCGCGACGGCGTCGTCGAGGCCGCGGGGGAACTGGGGGGCGTCATGACTTCCGCGAACCTGTCACGTACATTTGGGATGGACCTCGAAGTCGACGGTCGCGACGGGCGCTACACTGCCCGTGCGCGCCGCGCGTAGGAAGGCGGAAGCCGTGGAATGGATGTGGTGGCTCGGGGGAGCCCTGGTCCTCGGCGTCGTCGAGATGCTGACCGTCGGGCTCGTCTTCCTGATGTTCGCCGGCGGCGCCCTCGCCGGAATGGTGCTCGCGCTGCTCGGCGCGCCCGGCTGGGTGCAGGTGGTGGCCTTCGCGCTGGTCTCCGTGGCCCTGCTCTTCCTTGCCCGTCCCGCCGCGAAGAACTGGCTCCTGCGTGCGACGCCCGAGACCCGGACCAACGCGGAAGCGCTCATCGGCACCACCGCCCGAGTGGTCCTGGAGGTCTCGGACACCGGCGGACGCGTCAAGGTCGTGGGCGAGGTGTGGTCCGCCCGGAGCGCCAACCCCGACGAGGTCTTCCCCGTCGACCAGGACGTCATGATCACCGGGATCAACGGCGCCATCGCGCTGGTCTCCCGCCTCGAGCAGTAGACCCTCCCAGCACCGAGAAGGAGAAAACACCATGGACGTGGGCCAACTCATCCTGTGGATCATCCTGGCGTTGTTCGTCATCTTCATCATCACGGCGATCTCGCGGGCGGTGCGCATCGTGCCGCAGGCCGTCGGGCTGATCATCGAGCGGCTCGGAAAGTTCCAGACGGTCTTCTACGCCGGCCTGCACTTCCTGATCCCGTTCGTGGACCGGGTCCGGGCGGGGGTGGACCTCCGTGAACAGGTGGTGTCGTTCGCCCCGCAGCCGGTGATCACCTCGGACAACCTGGTGGTCTCGATCGACACGGTGATCTACTTCCAGGTCACCGACCCCAAGGCGGCCACCTACGAGATCGCCAACTACATCATGGGCATCGAGCAGCTCACCGTGACGACGCTGCGCAATGTGATCGGCTCGATGGACCTCGAGCAGACCCTCACGTCCCGTGACCAGATCAACGGCCAGTTGCGCGGCGTGCTGGACGAGGCCACCACGAAGTGGGGTATCCGCGTCAACCGCGTGGAGCTGAAGGCCATCGACCCGCCCGCGTCCGTACAGGGCTCCATGGAGCAGCAGATGAGGGCGGAGCGCGACCGCCGTGCGGCGATCCTCACCGCCGAGGGTGTCAAGCAGTCCCAGATCCTCACCGCTGAGGGCGAGAAGCAGTCCGCCATCCTCCGGGCCGAGGGCCAGGCGCAGGCCGCGATCCTGCGGGCACAGGGCGAGTCCCGGGCCATCCTGCAGGTGTTTGACGCCATCCACCGCGGCAACGCCGACCCCAAGCTGCTCGCCTACCAGTACCTCCAGACGCTGCCCAAGATCGCCAACGGCACCTCGTCGAAGATGTGGATCGTTCCCACGGAGTTCACCGCTGCCCTCGACGCGATCACCCGCGGTTTCGGCGGCGGCGGCGACCGCGGCGGGGTTCCCAGCGAACCCGTCGGGCCCGTGGACTTCGGCAGCCACGCCGCCGACCTGATCCCAGACCTGCGGGACACCAACCTGCAGGACCCGGCCGAGGCGTTGCGTGAGGCGCGCTCCGAGAGCGCCCGCGCCACCGCGGACGCGACGGAAGCCGGCGAGGGCTCCGGCATGCCCTTCTCCCGCTCGGCCGAGGCCGGGATGCGGCCCGCGGACGCAGCCCCCCCGCGCGATCGGGGCCCGTGGCAGGCCTCCCAGGAGCAGCCGCCCATCGGGCGGCCCGCACCGCACCAGGCCGCCGAGCCCGTCGTGCCGCCGCCCACCCCCGAGGAGCGTTTCGGCCCGCGGTGATCGTTGACATCACCGACCCCGACGACGCCCGCGTCCGCGAGTACACCCACCTGACCGACGTCGCGCTGCGCAGCCGGGTCGAGCCCGAGCAGGGGCTCTTCCTCGCCGAGAGTTCCGCCGTGATCGGCCGGGCTGTCGCGGCCGGCCACCGCCCGCGGTCCTTCCTGCTCGAGCACAAGTGGCTCGAGTCGATCGCGGGCGTCCTGGTGGCGGCGGGAGGTGCGCCCGACGGTGGGGAGATCCCGGTGTATGTCGCGCCCGAGGAACTGCTGCGTGGCATCACGGGCTTCCACCTGCACCGCGGGGCACTCGCCGCCATGCATCGTCCGCCACTGTGGGGCGTCGAGGAGCTGCTGGCGGGTGCCCGCGGGGGAGCGGGCGCGCGGCGCGTCGTCGTCCTCGAGGACATCGTGGACCACACCAACGTGGGCGCGGCCGTCCGCTCCGCCGCCGCCCTGGGTGTGGACGCCATCCTCGTCACGCCACGCTGCGCGGACCCGCTCTACCGGCGCGCGGTCCGGGTCTCGATGGGCACGATCTTCCAGGTCCCGTGGACGCGCATCATCCCGTGGCCGGGCGGGATCTCGCTCCTGCGGGAGCTGGGCTTCACGGTTGCCGCACTCGCCCTCTCCGACGACGCCATCCCGCTCGCGGAGCTCGCGGCCCGCGACGTCGACCGGCTCGCACTCGTCCTGGGGACCGAGGGCGACGGGCTCTCCCGCCGCACCATCGCGGAGGCCGACCTCGTGGTGCGGATCCCGATGGCCGGCGGCGTGGACTCGCTCAACGTCGCGGCGGCCGGCGCGGTGGCCTTCTGGGCCACGCGGGTGCGCGGCTGACGAGAGCGTGTCGGGAACGATCCATCTTCGCGAACACGCGTCGCGAACGCTAGGCTTGGGTCATGACGAACCGAACCATCACCGGAGCCGAGCAGCGCCGGCTGCGCACCCTCAACATGGGGGCGGCCGCGCTGCACCTCGCCCAGGCGATCGCCGTGGTGGTGCTTGCCACCGACTTCGCCCTCCCGATCACCGCCAGCTATCTCGCCGGCCCGCCGGGAACGCCCCCCGCCGCGGCGATCACGCTCGCCGACCTGCCGACCGGGCTCGCCGTCGCGGGCTTCCTCTTCCTCTCCTTCCTCGCGCACCTCGTGGTCTCCACGGTGTGGTTCAGGAACTACATCGGGGACCTCTCGCGGCAGATCAACCGGGCGCGCTGGGTGGAGTACTCCCTCTCCTCGACCCTGATGATCGTGGTCATCGCACAACTGGTGGGCATCACGGACGTCACCGCGGTGATCGGTCTCGCCGGGGCCAACGTCTCGATGATCCTGTTCGGCTGGCTGCAGGAGAAGTACGAGGAGGCCGGCGGCCACGGCTGGCTGCCGTTCATCTTCGGGTGCATCGCCGGCGCAATGCCCTGGCTCGCGATCCTCGTGTACACCATCGCCCCGGGCTCGGACGCGGAGCCGCCCGGGTTCGTGTATGCGATCGTCGTCTCGCTCTTCCTGTTCTTCAACGTCTTCGCGCTCAACCAGTGGCTGCAGTATCGGGCGAAGGGTCGGTGGGCGGACTACCTCTTCGGCGAGCGGGTGTACATCATCCTCAGCCTGGTCGCCAAGTCGCTGCTCGCGTGGCAGGTGTTCGGTGGGACCCTCGCGGCTTGAGGGGTGCGGGCTGACCGCTCCTGTCAGATCCCGCCGGCGAAGCCGAGTTGCCGCCACGCCTCGTAGGTGGCGATCGCGGCGGAGTTGGCGAGGTTCAGCGAGCGGATGCCCGGCAGCATCGGGATGCGGAGGCGGTCCGTCACGCGCTCGTGGCTGAGGATGTGGTCGGGGAGCCCGTCGGGTTCGGGACCGAAGAGGAGCGCGTCCCCGGCGCGGTAGGCGACACTTGCGAACGCCGTCGTCCCGCGCCCCGTGAAGGCGAAGACGCGCCCCGGGAGGGCGGCGACGGCGGCGTCGAAGTCGGGGTGCACGACGACGTGGGCGAGGTCATGGTAGTCGAGGCCGGCGCGTCGGAGGTGGGCGTCCGAGAGGTCGAAGCCGAGCGGTTCGACGAGGTGCAGCGTGGTGCCGGTGCAGGCGCTCATCCTGATCGCGTTGCCGGTGTTCGGCGGGATCCGGGGCTCGAAGAACACGACGTGGAACACTGCGCCATTGTGCCACCGGAGTCGCGGGTCACCGGCCGGCGCGTTGTGGCGTGGGACACTGGGACGTGGGACGTCCGCACTCGCCGGGCGCTTCGAGCGGAAGGGGCCAGGTGCCAACCGGAGGATCACACACGCCCGTCGAGGCGATCGACCGGGCGCTCCTGCTGCTCGACGAGCTCGCGCGGGCCGGGGCCGCCGGCGCGTCATTGGCCGACCTTGCGCAGGCGCTCGGACTCAACAAGTCCACCGCCCACCGGGCGCTCTCCGCGCTGCGGCTGCGCGACTACGTGGCCCAGGACCCCGCCTCGGGCCTGTACCAGCTCGGACATGCCGCACTCACGCTCGGCCAGACGTACTTCGGGTCCGAGAGCCTGCAACTGCTGCTCCACCCGGCCCTGCTGGCGCTCAGCCGGGAGGCCGGCGAGCTGGTGCACCTGGGCGTGCTTGCGGGCGACCGCGTGCTGTATGTGGACAAGGTGGAGCCGGAGCGGGCCATCCGGGTGTGGTCCCAAGTGGGGCAGACCGTGCCGCTCGCGACGACGTCGCTCGGCAGGGCGCTGTTGGCGTACCGGGACACGCAGCGCGCCCATCTGGACGCCTACCTGCAGGTACTGCCGGAGGGCAGGGTCGTGGACGCCGAGCAGGTGTGGGAGACCATCGCGTCCGCACGCCGCCTCGGGTACGCCACCGAGTTCGCCGAGAACGAGCCCGGAATCGCGTGCGTGGGCATCCCGGTGCTGCGCGGCGGCACCGCGGTCGGGGCGCTCAGTATCACCGCCCCCGCGGAGCGCATGACCACGGGGCGCACCCACGAGCTCGTCGACATCGTGCGGCGGGTGGTTCCCCCGCTGCTGCCGGCCGGGTTCCGCCTGCCCGAAGCGCTGACGGCAGCAGGCGACAATCGTTGACGCAGGGGTGGCACTGTGGGAGACTCTGTTTTGCACAGAGACATAGGCGTTTCGTCTAGCAGAACGAATGGATGGATGAAGATGAACCTGTCGGAGCTCACCGCCCAACGACTCGTCCCCGTGGTGGTCCTCAACGACGCCGCCCGCGCGGAGGGGCATCACCACCGTCAAGTTCTTCCCGGCCGGCACCTTCGGTGGCGCCAAGGCGATCAAGGCCCTATCCGCCCCGTTCCGGGACGTCAGGTTCATCCCCACCGGCGGCGTCAGCACCGAGAACCTCGCGGACTATCTCTCGCTGTCCTGCGTCGCTGCCGTGGGCGGGTCCTGGATGGTCCCCGAGAAGCTGCTCGACGCCGGCGCGTGGGATGAGGTCACGCGCCTCACGCGTGACGCCGTCGCCGCGGCCGCCGCCATCTGACACCCCCTACGCTGAGAAGGAGAACCCCATGACCGCCGACCTCACCCTCCGCCCCGCCGACGAGTGCCGCTACGACGCCCTCGCCCTCGGCGAGGTCATGCTGCGCCTCGACCCCGAGGACTTCCGCATCCGCACCGCCCGCAGCTTCCGCGTCTGGGAGGGCGGGGGCGAGTACAACGTCGTGCGCGGCCTTCGGCGTGTGTTCGGCCTGCGAGGCGGCGTGCTCACCGCCCTCGTGGACAACGAGGTGGGCCACCTCGTGGAGGACTTCATCCTCACGGGCGGCCTGGACACCTCCCTGATCAACTGGGTCGAGAGCGACGGGATCGGCAGGACCGCCCGCAACGGCCTCAACTTCACCGAACGCGGCTTCGGCGTGCGCGGCGCCGTCGGGGTCTCCGACCGTGGCCACACCGCCGTCTCCCAGATGAAGCCCGAGGACCTGGACCTCGACCACATCTTCGGGGACCTGGGGGTGCGGTGGCTCCACACCGGCGGGATCTTCGCCGCGCTGTCCGAGCAGAGCGCCCGGACCGCGATCGCCGTCGTACAGGCGGCCAAGAAGTACGGCACCGTGGTGTCCTATGACCTGAACTACCGTCCGAGCCTCTGGAAGGCGATCGGCGGCCGGGCCCGCGCGCAGGAGGTCAACCGCGAGCTCGCGCCGCTCATCGACGTGATGATCGGCAACGAGCAGGACTTCACCGACGCGCTCGGCTTCGAGGTCGAGGGCGTGGACGAGAACCTCACGAACCTCGAGGCGGACATGTTCGCCTCCATGATCGAGAAGGTCGCCGCCGCCTACCCGAACTTCCGCGTCATCGCCACCACGATGCGGGGCGTGCGTTCGGCGTCGTCCAACGACTGGGGGGCCATCGCGTGGTCAGCCGCGGACGGGTTCGTGAAGTCGGCCCAGCGCGACGCCCTGGAGATCTTCGACCGCGTGGGCGGCGGCGACTCCTTCGCGTCCGGGCTCGTCTACGGGCTCATGACCGGCGAGAACCTCCAGACCTCCGTGGACTACGGTGCGGCGCACGGCGCGCTCGCGATGACCACGCCGGGGGACACGTCCATGGCCACGAAGAAGGAAGTCCTGAAGCTGGCAGGCGGCGGCGGCGCGCGCGTCGACCGGTGATCATCGATGTCTAGTGCTGGTACGTCACCGTGAGGTACGCGCGAGCGAGGGTGTGGAACAGGGCCGTGAAGGCCACCTTGGTGGGGGAGGCGTCCTCGTCCAGGTCGAGGGTGTCGACGTCGAGGGCGTGCACCACGAACATGTACCGGTGCACGTGGTCACCCCTGGGGGGCGCCGCGCCCATGTAGCCGTGCGCGCCGCCGTCGTTGCGCACGTGGTAGGCCGCCCCTGACAGCGTCAGGTCCGACTCGCCGGCGCCCTGCTCGAGTTCTGTCGTGGAGCCGTCCACGTCCACCACGGTCCAGTGCCAGAACCCGGCGGGCGTGGGTGCGTCCGGGTCGAAGCAGTTGACCATGAAACCCTTGGTCCCCTTCGGGAATCCCGACCAGGCCAGGTGGGGGGAGATGTTCTCACCGGCCGCGACGTGGTCGTTCGGCATGGGTTCGCCATCGGTGATGTCGTCGGAACGCAACTGGAATGTGGGCGCCTTCGGCAGCAGGTCGTAGGGGTTCGGGGCAACGGGTCGGGTCAGGTCCATGTCTACCTCCTTGTGGTGATCCCAACGCTACTTGCCCCTGTGACCGTGCGAGCGGCGTGTGGGGGAGTGTTGCGCGACCCCCTTTCATTGTGTGGGTGGCAGGTTCTACACTCGAACACATGTTCGAACGTGTGGACGACCGCTTCACCGTGGCGCGGGACGCCCTGGCGCGTGCCGAGACCGCCACCGGCCTGCGTTCCAGGCTGGACTCCGCGACCGTCGAACTGCCCGCCGGCCTCGGGGCGCTCCTCCCCGGGGGCCTCTCCCGGGGGAGCGTGCTCGGTATCCGCGGGTCCACCAGCGTCACCTTCTCGGTCGCGGCGGCCGCGATGGGCGCGTCCGGGTGGGTGGCGGTAGTCGGCATGGCCGACGTGGGCTGGCTGGCGGCCGCCGAGGCCGGGGTCGACCTCTCCCGGGTGGTCACCATCCCCCGGCCCGGACCCGCGGCCGACGACGTCGTGGCGGCGTGCGTGGACGGCTTCGACGTCGTCGTGCTGGGGGACTCGCTCGACCTGGGTGCCGGGGTGCGCCGCTCCCTGCTGGGCCGCATCCGCTCCCACGGCACCGTGGTGCTCGCGAACTGGCCGGGCGTCCCCCTGTTGCGCGCCGCCGTGCACGGGGGCGACGGGTGCGCGGAGGGCGCGGGGTACGTGCGGGGCCGCACCATCAGCGTGCGGCGGGAGGGCATGCCCACCGTGGTGGTGCTGCGGATGGAGTCCCGGCCGGTTCCCGCCCCCCAGCGCCGCGGTCACCTGCAGGCGGTGTCGTGATGCGCTCGGTGGTGCTGTGGGTCCCGGACTGGCCGGTCGCGGCCGCCGTCGGGGAGGGACTGGTCGACACCGACATGCCGGTCGCGGTGCACGACGGCCGTGGCCTCACGGTGGTCTCGGCGGCCGCACGGGTGCAGGGCGTGCGCACGGGCATGAAACGCCGCCACGCCCAGCGGGTCTGCCCCGACCTCGTGCTGCTCTCCCGCGACGAGGGCCGCGATGCGCGCGCGTTCGAGCCGGTGGTGCAGGCGGTGGAGAGCGTGATCGCCCACCCGGCGATCCTGCGCCCCGGAATGGTCCTGGCCGATGCGGCCGGCCCCGCGCGGCACCTCGGCTCCGAGGAACTGCTCGGCGAGGCCCTCATCGGGGCGGTGGCACGCCTCAGCGGCGCGGAGGCCTACGTCGGGGTGGGCGAGGGCCTCCTCACGGCGGTCCTCGCGGCGCGGGCGTCGGCGATCGTCCCCGCCGCCGGCACCGCGGACTTCCTCTCGCCCCACCCGGTCGCCGCCCTGCGCCATGCCGCGCTGACGCGCTCGGCCCGCGGCGACGTCGACGCGCTCCTCGAGGTGCTCCTCCAGTTGGGGGTGCGCACCCTCGGGGACTTCGCCGCCCTGCCCGCCGCGGACGTCCATGCCCGCTTCGGGCTGGTGGGGCAGCGGTCCCACGACCTCGCGCGCGGCCGATTCGTGGCCACCGCCCCCGGCGAGCGACCCCAGGGCTCCCTGGCGGTGGCGAGCGAACTGGACCCGCCCCTGGAACGCTCCGACGCCGCCGCCTTCGCCGCCCGCGCGCTGGCGGAGGACCTCGCGACACGCCTGGGCGGCAAGGCCTGCGGCAGGTTGCGCGTGACGGCCCGCACCACGGACGGCGGGGAGCTCTCGCGGCTGTGGACCATCGAGTCGGCCATCCATGCGCGTGAGATCACCGACCGCGTGCGCTGGCAGCTGGACGGCTGGCTGAGTGGGCGCAGCGGCGTCCCGCCGAGCGCCCCCCTGCACTTCCTCGAGATCAGCGCCGAGGAGCTGCGCGGGGCGCTCACCAGCCAGGAGCAGCTGTGGGGCCGCCCCACCCATTCCGCGGTGACGGCGCAGCGCGCGATCGTCCGCCTGCAGGGGATGCTCAGCACGGAGGGGGCGTGGCTGCCGGTGCTGCAGGGCGGGCGGGACCCGCGTTCCCGGGTGCGGATGGTTGCCTGGAACGACGAGCCTGTGGCGCTGCGCCGCCTGGACGCGCCATGGCCGGGGCAGTTGCCGTCCCCGGCCCCCAGCACCGTCTTCGACCAGCCCCGCGAGGTGGGGGTGGTCGACGACGAGGGCCGGGGGGTGTCCGTCGACGGGCGCGGACAGATCAGCGCCGCGCCCACCCGCGTGGTGGCGGACCGGGCGTACGACGTCGTCGCCTGGGCCGGGCCGTGGCCGATCAGCGAGACGTGGTGGGGCACCCCACGCCGGGGGGCATGGCTGCAGGTCACGGCGTCGGAGGGGCCGTCGATGCTGCTCTCCGTCCGCGGCGGGGCCTGGGTGCTGGAGGGCCTGTATGACTAGGACACAACCATGCCGCGGCTGACGGTGCGGGCCCCCGAGCCGTCGACCGGGCCGCGCTACGCCGAACTGCACGCCCACTCCGCCTTCTCCTTCCTCGACGGCGCCAGCCAGCCGGAGGAGCTGGTGGCGGAGGCCGTGCGGCTGGGCCTGAGCGGGGTGGGCCTCACGGACCACAACGGGCTGTACGGGGTGGTGCGGCTCTCCGAGGCGGCGCGGGGGGTCGGGATGCCGACGGTCATCGGGGCGGAGCTCACCCTCGGTGGGGCGCCGCGCACCGGGGGACGGGCCGCGAACGAGGCCGAGGCGCACGACCCCCCGGGACCGCACCTCGTGGTGCTGGCCCGCGGACCGGGGGGCTATCACCGGCTGTCGCGCGCCATCGCCGAGGCGCACCTGCGCAGCGGCAGGAAGGACACCGCCCGCCACACGGTGGAGGAACTCGCGGAGGTGGCGGACGGGAACTGGCTGGTCCTCACCGGCTGCCGCAAGGGGGCGGTGCGCCTCGCCCTGGACCGCGACGGCCCGGACGGTGCGCGCACCGAACTGGACCGCCTGGTCGCGCTGTTCGGCCGCGACAACGTGGCCGTGGAGATCACCCACCACCAGGGCGCCCGCGACGAGGCCGTCCATGATGCGCTCGCGGACCTCGCGGTGGGATCGGGGCTTCCCCTGGTGGCCACCGGGGGGGTGCACTGCGCCCGCCCCTCGGACCAGCCCCTGGCCGACGTGCTGGCCGCCACGCGGGCGCGGCGCAGCGTGGAGGAGCTGGACGGGTGGCTGCCCGCCCACCCGGCGCACCTGCGTTCACCCGCGCAGATGGCCCGCCTGCACCACCGTCACCCGCAGTCCGTCCCCACGGCGGCCGAACTGGCCGCCGAGTGCTCCTTCGACCTCACCCTGATCGCCCCCAACCTGCCCCCGCACCCGGTGCCGCCGGGCCACACGGAGGCCACGTGGCTGCGCGAGCTCACCCGCCGCGGGGCGGTGGCGCGCTACGGGCCGCGCACCGCCGAGCGCGTGCCGGGGGCCTGGCGCACCATCGACAAGGAGCTGGCCATCATCACGGAGCTGGGCTTCCCCGGCTACTTCCTGATCGTGCACGAGATCGTCGGGTTCTGCCGGGACCACGGCATCCTGAGCCAGGGTCGCGGTTCGGCCGCCAACTCGGCGGTGTGCTTCGCGCTGGGGATCACCGCGGTGGACGCGGTGCGCCACCGGATGCTCTTCGAGCGCTTCCTCTCCCCGGGGCGCAGCGGTCCGCCGGACATCGACCTGGACATCGAGTCGGGGCGCCGGGAGGAGGTGATCCAGTTCGTCTACGAGCGGTACGGACGCCGGCATGCCGCCCAGGTGGCGAACGTCATCTCCTACCGGCCCCGCTCCGCCGTGCGGGACGTGGCCCGCGCGCTGGGGTACGACATCGGGCAGGCGGACGCCTGGTCGAAGAGCATCGAGCGGTGGGGGAAGGTGCCGGACGACGTCGGGATCCCGGCCCCCGTGGTGGATCTCGCCGAGCGCATGCTGCGGCTGCCCCGCCACCTCGGCATCCACTCCGGGGGGATGGTGCTGTGCGACCGCCCCGTCATCGATGTGTGCCCGGTGGAGTGGGCCACCATGCCCGGGCGCACGGTGTTGCAGTGGGACAAGGACGACTGCGCGGACGCCGGCCTGGTGAAGTTCGATCTCCTCGGGCTGGGGATGCTCACCGCGCTGCGCCTCGCGTTCACCGAGCTCACCGCGCAGGGCGTGCTCCACGAGGGCCGCCCCATCGGCCTCCACGAACTGCCCCAGGACGACCCCGCGGTCTACGACCTGCTGTGCGCGGCGGACACGGTGGGGGTGTTCCAGGTGGAGTCGCGCGCGCAGATGGCCACCCTGCCGCGCCTGCGCCCCCGCTGCTTCTACGACATCGTGGTGGAGGTGGCGCTGATCCGCCCCGGGCCGATCCAGGGCGGGTCCGTGAACCCGTACCTCCGCCGTCGCCTCGGGCGCGAGCCAACCACCTACCTGCACCCGCTGCTGAAGCCCGCGCTGGAGAAGACGCTCGGGGTGCCGCTCTTCCAGGAGCAGCTCATGCAGATCGCCATCGACGTGGCCGGCTTCTTCCCGGCCGAGGCGGACCAGTTGCGCAAGGCGATGGGGTCCAAGCGCTCCCTGGAGCGGATGGAGGCGCTGCGGGAGCGGCTGATGGAGGGGATGGCCGCGAACGGGATCACCCCGGAGGTGGGGGAGCAGATCTACGCGAAGCTGCAGGCCTTCGCGGATTTCGGCTTCCCGGAGTCGCACTCCTTCTCCTTCGCCTACCTGGTGTACGCCAGCGCGTGGCTGAAGGTGCACCACCCCGAGGCGTTCTACGCCGCCCTGCTGGCGTCCCAGCCAATGGGGTTCTATTCGCCGCAGTCCCTCGTCGCCGACGCACGCCGCCACGGGGTCCGGATCCTGACGGCGGACGTGACGGTGTCCGGGGTGCAGCCGTGTGTCGAGCGGGTGGGGGAGCAGGCGGGCGACGGCGAGCTGCCGGACGACGGCGTCGGGGCGGGTGCCGCCGCGGGGTGCGGGGCATCCCCGGCCCCCCGGCTGGTGGACCCGCATCCCGGCCTCGCGGTGCGTCTCGGGTTGGCCCAGATCCGCTCGATTGGGAAGGAGAAGGCCGAGCAGGTCGTCGCGGAGCGGGAGCGGGAGCAATTCCGGTCCGTCGCGGACCTCGCGTCCCGTGTGCACCTCACCCAGGAGCAGCTGGAGGCGCTCGCCACCGCCGATGCGTTGCGGGCGTGGGGGACCAGGCGGGAGAACCTGTGGTCGGCGGGCGCGCTCTCCCGCGAGTACGGCACCGCGCACACGGATGGCTCGCGCCTGTGGATCCAGCCGCCGCTGCCGGGCACCGCCGTCGGGGTGCGATCCCCCGGGTTGCCGGGGATGACGCAGGCCGAGGAGGCGGTGGCGGACGTGTGGGCAACCGGGGTGACCACCGAACGCTTCCCCACCCATTTCGTGCGCCCCCAGCTTGAGGCCGCCGGGGTGGTGGCCATCGCGGACCTGCTCGGCCACGAACCGGGGGAGAGGATGAAGGTGGGGGGAGTGGTGACGCACCGGCAGCGGCCGGGAACGGCGAAGGGGATCACATTCCTGTCGCTGGAGGAGACGGGCCTGCTGAACGTGGTGTGCTCGACCGGACTGTGGAAGCGTTACCGCACGCTCGCGCGCACCAGCGCCGCCCTCGTGATCCGGGGGACGCTGGAGCGTTCGGACGGGGTCACCAACCTGGTGGCGGACGGGATGGAGCACCTCTCGTTGCAGGTCCCCTCCCGGTCACGGGACTTCCGGTGACCGCCTAGGGTACGAGTCCCTCGTTCAGGGGGTGCAGCGGGATGTTCGGGAGTGGTGGCCGTTCCGGGGGCCCGAAGCCTTCGGGGAGTTCGCGCAGCGGCGGGTCCGCGTTGCGGAGCTGGTCGAAGACCGCCCAGACCACCGCCAGCAACGGGATCGCGATGATCGCGCCGAAGAGCCCGCCCAGGAACGTGCCGGCCGTGACGCCGAGTGCGACGACGACCGGGTGGAGCGATACCTGCTTGCCCATCACGAGCGGCTGGAGGATGTGGCCCTCGATCTGGCCGATCAGGGCGACCCCGACGGTGACGATCAGGGCCTTGACGAAACCGCCGGTGGCCAGCGCCACCACCGCAGCCACGACCATGGCGGCCGGGGCGCCGATCAACGGGACGAAGGCGCCGACGAACACGAGGACGGCGAGTGGTGCGGCGAGTGGCACCCCCACGATCAACAGCATCATGGCGTTCATCCTGCTGTTGATCGTGGGGGTGCCACTCGCCGCACCACTCGCCGTCCTCGTGTTCGTCGGCGCCTTCGTCCCGTTGATCGGCGCCCCGGCCGCCATGGTCG
>Ga0075518_1000073_pt1 | contig 16043 bp, 20 predicted proteins | sample NGEPerA_2_FD_76970 | JGI IMG/M metagenome (GOLD analysis project Ga0075518, IMG submission 76970) | Arctic peat soil microbial communities from the Barrow Environmental Observatory site, Barrow, Alaska, USA - NGEE PermafrostAB136-A | ecosystem: Environmental > Terrestrial > Soil > Wetlands >...
CATCGGTGAGCTGTCGCGGCTCGACCGTGACGCCGACCCGCTCGGGATCGGCGCCGGCGCCGACGGACTGCCCGCGCTGCCCGCCGGGATGGCACCCGTGCCTGCCGTGCCCGACGCCGTCGCGATCAAGCGCGCCGAGATCTCCGCGCTCGCCGACGAGCAGCCCGCTGAGGTTGCCGACCTGCTGCGCGGCTGGCTCGCCGCACCGAGCGGCCGACGCTGATGGCGACCCTGACCGGAACGCAGAAGGCCGCGATGCTGCTGCTGCAGCTCGGCCGGGACCGGGCCGCGCGCGTCATGGCGCAGCTCGACGTCACCGAGATCGAGGAGCTGACGGTCGAGATCATGCGCCTCGAGCGCATCGACCAGACGATGGCCGACGACGTGCTCGAGGAGTTCTACGACGTCTCCGTCATCGGCCCCGGGGTCGGCGGCGGCATGGCATACGCGCAGGCGCTGCTCGAGTCGTCCCTCGGCACCGAGCTCGCCGCGGGCATGCTCGAGCGGCTCCAGACGAGCATGGCCGGGCAGCCGTTCGAGTTCCTCCAGCACGCCGACGCCCGCCAGGTCATCTCGCTGATCAGCAGTGAGCACCCGCAGGCCGTCGCGCTCGTGCTCGCGCACCTGCGTCCCGAGCACGCGTCGGCCATCCTCGCGGGCCTCCCGGCCGACCTCCAGGGCGAGGTCGCGCACCGCATCGCCCTCATGGAGCGCGCGTCGCCCGACGTCGTGGCCGTGATCGCCGAGAACCTGATGCGCAAGGCGTCGACCGTCCTCACCCCCCGTGAGATGTCCGCGATCGGCGGGGTCCAGCCGCTCGTCGAGATCATCAACCGCGCCGACCCGACGACCGAGAAGGCCATCCTCGAGGGCCTCGAGGCGCGCGACGTGGAGCTCGCGGAAGAGGTCCGCAGCCGCATGTTCGTCTTCGGCGACATCGTGCTGCTCGAGGACCGTGCCATGCAGCTCGTGCTCCGCCAGGTCGAGACGGCCGGGCTGTCGGTGGCCCTCAAGGGTGCCGGGCCCGAGGTGCGCGAGAAGATCCTGCACAACCTGTCCGAGCGTGCGCGTGAGAACCTCGAGGAGGAGATCGAGCTGCTCGGGCCGGTGCGGCTGTCGCAGGTCGAGGACGCTCGCTCCGGCATCGTCCAGATCATCCGCCGGCTCGAGGAGAGCGGGCAGATCGTCATCCGCCGGGACGGCGAGGACGAGTATGTCTCCTGAGATCCGCTCCGCGTCGTTCGGGCTGGCCCCCATCGGCCGCCCGATCGACTCCGCGCGCGACGCCGACCGCGACCGGGCCCATACGGCCGGGTACGCGGCGGGCTACGCCGGCGGAGCACGCGAGGCCGCCCGGGTCGCGACTGCCGCGGCACACCACGGCGAGGAGCTCCGGGCCGCGGCCGAGACGCGCCGGTCCGTCGAGCACGCCGCTGCCGTCGCAGCCCTGACTCGTGCCACCGAGGCCGCCGCCGCGCGCACCGCACCCGTGGTCGCCGACGCCGAGCGGGCACTGCACGCGGCCGCGCTCGAGCTCGCGACCGTGGTGCTCGGCTGCGAGCTCGCGGACGGCGAGCGCTCGGCCCGCGCCGCGCTCGCCCGGGTGCTCGACGACCCCCAGGCGCCCGGTGTGCACACCGTCCGGCTGAGCCCGCGTGACCTCGACGCGCTGCGCGCGGCCGGTGCCGTCCCGGACATCGCCGGCCTCGAGCTCGTCGCCGACCCGACCCTCGCCCCCGGCGACGCGGTCGGCCGGCACCCCGACGGCTACCTCGACGCGCGCATCACGACGGCGCTGGCCCGGGCCCGCGCCGCGCTCCTGGGGGCCGACGGCACCTCGTCGACGCTGCCGCACCAGCGCGGGCCGATCGCATGAGCGCCGCCACGCTCGACCGCTCGACCCCGTGGGGCCGTGCGCTCGACGCCGCGCGCCCCGAGCTCGTGGGCACCGTGCGCGGGATCGTGGGACTGACCATCGAGGTCGCCGGGACCGCGTCGGCGGTCGGGGACCTCGTCGAGATCAGCAGCGCCGTCCCCGGCACACCCCCTGTCCTCGCCGAGGTCGTCGCGGCCGACCGCGGTTCCGCGCGCTGCATGCCGCTCGGCCCGACGCACGGGCTGCGCAGCGGCATGGCGGTGCGCGCGCTCGGGACGCCGTTGACCGCACCCGTCGGCCCGGGTCTGCTCGGTCGCGTCCTGGACGGCCTCGGCCGGCCGATCGACGGCAAGGGTCCGCTGCGTGACGTCGTGCACGTCCCGATCACCGGCCACGCGCCGCACCCGCTCGAGCGCGCCCGTGTCGACCTGCCGCTCGAGCTCGGGGTGCGGGTGCTCGACACGCTCGTGAGCGTCGGCCGCGGCCAGCGCATCGGCCTGTTCGCGGGCTCCGGCGTCGGCAAGTCGAGCCTGCTGTCGATGGTCGCGCGCGGCACCGACGCCGAGGTGTCGGTCATCGCGCTCGTCGGGGAGCGCGGCCGTGAGGTGCGCGACTTCCTCGAGGACGACCTCGGACCCGAAGGGCTCGCGCGCAGCGTCGTCGTCGTCGCGACGTCGGACGAGCCCCCGCTCGTGCGGCTGCGCTCGGCGTTCGTCGCGACGCGGATCGCGGAGTACCTGCGCGACGGCGGCTCCGACGTCGTGCTGATGATGGACTCCCTCACGCGCGTCGCGATGGCCCAGCGGGAGATCGGTCTGTCGGTCGGCGAACCGCCCGCGACCCGCGGCTACCCGCCCAGCACGTTCGCGCTGCTCGCGCAGCTGCTCGAGCGCGCGGGCACGGGTGCGAGAGGGTCCGTCACCGGCATCTACACCGTGCTCGTCGACGGCGACGACCAGAACGAGCCCATCGCCGACGCCGCGCGGTCGATCCTCGACGGGCACGTGGTCCTCGACCGCAAGCTCGCCGTCAGCGGACACTTCCCGAGCGTCGACGCGCTCGGCTCGATCTCACGGGTCGCGACCCGCATCATCAGCCGCGAGCAGCGCGACCTCACCATCCAGCTGCGCCGCGTCATGGCGGCCCGCCGGCAGGCGCAGGACCTCCTCGACGTCGGCGCGTACGTCGTGGGCAGCAACCCGCTCGTCGACGCGGCCGTCACGCACTCGCGTGCGATCGACGCGTTCCTGCAGCAGCAGATGGACGAGCGCGCGCCGCTCGCGGACTCCTGGGCGCGCCTCGAGACCCTCGTGCACGCGATGGGGGACCTGCGATGAGCCGCACCTTCCGCCTCGCGAGCCTGCTGCACCTGCGCTCCATGGCCGAGGACCGCGCCGCGGGCGAGCTCGCCGTGGCGGCCCGGCTCCGGGCCGCTGCCGAGGCCCGGCGCCGCGACACCGAGGTCATGCTGGGCTCCGCGAGCATGCCGGGACGGTCCGACGAGCTGCACTTCCGTGCGGTCGCCGCGAGCCGGGCAGCCCTCGGCAGCCTGCTGACGGAGCGTCGGTCCGAGGTCCGGACTGCCGACGAGGAGGTCGTTGTCGCCAACGCCGCCTGGACTGCCGCGCGGGTGCGGACCAAGGCGCTCGAGCGGCTCGAGGAGCGCCACGACGCGCAGGTGCGGGCCGAGGACGAGCGCGCCGAGCAGATGGTGCTCGACGAGGTCGGGTCGCGGATGCGCACGGCGCAGATCGCGGCCGTGACAGCGCCGGGCGAGGCGTCCGTCGACGCGACCGATGGGGTGCTCTCATGACCGCCGGGATCGCCGCCGTGCAGGCGCGGATCACCGAGCTGCGCTCGCTCGTCGCCCCGCTGACGGTCGTCGCGACGGACCTGACCTCGACCGTGTCGGGGTCCACCGCAGCCGGTGCCTCGACGAGCAGCACCGCGAGCGCGTCGTCGTTCGCGTCGGCGCTCGCCGCCATGGGGATCGACGCCTCGGCGCTGACCGCGCTGACCGGAGCGTCGTCCGCGGCGGCCACGACCGGCTCGGTCGGGTCGGCGGCGGGCACCGCGACCGGGCAAGGGCTCGTCGCAGCCGCTGAGAAGTACATCGGGGTCCCGTACGTGTGGGGCGGCGAGACGCTCAGTGAGGGCGGCCTCGACTGCTCCGGGCTCGTGCTGCGCTCCATGGCCGACATCGGCGTGACGGGCCTCCCGCGGGTCGCACGCGACCAGATGACGATCGGCACGGCGGTTCCGTCGCTCGCCCAGGCACTTCCCGGCGACCTCCTCGTGTTCCAGGGCGGCGCACACATCGCGATCTATGTAGGGGACGGCAAGATGATCGACGCACCCAAGCCCGGCAAGTCCGTCGCGATCCGCGACGTCTACACCGAGCCGACCGCGATCCGCCGGGTCCTGCCGCAGGCGACGACGGCCGCGACCGCTACGAGCGGCGCGGACACCGAGATCGCCGCGGCACTCGAGTCGGCGACCGCGCAGCGCACCGCGCTCGACCTGCTGACGCGGGTGGCCTCATGACCGCGCTGACCGTGGGACAGGCGCCGACCGCGTCCGCATCCGCGTCGCGCGTCACGTCGGCCGCGCGCACCGCGACCGGGCACGACTTCGACAGCGTGCTGCAGGGCGAGGTGCGCGGCCGCGAGGACCGCAGCGTGCGGCCCGACCGCGCCGACCGCGCCGATCGCCCGGACCGGACCGCCCGCACCGACCGACCGGACCGCGCTGACCACCCGGACCGCACCGACCGAACGAGCCGGGCAGCTCGTCCGGACCACGCGGGGGAGCGCGACGCGCCGGCGCCGGACGACGCGAGCAGCGCCGCCGACCCGAGGGCGACACCGCCCGCGGCCACGGCGGCCGACACCCCGGTGCAGGCCCCCGTCGACCAGCTCATGTCGGCGCTCGTCGCCGCGGCGGTTCCCGCTGCGGCCGCGACCCCCGGCTCGCAGGCAGGGCCCATCGCAGGAACCACGACGACGGGTGACTCCGCGCCCGCGGCAGACCCCCGGTCGATGCCGGCCGTAGTCCCCCCGGCCGTAGTCCCCCCGGCCGTAGTGCCCGTGCCTGCCGTCCCGGCAGCCACCGCGCCGACCGTGGTCGCCGGATCACCCCCGCCGGGCGCGCCCGCGGCGCCGGTGGCTCCGGCCGCTGCGACCCGCTCCGACGTCCGTGCGCCCGGTGGGACCGCTCCGGCCGCCGCCGCTCCCGCTGCCCTGACCGCTGTCCCCGCCCATGGCGCCCACGCGGACACGTCGGCGGTGGTCGTGCCCGCGGCCGTCGCCACCCCCACCGTCGGCCTGGACGCCCTGGCGGGCGCGCTCGTGGCCGCCGCGTCGACCGCACAGACGGTCGCCCCGGTTGCGGACGACACGCCCGCACCCGACCCGCAGGTCGTGGCAGCCGGTGCGCTGACCGCGACCTCGGCCACCACGGCCGCCCCGACGGCGAGCGCCGCTGCCGCGACGCCGGCCGCACAGCCCGCGCCGCTCGCCGAGCAGCTCGGTGCCCGCCTCGTGACCCTGCGGAGCCTCGGCAACGGCGAGCACGTGCTGAACATCGCCGTGGACCCCGAGCACTTCGGTCCCGTCCGGGTCATCGCGCACATCACGCCCGACGCCGTCCGGATCGAGCTGCTCGGTGCGACCGACCAGTCGCGTGAGGCGCTGCGCGCGTCGCTCGCCGACCTGCGTCGCGACCTCGCGGGCTCGGGCCTGCACGCCGAGCTGTCGCTCGGGCGCGACGCCCACGCCGGGAGCGACGGTTGGCGTGGCTCCGCAGGCGCGCAGGGCGACGGCGTCGGCGCCGGCACAGGTCGTCGCTCGGCGCCGCGCGGGGACGCCGACAGCGCGGGACCGGCGCGCCGCACCGCAGTCCCCGATCCCACCCGCTCGGCCGCTCGGCCCGGCGTCCTCGACCTTCTCGTCTGATCACGGAGCACCCATGAGCATCGACGTCACACCCATCACCTGGGGATCGGCGGCCGCGGCGGCCTCGACGGGCACCGCCACCGCCTCCACAGCGGCGGCCCCGGGCACGCTCGACAAGGAGGCGTTCCTCAAGCTCCTCGTCGCGCAGCTGCGCAACCAGGACCCGAGCAAGCCGATGGACAGCTCGGAGCTCATGGCCCAGACCACGCAGCTGTCCACGATGGAGCAGCTCACCGCGCTGACCAAGACGTCGCAGGAGAGCTTCGCGCTGCAGATGCGCATGGCCGCGGCGTCGCTCGTCGGCCGGCAAGTCACCTACGCCGACGAGTCCGGGGCGACCGTCACCGGCGCGGTGACGTCCGTCTCGTACGCCGGGTCCGTCCCTACCGTGACCGTCGGCGGCAAGGTCGTCGCGCTCGACGCCGTGTCGTCGGTCACCGCACCAGCCACCGCAACCCCCGCAGCACCCGCATCCTCCACGACCGTCTGACGCAGTCCACCACCGAAGGGATCTCCCCATGCTCCGCTCGCTCTTCTCCGGCATCAGCGGTCTGCGCAGTCACCAGACCATGCTCGACGTTACCGGCAACAACATCGCCAACGTCAACACGACGGGCTTCAAGTCCTCCCAGACGCAGTTCCAGGACGCGCTGAGCCAGGTCGTGCAGAACGCCAGCGGCGCCCAGGCCGGCACGGGTGGCACGAACCCCGCGCAGGTCGGTCTCGGGGTGCGCGTCGCGGGCGTGACCACGAACTTCACGCAGGGCGCTTCGCAGCTCACGGGCCGCAGCACGGACATGATGATCCAGGGCGACGGCTTCTTCGTGGTCCGCAAGGGTGCCGACACGTTCTACACGCGGGCGGGCGGCTTCGACTTCGACGCGACCGGCCAGATGGTCCTGCCCGGTGAGGGCGCTCTCGTGCAGGGCTGGGCGGCCGTGAACGGCGTCATCGACACGAACAGCCCGCTGACCGACCTGCGGGTCCCGGCCGGCACGCTCATGGGCGCGATCGCGACGACGTCGGCGACCTACGAGGGCAACCTGCAGTCCGACGCCGCGACCGGAACGACCATCGAGCGGGCCGTGAAGGCGTACGACTCGACGGGCGTCGAGCGCGAGATCACGCTGACGTTCACCAAGTCCGCTGCCGGCTGGTCGCTCGCCGCGGCCGACGGGACCTCGACGGCGGCGCCGGGCGCGATGACGTTCGCTGCCGATGGATCGCTCACGTCGCCGACCGGCTTCACGCTCGGTTCGGTGTCGGTCGACCTGTCCACAGTCACGGGCTTCGCCGGTGTGCAGACCGTCGCGGCGTCGACGCAGGACGGCCACTCGGCCGGCACGCTGCAGGCGTTCTCCCTCGGCGCCGACGGCACCATCACGGGCTCGTTCAGCAACGGTCTCAAGCAGACCGTCGGCCGGATCGCGCTCGGCAACTTCACGAACCCGGCCGGGCTCGAGAAGGCCGGCGGGTCGCTGTTCCGCACGACGGTCAACTCGGGCAACGCGCAGGTCGGCGCCGCCGGCACGGGCGGTCGCGGCGGGCTCGCGGGCGGCGCGCTCGAGATGTCCAACGTGGACCTGTCGAGCGAGTTCACCAACCTGATCATCGCCCAGCGCGGTTTCCAGGCGAACTCGCGCGTCATCACGACGTCCGACGAGCTGCTCCAGGAGCTCGTCAACCTCAAGCGCTGACGTCGGCGACGCCGCCGGCGTCCCCGACCTCGCTGCCCTCGTCGGCCGCGGCGGCCCCGCACCTCGCCGGGGCCGCCGCGGCCGACGTGCGTCCGGCCCCGACCGTGGTCGCGGGTGCGAGATGGGTGTGCTTGGTGGCCGAGGAATGCTCACGAGTGCAGGTCATCAGCCGATCCAGTGGGTACAAGGCCCACGGATGGGCCTGAAGTCGTACCAGGGACGGACTCGCTGTGATCGTCGTGACGCGCCTCAACGGGCCGCAGTTCGGGGTGAACCCCGACCTGCTGCAGCGCATCGACAGTGCGCCAGACACCATCCTCACGCTCATCGACGGCACGAAGTACATCGTCGAGGAGTCGATGACCGAGGTGATCGACCTCGTCAACGAGCACCGGGCGCAGCTCCTGGCCCGCGCGCACGACATCCAGCTGTTCGCACCCCCGGCGGTCGAGCTCGTCCGCGACGTGGCCGACGCCGACCTGGACGAGGACGAGGACGACGACGCGCCGCTGGCGCCCCCCGTGCAGCTGCACCCGAGGATCCACTGATGGACCCCGCAGGACTGATCGGTCTCGCGGTCGCGCTGGGCGCGATCCTCGCCACGCTGTCCATCGAGGGCACGTCCCCGATGGCACTGATGCTCCCCGGCCCGCTCATCCTCGTGTGGATCGGAACGCTCGGCGTGGGCATCGCGGGCAACACCATGAAGGACGTCAAGGGAGCGTTCGCGGCCATCCCGCGCGCGCTGCGCAGCAAGGCACCCGACCCCGCCGCGACCGTCGAGACCGTCGTCGGCCTCGCCGACCGCGCGCGTCGCGAGGGGCTGCTCGCGCTCGAGGACGCGGCCAAGGACATCGACGACCAGTTCCTGCGCAGCGGCCTGCAGTCCGCGATCGACGGCACCGACCCGGACGACCTGCGCACGATCCTCGAGGACCGGATCGCCACGAAGCGCGCGCAGGACCGCTCTTACGCCAAGTACTTCATGGACATGGGCGGCTACGCGCCGACGATCGGCATCATCGGCACCGTCATCTCGCTCGTGCACGTCCTGAAGAACCTCTCGGACCCCGGCTCGCTGGGCGAGGCGATCGCGGCGGCGTTCGTCGCGACCCTCTGGGGCATCTTGTCGGCGAACGTCGTCTGGATCCCCCTCGCCTCGCGCATCCGCCGCATCTCCGACCTGGAGTGCACGCAGATGGAGGTCACGCTCGAGGGCCTCCTCGCGGTCCAGTCGGGCGCGAACCCGCGCCTCGTCGGTGAGCGTCTGCGCAGCATGCTGCCGCCCGCTGCGCCCGTGAAGGAAGCGGCATGACCTCGGCTGCGGGTGCCAAGGCGCGCGGGCGGACGCACCGTCGCCCCCGCGGAGGCCACGAGGAGGAGCACGAGAACAGCGAGCGCTGGCTCCTCAGCTACGTCGACATGGTCACGGTCCTCATGTGCCTCTTCATCGTGCTGTTCGCGATCAGCCAGGTCGACCAGACGAAGTACGTCGCGCTGCGCGACTCGCTGTCCGCAGGCTTCCACGACAACGCGTCGTCGTCGGTGCTGGACGGCAGCTCGGGCACCCTCGACGGGCAGAGCATCGTCCCCGCGACGGCCGTCGCGGCCGGGACGGCGGGCATGGTCAGCGCCGACGCCGGGCTCGGGGTCGAGGGTGCCCAACCGGCTCCGTCTCCGTCGCCGTCGCCGGCCGACCCGAACGCGGTCGACCCTGCGGTGCTCGCGGCCGCGGAGGCGGAGGCGGCACACCTGGAGGGTCTGCGCGACCAGCTCGCGGCGCTCCTGGCCGCGAACGGCCTGGAAGGCTCGGTGCGGTTCAGCATCACCGAGCGGGGTCTCGTGATGGGGCTCGTCGCGGACGACGTGTTCTTCGGCCCGGCGAGCGCGAAGCTCACCGCGACGGCCGAGCGGGTGCTCGACGTGGCCGGGCCCACGCTCGACTCAATCGGCGAGCACATCTCGATCGAGGGGCACGCCAACACGATCCCGGTGTCGGGCCGCTACGCCACCAACTGGGAGCTGTCGGCAGACCGCGCGACGCAGGTGCTGCGCCGCCTCGTGGAGGTCGACGGCCTCCCAGCGACACGGATCATGTCCGTCGGCTTCGGCGACTCCCGGCCTCTGGCCGAGGGTGACAGCGCGGACGCGATGGTTGCGAACCGCCGGGTCGACCTCGTCGTCCTCAGTGGTGCCCCCGAGCAGGTCCGCAACCTGCTCACCGCAGTGATGGCGACGGAGGGATAGTCAGGTGCCCATCGAACAACGTGTGATCTCGACCGGAAAGATCGGTGCTCGCAACCCGTCGGGCGGGGTCGGGTCGGTCAAGGCCGTGCCCGCCGAGCCGGAGAAGTCGAAGGGGAAGAGCAAGAAGAAGCTGATCCTCGTCGCCGGGGCCGTGCTGGTCCTGCTCGTCGGCGCGGCGGCCTACTGGTTCCTCCTCGGGCCCGGCAAGGGCGCGAGCGATGCCACGCCCGCCGCTCCACCCGCGCCCAAGCCGGGCGTCGTCCTCACGGTCGACCCCGTGAGCGTCAACCTGTCCGACGGCCACTACCTGCGCCTCGGCCTGGGGCTGCAGCTCACCGCGGACGTCGCCGAGGCGCCGGACCCGGCCAAGGCCCTCGACCTCGCGATCGCCCTGTTCTCCGGCCACACCGTGGCCGAGGTCTCCGACCCGGCGACCCGTGACGCGCTCAAGGCTCAGCTCGTGACCGAGCTGTCCACGGCGTACGAGGGCGAGGTGATGGACGTCTACCTGACGAACTTCGTCACGCAGTGAACCGGCACAGCTGCCGGTGAGTCGGGGCGCCATGGAGGGCGCCGCACCGCTCCGTCCGCACGTCGGCCCATGAGGGGCTGAGGTCGGAGAAGAACGACCTGACCGGGTTCCTCATACCTGGGTGGCACCCGCCGATAGAGACGGGCGTGACGGTCAACGATTCGATGCACGCGCCTGCGCGCCCCGCCGCGCGACGCGCGCGCACGCAGGAACCTGAGTCGTACGACTTCCGCCGGCCGATGACCATGGTGCGCGAGCACGCCCGCATCCTCGAGATGGCGTTCGAGACGTTCGCACGGCAGTGGGGCACCCAGCTGACCGCGCGGCTGCGCGTGATGTCGCAGGTGACGCTGGACGAGCTGACGCTGCGCACCTACGACGAGTACGTGCGCTCGCTCCCGCCGACCACGGCGATGGTCCTGTGCACGATCGAGGAGACCCGCCAGACGGCCGTGATGCAGTTCCCGGTCGGGACGGCGATGGTCTGGATCGACTACCTGCTCGGCGGATCGGGTCGCGGCGACGAGCGCGAGGGACGCGAGCTCACCGAGATCGAGCTGAGCCTCCTGCGTGACCTGCTACGCCCCGCGCTGGGAGACCTCTCCTACGCGTTCGCAGCCCTGCTCCCGCTCGACGTGACCGTCCGCACGGTCCAGTACAACCCGCAGTTCGTGCAGGCGGTCGGCGCCTCCGAGTCGGTGCTCGTGGCCTCGTTCACGGTCCGCTCGGGCGAGCGGGAGGACACCGCGACGTTCATGGTGCCCGCTGAGCTGCTGCTCGCCGCACTGCGGAGCGCCGAGGGCTCGGACGCGCGCTCGGCCGACGAGCGCCGCACCCAGGCTGCCGCGGTCGTCGACCTCGAGGCCGCGGTCCAGCGCGTGCCGGTCGAGGTCTCGGTCCGCTTCTCGCCCGTCACGGTGCACCCGCGCGAGGTCATCGACCTCGCGGTCGGTGACGTGCTGCCTCTGTTCCACCCGTCGACGAAGCCGCTGGACGTCGTCGTCGACGGGGTTGTGCTTGCCCACGCCGCAGCCGGCAACAACGGTTCCCGGCTCGCCTGCATGGTCGTCACCGTCGAGGAGAACCCCAGATGAACCCCACCGCTACGTTGACCGACACCGCGCTGGCTGCGGCCACCGCCGCCGCGCGGCTGCTGCCGTCGACGACGCCGCTGATCGCGGTCCCGGCCCGCCCGGGCGAGGGTCCGGCGTTCGACGACATCGCCGTCCTGGCGTCGTTCGTCGGGTCGCGCAGCGCGGACGTCGTGCTCGTCGCCGAGAGCGCCGTGCAGGGCGCGCTCACGGCGGGGGCCGACGGCGGCTCGCCGCTCCCGCTCTCCGACGCGCTGCGCCCGGCCCTCGAGGCGGCGTGCGAGACGCTCGGTGCCGGGGTGCTCGACGCGGCCCGCACCGAGGCCGCCGGGTCGGCGGTCCCGGACGACGCGCACCTGTTCGCCCTCGAGCACGAGGGTGTGCCACAGGCCTGGTTCGCGCTGCGCCTGCGGGCCGAGCCGGCGGCCACGGCCGGTTTCCCGGGTGTCCCCGCGCAGCGCCAGAGCCTGCACGTGCTCTACGACGTCGAGATGACGCTCACGGTCGAGCTCGGCCGCGCGCGGCTGCCCGTCCGGCAGGTCCTCGAGCTGACGCCCGGTGCGGTCCTCGAGCTGGACCGCGCGGCCGGCGCGCCGGCGGACGTCATGGTCAACGGTCGTCTGATCGCGCGCGGCGAGGTCGTCGTCGTCGACGAGGACTACGGGATCCGCATCACCGAGATCGTCGCGGGCGAGCAAGGCGCCAGCTGACGATGGATGGTGCCGGGATGCTCCTGCTGCTGCGCGTCGCGCTGTCTCTCGCGTGCGTCGTGGGCCTCATCTGGTTCGCGGGCCGCAGGCTGTCCGGGAACCAGGCGCGTCGAGCCCCCGCGGGCCCGAGCATGCGCGTCGTGGGGCGCCAGGCTCTCGGCCGGCACGCGGGCGTCGCGGTCGTCGCCATCGGGAACCGTCGGCTGCTGCTCGGCTACGGCGAGCAGCAGGTCACGATGCTCACCGAGCTCGCGCCGGTCATCGAGCCCGTCCCGCTCCCTGTCGCGGCCCGTCCCGCCGTCGTTCCTCCCCTGAGCAGCCTCCCGACGGCGCGGGTCGCGCCCGAGTCCCTGCTGAGCGGTCAGCCGTCGGCGCGCCCGGCGCTCGACATCGATGCGCTGCTCGCGCAGGCCCTGATCGACGCCGAGGCGCCGGCAGCCACCGGGGCTCCCGCCCCGAGCACTCTCCAGGCCGCACCCGGTCCCGCACCGAGGCCCACCGTCGACGGCGTGCCGCTCTCGCGCGGCGCTCTCGACGGCTCGATCCTGTCGCTCGACACGTGGCGCCGGGCGCTCCAGACCCTCCAGGACCGCACGGTGCGCCGGTGACGGCCGCCACCACGGTCCGGGCGGCCAGGTCCGCGGCGGTCGTCGTCGCGCTCGCGCTGCTCCTGCTGGTCTTCGGTGCGGCCGCCTCGCACGCCTCGGCCCCGGTCCACGCCGCCCCCCTCGCCGCTGCCGAGGTCGCCGCAGCCGCGCAGCCGGCCGCACCCGCGGGGCCGACCGCGCCCGCGACCCCCGCGGACCCTGCCGCTCCGGCGACGCCGGGCAGCTCGGTCTCGGTGTCGATCAACGGGGTCGACGGCACGCCGAGCAGCTCGATCGTCGTGCTGCTCGGGATCACGCTGCTCTCGGTCGCACCGTCGCTCCTGCTCATGATGACGAGCTTCACGAAGATCTTCGTCGTGCTCTCCCTGACCCGGAACGCGCTCGGGCTCCAGGGCATCCCGCCGAACCAGGTCATCGCGGGGCTCGCGCTGTTCCTCAGCCTGTTCGTCATGGCGCCCGTGCTGTCCGACGTGAACGACGCGGGCGTCCAGCCCTACCTCAAGGGCGACCTGACGTTCAGCCAGGCGATCGAGACCGGCTCGGCGCCGCTGCGCGACTTCATGCTCGAGCACACGCGCGAGGAGGACCTCGCCCTCGTGACCCGCGCGGCCGACCAGGCGAACCCGCAGGATCCGGCATCGGTCCCGATGCTCACGCTCATCCCGGCGTTCATGCTCTCCGAGCTGCGGGCCGCGTTCATCATCGGGTTCGTCATCTTCGTGCCGTTCCTCGTGATCGACCTCGTCGTGTCGGCGTCCCTGATGTCGATGGGCATGATGATGCTGCCGCCCGTCATGGTGTCGTTGCCCTTCAAGCTGCTGCTGTTCGTGCTCGTCGACGGCTGGGGTCTCGTCGTGACGGCGCTCGTCGGCTCCTACACGGGAGGTGGCTGAGCGTGGACACCAACGCGGTCCTCGACATCGGGCTCTCGTCCCTGATCCTCGCCGCCAAGCTCTCGGCGCCCGTGCTCGTGACCGCGCTCGTCGTCGGCTTCATCGTGTCGCTCCTGCAGTCCGTCACGCAGATCCAGGAGGTCACGCTCAGCTTCGTGCCCAAAGCCATCGCCGCCGCGGTCGCGCTGCTGGTCGCGGGGCACTGGATGATCTCGGAGCTCGTCGCGTTCACGAACGAGCTGTTCGCCCGCATCCCCTCCCTCCTGGGCGGCTGAGCGCGTGCAGCCGTTGGCGATGACCCTGCCGCTGGGGTCGGTGGAGACCGCGATGCTCGCAGGGGTGCGCATCGTGGCCTTCCTCGTCATCGCGCCGCCGTTCTCGCACCGCGCAGTGCCCCGCCGGGTCCTCGCGATGCTGTCGATGGGCCTCGCGCTCGCGGTCACGCCGCGGCTGCTCGCGGGCGACGCGTCGCGCGCGGTCGCCACCACGGGCACGGGGGCGTTCATCGGCGCGCTCGTGCTCCAGGTCGTCGTCGGCGCCGGGCTCGGGTTCCTCGTGTCGCTCGTGTTCGCCGCGGTGCAGTCGGCGGGCACGTTCATCGACCTGTTCGGCGGGTTCCAGATGGCGGCCGCGTTCGACCCGATGAACATGACGAGCGGCGCGCAGTTCCAGCGCCTCTACCAGCTGACCGCCGTCGTGCTGCTGTTCGTGACGAACGGCTACCAGCTCGTCATCGCCGGCCTGATCCGCACGTTCGACGCGCTGCCGCTCGGGGCGTCGCTCGACCTCACCCTCCTCGTGCACGCGGCGACGACCGGGCTCACCCAGATGTTCGTCGCGGCCCTGCAGATCGCCGGACCGCTCGTGATCGTGCTCTTCCTGACGGACGTCGGCCTGGGGCTGCTGACCCGCGTGGCCCCGGCCCTCAACGCGTTCGCGCTCGGGTTCCCGCTGAAGATCTGGATGACCCTGACGTTCGCGTCGGTCGTGTATCTCGCGATGCCGCACGTCGTCGACGGCCTCGTGACCAAGGCGGTCCGGACGGTCATGGGGGTGACGGGATGAGCGACGGCGGCCAGGACCGTACCGAGAAGGCCACCGCGCAGCGGATGAAGGAGGTCCGCGGCAAGGGTGAGCTCCAGCGCTCGCAGGACCTGTCGGCGTGGGTCGGGCTCGCGGCGGCGGCTCTCGCCCTCCCGGCGGTGCTGTCCGCGGCGCAGTCCGCCGCGACCAGCCAGCTGATGGCCGTGCGCGACATCGCCGCCGAGCCGAGCACCGAGGTCGCCATGGGCGCGCTCGACGACGGCATGGGCTCGATGCTCGGCACCCTCACCCCGATGTTCGCCCTCGTCGTGGTCGTCACGATCGCGGTCGCCGCGGCCCAGGGCGGTGTGTACCCGCGCAAGATCAAGTTCCACGGCAAGCAGCTCGCCGTGTTCCCGGGCATCAAGCAGCTCTTCACCGGGCAGACGTGGTGGCAGGGGGCCAAGACGGTGATCAAGTCCGCGGTCGTCGGGCTGGTCCTCTACTCGGGCGTCCAGGCGCTCGTCCCGCTCCTGGCGAGCACGGGCCGGCTGTCGTTGGCGCAGCTGCTGGGTGCCGCCGCCGACGGGACGACGTCGCTGATGCGCACCGGTATCGCGGCCGGCATCGGGCTCGGGGTGCTCGACGTCGTCGTCGTGCTGAAGCGCAACCGCAAGAAGACCCGCATGACGCTGCGCGAGGTCAAGGACGAGAACAAGCGCTCCGAGGGAGACCCGATGCTCAAGGGTGCGATCCGCTCCAAGCAGATGGCGATGAGCCGCAACCGCATGATGGCCGCCGTCGCGACTGCCGACGTCGTCCTCGTCAACCCGACGCACGTCGCCGTCGCGCTGCGCTACGAGCCGGGCACGGGAGCGCCCAGGGTCGTCGCGAAGGGGACGGGCGCGGTCGCGACCCGGATCCGGCTCGAGGCCACGGAGAAGCACGTGCCGATGGTCGAGGACGTGCCGCTCGCGCGGGCGCTGAACAGCGCGTGCGAGCTGGGCGACGAGGTCCCGCAGTACCTCTACACCGCGGTGGCCCGGATCCTCGCGTTCGTCATGGCGCTGCGTCGGCGCGGCTCGGCCCTCGGCCAGCACCGCCTCCCGACCGGGCCGACCGAGCTCCCCCCGGAAGCCGGCGACCCCAGCTCCCGCCGCCGCAGACCCCTTGTCCGCACCAGGAAGGCCCAGTCGTGAAGAACCGGTCGATCGCGCAGTTCGCTGTGCCCGTCGGAGTCGTGGGCATCGTCCTGCTGCTCGTCGTGCCGCTGCCCGCGGCGCTGCTCGACGTGCTCATCGCGCTCAACATCACGATGTCGCTCGTCATCCTGCTGACCAGCATGTACGTGCGCCGCGGGCAGCGGCACGACGAGCAGCAGGACGATGCCCACGACTCCGACGGGCACAGCGA
>Ga0075518_1000074_pt1 | contig 15969 bp, 21 predicted proteins | sample NGEPerA_2_FD_76970 | JGI IMG/M metagenome (GOLD analysis project Ga0075518, IMG submission 76970) | Arctic peat soil microbial communities from the Barrow Environmental Observatory site, Barrow, Alaska, USA - NGEE PermafrostAB136-A | ecosystem: Environmental > Terrestrial > Soil > Wetlands >...
AGTGGACAGCCGATTCCATGCCAGTCCTGGGTATTCGGCAGCAGATCGAGACAACACTCCTGTGGATATCGGGTATCACATCGGTTATACTGTCTGTCGAAGGCGAGGCAGAGGGGAATTCTGCAATGTTGAGGAGTATGCTCCTCTCAGATTCCGGGTACCTTTGACCCTTGTCCGGATGTGGGAACGAACAGCAAGGCAATTCTGGAGGAATGGAATGGAGAGAATAGTCTACTTGGACAATGCAGCCACCACGCCGGTTGACCCGGCTGTTCTTGAGGAGATGAAACCGTTCTTCACTGAGCGATTTGCAAACCCGATGACCTACATGCATTCATCTGCAGGCGATGTGGCGCACACAGCGGTCGAGGAAGCTCGCACTCGCGTCGCATCTCTTATCGGCTCGGATCCCGAACAGGTTGTTTTCACGAGTGGCGGGACGGAGTCAGACAACTGGGTACTGAAGGGGGCAGTGGAAAAGGCCTCACGCGAGCGGTTGCATAAGCCCGGGGACCTGGTGACAGCGGAGTTCGAGCACCACGCCATCTTGCACAGCGCTTTGGCACTGCAGCGCCAGGGATATGAGGTCACGTTCGTGAAGGTTGGACGCAGCGGTATCGTAGATCCTGACGACGTGCGCCGTGCCATGCGTCCAAATACGGTGCTTGTGTCAATCATGCACGCCAACAATGAGATCGGAACCATACAGCCTATCGCTGACATCGCGCGCGTGGCTCATGAAAACGGAGCTCTCATGCATACGGACGCCGTCCAGACGATTGCGCATATCCCCGTGGACGTGAACGCCTTGGGGGTCGATTTCCTGAGTCTCTCTGGTCACAAGTTCAACGGACCGAAAGGTGTTGGCATTCTGTTCGTTCGTGACCACGCAGCATTGTATCCGTTTATCGACGGAGGTGGACAGGAGTGGGGTCTGCGTGGGTCAACCCACAACGTTCCTGGTATCGTCGGGCTTGGCAAGGCGGCGCAACTAGGCAAGGAACGACTGCCGGGAGAGTTCGAACGTCTGACGACGTTGCGGACCATACTGTATGACAAGCTTTCGGCACGCATCGACAGAATCTTCCTGAACGGCGACATGAAGCAGCGTGTGCCACAAAACCTCAATATCCGCATCGAGGGCATCGACAACGAACCACTGCTCCTTGCCATGAACGAGGCTGGTATCATCGCAGCGGGCGGTTCGGCTTGCAACGCCGAGGTAACGCTGGCGTCGCATGTGCTGACATCCATCGGCTGTGACCTGAAGGAAGCGAAGTCGTCGATACGTCTCTCGTTTGGATATGTAACGACAGAGAAGGACATCGACTATGCCGCAGACGTCATTCCCAACATCGTCAAGTTCCTGCGCTCGATGGCCTGAGCTTACATGGACAAGTACAGTCGTGCCACGATCCGTGAGTTCATGAGCCCAAGCAACATCGGGTACATCGATGGCCCCTCGGGCACAGGGCATATCACCGACAACGCGGACGCCGTCGAACTGACTCTTTTCATCAGTGTTGACGCAGGTCGCATCACAGATGCCAAATACCGGATCGCGGGGTGCACGGCACTTATCGCAACGCTCTCTGTTCTCAGCAAGGAACTGCCGGGCAAGACCATTAGCGAGGCAATGGCTCTCGATATGTCATATGTGTCGGGCCTGCTTGAAGGTCTGCCCGAATCGAAGTGGCGTTGTGCCGGGTATGCCATTGAGGCGCTGCACCTGGCGATTGAGGACTACCAGAGCAAGGGTGAGGCAACAGCCGGCTGAACGGAGAACTGCCGTGGAAGAAGTCACCACCAGGCGAGGGCTCCGGGAATTCGTCGAGTTCCCATACCGCCTGTACCATGGTCACCATGCCTGGGTGCTGGTCCTCCGTTCAGAGATGATGGCGATTGTCACCGGGCGCGCCGGTTTTGTCCTGAGGGACAGCCCGCACGCCTTCTTTGTCACACGCGAGGAAGAGGGCCGGGTCTCGGGCCGCATAGCCGTCCTGGTCGACACGAAACTCAGCGCGGCCAAGGGTGAGCAATAGGCGCCTTCACGCTGTTTGACGTCGTCGACGATTGGGACGAGGCCAAAGCCTTGCTCGATGCCGGCACCGGCTGGCTGCGGAGTCGAGGCGTTCACGTAGTGAAGGGTCCAGTCTCGCCGACCAATGGGGATGACTACCACGGCATGCTGGCCATGAACTTCGACGACCCCCAATGATGTATACCAACTACAACTATGCCTACTACAATGCGTTCATGCAGCGCTACGGTTTCACCGTGGATATCCGTCTGGGGGGGGGTTGGCGCTTTGACGTGGGCACGGTGAACGATCACCGCGAGAAGCTGGTGCAGAAGGCTATGACGCGGTACCACTACCACGTCGACAACGCGGACATGGGCAACCTGGAGGGAACCGCCCGCGACATCAAGCGCATCCTGGATGAGGCGATGCCTGCGGAGTGGGCAGATCTGACACCTCCTTCTATCGAGGACGTACGCATTATGGTGCACGACATGAAGAAGTTCGTGCGACCCGAAATGGTTGCAATCGCCAGGACTGATGAGGGGCGCCCGATCGGGCTGGTCGCCTCGTCCGCGGACTATAATCAGGTGTTCCGACGTATGAACGGGCGGCTGTTTCCCTTTGGGTGGCTGACGTTCCTCCTGTATCGCAATCGGATTGACGCCGGGCGTGCGCTGGTGATGTTCGTCGTTCCCGACTATCGATACAGGGGAGTTCCCGCAGCGATGTTCTCCAAGCTGTTCGCCTGGGAGCGTACGCACGGCTATCGCGTGGCCGAGGGGTCGCTGATCGGCGAGGAAAATGTGCGTAGCTGGCGCGAGATCGAAGGGGCAGGCGGCATCCGCTACAAGACCTGGTATCTCTACCAAATGGATCTGGACGCCCAGGGTTCATGACACCATCACGTAGAGAGGTTGACGTCGGGGTCTTGACAAAGCTCAATTATTGGGTATGATCTAAAAAGGTTATTTTATTTTAGGAGACAAAATGGACAACAATAAAAAAATCATTTTAAAGCAGAGGGCGCCTATTTTACAACAATTATCACGAAACGGTAATTCTCTTCCTAAGATTCAGCAAAAGATTGGAAAACTTATCGTCAATAATCCATCAAAGGTAACAAAGATGTCTATTAGCCAGATTGCCCAGGAAGCAGGGGCAAAGAGTGAAGCTTCAGTTGTACACTTTTATCGGGGACTAGGATTTGAATCCTTCTCTGATTTTAAAGTAAACTTGGCAGCCGAGATCGCAGGTAACACATTTTACCATGTGTATGAGGATATTAAAATTGGTGACGATATTGAGGCCATAGAAAACAAAATATTTTCTGGCTCTATAAAGGTTCTTAATGATAATATGAACTTTATAGATTCTAAAACTCTTAATGATACAGTTGAATTGATCGAAAAATCCAAAAGGATAATTCTAATTGGATTTGCTTCTTCTGCAGCCATTGCTACGTATGCTCATTTTTATTTTTCCCTTTTGGGATTTGATTGTCATTTTACCACAGATGCCCATATCAGTTCTATTTTAGCAGCAAACCTTGAAATAAATGACCTTATTTTTGCAATTTCTTATTCTGGAGAGAGTAGGGATGTAGTTGTTCAAGCAAAACAAGCCAAACCACTTGCCAAAGTTATTGCTCTTACTGGCTTTGCTGACTCCCCTCTTGGAAAGATTGCAGATGTGTGCATCACAACCGTTAGTGAGGAAATGAATTATAGAACTGATGCCATGGTTTCAAGGATTGTTCAGCTTGCAGTAATTGATACCCTCTTTGTTTCTCTTGCAATAAGGAAAGGCAATACGGGTCTAAATAATCTTCTGAAAGCAAGACAATCTTTATCTTATTTAAAAATTTAATAATATGGGAGGCAAAGTAATGAAGAAGAAAATTGCTGGGGTAATCGTACCACTACTTACTACATATGATCAAAATGGTAACTTCGATCATGAAAGGATGAAGAATCTTGTAAAATTTGTAGAAAAGGGGGGTGTAAAGGGAGTTTTTGTTTGCGGAACATACGGGTCAGGCCCGCTTATGAGTTTAGAAGAGAGAGAAGAGGTCCTCGAAACGGTAATAAATTCTGCTAGTTCATCGACAGCAGTAATCGCTCACGTAGGCTCTTCGAATCCAGATGAGGCAATTGAACTTGCAAAACATGCTGAATCAGTAGGTGCCGTTGGGATTGCTTCAGTTGTTCCATTTTATTATTCACATGCTTTTAATGATGATGATGTAAAGAGATTTTTCGTAAAATTGATAAACTCTGTTAAAATACCCGTTCTATTATACAATAACCCGAAAGCTTCCGCGTATACAATAAACTGTACTTTACTAAAAGATCTTTACAAGGAAGGGCTTGCTGGCGTAAAAGATAGTTCTTTTGACCTGTTGTTTTTCTATTCAGTAAAATACGCGATTGACCTTCAAAAGTTCTTGTATATCGTCGGCACAGAAGCTTTTATATTACCTACAGTTCCTCTTGGTGCATCGGGCACTATAGCCGGACTAGCAAATGCTTTTCCAGATATAGTAGTTGAAACATTCAATGAAACTAAACAAGGCAATTATACAAAGGCGTTTGAACTACAGGATAAAGTTAATAAACTCAGAGAAATCCAGCATTTTACTCAAAGCATACCGGCGATACATGCATTTCTTGATATTATCGGGTTTGATGCAGGTTATCCAAGAAGTCCTTTCTTACCAGTTAATGAAGATACAAAAAATAGGATGAAAGAAGCTTTAAAAAAGGTCTTGTAATGAAAGTTTTAGGCTTTGGTGAACTAATGATACAGCTCAACCCAACCAGTAAGGGCCCTTTAAGACATGCAAATATGTTTGAACGAAGGGTAGCTGGTAGTGATGCAAATGTCATAATTGGTATGAGCCGCCTTGGAAATGAGTCTGCTTTTTTTACCGCAGTCGGAGACGACGAGCTTGGAAACTGTATCATTTCAACACTGAATGCAGAAAAAGTCGAAACCAAATTTATAAAGGTTGGATCAGGTTTTACAGCAGTTTACTTTGTTGAGAGGGGATATCCTGTCCCTGGTAAAACCAATGTTCTATATTATAGAAAAGGCTCTGCTTTTTCAAAGATCACTCCAAATGATATTGCCCCAGAAATGTTTGACAACATTGAATTAATTTTTATTAGCGGTATTACGCCTGCTTTATCTGAATCATGTTATTCAGCTTCCAAAAAAATGGTTGAGATGGCAAAAGAAAAAAACATCAAGGTCGTATTTGATACAAATATAAGAAAGAAATTACTTCCAGATAGCGAAATAGCGATTAAAACTTTAAGTTTTTTTATTCAAGAAGCTGACATATTGATAACAGGTATAGGAGATCTTGAGCATATATTTCCAAACTTAAGTTTGGATGATCAAATTAAAAATTTGAGAACTTTTACAAGCACTGATCTAATTATATTCAAAATGGGAAAAGAAGGTGCAAGAGCCTACAAAGGGAAAGATGTTTTTGAAGCAAAATCTTTTGATGTAGAGGTAGTCGATGAGCTTGGAGCAGGTGACGCTTTTGACGCAGCGTTTTTAGCCTCTTTCATGGAAGGAAAAACAATTGATGAATCACTAATCTACGGAAATGCTGCAGGAGCTATTGCGGTGGGCGTTGTTGGTGACATTGAACCACTCCCAAATTGGAAAGAATTGAACACATTTCTTTCTTTCCAAAAAAGCGGAGAGAAAAGGTTAATAAGATAACAAATGGCAGAAATCGCTGCTTTTGGAGAACCTTTAATAGGTTTTTACCATGTAAAGGAGAGAGGGAAAAGGAATTCGTATTTTCGAATGACAATAGGTGGAGATACCTCTAATGTAGTCCTCCAATTAGCAAAACTAGGATATTCCGCAAAGTACATTACAAAACTTGGCAAAGATTATTTCGGAGAAAACATTCTAAGAAACTGGAAAGAGTGGAATGTTGATTGTTCAAATGCAATAATTGATTCAAACCATTCAACTGGCGTTTACTTTGCTATTTTCGATGATAAAGGTAATCATCAATTTGTTTACAAGAGGGAAAATTCCGCCGCTGCAAATTATACTGTTGAAGATGCCAAAGAAGTAAATTTAGAAGGAGTAAAAGCTTTTCATTTTAGCGGAATCACCCAGGCAATTAGTAAAAGTGCTCTGGAGACATCTTTTTACTTTGCAGAAAAATGTAAGTCAAAAGGAATTTCAATTTCATACGATCTTAATTATAGGGAACTTTTGTGGAGCAAAGATTATTTTAGGTCTGTTGCAAGTTATGCAATAAAAAAATATGCGGATGTTGTAACTTTAAACTTAGAAGAAGCTGAAATCCTTGGAATTTCAGAAGATCCAGAGAAAACTGTAAAAGGAATTTTAAATTATGGTCCCAGGATAGTGGCGTTGAAGCTTGGAAAAGATGGGTGCATTGTAGGAGACCAATCTGGAAAAATCATTTATGGACAGCCCAGAAAGATTAGGGTAATTGATACAGTTGGTGCCGGGGATGCTTTCACTGCTGGTGTAATTAGTGGAGTTCTCGAAGGCAGGACAATTGAGGAAATTGCAAATTTTGCAAATTTGATTGCCTCAAGGGTGTGTATGGCGGTTGGCTCAACTGAGGGTCAACCTACAAAGAATGATTTAGGAGATTTTTTTAAAACCGGGAGGTGATTGCAAAGCTAAGACCGCCGAAGGGAATGAAAGCAAATCTAGATTTGACAAAGGAGGCAATAAAGATGAAACACAAATTTACAAAAGTTTTGGTTGTGTTGTTGGTGTTAATGACACTTACATTAAGCCCTATGTTAGGATGTAAACCACAAGAGACAAAGGTAAGTTATCCCGAGAAAGCAGCTGAGATAATCTGTCCTTGGGCGGCTGGTGGTGGAACAGATGCTCTTGCAAGATTTATAGGTGGTCAGCTCCAGAAGAAATTTGGACAGCCCTTTCCAGTGATAAATAAAACTGGTGGAGGTGGAGCTACAGGACACGTTGCAGGAGCTTCGGCAAAACCCGATGGTTATACTCTTACTCTGGTCACCCTTGAAATTGCTACAATGCATTGGATGGGTTTAACAGACGTGAGTGCCGATAATTTTGATTTTGTAATACAACTTAATGAGGATCCTGCGGGAGTTATTGTTAAGGCAGACGCACCGTGGAAAACTGTTAATGAATTACTTGATGATATCAAGAAAAACCCCGGTAAGTTTCAATTTTCAGGCTCGGGTGCGGGTACAATATGGGACCTCTCAAGGATTGGTATGTTGAATACAGCTAGCATACCTGTAAATAGTGTTACTTGGATTCCAACAACTGGTGCTGCTCCTGCAATCACCGAACTTCTTGGGGGACACATCCAGGTAATTACCTGCAGTTTGCCCGAAGTTAAGAGTCAACTTGATGCAGGTCTCTTAAAGGCTCTTGCAGTTATGTCTGACGATAGAGTTTCCACCTTTCCTGATGTTCCAACATTGAAAGAATCTGGTGTAAATTGGTCATCAGGCACATGGAGAGGAATAGTTGTTCCAAAAGGAACACCAAAGGAAATAATTAATACACTCTATAATGCTTGTAATGAGATGGCAAACTCAAGTGAATTTAAAGATTTTATGAGTACGAGAGGCTTTGGTATTAAGGTAAGAAATCCTGAAGAATTCACTCAATTCGCAAAAGCACAAGACCAAACGTGGAAAACAATCCTCGAATTAGGAGGATACGCCCAATAGTTATGTGCCCCGTGAAAGCGGGGCACTCTTTAAAACTACGGGGAAATAGAGATGAAAAAAAAATTTGAATCAGCTCTGGGTAAAGTTGTATTTGGAATAGTTCTTTCTCTCTTGGGCATTTTTATGATTCTTTACTCCAGAACTTTCCCAAAGGTTCGCTCAGGGGGAGACGTAATGACCGGCCCAAGTTTCTTCCCTACAATTATTGGAATATTAATGATTGCCTTTGGAATATATACAATTATTCTTAATCTTCTATCAAGGAAGAATCTCTCGGAAGAACTTAAGAACAATGACAATTCCTTTTTTAAGAGCCGTGAATTCTTCAATTTCTTGATTTTTGTTCTTTTCATCGCTATATATCCAACAGTTATTAATGTTCTTGGCTTTTTTATAGGAACGTTTTTATTCTGTTTTATTCTCATGAGAAGACTTCAAGCAAAATGGATTCGCGCGATACTTTCCTCATTAATTCTTGTTATTTTTACGTGGATTATATTCACGAAAGTTGCATTTATTTCTCTCCCAATGGGCATTATATTTACTGGTAGGTAAGGAGGGTTAGATGCTCTCGACAATAATGGGTCTCTTTAGTTTAAAAGTCCTGATTCCGTGGATTTTAGCAATGATATTTGGCATATTTGTTGGTGCCACACCTGGATTAACAGCTACAATGGCTGTTGCATTACTCATTCCAATTACTTATTACGCGGATCCAAGAGCTGCGTTTGCCATGATTCTTGGTGTTTCCTTTACTGCGATATTTGCAGGAGATATCCCTGCAACTTTCCTGAGAATCCCTGGCACTCCCGCTTCAGGAGCTGCTGTCCTTGACGGCTTTGAAATGAATAAAAAAGGGAAAGGTGCCCTAGCACTTTCAGTTGACCTTCTAGGCTCTGCTTTGGGTGGGCTTCTTGGAATGTTCATGCTGATATTGGTCGCCCCCTTCCTTGCTAGATTTGCACTAAAATTTACAAATTTCGAATATTTCTGGCTTGGAGTTTTTGGCTTAAGCATGACAGCAATCCTAAGCCGTGGGAAGATCGTTAATGGTTTTATATCAGCAGTAATTGGTATAGCCATTTCAACAATAGGAATCGATATAACGACGGGCTATCCTCGTTTTACTTTTGGTAATACCAATTTAATTGGTGGCATTTCTTTTATTCCAGTAATGATAGGTCTTTTTGGTCTCTCAGAAATCTTGAAGAACCTGATAAAAAAAGAAGAGCTAGGCGCCCCTACCATAGAAGGATTTGGGAAATTACCTCTTTTAGAAGCTATGAAGACGATATGGAATTATAGGGTAAGAGTATTAATTTCGTCCACGATAGGTGTTTTTATTGGTGCCTTACCAGGCGCTGGTGCTGATATTGCTGCGTGGGTTTCGTACGGAGCAGCAAAAAGCACTTCCAAGAACAGAAATGAAATTGGAACAGGGCATATAGAAGGAGTAATTGCACCAACTTGTGCAAATAATGCAGCGATTGGGGGGACATGGATCCCTGCATTTGTCTTTGGAATACCAGGAGACACCATAACCGCAATTGTGCTTGGAGCAATGCTCATGTACGGTCTAAGACCCGGGCCCAATATCTTTTCAGAGAGTCGAAATTTAATGAATTCTATCTTTGCGATAGGCATTATTAGTCAAATCTTCTTAATACCACTAGGCTTTCTTGGAATTAGAGCGTCAGGACAACTTTTGAAATTGCCAAAAAATATCATTTGGATTGGGGTTGTTTTCTTTAGTATCATTGGCTCTTACGCAATAAATAGCAATGTTTTCGATATATATGTAATGTTACTCGCTGGTCTAGTCGGGTTCTTCCTGGAGAAACTTGATGTTCCTCTGGCCCCTTTGATTCTTGGCCTTATTTTGGGGCCAATGGTTGAAGACAATTTAAGAGTAGGTCTTATTAAGACAGGTGGGAATTTCTGGCCCTTTATTACAAGACCGATCAGTCTTAGTATTATCGTTGTCGTGTTCTTGGTGCTATTTGGAGTAAACATCATCTCATTCATTTTGAGGTTCTTCAAGGGAAAAAATAATGAAAGCAATAAAAGCATCAGTTAAGTCAGAAACCTTTAAGGAAGTAAAAATAAATCAAATTACATTAAAGTATTTTAAGACTGCATCTCCATTTGAATCACCGGTTGAGGTTCATTCCTATTTCAATGACCTTTATGTTGTATTAGGTGGAAATGTAGTTGTCCAGGTTAGTGAAAAGTTTTCGGGAGGAGAGGAAAAGGGAGAAGGAGAAATAAGAAACTGTCAAATGAATGCTTATGATACTTTCAAATTACGCGAAGGGGATGTCCTTCTGATCCCTTTTGGTACCGCTCATAAGCTAATTGTAGATTCTGGCGATTTTGAGCAAATAGTATTAAAAATACCGAAATAGGATTCTAATGCCTTAATTGAGTGACTCCTGGATTATTCTTTACTTGCCACACTCCTAAAATCAAGGGTGGTCTACGGGGTCAAGGGAAGCCCGTACCTCTTCTGGATCCTGCTGCTTTTCCTCCGCCTCGACTCACGAGATCTACCTCCACGTAACCGGGAGACGCAGCCCAGAGTTCCTGGAAGGAGACCACTGGGATGCGGGCAAGGACGCTCCCGGGCTTTGGCCGGGAGCAATGCTTCCGGTCCCTTCCCTTTGCCTTCTCCGCTCGCAGCAGACGGTTCATCGTGGCAGACCCTATGTGGAGGAGTGCGGCACCCAGGGGGTCCGGGAGCATGGTACCGCTTCTCTCCAGGGCCTGCAGGAGATCCGGCATCGCTGCCTGCAGCCTCCCCCCGCAGAATTCCCCAGTAAGGTGGTACACCCAGACGAGCGCCTCCACCACGACAGGACCAAGCACGTGCTTTCGCTGTCTGCGCCAGGGAGAGGGTCTCGTGGGGACCAGCGTCATGCCTCCCAGGACCACCCGCTTTGTATAGGTGCGGAGCAGGTATGCTGCGTAGGGAGGGCTGTACCCCGTGGGGGTATGCCTTGTGCCGGTACTTCGTTCTGAGATGATGGCGACTGTCACCGGGCGCGCGCGCGGCTATCGACGCTCAGGGTTCATAATACCATCACGTAGAGAGGTTGACACAAAATCCTGTCGGGACACTATGACTATATGACTACCGTGGCGATGTATACCCGCATCTGTGAAACGCAGCATAACGAGGGGCGTCGCTAGTCGTATATTCGTACCTTGACCATGCGAAGCCTCCCGGAGACGGGAGGCTTCTTTGGTTACTGGAGAGCTCACGAAGAAGGAGAACGAATGACAATAACATTGGTACCTATAAACGCTTTGCGGCAGCACGAGCAGGTCCTGAACGAGAACCTGATGAGAGTCCAGCGCGATCTGGTACGGGACGGCATGGTCAAAGACCCCATCATCGTGGACCAGCGGACTATGATTATCCTGGACGGCCATCACCGCTACAACGCTCTCAAACGCATGGGATACAAATACGTGCCCGTCTATCTCGTCGACTACTGCAGTGACCACATAGCAGTCACTGCCTGGAGAACTGGTGAACATGTCACGAAGGCAGAGGTCATGCGAGCGGGCCTCACCGGGAACCTCATGCCTGCCAAGACCTCGCGCCACGTCGTTCCGGACAAGCCCCATGGTGTCAACGTACCTCTCGCGGTACTAAAGGAGAAACCACATGACGACAAATTCCATCCTGGACCTCATCGGTAATACACCGACTGTCGAGCTTCAGCACTTCAGCACAAACCCCAAGGTTCGTATCCTGGCGAAGCTGGAGGGCAACAACCCCGGAGGATCTGTCAAGGACCGCCCTGTCCTCATGATGTTCAGAGACGCTGAGGAACGAGGGGTGCTGAAGCCCGGAGCTCGGCTGCTGGAAGCCACCAGTGGGAACACGGGCATCGCCATGGCGATGATCGCGGCTCTGCGCGGCTACAGGTTCCGTGCTGTGATGGCCGAGAGCGCGAGCATCGAGCGGCGAAAGGTCATGAAGATGTTTGGTACGGATATCGTTCTCACCGACGCAGCGGGTGGCACGAACCTGGCCATCAAGACTGTACAGCAGATGCTTTCGGAGGATCCGTCATGGGTCAACCTCAACCAGTTTGAAAACAGCGCCAACCCACGTTCCCACGAGGAGACAACCGGCCCCGAGATACTGCGAGATGTTCCTGATGTGACGCACGTGGTCGCGGGAATGGGTACGGGCGGTACGCTGACTGGATTGTCTGCCTTCATGCACAGGCAAACGCCACAGGCGAAGGTTGTCGGGGTTGAACCGATCGCCGGCAGCAAGATCCAAGGTCTGCGCAACATGGCAGCCTATACACCGGGCATCTTCAGCTTCGACAACCTGGACGTAACGCTGCGGATGACCGAAGACGCTCCCGCTTTTGGTATTGCTCGCGAAATCTATCGAAAGGAAGGCATCAGTGTCGGCATCTCCTGCGGCGCAGCCCTGTGGGGAGCCATGGAACTAGCCCGCACGCTGGAACGCGGCGTCATCGTGGCCATCTTCCCCGACCGTGGCGATCGCTACGCCAGCACGGCATTGTTCGACTAGCGTTCCCGCTGACAAACAAAAAAGGCCTCCGTAGCAGCCGGAGGCCTTTTTTGTTTCTGGGAAGGAGGTTGGTATGAAGTCTGTTTCGCCACCTCTAGTACACGGATGCCGGGGTGAACGTGCTATCCATTCTTCACAGTGTATTCATGTGTGATCCGTTCATGCTGATCAGAAGCCCGGTCAGGATGAGCCCACTGCCGATGATGGTCTGCGCGGTGATGTGCTCATGGAGAACCAGCATGCCGAGGACTGTCCCCGCGAGAGGTTGGCAGAAGAACATGAGCGAGGATGCAGAGACGCTGGTGACCTGTTCGAGTCCCAGCGTCCAGAGGTAGAACCCGAGGAACGTCGAGATGACGGCGAGGTAGGCAATAGCAGCAATAAGTCCAGGGTGGGTGGCGACTGTGGCGATGGTAGTGCCACCGCCAGATATGAACAAGGGCAAGAGGATGAAAAACCCGAGTCCGTTGCTGATACCTGTCGCGGTGAGGGGCGACTGTTTCCGGGTGATGAGGCGGAGGAACAGGGAGTAGAAGGCCCACGTGACAGCCGCGGCAACCAAAGCGGCAATGCCTTCCAGCCACTGCAGAGGGCTTGCCTCCGAACCGCGACTGAGCCCCTCCAGTGATATCAGTGTGACGCCGGCGAGAGCGATGACGATTGCACAGATGTCCTGGACGCGTATACGCTCATGCAGGAAGAGCCCGGCAAGAACGACCATGGCGAGGGGTGTGGCACAGGTGACGATCGAGCCGATATGTGCGCTGGTCAGCGATGTGCCGAGGAACTGGAACGGGATGGAGAGGACATAGCCCGACGCAGCGGCGCCGAGGTAGAGCCACCATTCGCGGCCGTGCGGCAGTCTTGGCCGCTGGACGAGAAAGAGGACCATGAACAGAGCAGTCGAGCATGCAAACCGTAAGATGACAAGGTGGAGAAAGGACACGCTGGCCAAGGCATAGCGACTGACCACAAACGTGCTGCCCCAGATGGTAGCCGCAGCACCGAGGTTGAACAGCCCCCAGGCGTTGCGCTTCGATGGGTTCATTGGCTCTGTCCGGCGAACTAGAACTCGATTCCCTTCTGGGCTGGGATACCTTGGTGGAAGTGGTGCCTGACCTCGATGACCTCACTGACCATGTCGGCTGCCTCCAGCAGGCTCGCAGGAGCCCCACGCCCCGTTATGCAGACCGACATGAATTGGGGCCTGTGTGACAGTAACTCGAGAACATCAGCCTCAGGAATAAGACCATAGTCGATGGCGCAGTTGAGCTCGTCCAGGATAACGAGTTCATGTCGCTCTTCCACGAACGCGTTGCGGGCGATGTTCATCCCCCGCCGTGCCTCCGTCTTGTCCAGCAGGCTGACCTGTTCCTTGGTGACCCAGTGGTGCAGACCCGTCTGGACAACCTCGAATCCCGGCAGAAAGGCGATACCTTTCAGCTCGGAGTAAGTCGGATCTCCCTTCATGAACTGGATGAGCAGAACGCGCTGCCCGGCTCCGACGGCTCTGAGGCCGAGACCCAGCGCCGCGGTCGTCTTCCCCTTGCCATTGCCCGTGTACACCATCACCAGACCATGCTGTTCCATTGTTGCCTCCACTGCAGGACTTTCGCCAACAGTATACTGCTTCCGTCATTCCCGCGTATAGGGGTCTTTCTTCCAGGCCCGTCATTTCCCCGAGCATTTTTTCCAATGCCCCCGAGCCTTTCAGTGTAAGGCGAGGAGTGCTTCTGAGGGGCGCTTCCCACGAGCATGTCAGTGTCATGGGAGTGGCGTTCTGCCACATAGGCGGGAATCCATCTTTGCGTCTCCATGCGAACCTGTGTCCGTCGTTCCCGCGCAGGCGGGAACCCATGCATCGTGAGGTCTACTCCGCTGCTCCTTTCCCTCCTGCTCACGCAAGGATGTCAGTGTCATGGCCACCTCCTCTCCTTTCACGATGATTTCTTCGTGATGCAACGAAGGGAGTTCACGATAGTACTCCCCCCATCGTACGGAATTATGATGATGCAACTTAATACGTGTACCTACTAAAGGAGTATAATAAACTAAGTGAGGGGTTAGATTAACGATTGACTAACACAAAGGAGATGTCTCAAATGACACGCAAGATTGCTGAAGGTACATCTGAGATTACTGGTAATGTCAATACGACAGAGGACATGAAGGTTACACTGAAGGTCAGTTTTTCAGACAAGATGAAGGAAATCACATTCAAGCCTCTAGAAGACCTGAAAATAGGCGACACAGTAAAAGTAATTGTGGAGAAGATCACTGAGGGGTCGGTCGGCCTCAAGGACATGTAATTCAGGGGAGACCTTTCCTAAATCTTTTTGGGTTGCCCCTAGCTTTTCAGGCATAACTCAAAGCCTTGATGGCCCCTCACCTTAAAGACCTATTTGTCGCCTATTCCTCGTGTTTTCTTTGCCCCCTGCCCCTGTCCTGAGGCCATAGCAAAGGTAAGGCGGGCTTCATAGCACAGACTGCCCCGGTATTAGTCAGCAGATCACCGCCGTCCTTACCATAGTCTGCCCGATCTTGGCAACGTCCGTTCCTATTGAGTCGACACCCGGCGCACGTCGTCTTCCCCTTGTCATTGCCTGTGTAGACCATCACCAGACCATGCTGTTCCATTGTCGCCTCCACTGAGGGATGTCACCTACAGCATAGTACGTCCGTCATTCCCGCGTATGCGGGAATCCATGCGTCAATACATCCGTGACCTGGGTTGGCCTTTTTGCATGTTCGTGGTATACCTCTAAGTACTGTGCGCGATATGCGTGCAGCAACTGAAGCGAGGTGACAAGAAGGGCATGCAGAAAGAAGCAACCGCAAGGATCAAGATCAACAAGCTTCTGGAGCAGGCGGGCTGGAGGCTTATCGATGATGACCACGGTCCGGCCAACGTTGTCCTTGAGAACCATGTCAAGATGACTAGGTCCCTCCTCGATGCGTACGGAAACGACTTCGAGAAAACCATCAACGGTTTCGTCGACTTCCTGCTGCTGGACAGCCATGCATTTCCGCTTGTCGTGCTGGAGGCGAAGTCCGAAGGCAAGGACCCTCTGGTCGGCAAGGAGCAGGCCAGGAGATACGCTCAATCTCAGCACGCCCGCTTTGTCATCCTGTCCAACGGCAACCTCCACTATCTGTGGGACCTTGAACGCGGTAATCCCTACGTCATCACCTCGTTTCCGACACCCGACTCGATCATCGGTTACCAGAAGGTCACGCCCAATCCGCAGCGCTTAATCACAGAACAAGTGGGCGAGGACTACATCGTTCTCACGCAGCGCCCGAGCTACCAGTCCGACGCCGGGTGGCGGAATGAGACGGAACGCCCCGACTACATCCAGACCAACAAACTGCGTTTCTTGCGACCTTATCAGTTGAAGGCCATTCACTCCCTGCAGCAAGCCGTAGGGGACGGTAAAGACCGCTTCCTGTTCGAGATGGCCACAGGCACAGGCAAGACGCTCACTGCGGCCGCCATCATCAAACTCTTCCTCCGTTCCGGCAATACCTGGCGCGTTCTCTTCCTGGTGGATCGTCTTGAACTGGAGGACCAGGCCAAGAAGGCCTTCGCCATGCTCCTGTCCGCCGATTTCCAGACGGTGATCTACAAGGAAAACCGTGACGACTGGCGGCGA
>Ga0075518_1000075_pt1 | contig 15958 bp, 17 predicted proteins | sample NGEPerA_2_FD_76970 | JGI IMG/M metagenome (GOLD analysis project Ga0075518, IMG submission 76970) | Arctic peat soil microbial communities from the Barrow Environmental Observatory site, Barrow, Alaska, USA - NGEE PermafrostAB136-A | ecosystem: Environmental > Terrestrial > Soil > Wetlands >...
GGACTTGATCTTCAGCCGTGCTATCGAGAGCGCTGCTGAGAAGCTGGGCATCGATTTCCCTGGGTATGTTCGGCGCTGATATTATTGTACTTCAGATACTCGTTGAGAGAAAGCCCATTGCGGGCCAGGCTGTTCTTGATTTCGCCCAGCCGTTCCTGAGTCGCGTCACGCCGAACATACCCAGGGAAATCGATGCCCAGCTTCTCAGCAGCGCTCTCGATAGCACGGCTGAAGATCAAGTCCTTCCTGGCCTCGTCCGCCTTGTGCTGTTCGTCTTCTTCAAGAGTCTTCCGAAGCTCCACGAGGGAGTCGAACGCCCCGACGCTCCGGGCAAATTCGTCGTTGACTTCTGGAATGTGTTTCTCAGCAACACCATCGAGAGTGATATCTCCTTCGAGGACGCTCTCCTGCATCTGCACACTGAAGTGCTTCGATTCTCCAACATTCATTCCACTGAGAAATGGCTCGTAGGCTTTGCCCACTTCGCCCTCGCCCACCGTGAACTCCGTATGGTAAGGATCCTGGGATTTCTCGGTCGCGATGGTGACCATAACGGAATTGCCCTGAGCAGCCGGGCCATTTTTCGGGGATGTTTCGGTCACAGCATCGATAAGAGCCTTGATGCGGCTTTCGACGGCTTTGGTCGTATCAGTCTGAATGTCTTCAACCTCCATGCCACTCCACAGATCATGATCTGCCTTGGGCATCTCGAAGACACGCACGTCGACCTTCAGCCCGTTGACTGCAGCGTCTTCCAGTACTGAATCGACGATTTCAGGCTCAAAAATGAGGGCGTCGGTTTCCTTGTGTTCCTTGAGGAACGCGACATAAGCTTGAGAGGCCGCCTTCTGAAGGACGTCGTCCTTCAACTCCTCATCGCTGACATATTTGCCGACGATGGAAAGGGGGGCCTTGCCCGGACGGAACCCGGGTATACGGAGTTTGCCGGCCATCGCCAGCGTCGCCTCGCGGCGCATTGCTGAGACTTCATCGGCACTGAATGTTGCAGAGAGTACGGTCGAATTGCCAATCTTCTTAGTGGTGGTGTATTCCACGATCTCCTCCAAGTTGGTGCGAAGGGCGGGAGTCGAACCCGCATGGAATTACCCACTGGATCCTAGGTCCAGCGCGTCTGCCAGTTCCGCCACCCTCGCTGAATACTTACTGACATCGCAGGGAACTGAATCTTTGGCCAAGTGGTGGTGGGTCGTGCAGGACTTGAACCTGTAACCGCCTGATTAAGAGTCAGATGCTCTACCAATTGAGCTAACGACCCACAACTTGAACGCAACGATTATAGGACTTTTCATGAGGGTGTCAAGCAATCCCACGGCCACACCTGCATCATATGCCGCACCGTCGGTCCTCGTAGTTCGCGACACAGTTGTCTTATCTGGTTGATTTAGATACAGTATATTTCAACATGATTCATATGATATAATAAAAAAATGGAAGTGACTCTTTACAGATGCTGACTCTATCAGCAGGCGGTCTGGTTACATGTGAAACTTTCCAGATTGAAACGTGACAATTCTGAAACAATCAGGAGGCATACTAATGAAATTTTGCTGGGTAACATTAAATGTCGACAACATGGAGCAATCACTGGAATTTTATCATGACTTGCTTGGCCTGAATATTTGCAGTCGGTTTAGTGCAGGCGAAGTGGTTGAAATTGCAATGTTGGGTGAATCTGACAAGCCTAAAATAGAATTGATGTGCAACAAGCGCGACAAGATTACCAACCGAGGCACAGGAATATCCATCGGTTTTGAAGTGGATTCTTTGGAGGAGACAATGGCATATGTTCAAAGCAATCACATTCCCATTACAAAAGGTCCATTTTCTCCTTCTCCAATGACCCGTTTTTTCTTTGTAAATGATCCGAATGGAATCGAAATTCAATTGGTCGAAAATAAGTAGAGTCTTGGTCTTACACTGAAAAAAACCGCAGTCAACTATGTAGTTGACTGCGGTTTGACTTTTGCCTCATTAGGTTGCTTTAGTTAGCGTGTTTATTATTTCGAACATAAGCTCTACATTGAAGATAATCGATACCAAATTGTTGGTGCGCCCAGCAGGAGTTGAACCTGCAACCCGCGGATCCGAAGTCCGCAGCTCTATCCAATTGAGCTATGGGCGCTAGCCTCACGATCCTGGTGCGCTTAGCAGGACTCGAACCTGCGGCCTACGGATTAGGAATCCATCGCTCTATCCGCCTGAGCTATAAGCGCAGTACTGCAAAGCGTACAACATCAAGGGTCGTACTCAAGAAAAATGGGGTGGGTAAGGAGACTCGAACTCCCAACATCTGGATCCACAGTCCAGTACTCTAACCAATTGAGCTATACCCACCATATCAGGCTGGCGAGCCCAGCAGGATTTGAACCTGCGACCGACGGATTAGAAATCCGTTGCTCTATCCAGCTGAGCTATGGGCCCATGGTCGGGGCGAGTGGATTTGAACCACCGATCTCATGGTCCCAAACCATGCGCGTTACCAAGCTACGCTACACCCCGAGTAGAAAGAGAATACACGCAATCAGCTGAAAATCAAGGTCTCAGAGGCAGCGCTCCTTGAAGAGAAGACCACAGGGCCCGAATGGCCTGTGCACGGTGACTGATATGGTCTTTGAGTCCGGCATCCATTTCGCCGAACGTAAGAGAATAACCATCCGGGGTAAACAACGGATCATATCCAAAACCCTGGGGCCCGCGCGATTCTGGTGTCACGGTTCCACCAACAGTGCCTGAGCACACCAAACATTGGCATGATCGAGGGAGAAACGCGACGATGCAGCACACGAACCGTGCGGGCGTTGATGACACTCCGCGTTCCGAGAGAAACGCTGCGAGCGCAGCTCTTTCCGAGAGATCTGCATATCGAAAGCGCGCAGAATGAACTCCAGGCATATTGCCAAAAAGGGGTAGCTCAAGGCCGGAGTCGTCCGCGAAGACTATACAGTCATCGGCTCCCGTGGTCAGGACGCTCAGGAGGCCCGATCGGGCTTTCCTGTAGGCGTTCTGGTAGTACGTGGCGCCACGCTCAGTGATGGTCCCCACATGCAGTTCTTCCAACGGAAGCGTGCAATCCAGACCTCTGAGAATGCTGCCGAATTCCTGCAGTTTGTGAGCGTTTCCGGTGACAAGTCGCAATCTCAAACGTCCGCAACCTCTACAGCACTGACATAGTCTCCAAGGAAGAGGCGAGCCTTGTCGAGAAAGTCGCCAGGGTCGCCTGTTGTGAAGAACCTGTCCTGCTGTCCAGCCCCGGTGGTCAACCGGCACTTCTCGAGCACCAGCCCTACCTCGTATGCCAGTTCCTTGCTTGGGTCGACAATCTTGACGGCCGGTCCAAGGATACCTTCCATGAGGCTGTTGAGGAAGGGGAAGTGGGTGCAACCCAGAACAAGGGTGTCTGCTCCGAATTCCTGCACCGGCTTCAGCACGTCCGCCGCATAATCAGCCACGTCCTGACCCTCGATGCTCCCAGCTTCCACAAGATTCACAAGTTCCTGCGACTGGAGCTCTATCATTTCTACCGTCGGATCCAGTAGCCCCATGGCTCTGAGATAGCCATGGCTCCGTGCTGTCCCGGGTGTCGACAGTACTGCGACTCTGCGGTTGCGGGTCGCCAGCTGTGCGCTCTTGACCCCAGCAGAAATCATCCCCAGGACGGGAACATCCACGCAATGCTGGATATCTGGGAAAACAGCACTGGACGCCGTGTTGCAAGCCACAACAACCATCCGGGCTCCGTGAGCCTCGAGGAACTCGACGAGGGCCGTGGCTCTGCTGATCACCTGTTCCCTCGGCTTCGTTCCATATGGAAAGAAGCGGGAGTCCGCAATGTACATAATGGCCTCTCGTGGCAATCGGTTCTTCAGCTCCCGGACGACTGCAAGTCCTCCTACCCCTGAATCGAACACCCCTATGTAAGATTCCACCAGCAGACCTCTCTACTTGCTGAGGTACTCGACAATGGCGTCCGCGATACCCTTGGCCGCCTTCTGCTGGAACGAGTCCTCACGCAGAAGACGTTCCTCTTCACTATTGCTGATAAACGCGCACTCCACCAGGACAGCCGGCATGGTGTCGATGTGGGACACAAGATACAGCGAGGTCTTGTGCGTCCCTCTATCTGTTCTTCCCAGAGCAGAAACGAGATGCTTCTGAACAAGCCCGGCAAAGACCTTCGACTGGTCAGACCAATAGGTAACTTCGGTACCCCCGATTGATGGTCCCGCATCCGTGGCGTTCTGATGAATTGAGAGAAAAAGATCTGCCCCCGAGCTGTTGGCTATCTGCGCCCGCCTGATGAGGTCAGGGTTGTCTTTTGACGTATCATCCGACCGCGTCATGACGATATGGGCGCCATCGGCCTCGAGTAATGCCTTTACCTTAAGCGCGATTGACAGGTTGACGGACGATTCCTTCGTCCCGGAAGGACCTACGGCCCCAACGTCAAAGGAACCCGTCGATGACGTGCAGCCGTGACCAGGGTCAAGGACAATTTTCTTCCCTTCCAGCTCTCCCTTGACGGTGCTGGAAAGCGCGATGACATAGGTGCCCGTTCCGGCGTTCTGCACATCGACTGTGGAGGCTAAGGCATGCAAACGTAGATCCACGACTGGAGGGGTGTCGTTCAGACGCTGCTTCCCCGACACAGTGGCCCAAGCCGACAGCACCTGCTTGCCAGAGATAGTGGTGGCCGAAACCCCCTCCAACTGGATGACGCAGTAGTCACCATCCGCCGTCTTCGTCACTTTCAAGTCACAGGCGGACGTGATCGTTACGCTTCCCGGCGTACTCACAGAGGTACCTGCAAGGGTAATTGACGAGATAATCGGGTCAAGATATACCCTTAAAGCATCTGCGATCGCCTCAAGTCCAAACACGTGTGCCACAGTCGCCACTGGAACGTACAACAGCCCACTCAGGATCCTCGGCGCGACAGCCATCTCTTCGCTCCAGTGGCTGTTGCTTTGAGCAATCTTCAGAGTGTGCAACCCGTCCTTCAGTACGTATTGTCGATCCCCAAGTGTCAGGCTCGTTTGCTGATTGGCCGCGTCCCAGGACAACAGTATACCGTAGGCATTGGCCACGTCGACGAGCGGCACGAACGTAGCCCCCTGTGCGGAAAACGTCTCCTCGCTGCCAGACAGAAGCTCGCCGCGCAGAAACACGGCCTTCGACGACGCGGTCGATCCGGGGGCAGTCATCACCAACTGCACCGTCGACGCGCTGGTCGACTGCTTCAAGCCAGTGCCGGACCCGACAAGATAGACGACGATGCTGGACACGAAGCCGGCCGAGCTCGCCCATACCTTCACCGCCGACACCTGCTGCGTCGGCACACCGGCAATGCCAGCCTGTGCAGACTGCACCAGCCTTGGCAGTGAGACCTCGATGCGTTCAGGATTATGCCCCCGAACAATCGACAACCCGCTCTTGTCCCCATCGATGTGCATCGTGACGCCAGTCCAGCCGTTCGACGACACCAGCTCGATGCCGGTTAGACTGCAAACGGCACCTCCAGGACCAGTTCCACCTACCACCGTACCTTCAGACATCGCTATCCAGTCTTCGGACGAAGTATCGGAGGATAGTTCGAGGAACACCTGTCTGCCATCCGTGGCGACACCGACAATGAGCTTGCCCTTGGCAGCAAGCGACCCGTCAGTTCCCGCCACGAACGGCGACGTCACCAGTCGTGTTGATGGGGCCACGGAAGTGAGGCTCTTCCCTACCGTTGCGGCGATAAGACTGCTCGGCACTTTCTCCCAGGAGCTAAGCAAAGGCGCATAGACCCATCCCGTCTTCTCAGCAGCAGTCACACGGCACCAAGTCTCTTTTTGTTCGTTCATGGAGTAACCGATGATCAGAAGGCTCGTCCCGGAGGGCAGGACACCAAGGCGGTCGTAGATTACTGAAGGTCCGCTACGAAGATCCGATGCATCCACCGTCTTCGTCGGAAACTGAAGTTTCGGCTTCCAGAGGGTCAGAAGAGACGCTGTCGTGAATGTCACCTGATTGGACCCAGAAACCTGAACTGTCTGGACTTTCACTACCCACGACGCGACGTAGCCACTGGTTTGTTTGATTTTGAGGGATGAACAGTCCACCTTGTACCATATCTTGCCACTGGTGTCTTTGGACTCTGACAGAATACGCAAGGACGTACGTGACTTCATGGTCGTCAGGCGTGCGAAGGCTGTCCCTGCACCACTTCGCAGCGAAGTGCCATCTTCCACGATGATCGCGTAGCGAGTGGAAGAAGACTGCGCAGGCACGGTTGGTACCACCTTTGCAGGCGTTGGTTTCGAGACCGCCGGGCTGACCGGCGACTTGGTGGCCGGAGTATAGGTTACGAGCCAGCCTGCCACGAATCCAAACAAGGCGCCCACCCGTATCTTGTACCACGTCCGCCCCGAAGTGTCTTTGGAAGAGCCGGCAACCTCGTATTTCTCTCCCTTCTGTCCAACCCGGATCACGCTGAACGTCGTACCAGCTCCCGACCGGATGTTGGCCTGGTCCGGAATCGTGACGGCCGCTGTCGTGTCCCCCCGTGTCGTTCCGACAATGGCGCCGGTGAAAAGAGCCACGACAACGAATAGAGCGATCATCTTCTTCCTCAACGCATGTACCCCCTAATCTCACGCTCCACTCGTCGTCTCTCGGAAGTCTCACGAGACCCCTTGGTTGCCAGGAACTTGCCGACAGCCAGATCGATCTTGACGAACCCACCTTCTGAAAAAGAAAGTGATGCGGGCACGACGGTAAGACCCTGTTGACTGATGAGAGATGCAATCCTGATAAGTTCGCGCCTGTGGACAAGGAGTCTTCTGCGACGTTTGAGCTCCTCGTCGGTTATGTGCGCAAATGCATAGGGGCCCACGGACATCTGCACGAGGTAGAGCTCCTGGCCGTAAAATCGGCAGTACGAGTCTCCAAAAGCGAATGTCCGTGAACGTATGGCCTTCACTTCCCAGCCACGCAGTTCTATGCCAGCCTCCAGACGCTCAAACGTCTTGAAGTTGTGCTGGATCCGCTTATTGGCGACGACCACTCCGGGTTTGTTGTCCATGTCTACCGCGCAAGCACTCCAAGTACAGAGATGAAGTCCTGAGGAAGTGGCGCCACCACGCGAACCTGGGCTTCCGAACGCGGCGCTACAAACGAGAGTGCAAATGCATGAAGCATCTGCCGCTCTACGACGACGTTGCGCTGCGTCCTGTAGCCATAAGTATAATCTCCGAGTACAGGATGTCCAATGTACGAGCAGTGAACGCGGATTTGGTGCGTCCTCCCTGTCTCGATTCGTATCCGAAGGAGAGATGCCTGGTCGCCAAAATGCTGAATGACTTCGAAGTCAGTCGTAGAGGGTCGACCTGAACTATCAGCCTGTCGAAGCAAAAGCCCTCGGGAATGAACTGCCCCAATAGGCACATCGATTCGGCCACTCTTCTCCGCAAATGTCCCCCAAACCAACGCCAGATACTGTTTCTGGGCTTCATGGTTGCCCAGCTGTCGCTTGAAGCAGCTCCACCCTGCTTGAGAACGGGCCAGGACCATCACGCCGCTCGTATCCTTGTCGAGCCGGTGCACGACCCCCGGCAACTCGACACCTTCTCCATCATAGAGGGTGACTCCACTTGCCAATGCCACTTCGGTCAGCGTCCCGGCCGCTTTCCCCGGTGCCGTAAAAACAGGCAGTCCCGCCGGCTTGTTCACCGCAATGATATCGTTATCGATATACAGAACCGGCACCACGACCGACCCCAGCCTCAATTCATACATGAAAGCCCCATTGGTGGGGAAAGAGAAGTGCGAGACCACAGAGTATTGCCCCTGTGGTCACGAGACAGTCGGCCACGTTGAACACGGACCAACCGCGCACCCACAGGAAGTCGGTTACCTGCCCCGCTATGACACGGTCGATAAAATTGCCCGCAAACCCTGCAAACACAAGAAGGAAACCATGAGCCAGCCCCCGGTCTCCACGGTGTAGTGCTATGATAGCCGCAATGCAGACGCCAATACCCAGCATTGCGTTCACTGGTACGACCCACTGCCGCCCTCCAAAAAGCCCGAACGCGACTCCCTTGTTCATCGTCAGGACAAGCCCCATGGGACCTGCCGTGATGGTACGCTCGAGAAGAAAGCGGCGTGCTATCCATTTGGTGCCCTGATCTGCCAGGATCATCAGGATAACAAGAACCGACCAGCGGAATAGAGCGTTCGGCCTGTTCATCGTGTATCTTCAGCCATTGCAGTGCCTTCCAGACCGATTTCCACGGTCTTGTTCCTTGAAGCATGTCCACGTAGGATGCGAACCGCAGAGCGAGCTATGCCAAAGTGACGACTGAGGATCTGCAGGAGCTCCTCATTTGCCTTGCCCTCTGCAGGCCTGGCATGGACGTGGGCGCGCCAGGGGTCTCCTGGTTCCACATCCGATCTGCTGCTGCCTGGAATTACGCGTACAGTGATCCGCATGAAGTCTCCTCTTCAACGTAACCAGGCCGTCCATCCCAGTAACCAGGGACAGGCGGCCCAATACGTCTGCACGTCTGTCGCCCTTACTTCTTCGTCAGCAGGTGGCAAACCACTGTGTGCCCCGGAGCAACCTCAATCACGAGAGGCTCCTGTTCTTTGCAGATGGGCATCACATAGGGGCACCGCGTTCGGAAATGACAACCGGATGGAGGGTTCACCGGTGACGGCACGTCGCCCTGGAGAATGATGCGTTCGCGTTTCACCTCGGGGTCTGGCACCGGCACTGCCGAGAGAAGAGCCTGCGTATATGGGTGAAGTGGGTGGTCGAACAGCTCATCGTTCTCGGCAGTCTCGACGATTTTGCCAAGGTACATGACCGCAACGCGGTCTGACATGTGGCGTACAACAGCAAGGTCGTGGGCAATGAACAAATACGTAAGGTTCAGCCTTTGCTGCAACTCTTGGAGCAAGTTGATGATCTGCGACTGAATCGACACATCCAAGGCCGAGATGGGCTCATCCAGAACAAGCAGTTCTGGATTGATAACTAGCGCGCGGGCAACGCCGATACGCTGACGTTGACCACCGGAGAATTCATGAGGATACCGCTTTTCGTATTCAGGCCGCAGGCCCACGGTCTCCATCATGGTGGCGACAGCCTGTTTGCGCTCCCTGCGGGTGCCGATGCTATGCACATCCAGAGGCTCCTGAATGATATCGCCCACAGGCATTCGTGGGTTGAGTGAACCATATGGGTCCTGGAACATGATCTGCATGTTCCGACGGAGGGGCCGCATCTGGTTCGGAGTAAGGTCGGTGATGTCCTTCCCTTTGTAGATGATCTTCCCACTGCTGGGCTGTAACAGCTTCAGCATGGTGCGCCCGGCGGTCGTCTTGCCCGATCCGGATTCTCCCACCAAGCTCAGAGTCTCGCCCTGATTGATGAAGAAACTCACCTCGTCCACAGCCTTGACTGAGGCGACGGTCGTAGAGAAGATTCCTCCCTTGATAGGGAACCACTTCCTGAGTTTCTGGACTTCTACGAGACTGGTTGCCATGGTCATTTCTCCTCTCCGCCTATGACTCGATGGGATGGAAGCAGCGTACCAAATGACCAGGAGTAAGCTCGAGAATCTCTGGCTCTTCCTCTCTGCATTTCTCCGTAGCGAATGGGCAGCGCGGGTTGAAACGGCAGCCCTTGGGCATATGGTATGGAGAGGGGACCATGCCCTCGATGGCGGGCAACGGTTCGTTGGTCCTCTTCTCCGTGAATTTCGGGATGGACGCCAGCAGACCGTACGTGTATGGATGACGCGGAGACTTGAAAATCTCTTTGGCAGTCGAGTTCTCGACGATCTTGCCGGCATAGGCGATAGCAATGGTCTCAGCCATTTCGGCGACGACGGCGAGGTTGTGGGTAATAATGAGAATAGCCATACCAAGCTTCTTCTGGAGTCCGCGCATCAGATCAAGGATCTGTGCCTGGATGGTGACGTCCAGCGCGGTCGTCGCCTCATCCGAGATCAGGAGGTCGGGGTTCGAGGACAACGCCATCGCAATCATGACTCTCTGGCGCATGCCACCGCTCATCTCATGGGGGTACTGGCCAAAACGCCGTTCGGGCTCGGGGATACCTACGAGATGAATCATCTCGATCGTACGCTTCTTCGCCTCAGCGCTATCGATCTTCTGATGCAGGGTAATAGCTTCACTAATTTGATCTCCAATTGTGTAGACCGGATTGAGCGATGTCATGGGTTCCTGGAAGATCATGGAGATCTTGTCACCGCGTATCAGGCGCATCGCTTCTTCATTCTTCTTGAGAAGGTCTTCCCCATGGAAGAAAATCTCGCCTCCGATGATCTTGCCAGGAGGATTGGGAATGAGGCGCAAGATCGAGAGGGCTGTAACGGATTTTCCGCAACCAGACTCGCCCACCAGGCCTACAACCTCTCCCCGATGAATAGTCAGATCAATACCATCCACAGCCAGAACAACGCCGTCCTCCGTGTAGAAGAACGTTCGTAGATTCTTGATATCAACAAGTACTTCTCGGTTGTCCACGGAACCCCCCTACAGTTTCAGTTTTGGATCGATGGCATCGCGAAGTCCATCTCCAAAAAAGTTGAATCCAAGAACAGTCATGAAGATAGCCAGACCGGGGTAGATGATCAGCCGGGGCGAATTCCAGATGAACTGCTGGGCGTTCTGCAGCATGTTTCCCCAACTGGCGAAGGGGGCCTGAACACCAAATCCCAGGAAACTGATGGAAGCTTCGTAGATGATGGCTCCGCCGATACCGATGGTGGTAGAAACGATGAGGACGGCCAGCGTATTCGGGAACAGATGTCTCCACATGATACGGTTGGCACTGGCACCGATTGCACGGGCCGCCTCCACGTACTCCTGCTCCTTGAGGGAAAGAACCAGACCTCGGACGAGACGGGCGTCGACCATCCAGCCGAACACAACGATGACGAGGATGATCTGCCATACGCCCTTTCCAAGCACGCTCGCCAGAGCTATCAGCAGGGGAAATGTCGGGATAGACAGCATGGCATCTGTGAACCGCATGAGGATATTGTCCGCCCAGCCGCCGTAGTAACCCGCAACAAGCCCAACAAGAGCTCCAACGAGCGTCGAGCTGATCGCAGAAATGAAGCCAATGAACAGCGAGATGCGCCCTCCGAAGAACATACGGGCAAGCACGTCACGACCATAGTCGTCGGTACCTAAAGGGTGTGCACGGGAAGCAGGATTGAAGAGCCCACCCAAACCCTCGATCTGAGTATTTGGATCGGCGCGCCAAATAAGGGGACCAACGAACACGAACAGCAGGATAAAAATCAGCATGAATGCACCGACCATGGCCAACTTGTGACGGGTCAGACGGTGAAACACCATACCAGCGTATGTGTAGTCCTCAGAGGACTTCTTCTGGCCCTTCTTCTTAGCTTCGATAGCTTTTTCCGCCATGATGTCCTCCTAACTGTACTTGATACGCGGGTCAACCCAGGCGTATACGATATCTGCTACCAGGTTGAAGACAATGACAAGGATGCTGGTCAGCATGAGGGAAATCATGGCCGTAGGATAGTCGGCCTTGACGTTTGCCGCAATGAAAAGGCTTCCCATCCCTGGAATGCTGAAAATCGTCTCCGTAATGGCTGCGCCTCCAACAATGCCAGGTACCGACAATGCTATCAACGTCACAATCGGGATCATTGCGTTGCGCAGCGCATGCTTATAGATGACGGAACGCTCAGGAACACCCTTGGCACGGGCCGTACGAATATAGTCCTGGCGAATGACCTCGAGCATGGAGGACCGCATGTAACGCGCATAGCCACCCAGCGAGGAGAAGGCCAGAACGACGACGGGCATCACAAGATACTGCGCCCGGTCCCCAAGCTTCGCCCAGAACGGAGCTTCCTCCAGTCCCGGCGTGATGATCCCGCCTGCAGGCAACAGGGGCATCCCGCTCGGTCGTTTCAGGACGACGCTGAAGAGCATCATCATGAGCAGTCCAAACCAGAACGTCGGCATGGACATGCCCAGAAAGCTGATGACCGTGACGACGTAATCGGTCACGGAGTATTGCTTGACAGCAGAGATGATACCGATCGGAAGAGCAATGGCAATAGACACCAGGAATTCGATCCCCATGAGCCGCACGGTCACAGGCAACGCTCTGGAGATGACGTCACGAGCCGTAGAGCCAGGATACAGGAGAGAAGGGCCCCAGTCCCCACGAATGACGCCACTGAACCACTTGAAGAACCTCAGATACCACGGAAGGTCAAACCCCCAGGCCTTGATGAGGCGCTGGATGTCTGCCTTCTTGATTCGCGGGTTCTCGATCAGAGCCGCGAATGGGTTTGGCACGAGGGAGAAGATACCAAACGACACGATCATCACGATCAGGATCAGCGGGATCATGCCCAGAACACGCCGGATTATATAATCTCTCATGTTAGTAAAGACTCCTTTCGGCAGTCTCCCGCGCCTCCCTGCAGAGACGTGGAAGCCGATGAATCGAATCTACAGGTTCTCAGACTCCATAGTCGCGGTGTCGACGGATCTGGTCATCGTACCTATTTCCACCAATACCAGTACTGGATGTTCCAGTTGTTGCAGACGGTGGAGGAGAAAAAGTGGTCGTAGCCTTTGAGGCCCTTGCGAACTTCGTCGGAATAGACGAGCTGCTCAAGATACGTGTACGGAGGGCCCTCGCCCCAGATGTCTTGGAGATGAGCATGGACTGAATCAGGGTGACTCCACGTTCATGAAAGGTGGTGCCCTGCGAATACGAGATCTTCAGGACCGCTGGTGTACCATCGGGAAGGGTGCGCGGGGTCTTGTCGACGTTCCACTTCCAGCTAGCGGCACGCGCGGTAGCAACGGGGACAAGCACCGTAGCCACGAGGACAACTGCCAAAACCAGACATAGAACTCTCTTCATCGCATACTCCTTCCTAGAATGAGTGCAGGACATAAAAACTCTCTTCGCATACTCCGCGGTACGACACACCTCCCTACGATATGACCGTTTATCTACAAGCTGTAGCTCTATATCCAGACCCAGCATCAGAGAAATCAAAGTAGGACAATCGCCCAACGTCACTGTCCGCCTGGCCGACTGGGTATTTATCCATTATGATGTTATACCACGGTCGGCTGAGAGTGTCAATTGAACGACCTTCGAGGCCTGTAGCGCGAGCTCTAGGAACAACGCAGTGCAGAATGCGACCTCTACCAATCCAATTCCAAGAACTGCGCTCATGAACAATTGGTTATACCTGAGAAGATGAACGGGGTCCAAAAATGCCCGTACCAACACGTATCATGTTAGAGCCGTGTTCGATCGCCAGTTCAAAGTCGTCGGACGTTCCCATGGACAACAACGTGACACGTGATAAACCCAAGTCGCTGGCGAGCTCGTGGAACAGCAAGCTGACAGATTGATATATTGTCGCCCGCATTTGCATTGTTGCTTGTAGAGGGACTACTGCCATCAGTCCAGAGATATCATATAGCCAGGGAGCATCGGCGGCGGCAAGATCACGAATCTGAGACATAGTCAGTCCCCCTTTCTGCGATTCTTCACCGGCATTCACCTCCAGCAGGAACGTACGCGCCCTCTGTGCACCACGATCCTGCGTACCGTGCAGATGTTCGAGGAGTTCTGGACCTGCCGAATCGACCGTGTCGAACACTCGAAGGATGGCGTTGTACTTGTTCGACTGGAGTCGACCGATGTACCGGACAGTCACCCCGCGACTCTCGCACAGAGCGAAGACGTCTTTGCGAATGGCTTCCTGCAGGTAGTTCTCACCGATTTCGGTCGCCCCTGCATCAATGGCTTCCAGTATCCGGGGAAGAGGCTGTGTCTTCGTCACGCAGACAATATGCGGTTCGCCGGGCTGACCAGCCGCCCGGCGATACGACAAACAAGCTCGCTCACGGACTTCCGCGAGACGCTCAGCTATCGAGCCCACATTCGGCGCTAGAAGCCGCGAGGCGGTCCCTTGCGCAGTATGGCGGGGAGCTCGACTTCCTCGACCTTGAATTCCTTGAGAATCTTCTTCTCCTGTTCCGCTTCGGCCTTCTGAGGCTGCATCCCGGACGCCACCACCGTGATACGAATCTCATCGTTGGCCTCGCCAGACTCGCCCAGTACTTCGTCAAAAGGATCGGCCAGACCGAAGATGATCTTGGCATCCTTTGACGCGCTCGACTGAATGGCCGTCGAGATGATATCCATCTCTTCCATGGAAATCTCGTGGCCAATGACGTTATAGATAAGTCCGGTGGCGCCCTGCATCGAGTACTCGAGAAGCTCGTAGTTGGTGGCGGCTCTGATGGCCTTTTCCGCACGTTCGTCGCCCTTGCCGGTTCCCATACCTATCCAGATGCTGCCGTCCGCTCCGCTGGGAAGCTCTCCAGAAGGAGTCGATGTCAGGACGTTTTTGAGATCGGCAAAATCGAGGTTGATGATGCCGGGTGTCCGGATGAGCTCGGTAATGCCTTGAACCGCCTTCTTCAGGACCTCGTCCGCTTTGCGGAATGCATTGCTGATGGTAATCTTCCCTTCCTCCAGCTTGAACAGTCGCTGGTTTGGGATGACAACCAATCCGTCAACGCTGTCACGAAGCTCCTTGATGCCATCCGATGCGACCTTGGATCGCTGAGGGCCCTCAAAGTTGAACGGCTTGGTAACTATTGCAATGGTGAGGATGCCCAGTTCACGAGCCACTTTCGCCAGGACGGGACAACCGCCCGTACCTGTGCCTCCGCCCATGCCGGCAGTTATGAACAGGAGAGAGGAGCCGGTAATTGCTTCTTTGAGCATCTCTCTGCTCTCTTCTGCTGCTTTTCTCCCGACCTCAGGGTCAGCACCCGCGCCCATCCCTCGAGCAACTTTTGCCCCAATCTGAATCTTGCTTTCTGCCCGACTGTATCGCAGAACCTGCGTGTCGGTGTTGACGCTTACGAAATCGACGCCGGAAGGAAAATCCCCCACCATCCGGTTGACGGCATTGCCACCCCCACCGCCCACGCCGATCACCCTGATGCTTACATTCGAACTTCCCCAGGGATCCAGTCGATCATCCATAGTGGATTTCCCTCCCCGTCAGTATGTCTTAGTCGAACAGGTCAAGGCCCTTGAACAAGCCACTCAGGCCTTTGAATGCGCGCTTCTTCTTCTGAACTCCGGCACCATCGCTGTGGATGCCGAGTTCGAGCAACCCGACTGATGTCGAGAAGCTGGGGTTTTTGAACGAACTAAAAACAACGTCATCGACTGTCGGCTGTCCCACTCGAGCTCGAAGTCCGCTGATCTCAGAGAACTTGTCCGTGATGTGGGACACCATGGCCGTCCCTCCAGTTAAGACAAGGCCGGCCGGAAGCATGTTGTTGTAACTGGAGTGCACCAGTTCCAGCTTCACGGCTTCAGCTATTTCCTCAATACGAGATGTCACGACATCGCTGATATATGACTTCGTTGTCGCAAGAACACCATCACCCGATGCTGTCGAATAACTCACCTGGCTGTCCTGGAAGTCCTTTCCCCTGCTCGCATCCACCGAACCATAAGCCACCTTGAGCTCTTCAGCAACATTCAGACTTGTCTTCAACATCATCGCAAGATCCATCGTCACATGACGGCCACCTATAGGCAGAACAGCAACATAGCTGAGACTGCCTCCCGTGAAGACAGCCAGGTCAGTCGTGTCTCCTCCAATGTCGACACAGGCGACGCCGATTTCTTTCTCTTCTGCCGAGAGAACAGCATCAGCTGAAGCCAGACCTTCGAGCACAAGTTTGTCCACCTTGAGGCCGGACTCTGTCACACAGCGACGAAGATTGTCCAGAATCGTCGACTGTCCGGTGACGATGAACGCCTCGAACTCAAGACGGATGCCCGACATTCTCAACGGGTCCTTGATGCCTTCCTGAC
>Ga0075518_1000077_pt1 | contig 15824 bp, 16 predicted proteins | sample NGEPerA_2_FD_76970 | JGI IMG/M metagenome (GOLD analysis project Ga0075518, IMG submission 76970) | Arctic peat soil microbial communities from the Barrow Environmental Observatory site, Barrow, Alaska, USA - NGEE PermafrostAB136-A | ecosystem: Environmental > Terrestrial > Soil > Wetlands >...
CTGGCGGGGGTCCGCGCCGTGGACCCCGCGCTGCGCGTCGCCTACGTGCACACCGACGGCGGCGCCCTGCCCATCTGGTTCTCCCGCACGGTCGCCGCGCTGCGCGCGACGGGCTGTATCGGCGCCACCATCACCACCGGCCAGTCCTTCGGCGGTGACCTCGAGGCCGTGACGGTCCATTCGGGGTTGCTGGCGGCGCGGCACGTGGCCGGTGCGGACCTCGCCGTCGTGGCGCAGGGACCCGGGAACCTCGGCACCGGTACACCTTGGGGCTTCTCGGGGGTCGCGTGCGGGGAGGCGCTCAACGCCGCCGCGGTCCTCGCGGGCGCCCCGGTCGCCGCGCTCCGGGTGTCCGGGGCTGACGCCCGCCCACGCCACCGCGGCATCTCGCACCACTCGCTGACCGCAGTCGGGCGGGTGGCGACCGCCCGCGCGAGCGTCGTGGTCCCCCGGTTCGACGGCGTCGACCTCCCGGCGGAAGCCGCCCCCACGGCCGGACTGGACGAACTGATCGACTCACAGCTCCCCGCGCTGGCGCACCACCACCTGCGCCACGAACGTGTGGACGGATTGTACGACGCGCTGCTCGCGAGCCCGGTGCGGCTCTCCACGATGGGGCGCTCCCTGGCGCAGGACCCCGCGGCCTTCCTGGCGGCGGCGGCGGCCGGCCGGTTCGCGGCGCGCCTGGTTCGGGATCAGGAGTCGGGCGCCTCGTAGAGTGCCACGAGCGCGGCGAGGCGGCGGGCCTCCGCCATGCCATGATGACCGTCGGCTCCCTGGATCGCCATGACCGGGAGGGTGTCGCCGTCGGAGAGGTCGAGGGTCACCCATGGGCGTCCCGGGGCGAAGTTGACCCTCACCACCTGCTCCCAGGCCACCTCGGTGGTGACGAAGAGGTTGCGGACCCGCAGTCCGGTGGGGCTCGGGAACGCGCCGACGACCGCCTGCCGGTGGACCACCACCGCACCCGCGCCCGCGAACAGCACGGTGAGGATGCGGTCGGTCCAGCCGTACTGCTCGAGTGTGGTGAAGCTGAGGACCAGGAGCGCCGTGACGGCCACCACGATCAGCACCAGCAGGGTCCAGGCGACCCACCTGGCCGCCCGCGGGCGGAACGGGGCGTAGGGCTCCATTCAGATCCGGCAGGCGTGGATGGAGGTGACCAGGATCGCGCGGGCGCCGATGTCGTACAGCTGATCCATGACCACGTTCGTCGTCTCGCGCGGGACCATGGCCCGCACCGCCACCCAGGCCTTGTCGTGGAGGGGCGAGATGGTGGGCGACTCGAAACCCGGGGCGATCGCGACCGCCTCGGAGACCCGGTCGTTCAGGATGTCGAAGTCCATGAGGACGTAGCGGCGGGCCACCATGACGCCCTGCATGCGGCGCTCCAGCACGTCCAGCCCGCTCGCGACCTCGCGATCACGGGGTGCGATCAGCACGGCCTCCGACTGGAGGATCGGGTCCTCGAACACCTCGAGGCCGGCGGCCCGCAGCGTCGAGCCGGTCTCGACCACGTCCGCGACGACGTCGGCCACCCCCAGCTCCACCGAGGACTCCACCGCGCCGTCGAGGTGCACGACGGCGGCCGGGACGCCCCGTGACACGAGGTAGTCGCCCACGAGGACGTCGTAGCTCGTGGCGACCCGCTTGCCCGCGATGTCGGCGAGGGTGCGGGAGCTACCGATCGGGGCGGCGAACCGGAACGTCGACTCGGCGAACCCGAGCGCCATCCGCTCCACCGCCGCGGCCCCGGAGTCGAGGAGCAGGTCCCGGCCCGTGATCCCGGCGTCCACGGTGCCCGCACCCACGTACAGCGCGATGTCACGCGGCCGCAGGTAGAAGAACTCGATGCTGTTCTCCGCGTCGCGGACCACGAGCTCGCGCCCACCCTCGCGGCGGCCGCGGTACCCGGCCTCCCGCAGCATCGTGACGGCAGGTTCGGACAGCGACCCCTTGTTGGGGACGGCGATGCGCAGCATCAGAGGTGCCGGTAGACGTCGGCGAGGCTGATGCCGCGCGCGATCATCATCACCTGGACGTGGTAGAGCAGTTGGCTGATCTCCTCGGCGGTGTCGTCGTCGGTCTCGTACTCGGCGGCCATCCAGACCTCGGCGGCCTCCTCGACCACCTTCTTGCCGATCGCGTGGATCCCCGAACCCAACTCGCGCACCGTGCCGGATTCCGGGTCGTTGCGGGCCGCCTTGCCCGTGAGCTCGTCGAACAGCTCCTCGAAGTTCTTCACGCCACCCAGCCTACTTGCCCGCTGATCACGGAATGAGATCGGTGGTCACAGCATGGGACGGGTCGATTCCCGGGTCCGCCAGCCCCCGCGCGGTCATGAACTCGTACATCGGCGGCCACAGCGCCGCGTCCACGGCCAGCGGGTCGTCCCCGTAGAGGGCCATCGTCGCGGTGAGCGTCTCGAGGGCCGCCTCGTGCTGGTTCGCGCCCGTGAGTTCGGGGATGTAGTCGAAGGACGCGTCCACGGCGGCCTGCGGGTCGTCGCGGATCAGGGTCATCGCCCGGGCGAGAGCGCGGTTCAGTGCGGCGAGGTCCTCGGCGCGCGTCCCGATCGTCCCCTCGAGTGCCCCCACAGAGATCCCCACCAGCGGCAGGTCGCCGGCGGTCAGGGTCCGCACGGCCACGCCATTGCGCGCGAAATTGAGCACGTCGTTGTTGGAGAACCCGACGACCGAGTCCACACTCCCGCCGATGAGCGCGGCCTGCTGCGTGTAGCCGATGTACTCGACAGCGACGTCCTCCTCGGTCAGGCCTGCCTCTGCCATCATGGCGAGCAGCCCGAACCAGTTCTCACCGTAGGGTCCCGGGAGTCCCACCGAGTGTCCGGCGAGGTCCGCGAGGTCCTGGATCCCGGACTCCTCCGGGACGATCAGCACGACCGGGTACTCCTGGTACATCACCCCGAAGGTGACGACGGGGACGCCCGCGGCGTACGCCTGCAGCATCTCGTCAGCGCCGGCGTTCACCACGTCCTCCTCCCCCGCGGACAGCGCGCCGAACAGCGACTCGGACGCACCGTGGTGGCGCAGCGTCACGTCCAGGCCCTCCTCCTCGAAGTACCCCAGTTCGGCGGCGACGTAGAACGGGGCGAACTGGATGTCCGGTATGTAGGTCAGCCCCACCGTGAACTCCGGGAGCGGGGCCGTTGCGGTGGCCTCGCCGCCGCCCCCCTGGGTGGAGCACGCCGCCACGACGAGGGCGAATGCGGCGACGGGAATGGCCAGGGATCGAAGCTTCATCGTGTCTGTTCCACCTTGTTCTCTAGTGTTCCGATGAGGGAGTACAGCAGGATCGCGGCCGCGCACAGCAGTACCAGGGTCGCGAACATCCCGGTGGTGTCGACCGAGTCCCGCTGGACGGTGAGGATGAGCCCGAGACCCTCGCCACCCATGGTGAACTCACCCACCACCGCGCCCGTGATGGACAGCGTGAACCCGTTGCGGAGGCCGGTGAGGATGTGGGGCATCGAGAGGGGCAGTTCGATGTGCCACAGCAGCGAGCCTCCGCCCGCACCGTCCAGGCGCGCCGCATTGATGATGTCCCGGGGGATCTGGCTGATGCCGAGCGCGGTGTTCAGCATGATGGGGAAGAAGACCATGATCGCGCACAGCACCATGATGGGCACGAAGCCGTAGCCGATCCACAACACGAGCAGCGGCGCGAGCGCGATGGCGGGGATGGCCTGCGACGCCGCCGCGTAGGGCTCGATGACCCGGCTGGCGACCGCGGACCTGGCGACGACGTACCCGAGCGGCACCGCGATCGCCGTCGCGACACCGGCGCCGGCGAGGGCCTCGCCGAGGGTGGTCACGGTGAAGCCGATGATCCGGGTGCCCGCGAGGTCGGAGACGAGGCGCTGGACGATCGCCGTGGGGGCCGGGAGGAAGATGGGGGCGATGAGCCCCAGCCGGCACACGGCCTCCCAGAGCGCCAGCACCGCGAGGCCGAAGACGAGCGGAAGCGAGCGACTTCTCGCTGAGAAACGCACCGCGACCCCTCCCGCTCCGGGGTGCGGCGACGGGCGTGCGGACATGCGCACGCCGTGTCTCCTCCCATCCGGACTTTGACCGTCGGCCCCGGAATTCCACCGAGTCAACCGCACCTGGGTGCGGGTCGCGGGCTCTCACCGCCGGTTCGGATTTTCACCGACCCCGAAGACACCCCCAGTATAGGACACCCCGCACGTGCGGGTCGGTCCTCTCAGGGAGCGGCCGGGCCACGGGAGCACTCGCTCCCGGGTCAGCCGTGGTGCGACGCCAGGGCCAGCGCGCGCAGGGTGTCGATCTCCGCCGCCGCGTCCTCGGCGCGGTACACGGCCAAGCCGGCGACGAAGTTGTTCGCCCCGGCCGCGGCGGCCCGCTCGATGGTCTCCTGCGAGACACCGCCGTCCACCTGGATCCACACGTCGAGGCCGGTCCTCCGGATTGCCTCGCGTGTGCGTTCGATCTTCGGCAACATGACGTCGAGGAACTTCTGGCCACCGTATCCCGGCTCCACGGTCATGATCATTATCATGTCGAACTCGGGAAGCAGGTCGATGTACGGTGCGATGTCGGTGGCGGGGCGCAGGGCGAGGGAGGCGCGGGAGCCGAGCTTGTGGACCTCACGAGCGAGCCGCACCGGCGCGGCCGTGGCCTCCGCATGGAAGCTCACCGAGTAGCACCCGAGGTCCGCGAACACCGGGGCCCAGTGGTCCGCCGCCTCGATCATGAGGTGGGCGTCCACCGGCAGCGTGCCCTTCGTGACCAGTGCCTCGACGGTCGGGGCTCCCATGCTCAGGGCGGGCACGAAGTGGTTGTCCATGACGTCGACATGGACGTAGTCGGCGTTCGAGATCCGTGCGACCTCCCCCCCGAGGTTGAGGTAGTCGGCGTTCAGGATCGACGGCGAGATCACGATTCCCATCCCCGGATCCTATTACTCCCGCCGCAGGACGGCACCGAACATGGCGTCGGTGCGGTGCAGGTGCGGCCAGAGCTGCGCCGCCCCGGGAACGGGCGCCGCGGCAGCCACGTCGAGCTCGAGCCCGTAACCCCGCAGTACGGGGTGCGCGTCCAGCACCGTCAGGGGGTGGCGGCGAACGGCGTCGAGCACCTGGGTGACGGTCTCGGCCGGGTGCGGCGAGCAGGTGACGTAACACAGCACTCCTCCGGGTCGCAGGGCCGCCACCGCCGAGTCGATGAGATCGCGCTGCAGCCGGGTCAGGACGGTCAGGTCCTCTGGGGTACGGCGCCAGCGTGACTCCGGACGACGCCGCAGCGACCCGAGGCCGGTGCAGGGGGCGTCGAGCAGCACGCGGTCGAAGTACTCCGGGTTGTCCTCGCCGATGTACCGGCCGTCGCCGGTCACCACCTCGACGACGTCACGGTTCGGGCGGACGGCGCGCCGCACGAGTTCGGCCCGGTGGTCGGCGACCTCGTTGGCGATCACGTGGGCCCCTCGCATTCGGGCCACGGCCCCGAGGAGCGCCGCCTTCCCGCCGGGTCCCGCGCACATGTCCAGCCAGCGCTCGTCCGGTCCCTCGAGGGGCACGTCCACGGCCAGGAGCGCCATCAACTGCGAGCCCTCGTCCTGGACGCCCACACGGCCTGAGGCCACGCCCGGGATCTCGCCGGGGGCGCCACCGGGGATCCGCAGGCCGTAGGGCGAGTAGGGGGTGGGTTCGGCGTCCTCCACTTCCGCGAGCAGGTCGTCGCGTTCGGCGAGCCCCGGCCGCGCCACCAGCGTGATGGGCGCCGGGGTGTTGTTCGCCTCGAGCAGGTCCTCCAACTCGGCTCCGCGGCCGTCGAGCAGTAGCGCCTGCCTGAAGGCGCGGATGATCCACTGGGGGTGGGAGTGCCAGGTGCTGAGCCCCTCGGGCCCGGCGAGCAGCACCTCCCGCCACTCCTCGAGCGGCCGGTCGGCCACCTTGCGCAGCACGGCGTTCGCCATCGCGACCGGCGCCGGCCCCGCAACCACCTTCACCACGTTGACGGTCTCGTACACCGCGGCGCGGCTGGGCACGCGCATCCCGTGGATCTGGTGCGCGCCCATTCGCAGGGCGATGCGCATCGCCGGTTGGAGGCGCCCCACGCCGCGTCCCTCGATGCACGCCTCGATCATGGCGTCGTAACGGCCCTGGAAGCGCAGCGAACCGTAGACGAGTTCGGTCACGAACGCGGCGTCGCGGCCGTGCAGGTCCGCTTCCCGCAGTGCGTGCGGGAGGACGAGGTTGGCGTAGGCGTCGTCCGTCTCGACGGCGGAGAGCACCTGGTGGGCGCAGAGCCGGACCGGGTCCGCCGTCGGGCGGGCCGCCGGACGGTGCGGTTGGTCCCCCCGGCGCGGCCGGTGTCCCCCGCGGGAGTCGCTCACGCGGCCACCTCGAAACGGACCTGCTCGCGCACGCCGCGCGCCCAGGCGGGCGCCTCCATCCACGCCCGGCCCGCGGGCGCCACCTGCCGCAGCATGACCGGCGCGGAGCCCGTGCCCACCAGGACGGCGCCATCCACCAGCGCCACCTCACCGGGCTGGAGCGGCTTCCCGTCCGTGGCCACGACCGCACCGATCTTCATCCGCTGGCCGGTGGTGAGCACGCCCCACGCGCCGGGAGCCGGCGTGAAGGCGCGGATGTGGCGGTCGACGGCGTCGGCCGTGGCCTCCCAGGGCACGCGGGCCTCCGCCGTGGTGAGGCGGGGGGCCAGGGTGACGCCCTCCTCGTCCTGCGGTCGGGGTTGCGCGGTGCCGTCCGCGAGCGCGTCCAGAGCCGCGACGAGCAACGCCGCCCCGGAGTCCGCGAGGGCGCCCAGCACGTCGCCCGAGGTCTCGCGCGGCCCGATCGGCCGGCTGAGTGAGTTCAGGACCGCTCCCGTGTCCAGGGTCTCCTCCAGGAGGAACGCGCACGCTCCCGTCACGGCGTCGCCCGCGAGGACGGCCCGCTGCACCGGAGCCGCGCCCCGCCAGCGCGGCAGCAGCGAGAAGTGCAGGTTCAGCCACGGGTGGAGGTCCAGGAGGGGACGCGGGACCATGCCGCCGTACGCGACGACGGCGCCGGCGTCGGCGCGCAGGTCCGCGATCTCGCGCTGGACGGCCTCGTCACGCAGCGTGCGGGGGGTGAGCACCGGGAGGCCGGCCGCGAGCGCGAACCGCGCGACGGGTGAGGCGACCATGCGCCGGCCCCGGCCACTCGGCGCGTCCGGCCGGGTCAGGACGGCGACTACGTCGTGCCGCGACGCGGCCAGCGCGCGGAGGCTCGGCACGGCGGCGTCCGGGGTGCCCGCAAAGATGATTCGCACAACGCCCAATCCTACGGGCGGCTGATCAACCCGGCCGACGCCAGGATGGCGCGCAGTGCGTCGGCACCCGTGAAGAGGACGGTCCGGAAGCCGAGGCCGGACGCCGCGGCCAGGTTGACCGGGCTGTCGTCGATGAACAGGGCGCTGCCCGGGTCCAGGCGGTGGCGCTCCACCAGGATGCGGAAGATGCGGGGGTCCGGCTTCGCGATGCGCTCCTCCCCCGAGACCACGATGCCCTCCAGGAGAGCGATGGCCGGCGCAAGGTGGGGAGCGAGGTGGACGTCCTCCGCCGACCAGTTCGTCAGCCCGAACTGGCGGACCCCGCGCGCGGCCAGCTCCCGCACGAGGTCACTCGTCCCGGCCACGGGGCCCGGCACCGCGGCCGCGAAGTTGTTCGTGTAGTGCCGGTACACCAGCGCGAGCCACGGGTCCACGGCCTCCAACTCCGCGATCCCCTCCGCCCTGGCGAGCCCCGCGTCCGACCGGAGGTTGAGAGCATCGAACCCGGCCCGGGACCGGAAGTCGTCCCATTCCGCGCGCGTGTACCGGTCCCTGACCGCGAGCCAGGGGTCCCAGCGCACCAGCACGTTGCCGAAGTCCCAGACCACGGCCTCCAGATCCCGCTCCTCAGAGTTCCGGTGGGTCGATGTGGACACGGATCACCTCCTGCTTGTGCGCGCTCCGCTCCCCCTGGATGGCGCGCAGGGCCCGCGTGAGGTCCCGCCCGTCCGCTCGGGGGACGCGCGCGAGCAGCACGTCGTCCACCGGGCCGAGCAGCTCGAGGGTTCCCGGACCCCGCATGCCGAGCTCGCGCGCCACCTCGACGAGGTCCTGCCGCGGTCCCGTGAGCCGGGCGAGCCGCCAGGCGGGCGGGAAGTGGAGTTCGGCGCGCTCGTCGAGCTCGCGGATCGCGAAGCCGGCGGGATCCCACCGGACGCACGCCTGGGCGAGGGTGGGCTCCGGGTTCCCGAGGATCATCGCGGCGCCACCGGCCCCGGCGCCCCGGACGAGCGCGAGCGCCGTCAGCCACCGGTTGAGGGCGACGGCGCTGGTGGACAGCTCCGGTCGGGCCGTGGCAACGGCCGCGTCCAGGATCAGCGCGGCGGCGTAGCCGCCCTCCGCGAGCGGCTCGCTGCCGGGGGTGGCGATGACGAGCGCCGGCCGCGAGTCCACGTGGGTGGTGATCCCGGTGCGGGCGTCGGAGAGCACCACCCGCACGCCGGGGAACGCCCGCGCGATCTCGTCGCTGGTGCGTGCCGAGCCGAGGGAGTACGCCGCGAGGCGGGTGGACCCGCAGACGGCGCAGGTCACCGACTGCGTCCGCCCGCACCAGCCGCACACGACCGATCCCGTGGCACCGAGCTCCAGCGGCCCGCCGCAGTGGCGGCAGCGCACCTGCCCGCGGCAGGTGGCGCAGCGGATGGACCGCAGGTAACCGGACCGGGGAACGTGGACCAGCACGGGGCCATTCTCAAGTGCGGCGCGCGCGAGCCGGAACGCCGTCTCGGGGATGCGGGCGTTCTCCCCCCGTACGTCCTCCGTGTCGGGGGCGCTCACCCGGGGCGCCCGCGCCCGCACCACATCCCGGCCGGCGGCGATCGGCTGCGCCCACCCGTCGGCGATGAACTGCTGGGCCTGCACGCCCCGGTTGTACGACCCCACGAGGATCGCGCAGGAGCGCCGCAGCGCGGTCACGGCCAGCGCGCTGGGGTAGGGCGCGTGGCGCTCCGCGAGGTTGTCGTCATCGGGGTCCCACACCACCGCGAGGCCGAGGTCCGGCACCGGTGCGAACACGGCTGACCGCGTTCCCACGACGATGTCCACCTGGCCCGCGAGGATGCTGAGGAACGCGCGGTACCGCGCCGCGGGCTTCAGGTCCCCGTGGTACTGGACGCTGGGGGCGAGGTGGCCGACCACGTCGAGCAGTTGCGCCGCCTCCCGGGCGGTTGGGACCACCACGAGAACGCGCCGCCGCGACGCGAGGGTGGCGCCGATGGCCAGCCCGAGGTCCTCCATCCACGCGGGGCGGTTCCCGCGGACCCCGGGCAGGGCGGTCCACACCGCGCGCGGGGACGACCCCTCCCGCAGGTGGCGCTGGAACGCCGCGCCCCCGGTGTACTCCGCCCAGCCCGTCTCCTCGCCCCCGGGCTCGACGGGCCGCGGCGCGAGGTCGGCGCGGTCCTCCACCCGCGCGTGGCGCGCGGGCACCGCCAGACGCACGACGTCGGACACCGAGCCGGCGTGGGTGGCGGCCACGTCCCGGCAGAGGCGCAGGACCTCCGGCGTGAGGACGGGGACGGGTGAGACCAGCCGCGTGACCGCGCTGAGGCGGCCGGCGTGCGCCGTCGTCGCCGCGACGCCCACCACGAAACCGCTGGTCGCGCGCCCGGCGAGCGGGACGACGACGCGCACGCCGGGTGCGACGCCGTCCATCCCGTCGGGGACCGAGTAGTCGAACTCCTGGTCGAGGTGGAATACCGGGGTGTCCAGGATGACGCTCGCCACGCGCTCGGGGCGCGCCGCGTGCGGGAGCCCGAGGGGTAGCTGGTCCGTCACACCCTCATGCAATCACGCGCCGCAGACATCCCGCAGCGCCTGCGCGCGACCTGTGGATTCCCAGGTGAACTCGGGCAGCTCGCGGCCGAAGTGGCCGTAGCTGGACGTGGCGCGGTAGATGGGGCGCAGCAGGTCGAGGTCGCGGATGATCGCGGCGGGGCGCAGGTCGAACACCTCCCGCACCGCCCGTTCGATGCGCGCCGGGTCCACTGTCGCCGTGCCGAACGTCTCCACGTACAGGCCCACCGGGTGGGCCACGCCGATTGCATACGCCACCTGGACCTCGCAGCGATCCGCGAGGCCGGCGGCCACGACGTTCTTGGCTACCCACCGCATGGCGTAGGCGGCGGAGCGGTCCACCTTCGACGGGTCCTTGCCCGAGAAGGCGCCCCCGCCGTGGTGCGCGCTGCCGCCGTAGGTGTCCACGATGATCTTGCGGCCCGTGAGGCCCGCGTCACCCATTGGCCCCCCGATGACGAAGGGACCGGCGGGGGTGATGAACACCTTCACGCCGGTGGCGTCCAGCCCGGGGGCGTACCGGGCGATCATCGGCTCGATCACCGCGATGCGCATCGCCTCCTCGAGGTCCGCGCGCCGCACGGACTCGCTGTGCTGGGTGGAGACGACCACCGTGTCGACGGTCCGCGGCACCGCCCCGTCGTAGCCGATCGTGACCTGGGACTTCCCGTCCGGCCGGAGCCCGGCCACCACGTGCTGCTTGCGCACCTGCGCCATCTGCTCGCAGATGCGGTGCGAGAGGAAGATCGGCAGCGGCATGAGGCTGGGCGTCTCCGTGCACGCGTAGCCGAACATGATGCCCTGGTCGCCGGCGCCCTGCCGGTCCAGCTCGTCGTACAGGCCGGTGCCCTCCCGCACCTCCAGCGCCTTGTCGACGCCGGCGGCGATGTCCCGCGACTGCTGGCCGATGGACACGGACACGCCGCACGAGGCGCCGTCGAAACCGATGTCCGAGGAGGTGTAGCCGATCTGCCGCACCTCGGTGCGCACCACCTGCGGGATCTCGACGTACCCGTCGGTTGTAACCTCGCCCGCCACGTGCACGAGCCCGGTGGTCACCATCGTCTCCACCGCCACCCGGGCGTCCGGGTCCTGCTCCAGCAGGGCGTCGAGGATCGCGTCGGAGATCCGGTCACAGACCTTGTCCGGGTGGCCCTCGGTCACGGACTCGGAGGTGAAGAGGCGCAGCGAAGTCACCGCGTCATCCTAGCGGCGGAGCGCAGGCGCACCACCTCGCCGACCACCGCTCGGGCCACGTCGGCCTTGCTCCCCGCCGCGCGGGCGATCTCCCCGCCCGTGGCGTCGAGCATCACCACCTCGTTCGGCACGTCGCCGAAGCCCTTCGAACCCGAGACCTCGTTGAAGACCAGCAGGTCGGCGCCCTTGCGCCGGGCCTTCGCCTCGGCGTGGGTGCGGGCGCTGGCGTCGGCATCGCCCGTCTCCGCCGCGAACCCCACGATCGTCTGCCCACTGCGGCGTGCCGCCACGAGCCCGGCGAGGATGTCCGGGGTCTGCTCGAGGGCGAGCGTCGTCGTGTCGCCGGCCTTCTTGACCTTGTGGCCGGCGACCGAGACCGGGCGGTGGTCCGCGACGGCGGCGGCCATCACGAGGACGTCCGCGTCGATTCGTTCGACCATCCGGTCGGCGAGCTGCGCGGCGGACTCCACCCGGGTGATCGCGGCGCCCAGGCCCACGAGCAGTGCGTCGTCGACATTCGCGGCCACCAGTTCCACCTCGGCCCCCAGCGCCGCCGCCGCACGGGCAATCTCGATGCCCTGCCGCCCGGACGACCGGTTGCCGATGAACCTCACCGGGTCGATCGCCTCGCGGGTGCCTCCGGCCGAGACGACCACGCGCGTCCCCGCCAGCGGCCGCGGTCCCAGCAGCGCGAGGGCGACGGCGGCGATCTCGGGGGGTTCGGGCAGGCGGCCGGGTCCGGAGTCCGGTCCCGTCAGGCGGCCCACCGCGGGCTCCATGACGTGGATGCCGCGGGAGCGCAGGAGTTCGACGTTCGCCCTCGTGGCGGCGTTGCGCCACATCTCGGTGTGCATCGCGGGCACCACGAGCACCGGGGCCGTCACCACGAGCAGTGTGGTGCCCAGCAGGTCGTCGGCGATGCCTGCCGCGGCGCGCGCGAGGAAGTTCGCCGTGGCGGGGGCGACAACCATGAGCTCCGCCCATTGGCCGAGGCCCACGTGCTCCGCGCCCGTGGCGTCGTCGAACACCGAGGTGTGCGCGGTGTGGCCGCTGAGGGCCTCCCAGGTGGCGGCACCGACCATTCGCAGGGCATTCGCGGTGGGGACCACCCGGACCTCGTGGCCCTCGGCGAGGAGGAGTCGCAGCAGGAGGGCGGACTTGTAGGCGGCGATTCCCCCGGTGACACCGAGGACGATGCGGGCCATTACTCGCTGCTGGTGGATTCCATGCGCAGCATGCCCTCGTCGATCTCGCGCATGGCGATGGAGAGCGGCTTGTCCTCCTGGGCGGCGGGCACGAGCGGACCGACGAACTCGAGCAGCCCCTCCTGGAGCTGGGAGTTGTAGGAGTTGATCTGCCGTGCACGCTTGGAGGCGTAGATCACCAGCGCGTACTTCGAGTCGACGGTCTTCAGCAGTTCGTCGATCGGGGGGTTCGTGATGCCGGTGGGATGTGCGACGGTTCCAGACAATGCAGGGCCTTCCAGGATCTCGCCGGCAGGTGCCGGCGTGCGCTTCTGCGCCATTTTACCGCTTCGGCAGTCCCATCAGCGACGCGAGCTCCCCGACGGCGGTCTCCACGGACTCGTTGACGACGACGGCGTCGAACTCGGGCATCGCCGCCATCTCGTCCCGGGCGGTCTCGAGTCTGCGAGCGACGGCCTCAGGGGTCTCCGTGCCACGGTCCTCGAGCCGCCGCCGCAGCTCGGCGAACGACGGCGGGGCGATGAAGACGAGCTGCGCCTCGGGCATGGACTCACGCACCTGGCGCGCCCCGGCCAGGTCCAGCTCGAGGAGGACGGGATGGCCGTGCTCGAGGTGTTCACGCACCGCGTGGCGCATGGTGCCGTACCTGTTCAGCCCGAAGACCTGCGCCCATTCCAGCATCTCGCCGGCGGCCACCAGGTCGTCGAACCGCTCATCGCCGACGAAGTAGTAGTCCTCGCCTTCCACTTCACCGGGGCGTGGGGAGCGGGTCGTCGCGGACACGGAGAGCCACACCTCGGGATACCGGCGCCGCAACTCGCGGACGATCGTGCCCTTCCCGACTCCGGAGTGTCCCACGACCACGACGAGTCTCGGAGAGCCTGAATTCATGCACCCATTCTCCCATGGGCGGGGATCACCCGAATCGGTCGACCAGGGCCTTGCGCTGGTGGGGACCGAGCCCGCGGATACGGCGCGCCTCGGAGATCCCGATCTCCGCCATGACGGAGCGCGCGGTGGCATGCCCGACGCCGGGCAGCGCCTCCAGCATGGCCACGACCTTCATCTTCGCGAGGGCATCGTCACCGCCGGCCTCATCGAGCAGCTGGGACAGCCGCATCGTCCCGCCCTTGAGACGGATCTTCATCTCGGCGCGCTGGGCGCGCGCGGCCGCGGCCTTCTCGAGCGCGGCGGAACGCTGTTCAGGGGTGAGTGCGGGAAGTGCCATCTGGAGCTCCTGGATGACGGCGATCGTGACCATTGAAAAATAGCGGCAACGCGGCGCCCCGGTGGCCGCTTTCGCAGGTCAGCCGCACTCCCGAAGCGCGGAGGCCACGTCCGCCGCCGCCGCGGCGAGACCCCGCGGCCCCGCCCCGAGCACGGAACGCGACACGGACGCGAGCACACGCCCGATCGCATCCCCGAATACCAGCTCCAGGTCGGCGGGGGTCCCACCCTGGGCGCCCACCCCGGGGGCGAGGAGGATCGACCCAGTCCCCGCAAGGTCGAGGCGCAGCCCGGCCACAGCCGGACCGATCGTCGCCCCGACAACGAGCCCGATTGGCCCCACCGGCCCGAACGGCCTGTTCACCTCGCCCACGTGCGCGCACACCTGCGCCGCGACGCTCGTGCCGCCGCTGTTGGCATGCTGGACCGCTGCGCCTTCCGGATTGGAGGTCAGGGCGAGCACGAACACCCCCTTGCCGCCGGCGACGGCCAGCTCGAACGCCGGCGCGAGGGAGCCGACGCCGAGGAACGGGCTGAGGGTGATCGCATCGGCCTCCAGCGGGGCACCGGGGGCGAGGTAGGCCTCCGCGTAGGCGGTCATCGTGGAGCCGATGTCGCCGCGCTTCACGTCGAGGATGGCGATGGTCCCGGCGTCGCGGCACGCCGCCAGCGTCTCCTCGAGTGCCGCGATCCCAGCGGACCCGTGCCGTTCGTAGAACGCGGACTGCGGCTTGAGGGCCGCCACCCGGCCGCCCAGCTCCCCGACCACCCGCCGGGAGAACTCGCGCACGCCGTCGGCGGAATCGGGCAGCCCCCACTCCCGCAACAGGCGCGCGTGCGGGTCGATCCCCACGCACACGGGGCCCTTCAACGCCATTTCGGCGGCCAGCCGCGCGCCGAAGTTCCCGGTCACCGCATCCTCCGGTGGTACTCCTGCATCGACGTGACGGTGAACGGCTTCACCATCGTCTCGATGGCCTGGACGGCGGCGTTCAGTTCCTGCACGGTTGTGATGATCGCCTTGTCGGCGGCCGTCGTGGCGGTCCGGATCTCATAGCCGTCGACACGGGCGCCCTGGCTGTTCGGGGTGTTGATCACGATGTCGATCGTGCCGGCGTTGATGAGGTCCACGATGGTCGGCTCCCCGTTCGTGCCCTGGCCTTCCGACGACTTCCGCACCACCGTCGAGGTGATGCCGTTGCGGCGCAGCACGGCGGCGGTGCCAGCGGTCGCCATGATGGTGAACCCGAGGGCGACGAGGTGCGCGACGGGGAAGGTGATGGATCGCTTGTCGCGGTCCGCCACGGAGATGAACGCGTTCCCGCTGGTGGGCAGCCCACCGTAGGCGCCGGTCTGGGACTTGGCGAAGGCGCGGGGGAAGTCCACGTCGATGCCCATCACCTCGCCGGTGGACCGCATCTCGGGACCGAGGATGTTGTCCACCACCTTGCCCTCCCGCGTGAGGAAGCGCTTGAACGGGAGGACCGCCTCCTTGACGCAGACCGGCCAGTCGGGGTCGACGCGGGTGAAGTCCTGGGCCGGCAGGAAGCCGCTCTCCCGCAGCGACGCGATGCTCGACCCCGTCATGACCAGGGCCGCGGCCTTGGCGAGCGGGACCCCGGTGGCCTTCGAGACGAAGGGCACGGTGCGGGACGCCCGCGGGTTCGCCTCGATCACGTACAGCACGTCGGACACGAGCGCGAACTGGATGTTGATCAGGCCGCGCACCCCCACCCCGGCGGCGATCGCCTCGGTGGACCGCCGGATCCGGTCGAGTACCGGCTGCGCAAGGTGGACGGACGGCAGCACGCACGCCGAGTCACCGGAGTGGATGCCGGCCTCCTCGATGTGTTCCATGATGCCGCCGAGGAACAGTTCGGTGCCGTCGTAGAGGGCATCGACGTCGATCTCGATCGCGTCATCGAGGAAGCGGTCGATCAGCAGGGGCCCGGTGGACGTGCTCATGTCCCCGGCGCTGCGGTGCAGGTAGTCGAGCAGCTGGGGCTCGTCGAACACGATCTCCATGCCCCGGCCGCCCAGCACGTAGGACGGGCGCACCAGCACGGGATAGCCGATCCGCGTTGCCACCGCCACCGCCTCGGCGGCGGTGATCGCGGTCCCGAAGGCCGGCGCGGGCAGTCCCGCCCGGGACAGGACCGCCCCGAAGGCGCCGCGGTCCTCCGCGGCGTCGATGGCATCGGGAGGCGTGCCGAGGATCGGGACCCCGGCGTCCTCGAGCCGCTGGGCGAGCGCGAGCGGCGTCTGGCCGCCGAGCTGGACGATCATCCCGGCCACGGGACCGGCGGCGAGTTCCGCCTCATACACC